>Ga0182739_1002700_pt1 | contig 16269 bp, 17 predicted proteins | sample eDN5th30CBELigBY_FD_128873 | JGI IMG/M metagenome (GOLD analysis project Ga0182739, IMG submission 128873) | Enriched backyard soil microbial communities from Emeryville, California, USA - eDNA 5th pass 30_C BE-Lig BY (version 2) (version 2) | ecosystem: Environmental > Terrestrial > Soil >... | reverse complement strand
GGCGCTGCGTTTGCCGCGGTCGACATCCGCCTGGGCGAACTGCAGGACAGCATCGACGCGATTCCGGCCGGGCCGCAGGGACCTACGGGGCCACAAGGCCCCGAGGGTCCAACCGGGCCGCAGGGACCGAATGGCCCGCAAGGACCCGAAGGCCCGACCGGCCCGCAGGGACCGGATGGCCCGCAGGGCCCCGAAGGTCCCTCCGGGCCGCAGGGACCCGAAGGCCCTGCTGGCACCGGCACCGGCAGCGAGCTGGCGGTGGAGTACGACGACGCCGGCAATGGCAGCCTCACCCTCGGCGGTGCCAGCGGTACCGTGGTCTCGAACGTGGCCGACGGCGTGGCCGCGGGCGACGCGGTCAACAAGGGCCAGCTCGATGCCACCGCCGCGTCGGCCAACGCACACGCCGACGCCGGCGCCGCGGCCACCCTCGCCTCGGCCAATACCTACACCGACACCGTCGCGGTGCGGACGCTGGACGCGGCCAACACCTACACCGACGCCGTGTTCGCGAAATTCAACAGCGAGCTCGACACTTTCCGCGACGACGTCGACCAGCGCTTCCGCGAACAGGATCGCCGGATCGACAAGCTCGCGGCGATGAGCGGCGCCTACGCCGGCATGGCGATGAACACCGCCGGCCTGGCCGGGGCCAACCGCATCGGCGTGGGCGTCGGCGGCCAGAACGGCGAGTCGGCGCTGGCGGTGGGCTACCAGCGCGCGATCGGCAATCGCGCCAGCGTCTCGATCGGCGCGGCCTTCGGTGGCGGCGAGTCAAGCGTGATGGGCGGCGCCGGCTTCAGCTGGTAGCGCCGGCAGCGGCATGACGGCCGCCGCCGCCCGTCCGGCGGCGGCCTTCCGCGCTTCCCGCGCCTGCACCGCGCCTCGCGGCACCGGCCCGGCAACAGGCGCCGGGTAAGATGCGCGTCCGCCTCCACCGCTTCCACGATGCACGGCCTCAATCCCCAACAATCCGCCGCGGTCGCCCACGTCGAAGGCCCGCTGCTGGTGCTCGCCGGCGCGGGCAGCGGCAAGACCCGGGTGATCGTAGAGAAGATCGCGCACCTGATTGCCACCGGCCGCTATCCGGCCAAACGCATCGCCGCGATCACCTTCACCAACAAGTCGGCGAAGGAAATGCGCGAGCGGGTCGCCAAGCGGATCCGCGGCGACGGCGCGGACGGCCTGACGATCTGCACCTTCCACGCGCTGGGCCTGAAGCTGCTGCAGATCGAACACGCCAGGGCCGGGCTGCGGCGCGGGTTTTCGATCTTCGACGCCGACGACACCGCGAGCCAGCTCAAGGACCTGCTGCCCGGCGCCAAGCCCGACGCAGTGCAGGCCGCGCACGGGCTGATCTCGCGGGCGAAGAACGCCGGGCTGTCGCCGCAGCAGGCGTTGGACGCCGCGCAGTCGACGCGCGAGCGCGAAGCCGCGGCGCTGTACGCGAAGTACCAGGCGCGGCTGTCGGCGTTCAACGCCGTGGACTTCGACGACCTGATCCGGCTGCCGGTGGAACTGCTGGAGAACGATGCAGACGTCGCGCTGGGCTGGCGCGAGCGCATCGGCTACCTGCTGGTCGACGAGTGCCAGGACACCAACGACGCCCAGTACCGGATGCTCAAGGCGCTGGCGGGGACCAAGGGCAACTTTACCTGCGTGGGCGACGACGACCAGAGCATCTACGCCTGGCGCGGCGCCAACCCGGAGAACCTGTCGCAGCTGGCGCAGGACTACCCGGCGCTGAAGGTGGTCAAGCTCGAACAGAACTACCGCTGCAGCAACTGCGTGCTGCGCGCGGCCAACGCGCTGATCGCCAACAACCCGCACGAGCATCCGAAGACGCTGTGGAGCGCGCAGGCCGACGGCGAGCGCATCCGCGTGTGGGAGTGCCGCGATTCCGCGCACGAAGCCGAGCGCGTCGCCGGCGAGATCCACTTCATCAACCAGGCCCGCGGCGCGCCGTGGAGCGACTTCTGCATCCTTTTCCGCGGCAACCACCAGTCGCGCGCGCTGGAGAAGGCGCTGCAGCTGCTGCGCGTGCCCTACCACCTGTCCGGCGGCACCGCGTTCCTCGAACGCGCCGAGGTCAAGGACGCGCTGTCGTGGCTGCGGCTGCTGGCCAATCCCGAGGACGACGCGGCGTTCCTGCGCGCGGTGCAGTCGCCGGCGCGCGGCGTCGGCGCGACTTCGCTGGCGAAGCTGGCCGAGCTCGCGCAGCACGCGCACCTGCCGCTGTCGCGCGCGGCCGAATCGATCAGCCTGCTCAAGCAGCTGCCGCCGCGCGCGGCGAACGCGCTGTCGGAATTCGCCGACATCGTCCGTGGCCTGCGCGGCGATGCGTCGCACCTGCCGCCGGCCGAGCTGGTGCGGAAGTTGAACGAACGCTCCGGCCTGCTCGCCGCGCTGCGCGCGCAGTGCAAGACCGAGCAGCTGTTCGCGATCCGCCGCGGCAACCTCGACGAGCTGGCCGACTGGTTCGAGGGCGCGAAGGGAACCAGCGCGGGCGAACTCGCCGCGTCGCTCGCCCTGCTCACCCGCGCCGACAAGGACGACGCCGGCAACCAGGTGCGGCTGATGAGCCTGCACGGCGCCAAGGGCCTCGAGTTCCGCTACGTGTTCATCGTCGGCGTCGAGGACGGCACCCTGCCGCACGAGGCCAGCCTCGACGAAGGCCGCCTCGACGAGGAGCGGCGCCTGCTCTACGTCGGCATCACCCGCGCCAAGGAGCAGCTGTGGCTGTCGCACTCGCGCGAGGCGCAGCGCTGGGGTTCGAAGCTGCGGCTCGCGCCCAGCCGCTTCCTCGACGAGCTACCCGCCGCCGAACTGCAGCGCGACGGCGCCGACCCGGTCGCCGACGCCGCGCGCAGGAAGGAACGCGCCGACGTCGGTTTCGCGGCGATCAAGGCGATGCTGGAAGGCTGAGCACGGGCGCGGCCATCGCGCTGCGCCTCATGCGCACGGGCGTGCGGGCGGGCGATCCCCTCGATCACGCGCAACCGGACTTCGCTAGACTCGGCGGCTCACCCGTCCCGACTGGACCGCCATGCGCCATTCGATGTTCGCCGTTTCCCTGCTTGCCGCCGCACTGTCGCTGGCGGCCTGCAAGCCCGCCTCGTTCACCGCGCCGCAGGGCGACGTGGCGAAAGCGGAGGCCGCGCCCGCCGCGGCGCAGGCAAAACCGGCAGCGGACGCCGCGACGCTGGCCGACGACAATCTCAACGCCGTGCTCTGGGTGCAGGCATCGGCCGAGTACCGTGCCGCGGCCGAAACCGTCTACCGTGCTGCCGCCGACACGCTCGACCTCGCATTGAAGGAACGGCACTGGGACGCCCTTGTACCGACCGAGCGCGACAACGCCGGCAACACCGCGCACCTGAAACCGGCGGTGATCATGGACGTCGACGAAACCGTGCTCGACAACTCGCCCTACCAGGCGCGCCTGATCCGCGACCAGGCCCAGTACAGCGACCCGACCTGGGACCTGTGGGTGGCCGAGAAGAAGGCCAAGGCCGTGCCGGGCGTGGTCGAGTTCGCCAAGGCAGCCGCGGCAAAGGGCGTGACCATCCTCTATCTGTCCAACCGCGCCGTGCACCTGAAGGACGCCACCATCGCCAACCTCGAGGCGGTAGGGATGCCGGTGGCCAGCGACGACGTCTTCCTCGGCCTCGGCACCGTCGTGCCGGGCTGCGACCAGAGCGGCAGCGAGAAGAACTGCCGCCGCCGCCTGGCCGGGCGCGAGTATCGGGTGCTGATGCAGTTCGGCGACCAGCTCGGCGACTTCGTCGAGGTCGTGGCCAACACCCCACAGGACCGCGCCGGGCTGCTCGACGAATACGGCGACTGGTTCGGCGAGCGCTGGTGGATGCTGCCCAATCCGACCTACGGCGGCTGGGAGCCGGCCCTGTTCAATAACGACTGGGCCCTGCCCACGCCCGAGCGTCGCCAGATCAAGCGCGAGGCCCTTGATTTCGCAGACCAATGATATCAATGGCTTGAATGAATTTATTTCAGGTGTTGCATTAGGTTTTTGGTCACGCTAGCCTGTCCACATCCGGCCTTGGTGCCGGAGCCATGCCACAACCGAAAGTCCTCCGGCCCAGCCGGACATTTGCAGGGGAAGGCCCAGTGCCTTCCCCTTTTTTATGCGCGTTCCGTGCCGGGCGGCACGCGTCTCCCATGAAACCGGTCGTCAACCTAGGGTTGGCCACAGGTGATTGACGCCGGAGCGTTGCCATACGCTGGAATCGGGTGCCTGCGCCCGACCCCTGGAGGGCCTTGCGATGACGATCGGACCAGTGAGCGGCAACGGGGCGTTCGTGCACGCGGGCACGCCCGGCAATTCGGGCAAGGGTGAGCCTGCAGAACCGCTCGGCACGCACGGCGACAAGGGCAACCACGGCGACAAGGGCAAGACGCACGGCAACAACGGCAACGGAAACGGAAACGGCAACGACGGCGTGCAGCAGGGCAATGGCCCACGCACCGGTGGCAACAACCCCGCGGCGCAGGAAGGCAATCGCGGCAACGGGGAGATCCGCGGCAACCAAGGCAACCAGGGCAATCAAGGCGACCAGGGCGGCGTTCGCGGCTCGGGTTCGATGGGTACCGGCGGCCCCGGCTTGCCGGGCATGTTGGACGTCGCCCCCGGCATCGCCCGCCAGCTCGGCAATACCCTGTTCTCGATGGCCAACGGCGTACAGAGCGTGCTGCGAGATTCCGATGGACGGCCCGAGCATCGCCACGTTCCCGGACCACCCGCCCACTCGAATGCGAATTCAACCGCCGGCAATCCTTCCCAGGCTGCCAGCGCACAGGCCCACGCAAACGCAGGAGCTTCGGCCCATGCGCGGGCCGACGGAATCCCCATGCCATCGGGCATGAACGCGGCCAATGCCGCCGGTCGTGCGCAGGGTGCCTTCGCCGCCCAGGGAGGTGCCGCCACCGGCTTCGCCAATGCCGCTGCCAATACCGCCGCGACGAGCACGAACACCGCCGGCATGACAGCCGGCACCACGCTGTCCCAGGCAAGCACCCTGGCAGCGCAACAGCGCGCAGCCTCGGACGCCGCGCTGCTGGCGCCAAACCGGCCGGCAGATGCCGCCCTGGCCGCTGGACGCACCGCAACCACCGCTCCGGCTACCGCACCTCCTCCCCCGACCGCCACTCCCCCGACCTTGCCCGCCGCGCCCGCGCTGCCCTCCGGCAGCACCGCCGCGCTGGCCGCGGCCGGACTGACGATGGCCACGGCACCGGTCAACCAGCCCGCGGACGCGCGCGGCGTCATCCTTCCCGCCAACGACGCGGTCGCCGCAATGCGCGCCGAGAACATGCTCAACGCGGCCGGGCACACACTCGACGGCGCGCAGCGCCGCAGCCTGCGCAGCCGGTTGGGATCCATGCCAAAGGGCGGCGTGGCCCGCCTGCTCTGGGCCATGGGCGCGCTGGGGCACACGAATGCCGGTGAGGCGGGATCCGAACGCGAGATCGCACGTGCGATGCAGTGGCTGTTCTGGATGCTGGCGATCATCGCCTACGGCTGCCTGGCCGCTGCCATTGTCATTTTCATGGGCCCCGGCCACATGGCCGATGATCTCGTGGGCCAGAGCCACACCCGCTGGCTTTCCGCATTCGGGCTGGCAACGGGCGCCGCCGCCTGGTGGGTGGCTCGCCGCCTGTCGCGGCATCGCCGCTGACGGCACCGCCGCGATACAGCGCCTGCCGCAGTTCTCCCGCCACGGCTGATCGACGATCATGCCGACGACACGACGCGTGTCTAGAGCTCTGCGTCGCTCGATCAGCCCTGCCTCGACCGATGCCACTCCAGCCCATGCCGGGAACGATGGTGGCGCTTCCAGGGATGGCGCCCAGGCAATGCGCGGTGACTACGGCTCCTGCAGGCGCCAGAGAACATGCCCGGCCAAAGAGAGTTGTCCGATCGAACATGCGGCAGGGCTCCATGCGCAACCGGACCCATGCTGACGACGTCGATCCACGGAGCAGCGGAAATGACAGCCAGCGCGCAGGCAACCTCCGCAACGATCGATTTGTAGAAGAAACTGCAGGCGGCCAGCGGCGTGGCTGGCGTCCTCCCTCCACCGAAGCCGCACACACAGGACGCCTCCGCCGGTTTGCGAACGGCTGGCCCCGGCACACCAGCGGTCAACGCCCGCCGTAACGCCTTTGCTGATCCGGCTACGTGTATGACGGCGACCGGCAACGAATGAGCCACGGCTCACGCCGACCCGCTTCATCCGTCAATGTCGAACGCACTGCGACTGGGCACCACGGCACAGCCGTCCCCCAACCCAACCGGTCGCGGGGGATGCCACGCGCCGCGCACCTCGAAGTTGCATCCCTGGAAAGCCGAAGGCCAGGCGCTGGCGCGCCTGGCCTTCGGGGACATCCTTGTGGCAAGCGCCTTACTGCTTGCGGGCGATGCTCTGGTTGCCTTCGCCAATGGTCTTGATGATGGTGCTGATGGCGTCCATCAACATCTTCATCTGCTGTGCCATGGCCTGCATTTCAGCGTTCAACTGGGTCAGGTTGCTGTTCTCGACGGACTTGCCGTCGTTCCGGGCCTTGGCTTCCTTGTTCATCTGCTGGTCGATCTTCTCGGCCTGCTTGACGATCGAGTCGCCGAGCCTGTCAGCCATCTTGCCCAGCATCGTGGCAAGCGCCACCAGCCAGCTGCCCTTTGCCGCGGCAGTCTTGCTCGTCTGTTCGTTCCTGACTTCACCCACATACGAGAAATGGAAACCTTCGATGCTCATCTTGATATCTCCGAAATAAGAATGGTGAGACGCGTTCTTGTGCAGCAATGACGGAGCTATCTGACGGGCGGGCCACGCAAACGACGTGAGCGGGACTGGGTCACCGTGTCGCCCGAAGCGGCGTGCTTCAACTGCGGCGACGGAGGAGACGAGGGTTGTTGTGCCTTCGGCGCCTCGGCGGTCTGGGCCCGCAGCCATTCCAGCGCGCCTTGTTCGTCCTGCTCGCTGCAGCGGCGGCTGAACTCGAGCGCCACTTGCACGTTGCGGCTTTGCAGTGGCTGCAGCGCCTGGTCGAGCTGTCGTACCAGGGTGTTGCTCTCGTCCTCGTCCACGACACCCATGTCGCGCAGTGCTTCGAGAGTCTCCAGCCAGTCGGAGCGCTCCAGTGGCCTGCTGGTTGCACCGCTGGATGCCGCTTCCCGGACCGCAGTCCGGAACTGCTGGCTCAGGAACTCGCGTCCTTCCTGGTCGAGATCGGCATCTGCCTGCAAGGAAGCATCGAAGTCGTTGATCAGCGCTTGCGTGTCGTCAGCAGCAGGGGAAGCTTGCTGGCCTGAACCCTCGCCGCTGCCATCCAGCACGCTGCGATCCCGCAATCCCCAGTTCGAGGTAGCGGTGCTGGCTGCTGTGGAAGTGCGGCGCGGCGGCTTCTGCATGGTCAATTCCCAGGATGCCTCGTGGGTTTCCAAGTCCAATCCTTGCTGATGACTGCAACATAGGAGCTTCCAGGCTCCCAGTCATCTAGGACCGACCCTAGGTCGCCATGACGGCTGTTGTCCGTGCCGGTATCACCGCGCAACAAAGCCGTGCTCGGTGAGTGCTACCTGGCGCAGCTCGATTCCCATGCGCCTGCCGATATCGTCCACCCCGGCCCTCAGGCTCGCCTGGTTTTCCGGATCGCGCGCGTTGTGCCGGGCGGCCGCTACCAGCATCGCCAGCAGGGCGAGCGCCTCGGTGTTTTCCTGGCGGGTTTCAACGCTAAGTTGCGGCGGCGCCTGTCCACCTGAAAGCGTACGGCGAAGCTCTGCTCGCAAGCCTCTGAACGCAACTGCCTGATCGACTTTCCGCCCGTTCACCACGGCCCATGCATCGATCAGGAAAGCGTTGCTGACATCGGCAATGTTGTTCGCCGAATACCCGTGGCTTTCGAGCCTTTTCCGGAAGCGATGCTGCAACACGCCTGCATTCAGCGCCCCGAACACGACGTCCCTGGTGCCGCCAACCTGCGCGGCCAACAGGCGCCGGAAACCGGGATGCTGCAAGAAGCAGGCTTCCAGCAGCTGGGTCGTGCTGGAGGGTTGCTCGGCCGGCCGTCCGACAAGCACGCTCGCCATGCTTGCATTGACATGCCTGGTAACCGTTGCGGACGGCTCGTACCGCAGTTCGCGCATCGCGTCGAGGTACTCGGCTTCCGCACTCGCGGCCACCGGCGTAACTACCGCGTCGGCTTCTTCCCGCTTCGGATGCTTGCCGACGTCGCGATTGTCCTGCGATCGCTCGATCTGCCTTCTGAAATCATTTGCCCCGATCCACGAGCCGACGTAATCGACCTGGGCATGCGCAGCTCCCGCAATGGAGAGGAGCAGGACGGCAGCTGAAGCCGCTTTTTTCATGTCGATGACATCATTCCGGGCTGCCGCAGCATCCGCGGCTTGGATTCGCGAAAACGGATGCTGGAGAGCAATACAGGAGTACGCGTGATGTCCTCGTGCAAGCCCATGGCGGCCCCTTCCGGGGCCGCTAGGGCGCAGGTGTGTTCACCGCCGACAGGGTGTCGACGACACGCCGCGTCCTTTCGCCATCGCGTTCGCCGAGTTCGCGCGCCTTGGCGGCGAGCCACTCGTCGGCGCTTGGCTGCCCATCCCGGGCAATGCGATCGTTGTATTCAGGCACGATCAGCTTGAGCTCGTCCTGCAGCGAACGACGATGCTCCTCCATGTGGCGGATCAGCGTGTTCTGGTCGTCGCCGTCGATGATGCCTTCCTGATGCAGGCGCTCGACGTCTTCGACCCACCCGCGGTTCACGGCTCAGCCCCCGCCGTTCAACGCGAGGTTCAGCGCACCGTCGTAGTTGCCCTGGAACAGCTGCTGCGCGGCCTCTGCCAGCCCGGAATCACCGAGGATGTCGCCCGACTGGCCGCTGATGGCCTGCCCGAGCATGTCGCCGATCATGCCGCCGATCATCGAGCCCAACGGGCCGCCGATGGCGCCGCCAATGAGCTGTCCCGCCAGTTTTGCAATTCCGCCAAGATCAAAAGACATTGTCATTCTCCCTTCTGGTTTGGCCGGGATACGGGCTCCATGTGGCGGAAGCGGGCGTCCCGGAACGCAATCGCAGTGTCGGCGAGCGCCAGGAGGCCTCCAAGCTAGGACGTGCCCGATCTGGGGTCGACCCTAGCCGGGAGCGTGCTCAGCCGTGGAAATGCGGATCGATGCTCAGCGTGCCCAGGTTGCGTTCGGCGAAGCGGCGGGCCAGCTCCGGGGCAGCCTCGCGGATCGCGTCGAAGCTGCTGCGCGAGCGCACGTCGGCGCGCAGCATCCAGCCCTCCGGCGTGCGGCTGAGCAGCAGGTCGGTGCCGGGCAGGGTGGCGTCGGCCATGCGCAGCAGCACGCGCCCGTCGCCGGCGCCGTCGGCCGCACCGCGGTCGGCGGCCATCTGCTTGAGGTGGCGCTCGACCATGTCCGCAAACGCGTTGGGGTTCAGCGGCGGCGGCGCCGCGGCCTGCGGCAGGCCGTCGCGCATCGCCATCTGCATCTGGTACAGCGCGGCCGGGTCGAGGGTCTGCTGCAGCGAGGGGCCGCCCGCATCGTCGCGCTGGCGGCGCAGCGCATCGTCCTCGTAGTGTTCGGATGCGGCGTCCTGCCTGCCCGCGATGGCTCCCTCGTCCTGCTGCCATTGGGGCGCTTCCTGCCCTTCGCGCCGCCCGGCCTGCTGCAGCGGCTGGCCGTCATCGCCGGGCTGTCCGGGCCCGCGCGGGTCGCGCGATTCGCGCTTGCCCTGCATGAGCCGCTGAAAGTCGTCGACCTTGTCGCGCGGCGCCGGCTCGCGGGGGCGGGTGTCAGGCTTGTCGCGGCTGATGTCCCGGGTCGTCGCCGGGGTGGATGACGCGCTGCGGTCGATACTCATGGTCGTCCTCTCAATGCGTTGGCCGCGCGCCGTGGTGGCGCGCGAGCAGCATGTCGGCGGTGATGTCTTCTTCCTGGCGGGCCTCGAGTGCGCGCTGCTCGCCGCGCCAGTGGTCGCGTCGCTTCTCGAGCGCTTCCTGGCGGGCCTTGGCACGGAAGAACGCGTCGCGCGCCTGTGCCAGTTCGTGTTCGGCCGCCTGCAAAGCCTTTTTCGCCTGCGCCAGCCTCTGGCGCGCGGCCTCCACCTGCAGGCCGAGCCAGTCGATGTGCGCTTCGCGCTGGGCCAGCACGGTGGACCAGTCCACGCCGGGTGGCGGCGCATCGAGCAGGCGCGCGCGCTGGCCACTGCGTTCGTCGTTCAGTTGCTCTATCTCGTGCCCGATCCGCGTGCAGGCGTCGCGGCAGGCCTGCACCGCGCGCTGCTTCTCCATCACCACCATCCGCGCCGCATCGGTGCGGTGTTCGCGCAGGCGCAGCAGGGTGTGGAGGGGATAGTGCTTCATCCGAACAACCTGCGCACCGCGTCTGCCGAACGTTCGAACGGCACCAGTTCGCCGGCCGACTGCTGCAGCAGCTGGCGCATCGGGCCGATCTTCTCGATCGCGATGTCGGCGTCCGGGTCGGTGCCGCGCTTGTACTCGCCCAGCTGCAGCAGCAGTTCGATGTCCTGGTACTTGGCCAGGTACTTGCGCAGCTGCCCTGCCGCGCGCTGGTGCGCGGGCTCGGTGACGCGCGGCATCACGCGGCTGAGGCTGGTAAGCACGTCGATCGCCGGGTAGTGGTAGGCCGCCGCCAGTTTTCGCGAGAGCACGATGTGGCCGTCGAGGATCGAGCGCACTTCCTCGACGATCGGGTCGCCGCCATCCTCGTCCTCGGCCAGCACGGTGTAGAAGGCGGTGATCGAGCCCTTGTCGTTGTTGCCGGCGCGCTCGAACAGCCGCGGCAGCGCGCTGAACACCGAAGGCGGGAAGCCGCGCCGCGCCGGCGGTTCGCCGACGGCCAGGCCCACGTCTCGCAGTGCGCGCGCGAATCGCGTCACCGAATCGAGCAGCAGCAGCACGCGCTTGCCCTTGTCGCGGAAGTGCTCGGCGATGGCGGTGGCGACCCACGCCGCGCGGCTGCGCTCGAGCGCCGGGCGGTCGGAGGTGGCCACCACGATCACCGACTTGGCCAGGCCTTCGGCGCCGAGGTTGTCGTGGATGAACTCGTTGACCTCGCGGCCACGCTCGCCGACCAGCGCGATCACGTTGACGTCGGCGTCGCCCCCACGCGCGAGCATGCCCAGCAGCGTGCTCTTGCCGCCGCCGGCGACGGCGAAGATCCCAACGCGCTGGCCTTCGCCGGTGGTCATCGTGGCGTCGATCGCGCGCACGCCGGTGGAGAAGGGACGCTCGATCAGGCTGCGGGTCAGCGGGTTGGGCGAGGCGGCGTAGATCGGCGCTTCGACCGTGTCGCCGATCGGGCCCTTGCCGTCGATCGGCTCGCCGTGGGCATCGAGGATGCGGCCGAGCAGGCCGTTGCCGGCACGCACCGCCGCCTGGCGCCCGGTCGCGTACACGGCGGTGGTGGCGGACACGCCGTCGAGCGCGCCCAGCGGCGTGAGCAGGGTCATCTGCTTCGACACGCCGACCACCTCGGCCGCAAGGCGGAATTTCGGATCGCCCTCGCCGGGCGGGTTGCGTAGTTCGCACAGCTCGCCGATCGCCGCCTTCAGGCCGGTGGCGCGGATCAGCGTGCCATGGGCCTCGGCGACGCGGCCGACGCGCTCGATCGCCTGCACCCTGGCCAGCGCACCCAGCAGGGGATCATCCATCCCCGGCGTGGTCCGGACCGCATCAGCCGGCGTGGTGAACGGCAGGTTCATCCGTCCTGCCTGCCAACGCCCGCAAGCGCGGTGCGGATCGCCTCGATCTGCTGCGCGACGCCGGCGCGCACTTCACCGGCCTCGGACACCACCACGCAGCTCAGCGGATCCAGGCTCATGTCCTCGACCAGCTCGATCACCCCGACCGCCGGATGCGCCTGCCGCACCGCGCCGAGGCCGGCGGCGACCTCCTCGCGCACCGACGGATGCACGCGGATCATCAGGAACTGTTCGGCCTGCGCGGCCTCGACCGCCTGCATCACCAACGGCGGCACCACGGCGCGGGCGTCGAAGCCGGGGGCGACGCGCGCGACGATGGCGCAGGCCAGCTCGGTGACGCGGCTGCTGGCGTCTGCCAGGACCCGCGCGCGACGCTCGTTGAGCGCGGCGAGGTGTTCGGTCATCTGCTGCTGCACGCGCGCCAGGCCGTCGGCGAAACCGTCCGCGTAGCCCTTCTCGCGCGCCTGCTCGATTTCGGCGCCGGCCTCGACGTACAGCGCGTTGACCTGCTCGAGCAGCGCGTCGAGCTCCTCGATGCGCTGCCACTGCCGCGCGGGCACCACGTTGCCGGCCAGCGCGCGGTCGAAGCGACGCGGCTCGAAGACCGACACCGTGGCCGACGTGGCCGATGGCTTGGAAGCGGTGCGTGCTGGCTCTGCGGACATGGCCTCGTTCCGGTGTCAGGCCGCGCGCGCGCGGGCAAGGTGGTGGTCGTGCAGGAATTGCAGCTGCTGCTGCGGCAGGTGCGCCTCGGCCGGCGATTCACGCGGGTATTGCAGCACCGTCCATTCGGCGAGCGCAGGGTCGCGCGGCGCCGCCCAGGCGTGCAGTTCGCTGCGGCCCTGGTGGTCGAACAGCGCATGCAGCGCGGCATCGTCGCGGCCGTCGGACAGCGCGGCGCCAAGACGCCCGCGCAGCTGCGCGGCGGTCGACGCCTGCACCCCGCCATCCCAGACCTGCTTGTCCAGCGCCAGCAGGTAGCTGTTGCCGAGCGCGCGCCGCAACTGGCGCACCGGCTCGCGCCGGACCTCGGCGCGGATCGCAGGCGCGTAGGCAAGCACGCCGACGTCGCGCAGCAGCGCCGCCAGGCGCGCACGCGGCCAGCGCAGCACCGCCGCGGCAATCGCGCCGTCGGGGCGCGGCGCCAGCACTTCGCCGCCGACACCGGCCTCGCGCATCAGCCAGCGCGCCAGCATCCTGCGGCCGAGCGCGCTGTCGCGCGCCTGCTGCAGCAGTTCGGGGGAAATCGAAGCGGACTCGTGCTCGTCCGCGCCCGCCCGGTGGTACCAGTCGGGATGGATCTCGGCGATCACCGCCAGCAGGCTCATCTCGCCGCCCGGCTCATCCGTTCCACACGCGCGGCGGCTGCCTGGACTGCGCCAGGCGCGCGCGGATGCGCCCGCCGAAGGCGATCGCCAGCGACAGCAGCACCGCGATCGCGACGGTGATCGCGATCACCAGCGGGCTGATCGACGACAGCGCCGGCATCGCCGCCGGGCTGCGCGCGGCCTGCTTGCCGGCCAGCGGCGTGCCGACGGTGAAGAACTTGATCGTGACCTTGTTGACGTCGTCCAGGCCCTCGATGCTGTCCTTCACGCCAACCTTCAGGTCGGTTTCGCGGTCGCGCAGATCGGCGCCAGGCGCCTGGTAGATGAAGACCGACGCCGAAGAGTCCGCCTCGTTGCCGCCCAGCGGGTCGCGGTCGGGCAGCGCGATCGACACCGCGGCGTCGACGACGCCGTCGATCTTGAGCAGCTTCTGCCGCATCGACTCTTCCAGCCCGAACACGTACAGCGCCTTCTCCTGCGTGGCCGAGGTGGCGAAGCTGTCCTTCTTGAACAGGTCGCCCATCGTGAACGACTGTCGGCGCGGCAGGCCCTTGGCATGCAGGATCGCCATGGCCCGCGGGATATCGCCCTTGGCGATCCGAACCTCCCATCCCTTCTTGTCGGTCGAAAGCGACTTGTCGGCCTGGATACCCGAGCCGAGCAACTCCGCCATCACCTGGTTGGCCTGCTGTTCCTCGAGGTTGCTGTACAGCGCCGTGCCGCCGCAGCCGGCCAGCGCGAGGCACGCCAGCAGGGCTGCCACGACCATGGGACGCTTGATTGCGTTCGACGCCTTCATGCCTGCTCCCGCCTTACGACTGCTGCTTGAACAACTGCTGGACGCCGTCCGAGGTGCGGTTGGCGACGTTGGACGTCAGCTCCGCCTTGAACAGGAACTTGTGCGCCTCCATCGTCACCTGCAACAGCTGCCCGGGCGTGGGATCTGCCCCGCTGCTGGTGATCATGTGCGACATCGCGCTGATCTTGTCGGCGCCGGTGTTGAGGTTCTCGAACGTCGACATGAGCGCACGCATGCCCTCCGAGGGCGGCGCCGGCGCGGAGACCGTTGCCGGCGCGCTGCTGGCGGTGCCGCCGTTGGCGTAGGCGTCGGCGAACTGGCTGACTTCGAACATGGTCGCCTGCGGTTGCGCCGCGGGCGATGTGGCCGCATTGGCCTGCGCGGCTTCCGCCGCGACCTGGATGGCTTCGATCATTTCCGTGTCTCCTGTGGACCTGGCGAGATGCGGGGCGGCGTGTCGGCATGCACGCGCGGCGGCGGCCTGCCGCCACGCACGCAATGACAACGCACGCCGGGCATTACTGGCGCTTGCCCAGCGTTTCGAGCGCCTGGCCGACGCTGTTCTGCGAGGTCGCCGCGTTGTTGGACATGAACTGCATCTTCAGGCTCTCGGCGGTCAGCTTGACCATGTTCGAGGGCTGGTCGCCGCCGGATCCGATCACGTCCGACAGGTTGGTGATCTTCGCGGCCTGTCCGTCGAGCGTCTGGCCCCAGGCCTTGGACATCGCTTCATACCAGCTGCCACCGTCGGTGGACGATGCGCCGCCGCGCCCGACCGACGCGCTGCCGACGCCTGCGCGACCGATGAAGCTTGTGACCGGGTTCATGGGATTGTCGTTCATGACTTTCTCTCCTGTGGTGCGATCGATCGATCGCCTTGATGTCGATGGAACCCGACGCCGCGATGACGTCGCGTGAAACGCCTACTGCTTGTCGTGCGTACTGCTCCTTGAACCGGTGCCCGCCGCACGTGCGACGCGGCGGTCGACATCGGCGGTATCGTCCGCGGCTTCCATGCCGGCCTGCTGCGCGGCCGGGACGCCAGCGGCCGTCGCGTCCTCCGCGGCCTGTTTCTCGGCCGCGGCCGCGATCTCCGCCGCCGTCACCGGCTGCGGGATGATCTTGTGGAGCACGCCGTCGGCGGTGACCACGTGCGCCGACTCGCCGATGGAGACCAGCGTGCCCCGGCCCGGCACCTCGGCACCGACCGGATACTCGGTGCCGTCGACCGCGACCAGGTGCGGCGTCTTGCCGCGCACCACCGACACGATCCGCGTCGGACCCGGCTTCACGGCGCCCTCGGTCGGCCCGTTGGCGGTGCGCTTGGCCTGGTCGGGCTCGACGTAGTTCTTGACCAGCACCCGGGTCACGCCCGGGACGTCGTCCATCGCCCGCGAACTGGCGGCGGCGCGCATGGCGTCCATGTCCTCGAAGCGGCCGCTGGCCTCGACCACGCCGTTGCCCATGTAGCGGGTCTTGGCATTGATGTTCTGCGAGCGCAGCACTTCGCTGACGTCGGCGGCGATCTTCTCGGCCGAGCGCAGGTCGAGCGCGGCCTCGAAGCCGGCCTGCGCGACCCGCGCCTCGATGCTTTCGCGCTCCTTGTCGTTCTTGACCGTGCCCCTGAGCACCGGCCGGCCGTGGGCGTCCTCGACCACCTGGCCGTCGCGCATCTGGAATTCGGTGATCAGCGCGCCGAGCTGGCTGCGCGGATCAGGCGTCGCCTCGTGCCTGGGCATCACCGCGGCGAAGATCGCGAGCGACGCCAGCGACAGCACTGCCAGTGCCGCCACGATCGGCAGCTTGCGCATGCCGGTGGCCGGCGTGCGGATGTCGTCGATGGCGAAGTCGGGCGCCAGCGATGCCCAGCCCGGGTCGTCTTCCTCGCCGAAGGCAATCGCCGCTCCACCAAGCTGGATGCGCTGCAGGCCGCGCAGTTCGACCGGGTCGCCCGGGTGCAGCGGCTGGCCGTCGACGCGCAGCGGCGCATCCAGCGCGCGCAGCGACGACATGCCGCCGATCAGGTTGATCAGCGCGTGGTGACGCGCCACGCCCTGGTCGGCCAGGACGATGTCGCAGTCGTCGCCGCTGCCGACCAGGATCATTTCCTGTTCGGCGAGGTCGCGGCTGGCGCCGGCATGCAGGCCCGAGAGGATCCGCAGGACATTGGCCCGTGCGGGGGTGTCCGCGTCGGCGGCGACTTCGGCGGTGACGGTGGATTCGGGCTTCTTGGATGACATGGCGTGGCCCCTCGCGAAGTTCTGCGTAGTCGTTGTTACGGCGTCATGCGTTGATCTGGCCGGCCTGCACGATGCGCAGGTCCGGGGCGAGTTCCTGGTACGACAGCACCGGCAGTTCGAAGAAATCGACTTCCATCAG
>Ga0182739_1002699_pt1 | contig 16270 bp, 10 predicted proteins | sample eDN5th30CBELigBY_FD_128873 | JGI IMG/M metagenome (GOLD analysis project Ga0182739, IMG submission 128873) | Enriched backyard soil microbial communities from Emeryville, California, USA - eDNA 5th pass 30_C BE-Lig BY (version 2) (version 2) | ecosystem: Environmental > Terrestrial > Soil >... | reverse complement strand
CCGATGTTCACCTTGGCCCTGATCCACTCGGGCTTGCGTTCCACCGGGGTGGCGGAATTGCGGGCCTCGATGCGCAACAGGCGGCGGCCGTCGGGGGCCAGGCTCATGGAAGAACTCCTTCAACAACGGGGGCGGAGGCCTTCACCGCGGGCTCCAAAAGCCAGCGCAGTTCGGCCTCGACCCGGTCGGCCACATCGGCCGGGGTGACGGTGCGGCCGAGCTCGGCCGAGATGGTGGTGACGCCGGCATCGGTGATGCCGCAGGGGATGATGACCTCGTAGGGCTCGAGGGAGTTGGAGCAGTTCAGGGCGAAGCCGTGCATGGTGATGCCCTGGTTCACGCGGATCCCGATGGCGGCGATCTTGCGGTCCGGGCGGACGCCGTCACCCTCGATCCAGACGCCGGCGCGCCCGTGGATGCGCACGCCGGTGATGCCGTAGTCGGCGAGCACGCGGATCATGGCCTCCTCCAGGCGGGTCACGTAGTCGCGGATGCCGGCCTTGTTCCGCAGTTCCACGATCGGGTAGCCGATCAGCTGGCCGGGGCCGTGCCAGGTCAGCTGGCCGCCGCGGTCGACGTCGATGACGGGGGTGCCGTCGACGGGACGCTCGTGGTCTTCGGTGCGCCGGCCCGCGGTGTACACGGCCGCGTGCTCCAGCAGCAGCACGGTCGGTCCGCCCCGGCCCTCAGCCACGGCGTCGCGGAGCCGCCGCTGCAGGTCCCAGGCCTCGCCGTAGTCCACATAGTCCGGCGCAAAGCCGATCCGTTGGAAGTTGATGCTCATGGCGTCAAGGGTACGCTCCGGCCCGGAGCCCACCGAATCAGGCGGCGCTCCTGCCTGTGGATAACTTCTGCGGGCCGGTCCCGACTCCGGTACAACGGTTCCCATGGACGGGATGGGAACGGACCTGACGGGTACGGACGGGATGGGAGCCGAAGGGGCCGGCGCCGGCGGGAGTGGCGCCGAGCGGATCGCCGTGCCCGGGATGCGGTGCGAACGGCTGGCCGGGCGCGGCGGGGGCGCCGCCGTCTACGTGGTCACGGAGGAAGCCACCGGCCGCCGGTTCGCCGTCAAGGTCCCCCGCGCACCGGCCGAGGCCGGCGGCGCGGACCTGGAGCGGGAACTCCACGTGCTGCGCCGGGTGCGGCACGGGCATCTGGTCATCCTGCACGGAAGTGTCGAAACCGACAGGGGCCGCGGCATCCTGATGGAGTACCTGCCTGGCGGCTCGGCCGCGGACCTGGTGGCCGTGCGCGGGCCGGTGGACCTCGGCGAGGCCGTCACCGTCCTGGCCCCGGTGGCTTCCGCCCTGGCCCACCTGCATGCGCTCGGGATCGCCCACGGGGACGTCTCCCCGGCCAACGTGCTCTTCACCGCGGAAGGCCTGCCCAAGCTGGGGGACCTGGGGCTGGCCGGGCTGGTTGGTGTTCCGGGCCGGGCCGGCGGCACGCCCGGCTTCGCCGCGCCCGAGTCGGCCCACGGGCCGGTCGACGCCGCGCTGCACCCGGAGCGCGACGTCTACGCCCTGGGCGCACTGGCGTGGTTCCTGCTGACCGGGCGCACCCCCGCCCCCTCGCGCCTGCGGCCTCCGCTCTCCAGCCTGCTGCCGGCCGCGCCGGAGGCGTTGTCGGAGCTGATCGAGGAATGCCTGGCCGAGGAGCCTTCCGCACGTCCGGACGCCGAGGCCGTGGCCCGGCGGCTCTTCGCCGGCGTGGCGCCGGAGCCGGTGCGGCTGGGCGGGGCGGTGCATCCGGACGCGCTGGAGGACATGGCCACCGTGCAGCCCCCACGCGGCCGCCGGTCCGGGCGCATCAGGGGTGTCCAAGGTCTCAGTGGCCGGCGCCCCAACAGGGACCGTGGCCGCGACCCCGGGCACTCCCTCCGGTTCTGGCCCCTGCCGGCGGTCGGCCTGGCGCTCGTGCTGGCCGTCGCGGGCCTCGGCCAACTCCAGGCCGCCGCACCGCCGGAAACCGGATTGCCGGACACCGCGGTGGTCGGCACGGCCCCGCCGGACGCCGTGCAGGATGCAGGAGGGGAGGTTGGGGAGGATCCGCTGCGGGCCGCCGTCGTGCTGGCCTCCCGCCGCGACGCCGCGCTGGCCGCCGCCGACGCCGCGGCCCTGGCCGGCGTCCACGACCCGGAGGGTACCTCCCGCGCCGCGGACGAGGCCACCGTCGCGGCCCTGGCCGGGGCGGGCCTGCGCTACGCGGGCCTGCGCACCGAACTGAGCGGGCTGGTGCTGCGGGTGGAGGACGAAGCGCAGGGGGCCGGCGGTGCCGGCGGGACGGTGCGGGTGGAGGCGACCAGCACGATCGGCCCCTACCGGGTGGTCGACGCGACCGGAGCCACCGTGCGCACGGTCGATGCCCCCACCGTCCAGCGGCTCGTGTTCGTGCTGCGCCGCTCCGCCGGAGGCTGGCTGGTTTCCGCCGTGCTGGAGGCGGCGCCGTAAGGTGCCCGGCCGTAATGCGCGCCGGCGGCTGCCGGCGCGCTCGATAGGATCGACGCATGAGCCCCACGAGCTACCTGCGCTACCCGCACGTGTCCGCCGACCTGGTCACCTTCGTCGCCGAAAACGACGTCTGGCTTGCCCCGCTGGAGGGCGGCAGGGCCTGGCGGATCAGCGGCATGGGCCTTCCGGCACGGGGACCGCGGTTCACCCCCGACGGCTCCGCCCTCGTCTGGAGCGTCGTGCAGGGCAGCGCCCCGGAGGTCGTCACCGCGGGCACCGACGGCGGGGGCTACCGCCAGCTCACCTATTGGGGACAGCCGTCGACCCGGGTCCGCGGTTTCACCCCCGAGGGCGACGTGGTGGTGGCCAGCGCGCACGGGCAGGCGGACTTCCGCCACACCTGGGCGCGCGCCGTCCCGCTCGACGGCGGCCCCTCCCGGCTGCTGCCGTACGGTCCCGTCGATTCGGTGTCCTGGGGCCCGGCCGTCGGCGACGAGCACCCGCTGGTCATCGGCAGCGCCCTGAGCCGCGAACCGGCCTACTGGAAGCGGTACCGCGGCGGCGCCGCCGGCAAGCTGTGGATCGACCGCGACGGCGGGGGAGAGTTCGGCCGGCTGGTGCCGGAGCTGGACGGCAACCTCTGCGATCCGGTGTGGGTGGGCGGACGCGTCGCGTTCCTCTCCGACCACGAGGGCCACGGAAATGTCTACTCGGTCGCCCCGGACGGTTCGGACCTGCGCCGCCATACCGACCACTCCCAGTTCTTCGCCCGCCACCTCTCCTCCGACGGGGAGCGGCTGGTCTACGAACACCGCGGCCGCCTCTTTGTCCTGGACTCGCTCGAGGCCGAATCCCGCCGGCTGGAGATCTTCCTCGGCTCCGCCGGCCACGGCCGCCGGCGCAGCCCGCTGGCCGCCGGCCGGCACCTGAAGGCGGCCACGCCGGACCGGCTGGGCCAGGCGAGCGTGGTGGAAACCCACGGCACCCTGCACTTGCTCAAACACAAGGACGGCCCGTCCCACACCATCGAGGCGACCCCCGGAGTCCGCGCCCGGTTGGGCCGCATGGTCGACGGCCGGCTGGTCGCCTACATTGCCGACCACGGGGGAGAGGAGGCGTTGTTCCTGCGCGACGTCGCCACCGACGCCGTCTTCGGCAGCCACGGCGCCATCCCCAGCGCCCACGAGGATGACGAGCCCGCCGAGGCGCAGGCGATCGCCGCCGATCCGGTTCCGGCCACCGGGCAGATGCCCGTCCAGGTGGCCGCCGCGGACCGCGCGGCCGCCGCGCCCCTGCCGGCTCCCCGCGCCGTCGACGTCGCCCCGCACCAACTGCCGCGGCCGGTCAGCGCCGCCGCGGTCACCGGCGCCCTCCCGCGCACCGCACCGGCCGCGGAGCGGGAAGCCGCGGACCCCGGGGCGGCGGACCCGGCAGCGGCGGAACCCGACGCCACCGTGGCACCGGGCCTGCGCCGGCTGGAGCTGCCCGTCCGCGGCCGCGTGCGCACCATGGAGGCCAGCCCGGACGGACAGTGGCTGGCCGTCGGCACCGAATACGGCGAGGCCTACCTGCTCGACGTCGCCGCCGGCGCCTGGCGGCGGCTGGGCGAGAGCGAGTTCGGGGCCGTCTCCCACCTGAGCTTCTCCCCGGACTCGGCGTGGCTGGCGTGGGTGGAACCCGTCACCGCGTTCGAGGGCCGCAGCCGCCTGCTGCTGGCCGCCGCCGGGGACCCCGGCCGCGGCGTGATCGAGGTGACCGACGGGCGGTTCCACGACCACTCGCCGTCGTTCAGCCACGACGGCAAGTACCTGGCGTTCCTGTCCGAGCGCTCCTTCGACCCGGTGTATGACACCCACAGCTTCGACCTGAGCTTCCCGGCCTCCACCAAGCCGTTCATGGTGGCCCTCTCCGACGAGACCCCCAGCCTCTTCGGCCCGTCGGTGTACGTCGCCGAAGGGACGGGGACCGGGCCGGGGACACCGGCGGTGGCGGCCGCGGCAGGCGGCACCGCGGCGCAGACCGAGGTGGTGGCCGAGGGCATCGCCCAGCGGCTTTTCGCCGTGCCCGTCGCCCAGGGCCGGTACAGCCGCCTGGTGGCGGTCGAGGATGCCCTGCTGTGGCTGGTCGACGAATCCACCGGCGTCACCGGCGACGGGCGCGGCCCCACCTCCGGCAGCGCGGGCCTGCGCCTGGAGCGCTTCGACTACGCCACCCGCAGGACCTCCACGCTGGTCCAGCAGCTGGGCTCCTACCGCGTCAGCGGGGACAAGCGGCGCGTGGTGTACGTCAACCAGCAGCAGGTGCGCTGCGTGCCCGTGGACCGCGCCGTCGACGGCGAGAACGGGGACGCGCAGACCCTGGACCTGGCCCGCATCCGCGTGGAACTTGACCCGGCGAAGCTCTGGGAACAGGCCTACAACGAGACGTGGCGGCTGCAGCGGGACTTCTTCTGGACCGAGGACATGGGCGGACTGGACTGGGAGGCGATCGGCGACAAGTACCGCCCGCTGCTGGGCCGGCTGGGCAGCCACGACGACCTGGTGGACGTCCTGCTGGAACTGCACGGCGAGCTGGGCACCTCCCACGCCTACGTGTCCCCGTTCGCCGCGGTCGAGGCCGGGGCCGGACGCCAGGGCCTGCTGGGGGCGGACCTGGCCCGCGTGGACGGGGTCTGGACCATCGCCGCGGTCCTCGCCGGCGAATCCTCCGACCCCCAGGCCTACTCGCCGCTGACGGCGCCGGGCGTGGCGGTGCGGGCAGGGGACGCGATCCTGGCCGTGGACGGCCAGCTGGTCCCGTTCGACGGCGGGCCGGAGATGCTGCTGGCCGGCGCTGCCGGCCGCACCGTGGAGCTGACCATCCGGGAGGGCCCCGCCGGGCGCCGCCCGGGCGCGGTGCGCCGCGTCGCCGTCGTGCCCATCCGCGACGACCAGCGGCTGCGCTACCAGAACTGGGTCGCCGGGAACCGGCGCACGGTCCGCGAGGCCTCCGGCGGCCGCTTCGGCTACCTCCACATTCCCGACATGGCCGCGCAGGGCTGGGCCCAGCTGCACCGCGACCTGGACGTGGAGACCGAGCGCGACGCCCTGGTGGTGGACGTGCGCCGCAACCGCGGCGGGCACACCTCGCAGCTGGTCGCCGAGCTGATCGGGCGCAAGGTCACCGCGTGGACGATGGCGCGGGAGGCGCGCACCGGGACCTACCCCTCCAGCGCCCCGCGCGGGCCGATCGTGCTGATCGCGGACGAATGGGCCGGCTCCGACGGCGACATCATCACCCAGGTCACCAAGCTGCGCGGCATCGGGCCGGTGGTGGGGGTGCGCACCTGGGGCGGGGTCGTGGGCATCGACAACCTCTTCGACCTGGCCGACGGCACCAAGGTCACCCAGCCGCGCTACGCCACCTGGTTCGCCGGCGGCGTGGGGTGGGGGATCGAGAACCGCGGCGTGGAGCCGGACATCGAGGTCCACTTCCCGCCCCACGCCTACGCCGCCGGCGAGGACCCGCAGCTGGAACAGGGCGTGGCCGTGCTGAAGGAGATGCTCAAGGAGATCCCCACGCAGCAGCCGCCGCAGCCCTACGGCTACCGCATCCTGCGCCCGTCCCCGCTGCCTCCGCGCCCGCAGGAGCTGCGCCCGCCCGGGCTGTCCGACGGCACGGGGCAGGTGCCGCTGCCGGTGGGGGACTAGCCGTTCAGCGTCGCCGCGAGGGTGATGCTGGGGACCGAGGCGAGGGCCTGGGAGACCGGGCAGCCCTTCTTGGCGTCCTCGGCGATGCGCTGGAAGTCGTCCTCGCCGATGCCCGGGATGGTGGCGTTGACGGTCAGGCGGATCTCGGTGATGCCCTCGCCCGGGACGAAGTCCACGTCGGCGCGGGTATCGATGGTGTCCGCCACGTGGCCGGCCTCCTTGAGCATGTTGCTGAAGGCCATCGAGTAGCAGGCGGAGTGGGCGGCACCGATGAGCTCCTCGGGGCTGGTCTTGCCGTCGGCCTGCTCCGCGCGGGCCTTCCAGGTCACGTCGTAGGTCCCGAGCCCGGAGGTGTCGAGGCTGGTCCGGCCGCTGCCGGTGAACAGGTCGCCATTCCAGACGGTGTGGGCTGAGCGGGTGGTGGCCATGGGGGCTCCTTCTGCTGCAGGGATGGGATGGACCGGTGCCCGGCGGTGCCGGGACCTGACGGACTCATCCTAGGGGGCAGGCACCGGCCTGGCCACCAGACGCGCAACGGCCGGCCTCCCCACGGGAGGCCGGCCGTTGCGGAGACCGCCGGCTACCGCCAGAGGACGGCAACCGCAATGGCGATCAGGCCCAGGCCGCCGACGGCGTGCGCCAGGCCCTTGGAGACCTCCTCGCCCTTGGCGATCCGGCGGCGCCCGATCAGGGCGGCCACGAACACGCCGATGGCCAGCAGCAGCTTGACCGCGATCTTGGCGTGGTTGACCGGGTCCGGGCCCATCTCGGCCAGTCCCACCAGCAGCAGGCCGGTCACCAGCTGGGTGATGGCGCCGTACCACTGGAACTTGCCCACGGTCGGGGTCTTGAAGGTGGCCAGCCAGCCGCCGACGATGGCGGCGGCGCCGAGGATGTGCAGGAACACAAGAAACACATGTATGAAGTCCATGTTCCCTAGTCTAGGTGTCTTTTCGACATGCCGTCGAAAACGCGGCGACGGCGGCCCGCGCCTTCCGTGCGGAAGGCGCGGGCCGCCGTCGTGACGGGTCCGGGGGCCGGTCCCGGGGCAGGTCCTAGAGGCCCAGGTCGGCCTCGAAGGCGCCCTCTTCCAGGCGCGCCCGCAGGGTCTGCAGGAAGCGGCCGGCGTCGGCTCCGTCGACCAGGCGGTGGTCGTAGGTCAGCGACAGGTACATCATGTGGCGGATCGCGATCGTGTCGTCGCCCTCGGCGTCGGTCACGACGACGGCGCGCTTGACGATCGCGCCGGTGCCCAGGATGGCCACGTTCGGCTGGTTGATGACCGGGGTGTCGAACAGCGCGCCCACCGAACCGATGTTGGTGATGGAGAACGTGCCGCCGGAGAGCTCGTCCGGACCGATCTTGTTGCTGCGCGTGCGCGCGGCGACGTCGGCGATCTTCGCGGCCATGCCGGCCAGGTTCAGGTCGCCCGCGTTGGAGACGACCGGGACCAGCAGGCCCTTCTCGGTGTCCACCGCAATCGCCAGGTGCTCGGCGTTGTGGTAGGTGATCTCCTGGGTTTCCTCGTTGTACTCGGCGTTCAGCTTCGGGTGCTGCTTCAGCGCCTCGGCCACGGCCTTGGCGATGAACGGCAGGAACGTCAGCTTGGTGCCGTTGGTGGCGGCGAACTGGTCCTTCGCGGCGGCGCGCAGCTTGGCGATCCGGGTCATGTCGACCTCGTGCACCTGGGTCAGCTGGGCGGAGGTGTCCAGCGATTCGCGCATGCGGCGGGCGATGACCTGGCGGATGCGCGGGGCCTTCTCCACGGTGCCGCGCAGGCTGGAAGCGGCGACGGCCGGGGCGGCCTTCGGTGCGCGGGCGGCCGGCGCGGCTTGGGCACCGGCCGGGGCGGCGGCCGGGGCGGCCTTCGCGGCGGCGTCCAGGACATCCTGCTTGCGGATGCGCCCGCCGATGCCGGTGCCGGCGACGGTGGACAGGTCGACGCCGTTCTGCGCGGCCAGGCGGCGCACCAGCGGGGTGACGTAGCCCTCGGCGCCGCCGGCGGCCGGTGCCTCGGCCTTGGGGGCTTCCGCCTTCGGCGCTTCGGCCTTGGGAGCCTCCGCCGTGGGGGCCGGTGCCTCTGCCTTCGGTGCCTCGGCCTGGGGAGCTTCGGCCTGGGGAGCGGCCGGAGCCTCGGCCGGTGCCGGGGCCGCAGGCGCGGCGGGGGCGGCCTGGGCGCCGGCCGAGCCCACGATGGCCAGCACGGAGCCGACCTCGGCGGTCTCGTCCTCGCCCACGCGGATCTCCAGCAGGGTGCCGGCGACCGGGGACGGGATCTCGGTGTCGACCTTGTCGGTGGAGACCTCCAGCAGCGGCTCGTCGACGGCGACCTCTTCGCCGACCTGCTTCAGCCAGCGGGTGACGGTGCCCTCGGTGACGGATTCGCCCAGCGCAGGCAGGGTGACCTCGGTGCCGGACGCCGGTGCGGCGGGGGCTGCCTCGGCCGCGGGTGCGGCCTGGGCGGCCGGAGCGGATTCGGCGGCGGGGGCCGGTGCGGCCTCGGCGGCGGGCGCGGCCGGGGCTTCCGGGGCGGCCTCTTCCGCGGGTGCGGCCGCAGCGCCGGAGCCGTCGCCAATGCGCACCAGCGCGGCGCCGACCTCGGCGGTCTCGTCCTCGGCCACGAGGATCTCCTCGATCACGCCGGCGACCGGGGAGGGGATTTCGGTGTCGACCTTGTCGGTGGAGACCTCCAGCAGCGGCTCGTCGACCTCGACGCGGTCGCCGACCTGCTTGAGCCAACGCGTAACGGTGCCTTCGGTGACGCTTTCACCAAGGGCGGGCAAGTTCACGGTTTCAGACATGTCGTCCCCGTTCTCCTAAAGCTATTTGGGTTGTCAGCTGTTCGTGTTTCCAGCTGTCGATCTGTGCTCGGGCCATCCATGCAGGCCATCCATGCCCGCGCTGTCCGGGCACCGGGCGGTCCGGGCTGCCGGGCCGGCGGTGCGGAACGGGCGCCGCCGGCCCTGGAGCGGATGGCGTGCCGTCCGCGGGGCGGACGGCACGCCATGGCTGCCTAGCCGTGCAGCGGCTTGCCGGCGAGGGCCAGCGCGGTCTCGCCCAGGGCCTCGTTCTGGGTCGGGTGGGCGTGGATCAGCTGGGCCACGTCCTCGGGGTACGCCTCCCAGTTCACGATCAGCTGCGCCTCGCCGATCTGCTCGCCGATGCGGCCGCCGATGCCGTGGACGCCGACGATCGGGCCGTTCTTGACGCGGACCATCTTGATCAGGCCGGAGGTGCCCAGGATGGAGGACTTGCCGTTGCCGGCCAGGTTGTACTCCTGGATCTCGATCTGGTCGTCGCCGAACTTCTCCTTGGCCTTGGGCTCGGAGTAGCCCACGGACATGATTTCCGGCTCGCAGTAGGTGACCTTCGGGATGTTGATGTCCTCGACGACCACCGGGTTCTGGCCGGCGATCTCCTCGGCGATGAAGATGCCCTGCTGGTAGCCGCGGTGGGCCAGCTGCACGCCCGGGACGATGTCGCCGATCGCGTAGATGTTGCCGACGCCGGTGTGCAGGCGCTCGTTGGTGATCACGAAGCCGCGGTCCAGGGTCAGGCCCTGCTCCTCGAAGCCCAGGCCCTCGGTGACCGGTCCGCGGCCGACCGCGACGAGGACGATGTCCGCCTCAAGCACGGTGCCGTTGGCCAGGGTCACCTTGGCGGAGGTCGCGTCCTGCTCGACCTTCTCGAAGAAGACGCCGGTGTTGAACTTGATGCCGCGCTTCTTGAAGGAGCGCTCCAGGACCTTGATGATGGCCGGGTCCTCGTTGGGGACCAGGCTCGGCAGGCCCTCGACGATGGTGACGTCGACGCCGAAGGAGTTCCAGACGGAGGCGAACTCGACGCCGATCACGCCGCCGCCGAGCACGATCGCGCTCTTGGGCACGTAGTCCAGGTTCAGGGCCTCGGTGGAGGTCAGAACGCGGCCGCCGATTTCCAGGCCGAACGTGCGGGAGGTGGAACCCGTGGCCAGCACGATGTTCTTGCCCTTGTAGAGGACGCCGTCGACGTCGATGGTGTCCTGGCCGACCAGGCGGCCGTTGCCCTCGATGACGTTGACCTTCTTCATCTTGAGCAGGCCGGAGAGGCCCTTGAACTTGCCGGCGACGATGCCGTCCTTGTAGCTCACCACGGCGGCCGGGTCGATCGACTCGAGGGTGGTGTTGATGCCGTACTTGGCGCTTTCGCGGGCGTTGTCCGCCAGCTCCGCGGCGTGCAGGAACGCCTTCGTGGGGATGCAGCCGGTGTGCAGGCAGGTGCCGCCCAGCTTGGCCTTCTCCACCAGGCCGACGGTGAAGCCGAGCTGCACGGCGCGCAAGGCGGCCGAGTAGCCGGCGCTGCCGCCGCCAAGGATGAGGACGTCGAATTCTTGCGCTGCTGCCGATTCGGCCACGTGAACGCTCCCTCGTGATTTTCGTGGCGCCCGCTTCGGGCGCCGGACATTGGGCATCGGGAACGCAGGGTTGGGCGCATTCCGGATACGGGCTGGTGATGTGTCAGCTTTACATTAGCCCTCCCGGGGACCGCCCGTCACACAGCGTGACGAACCCGTCGGTGGTTCGTGACACACCTGCCGGGGCATCGTGACGGGGGTCACGGGGCATCGGCGGAGGGCGGGCGGCCCCGGGACGTCAGCGGGCGGCGAAGTCCTCCGCCAGCGCCAGCAGGGTGCGCAGCGTCGAGCCGGTGGCGCTCTTGGGCGTGTACCCGTAGGCGGAGCCCTCGTTGTAGGCGGGCCCGGCGATGTCCAGGTGCGCCCACGGGATGCGGCGCCCGGCATTCTCGCCGACGAACTCGGAGAGGAACACGGCCGCCGTCATCATCCCGCCGTGGCGTTCACCGATGTTGGCCAGGTCCGCCACCGACGAATCGAGGGTGGCCCGCAGTTCTTCCGGAAGCGGCATGGGCCAGGCCGCCTCGCCGGCCGCGTCCGCGGCCCGCTTCACGCGGTCGCGCAGGCCGTCCTCGCCCATGATGCCCGCGGTGCGGGTGCCCAGGGCCACCATCTGGGCCCCGGTCAGGGTCGCCACGTCGACGATCGCGTCGGGCTTCTCCCGGCTGGCCGCCACCAGGCCGTCGGCCATGACCAGGCGCCCCTCGGCGTCGGTGTTGAGCACCTCGACCGTCTTTCCGCCGAACATGGTCAGCACGTCCCCCGGGCGTGTCGCGGCGCCGGAAGGCATGTTCTCGGCCAGGCACAGCCATGCCGTGGCCCGCACCGGAAGGCCCAGTTCCGCCACGGCCAGCACCGTCTGCAGCACCGTCGCCGCACCCGCCATGTCCGATTTCATCAGGTGCATGTTCGGCCCCGGCTTGAGGGAGATGCCGCCGGTGTCGAAGGTGATGCCCTTGCCGACCAGGGCCAGGTGCGCCACCGAGCGGGCGGGGGAGTAGTCGACCTTCACCAGCCGCGGCGGACGCGAGGAGCCGCGCCCCACGCCCATGAGGCCGCCGTAGCCGTCCTTCTCCAACTGCTTCTCCTCCAGCACCGTGACCTTCACCGGCCACGGCTTGGCCGCATCCCGGGCGGCCGCGGCGAAGGACTCCGGGTAGAGCAGGTTGGGGGCGGTGTTCACCAGGTCGCGCACGGCCCGCACGCGGCGGCCGATGACCGCGGCGCGCTTGAGCGCGGCCGGCAGGGCCTTCTCGGCGCTGGCTGCGGTCGCCACGACGGCCTCGGCCAGCGGAACCTGGCGGGCCTCCGGGGCCTGGGAACGGTGGGCGGTGAACGCGTAGGCGCCCAACGCGGCGCCCTCGGCGACCGCGGCGGCGGCCTCCACGGTCGGGGCCGGCAGGGCGAAGACCACCTTGCGCACGCCGGCCAGCTGCCGGGCGGCCGCCCCGGCAGTGCGGCGCAGCGCCTCGGCGGAGGGGCCGCCGCCGTCGACCTTCCCGAGGCCGGCCAGCACCAGGACCTCGGCCTTGAGGCTGTCGGTGGACGGCAGCCGGCGGACCTCGTCGGCCGCGCCGGTGATCCCCAGCAGGGGCAGCGAGGCTTCCAGGGCGGCGGTCTCCTCCGCCGCGAGCGGGGAGGCCAGCAGGCGCGGTGCGCCGCTGTCCTGCGCCACGGCGACCACCACGGCGTCGGCCGGAAGGCGCCGGATGTCGGGGGCGACGGCGGAGAGCTTCAGTTCGCTGGCAGGTGTCACGGGCTATATTCCTTAATGCGCTCCGGCCCGGTGGCGCGGTGCGGAAGCGCGCTCGGTGGCGGGCCCTTCGCAGGGGTGTCTTCGCAAGGGTTCGTTCCCTCCGATCGTAGCCCGGGACACCGCCGCCGGAACCGGGGGCGGGGGCGGGGAAGGAATGTGGGGACCGGGAAGAAATGCGGGGGCCGGAAAGAAGAGAGGGATGGAGCCCGGGAAGAAAACCGGTGCCGGGCACGTTGACCACCTGCGTGGCCGCCGGCCCATCCCGCGCCCCGCGGAACGTCCCCCGGAAGGAGTGTCCCCCCGTGCTCGACCCGCTGTCGCTGCTGACCCTCAACGAGCGGACCATCGACGCCGTCCGCAACCAGGGCCTTGGCCTGGTTGTCGCGCTGACGGGACACGCCGACGCCGGGCAGGTCGTGCGCCAGGTGGCCGCGGAACTGCTGGACTGCCTCGACTCCGAACTGCTGGCCTCCTTCGACGCCGACCAGCTCCTGGACTACCGTGGCCGCCGGCCCCAGATCTCCTTCCTGGGCGACCACTTCGCCGCCTACCAGGCGCCGCGGCTGGAGCTGTACCGGCTCACCGACGGACTGGGGCAGGACTTCCTGCTGCTCACGGGGCCGGAACCTGACCTGCAATGGGAGCGGTTCGCGGCCGCCGTCGCGCTGCTGGCCCAGGCCCTGAACGTCAGGCTTGCCGCGTCCTTCAGCGCCGTGCCCATGCCGGTGCCCCACACCCGCCCGCTGGGAGTGACCGCGCACGGCAACCGGTCCGACCTCATCGACGGGATCTCCACCTGGAAGCCGACCGCGGAGATCCCCGCCGCCGCCGCCCACCTGCTGGAGCTGAGGCTCATCGACGCCGGCCGCGACGCCGTGGGGTATTCGCTGCACGTGCCGCACTACCTGGCCGAGGCCGAATACCCGCAGGTGGCCGTCGCAGCGCTCGAGTACCTCGGGGCCGCGCTGGGCCTGGGGCTGCCCACTGACCGGCTGCGCGAGTCCGCACGGCGGGTCGAGGCGGAGATCGCCGAGCAGGTCGCCGCATCCCCGGACGTGCAGCGGATGCTTGCCGGGTTCGAGGCCCGCTTCGATGCCCGCGCACCCGAGGACGGACCGCGGTCGCTGCTGATCGACCCGGGGGCCGAACTGCCCGGCGGCGAGGAGCTCGCCGAGGCGGCGGAAGCGTTCCTCGCCGGCCAGGCGGACGACGGCGGCGCCTCCGGCGAGCGCGGCTAGCCCGCCCGGGGGACTGGCCTTCCCCGGGCGGGCATCGCCTCCGCCTCCCCTCCACAGGCAGTCGCGCCGCGCGGCCGCCGGCGGAGGTTCCACAGTCGCCGGGAGCGGGCCTGGTGCCGTGCCGTGGCCGGCGGGCAGGCTCGAGCCATGGCTATCCCCTCGAATCCCCTCCCGGTCCCCGTCCACGACGCCGAGGGCATACTGGCCCTGGTGCCCCACCTGCTCGGCTTCCGCCCAAGCGGCAGCCTCGTCTGCGTCCTCACCAGCGGCGGCAGCCTGCACGCGACGCTGCGCATCGACCTCCCCGGCGGTGGCGCGGCCCGCCGTCCGGGCCGGCCGCCCCGTCCCGCGCAGCACCCGCCGGGCCCCTCGCCGGAGGCGCTGGCCCGGCGCGTGGCCGGGTTCCTGGGCACGGTCAAGGACGCCACCGGCGTGTTCCTGGTGGTCTACGCGGAGCCGCCGGTCCGGCCTGCCGGCCCCGAGCATGCCGGCCTTGGGCCCGCCCGCCCCGGGCCGGCCGCGCGGCCGTGGTCGGCACTTGTCGCCGCGCTCGGAAGGGAACTGGAGGCCATCGGCCTCGAGGTCCAGGACGCGTGGCACGTCGGTGGTGGCCGGTGGCGTTCCTACCTGTGCACCGACCCTTCCTGCTGCCCGCCGGAGGGCAAGCCGCTGGAGGGCATCGAACTGTCGGAGACAAACCTGCAGCTGGTGCTGGCCGGCAGCAGCCCCCGCGGCGCCGAGCCGGGGGTGCCCGAACTCGACGCCGCGGCCGCCCCGTGGGCGGACCCGGCAGCCGTCCGCGCCGCGGTGCGCGCCGTCCTGGACGGCGCGGATCCGCCCCGCCGCACGGCCCTGCTGATGGGCTGGTGCCGCCTTCTGGACGCGGACGGCCGGGACGCGCTCGCCGTCCCGGACCTGCTGCGACGGTTGCGCGCGAATCCCGAGGAAACCGGTGCCCTGCTGGCGGCGCTCCACGACAAGGCCATCCGCGACTGCCTGCCGTCGGCGGCCGGGCTCTCGGCCGCGGACGGGGTGGCCGCGCTGTCGGCGATCGAACGCGGCGCCGAACGTGCGCGGTGCGTTCGCCGCATGGCCGACTTCATGCTCGGGGTTTCACCGGAAACCCCGGACTGGGACCGCCTGGACCGGCTCCGGGAACTGTGCGGGGGACTGGTTCCGGCCGCCCGGGAGCAGGACCGTTGCGCCCTGCTGTGCCTGGCGGCCTGGGTGGAATGGGCCCGGGGCCGGGGCACCGCCGCGGGCGCACTCCTGGACGCGTGCGTGGCCGAAAGCCCCGACTACCGGCTGGGGATCCTGCTGCATCGGCTAATCGGCTCCGGCCGCATGCCGGACTGGGTGCCTGACCCCGGGCGCGCCTGGCGGGGACACCGCGCGCCCATGGTGCTTCCGCCGGAGGAAACGTGAGACACTGGTAGCCGCAGACCCGGTTGGGTCCGTGTCCCGGGGCCGGTCGAACGGCCCGGTTTCCGCGCTTTCGGGCGTCGGGAACAAGAGGACGGAAGCAGGCGTTGCACTAGGTGGACCCTGCTTCCGGCCCGCCGTGTGGCGGGACCCGGACTTGACAGGGTCATAGTGGTGTTACCGGCAGGTGGCACCGCGGACAAACCGCGAGAAAGGTAATTCGTGCCCGCTTCCAGCCCGACGGCAGCCGAGAACAACGAGGCCGAGGTGCAGACGCCGCAGCAGAAGGCCGCTGCCACGCGCGCCCGGAACAAGGCGGCCAAGGCCGCCGGTGGCGACGCGGCCACCGCGAAGCCCGCCCGCGGGCGGAAGAAGGCCGCGACGGCCCCCGCCACGGACGAGGCCGAGGCCACCGACGTCGACGAGGACCAGGACGCCCCGGAGCCGGAAGGACCCGAAGGCGACGAGGTCGTCGACGAAGAGGTGGACCTCAGCGAGGACACCGAGGACGAGTCCGGCGGGGACACCGAGGACGAGTCCGGCGACGAGGCGGCCGCCGCCCCGGCCGCCGCGCCCGCCGAGGACGAGACCACCAAGGGCTTCATCATCACCTCGGACGAGGACGACGCGCCCCAGCAGCAGGTCCTCGTGGCCGGCGCCACCGCCGACCCGGTCAAGGACTACCTCAAGCAGATCGGCAAGGTCGCCCTGCTGAACGCCGAGCAGGAAGTGGACCTCGCGCTGCGCATCGAGGCCGGCCTGTACGCCGAGGAGAAGCTCAAGGCCGACGACGGCTCCATGGACAAGCGCCTGCGCTGGGACCTGGAGCAGATCGTCCACGACGGCAAGATCGCCAAGAACCACCTGCTCGAGGCCAACCTGCGCCTGGTCGTGTCGCTGGCCAAGCGCTACACCGGCCGCGGCATGCTCTTCCTGGACCTGATCCAGGAAGGCAACCTGGGCCTGATCCGCGCGGTGGAGAAGTTCGACTACACCAAGGGCTTCAAGTTCTCCACCTACGCGACCTGGTGGATCCGCCAGGCCATCACGCGCGCCATGGCCGACCAGGCCCGCACCATCCGCATCCCGGTCCACATGGTCGAGGTCATCAACAAGCTGGCCCGCGTCCAGCGCCAGATGCTCCAGGACCTGGGCCGCGAACCCACCCCGGACGAACTGGCCAAGGAACTCGACATGACCCCCGAGAAGGTCGTCGAGGTCCAGAAGTACGGCCGCGAGCCGATCTCCCTGCACACCCCGCTGGGCGAGGACGGCGACTCCGAGTTCGGCGACCTCATCGAGGACTCCGAAGCGGTGGT
>Ga0182739_1002695_pt1 | contig 16276 bp, 12 predicted proteins | sample eDN5th30CBELigBY_FD_128873 | JGI IMG/M metagenome (GOLD analysis project Ga0182739, IMG submission 128873) | Enriched backyard soil microbial communities from Emeryville, California, USA - eDNA 5th pass 30_C BE-Lig BY (version 2) (version 2) | ecosystem: Environmental > Terrestrial > Soil >... | reverse complement strand
GCGCGCCATCAACGTACCGCCCTGTTCGCGGTAGGTCTTCAGCTCCGTCTGCTGGTGCACCAGATAGCGCTGGTCGCGCGCGTGCGGCGAGTTGGCGTGCAGTCCGTCCATGATCATCCTCTCTCGATGTAGAAAATTGAGCGCCTGGGCCCGGGCCCAGGCCCGCGCAGCCCTATGTGAGAACTATCCTATCACTCTCGGCCTCATCTCAGGGGCCGCCGGATCGCTGCGCCGACCGCCTCGACCCGATGGCAGCGTACCCACTGACCCGGCACGAGTTCGCGCAGCTCGGGCATGGTCTGGCGACAGGCCGGCTCCGCCACCGGGCACCGTGCGGCAAAGCGACAGCCGGGCGGCGGATTGATGGGACTGGGCGGATCGCCGGTCAGGCGAATGCGCCGTTCCGCCCGCTCGCGTCCGCCGCGCACGGTCGGCACCGCCGACATCAGCGCCACGCTGTACGGATGGAGCGGGCGCGCAAAGAAGGCCGAGCGCGGGGCGCGCTCGACGATCTGGCCGAGATACATGACCGCAACCTCGTCGGCGACGTGCTTCACCACGGCCATGTCGTGGGAAATGAAGAGATAGGTGATGCCGAGCCGACGCTTGAGCTGCTGCAGGAGGTTCAGGATCTGGGCGCGGATCGCCACGTCGAGGGCCGACACCGGCTCGTCGCAGACCAGCAGGTCGGGTGCCGGCGCCAGCGCGCGGGCGATGTTGAGGCGCTGGCGCTGGCCGCCGGAGAATTGATGCGGGAAGAGGCCCTGGCTCTCGGGCCGCAGTCCCACCGCCGCGAACAATTCGCTGACCCGCGCCTCGCGCTCGGCTGGCGTCCCGATGCCCAGCACGTCGAGCGGCGAGCGGACGATCGCGCCGGCCCGCACCCGCGGATTGAGCGAGGAGTACGGATCCTGGAAGACGTACTGCATGTGCCGGCGCATGTGGCGCATCTCCTCGCCACGCAACGCCGTGATGTCCGTGCCGCCGAGGACGATCCGGCCCGAGGTGACGGGCACCAGCCGTAGCAGACCGCGTGCGACCGTCGTCTTGCCCGAGCCCGATTCGCCGACGATGCCCAGGGTCGTGCCCTTCCCGACATCGAAGGAAACGCCGTCCACAGCACGCACCGTCTCGCGCGGTTTCAGCGGATTGAAGTGCGGCCGGGCGAAATGGACCTCGAGGTCGCGGACCGATAGCAGGGGCGCGCTCACGACTCCGCCCCTTCATGCAGCCAGCACGCCACCCGGTGACCGGCGGCAAGGACGGTCGCAGGCGGCATCTCGGCGACGCAGCGCGGCATCGCCTCGGCGCAGCGGTCGGCGAAGGGACAGCCTTTCGGCAGGTCCCACACCGACGGCACCATGCCGGCGATCTCCAGCAGGTCGCCCCCAGAAACCTCTTCAGCGTCGAGGTCGGGGACACAGGCGATCAGGCCGCGCGTATAGGGATGGGCCGGGGCCGACAGGATGTCGGCGGTCGGTGCTTCCTCGACCACCCTGCCGCCATACATGACCGCGACGCGATCGGTCATCTCGGCGATCACGCCCATGTCGTGGGTAATGAGGATCAACCCCATGCCACTGCGGGCGCGCAGTTCGCGCAGCAGCTCGAAGATCTGCGCCTGGACGGTGACGTCGAGCGCGGTGGTCGGCTCGTCGGCGATCAGGAGCCGCGGCTCGCAGCCGATCGCCATGGCGATCATGACCCGCTGGCGCATGCCGCCCGAGAGCTGGTGCGGATATTCGTCGACCCGGCGCTCTGGCGCGGGAATGCCGACCGCCTTCAGGAGCTCGATCGAGCGGGCGCGCGCCGCGCGGCTATCGAGCTTCAGGTGCTTGATCAGGGTCTCGGAAAGCTGGTCGCCGATCGTCAGCACCGGATTGAGCGAGGTCATCGGCTCCTGGAAGATCATGCCGATTCGATGGCCGCGGACGTCACGCAAGCGTTGCTCCGGCGCCTGCAGGAGATCCTCGCCCTCGAACACGATGCGGCCGCCGGTGATGCGGCCCGGGGGCGACGGCACGAGCCGCAGAATGGCCAGCGCGGTCATGCTCTTGCCGCAGCCCGACTCGCCCACGATCCCCAGGGTCTCGTTGGCCGCGACCACGAGGGCCACGTCGTTCAGCACGCGCGCCGTGCGGCCGCCGCCCGCGAATTCCACCGAAAGCCCCGAAATCTCGAGCAGAGGCGTGCCGGCGCCGGTCATCAGCGACGCTCCCGCAGCTTGGGATTCAGGGCATCGTTCAGCCCGTCGCCGATCAGGCTGACGGCCAGCACGGTGAGAAAGATCATCAGGCCGGGGAAGGTCACGGCCCACCAGCTCGACAGCATGTAGGAGCGGCTCGACCCGATCATCAGGCCCCAGCTCATGCGGTTGGGATCGCCCAGCCCCAGGAACGACAGGCTGGCTTCGAAAAGCACGGCCGTGCCGACGGCCAGGGTGGCGGAGACGACCAGCGGCGGCAGCGCATTGGGCAGGATCACCTTCCACATGATGCGGCCGCGGCGCGCCCCGATTGCCAGTTCGGCGGCGACGAAATCGTACTGCTTGATCTTGAGGAACTCCGCGCGCGTGAGACGCGCCGTGCCAGGCCAGCTCACCACCCCGATCGCCAGCACGACGGTGGTCAGGGTCGGCGAAAACAGTGTCACCAGCACCATGGCGAAGAGCAACGACGGCAGGACCTGGAAGAACTCGGTGAAGCGCATCAGCACCTCGTCGACCGTGCCGCCGAAATAGCCGGCGACGGCGCCGATCGCGATCCCGATCACGACGGAGATCAGCGCCGCCGCGGCGCCGACCGTCAGGGTTGCCCGTCCGCCATAGATCAGCCCGGTCAGCACGTCCCTGCCCTGCTGGTCGGCGCCCAGCGGTGCGCCTTCGCTGAGGGGCGGCGACAGCGGCGCGGCCACGATGTCGAAGGGATCGGCGATATAGACCAGGGGTCCGACCAGGCTCACCAGCAGGATGGCGATCAGCAGCACCAGACCACCCACCGCCACCGGGCTGCGGGCGAACATGCGCATCGCCTCCAGCGAAGGATGCTCCGTCCTCGGGACTCCCGCGACGCTCATGACGCCTTGATCCGGGGGTCGGCCAGGCGATAGCAGACGTCGACGAGCTGGTTGGCCACGATCACCAGCAGCGAGGAGAAGAAGAGCAGGCCGAGCAGGGTCGGATAATCCCGGCGCAGCACCGAATCGAAGGCGAGACGGCCGAGGCCCGGCCAGTTGAAGACCGTCTCGACCACGATGGCACCGGCCAGCAGGTTGCCGAACTGAAGGCCGACGATGGTGATGATCGGCAGCACGGCATTGCGGAAGGCATGCTTGAAGAAGACCTTTCGCTCCTCCAGCCCCTTGGCTCGCGCCGTGCGAACATAGTCCGAGCCCAGCACGTCGAGCATGCTGGCCCGGGTCAGCCGGCTGTACTGGGCGAGATAGACAACCGCCAGCGACAGGGCCGGCAGCACGAGATGATGGGCGACATCGAGCGAATCGAGCAGCCAGCCACCGCTCACCGCCGCCGCGGTCATCCCCGAAACCGGCAGGATGGGAAGGACCGAAGCGAACAGAATGATCAGCAGCATGCCCGTCCAGAACACAGGGGCGGAATAGCCGATCACCGAGATTACGGTGATGAACTGCGAGAGAAGGCCATTGGGCCGGCGCGAGGCCAGCACGCCCAGGGTCGTGCCGCTGACAACCGCCGCCACCAATGCCGTCAGCACCAGCAGCAGGGTCGCCGGCAGGCGCTGCAGGATCAGCGACAGGACCGGAAGGTTGAAGAAATAGGAGTAGCCGAGATTGCCGGAGGCGAATCGCTCCAGGTAGATGCCGAGCTGTGCCAGGGTAGGCTTGTCGAGGCCGTATTCGCGGCGCAGGTCGGTCCGAATCTCCTCCGTCATCCCGCCCATCTGCCCTGCCAGCGTGTCGACCGGATCGCCCGGTGCCAGCCGGATCAGCAGGAAACTCAGGATCAGGACCGCGATCACGAGGATCGCGGCATAGAACAGGCGCCGCGCCAGGAAGAGGATCAGCGCCACATCGGCCCTATTTGTCGGAGAGCCAGACGTCCAGCATCGGCGATGCCGTGCCCCAGATGGTCGTCGGCGGATTGTGGACCCGCTTGTTGTAGATCGTGTGATAGGGCAGCTCGGTCAGCCAGAACAGCGGCAGGTCCGCCGTGACGATCTTCTGGAACTCACCATAGAGAAGCTTGCGCTTGGCTTCATCGGGCTCGCGACCGGCGGCGTTGAGCAGTTCGTCGACCCTGGGGTTCTCGTACTGGGCGTTGTTGGTGAAGACCAGTGGCCGGATGTTGGTCGAGAGGTAGGTTCGGTTGACGCCGATCACCGGGTCGCCCCACGCGAAGGCCGCATCCATGCTGATGTCGAAGTCCTTGGTGGCCATGCGTTTGGCCCACGCCGCGAAGTCGGCCGGCGCACGGACCTCGACCTCGATGCCGACCCGCTTCAGCGCCGGCTTCATGTACTCCGCCAGCCGCTTCTGGCCGTCTTCGTCGCCGGGATAGTAGTCGCATGTCACCTTGAGACGGATGCCGTCCGGCCCCTTCTTGAGGCCCGCCGCGTCGAGCAGCTCTTCGGCTTTCTTGAGATTGAGGCTGTATTTGGTGACATCCGGCGAATACTGGGGAAAGCCGCTATGGATCGGACCGGTCGCCACCTTCGACAGGCCCTTGTGCAGCGCCTTGACGATGAAGTCGCGGTCGATGGCATAGGCGAAGGCCTGGCGCACCCGCACGTCATCGAACGGCTTGCGCTTGTTGTTGAAGAGCAGCCAGTTGATTCCGCCCACCGCCGCGTAGCCCTCGTTGGTGATGACGAGCTGCGGATTGGCCTTGGCGCGGTCGAGTTCGAGCACGCGGTTGAAGAAGGGCTGCAACAGGAGCCGTCCCGCCTCGAGTTCGAGGATCGAGGTCTGCGAGTCCGGGTAGGTCTTCAGGATGATGCGGTCGAGATAGGGCCGGTCCTTGATGAAGAACCTGTCGAACCGCTCGAGCACGATCTGGTCGCCCGGCTTGAACTCCACCAGCCTGAAGGGGCCCGAGCCCACGACGTCCCGGGAATTGTTGGGATGGGTCTTGATCGGCCGGCCGTCGCCATAGATGTGCTTGGGCAGGATCGGCATCAGCGGCGGGCCCATCGCGTAGAGCAGCGCGGGGTGAGGATGCTTCAGCCGGATGATGGCGGTGGTGGCGTCGGGTGTGTCGACCCGCTCGACCGGCGCCAGCATCGTGTTGAAGGGATGGTTGTCGCGGATCGTCAGGATAGAGAAGGCGACATCCTCTGAAGTCACCGGCTTGCCGTCGTGAAAGATCGCGTCCTTGCGCAGATGCAGCGTCATCGAGAGAGCATCGGGCGAGAGCTCCCACGACTCGGCGAGGTACGGCTTGGGATTCCACTTGTCGTCGTGCATCACCGGGCTGGCGAAGATCTGCGCGCCCGGCACCATGATGCCGGTTCCCGACCCGACGGCATTGTTGAAGCTGGTGGTACCCGTCGACTGGCCCATCACGAGGGTGCCGCCACGCCTGGGTTCCTGGGCCGAAGCCGTCGCCGTGGCCGCAACGGCCAAAGTCGTGATGAGAGCCGCTATCGCTCGCCGCATGGCTTGTCCCCCAACCTGTGCCCAGGCTGAAACGATAGCTTCACACGTCCCGCAAACGTGCACGTTTCGGCAGGGAACGTCTCCTTTTGCGCCAAAACTTCTTCAGCGCTTGTCGCTGCTGGGCGACCGTCCGAATTCCTTTCGGTAGCAGCGCCAGAAGTAGGAACGCGACTTGAAGCCCGTCGCCATCGCGACTTCGGTCACCGAGGCCTCGGCGTTGGCCAGCATCTGGTGCGCCCGGTCGAGCCGGACCTTGCGGCGAAACCGGGCCGGGCTGGTGGCGAGCTTGTCGGCGAAGATGCGTTGGAGCTGGCGCCGCGACACGCCGATCGTCTGCGCCACCGTGTCCATGCGCGTGAGGCGGGTACCGTCCTCCTCCAACATCTGCATGGCACGCGCCAGCTTGCGTCCGTGCCGGGCGCCGACCCCGCCAGGCAGATCCCGCTGCGCCGCCCCGGCCGGACGCGGCAGCCCGTGCATGCAATGCTCCGACACTCTCAGGGCGAGCTGGCTGCCGAACCGGAGTTCGATGTCCTTGAGCACGAGATCGAGCGCCGCCGACCCGCCCGCGCAGGTACAGCGCCTGTTGCCGACCTCGAACAGGCGCTCGGTCACGTTCACCTTGGGAAACTGCTCGCGAAAGGTCTGCAGGACTTCCCAATGGGCGGTCGCCGAGAGGCCGTCGAGCAAACCGCCGCGCGCCAGGACGAGGGGGCCGGTATCGACGCCGCCGACGGTCGCGCCGGCGCGGGCGAGCCGCCGCAGGGTCGGCAGGATCGCCCGTTCGAGGCGCCGCGTCGGCTGGGCATCGGCGACGACCAGCAGGGTGCCGATGCTGCCGAGGTCGCCCAGCGCACTGTCGACCGCGACCTTCACCCCGTTGCGATCGGGCACCGGCTCACCGTCGGCCGATACCAGCACCCAGCGATACGGCCGCGAGATGTAGCGGTTGGCGATGCGCAGTGGCTCGATGATCGATGACAGAGCGATCGACGTGAACTCGGGGATCAGCAGAACCGCGACCGGGCTCGGCAAGAGTTCGGCGGCCGGTTTGGCGGGAAGCTTGGGAGAGAGGGACGGCATCGAGAAGGCTCCGGCCAAATCGGACACGGATCTGGCCCAAAAGTATACATAGCGGCCTCGACGCTGCCCTAGACTATTTGCGCGGACGGCCCGCGCGGCCATCCGTCGGGGGTGCAGCTCATGTCGAGAATAACCGTCTTCGTCGCCCGCAAGATCCGGACCATGGAGCCGTCGTTGCCCGAGGCCACGGCCGTCGCCGTGCGCGACGGCACGATCGTCGAGGTCGGCACGCTGGAAACCCTGCGGCCGTGGCTCGAGGCCCATCCGCACACGATCGACCGGACTTTCGAGAAGCACGTGCTGATGCCGGGCTTCATCGACCCGCACCTCCATCCCTCGATGGCGGCCTATCTGCTCCAGTGCGAATTCATCACCGCCATGGAGTGGCAGCTGCCCGACCGGACGGTGGCGCCGGTGCGGACCCGCGAAGCCTTCCTGGCCCGCCTGAAGGAGTTGCACGCGGCGAATGCCGATCCCAAAGAGCCGATCTTCACCTGGGGCTACCATCGCGACTGGCATGGCGAGATCTGGCTCAAGGACCTCGACGCGATCTCCAGGACGCGCCCCCTGATTCTCGTCCACCGGTCGTTTCACGAGACGATCATGAACGACGCCGCGCTCGACTATTTCGAACTCGACCGGGAAAAGCTGCGGGGCGCCCACCAGGTCGATATCGACCGTGGCCACTTCTACGAGGCCGGCAACCGCTTCGTCCGCGCGAAGCTCTCCGCCTACCTCCTGTCGCCACAGCGCCGGGGCCCGGCGATGAAGCGCACCGCCGAGGTCATCCATCTCGGCGGCCACACGACGGTCGGCGACATGGCGTTCGGCATCTTCGATCACGAAGCCGAATGGGCTTCCTCGGTCGCGGCCTTCGACAACGACGACACACCCTTCCGCGTCGAGTTCGTGCCACATGTGGCTTTTGCCGGCACGGGCCTGCGGCAGGAGCAGCTCGCGGCTCTTCCCGAGCGCAACCGGCGCCGGCTGCGCTTCGGCAAGCACGTCAAGCTGTTCACCGACGGCGCCTTCTTCTCGCAGCTCATGCAGCTGGGCGGCCCCGGCTATATCGACGGCCACGATGGCGAATGGCTGATGGCGCCGGAGGCGTTCGAAAAGGCGGCCCGCGCGCTTTGGAACGACGGCTACGTCATCCACGTCCATTGCACGGGCGATCTCGGCGTCGAGCTGGCGCTCGATACGCTGGAGAAGCTGCAATGGGAGCGCCCGCGCATCAATCACCGGTTCACGATCGAGCATTTCGGCATCTCGACCCCCGCCCAGGCGCGGCGCATCGCCGATCTCGGCGCCCTCGTCTCGGCCAATCCCTATTACGTGTACGAGCTGAGTGACATCTATGCACGCCGCGGTGTGGGCCACGAGCGGGCCAGCCAGATGGTTCGCCTCGGCTCTCTGTCGCGCCACCGCGTGCCGTTCGCGCTGCACTCGGATTTCACCATGGCGCCGGCCCGGCCGCTGCAGAATGCCTGGATCGCCCTCAACCGCGTGAACGCCGCCGGCGACGTGCTCTGCCCGCAGGAGCGGGTTTCGCTCGACGAGGCGCTGCAGGCAATCACCATCAACGCCGCCTACGTGCTGGGCCTCGAACACGAGATCGGCAGCATCAGCAGCGGCAAGAAGGCCGACTTCACCGTGCTCGAAGCCGATCCCTGCGAAGTCGCCCCGCTGGACCTGCGCGACATTCCCATCTGGGGCACGGTGTTCGAAGGCCAGCCCTATCCGCTGGGCAAGCGATGACTCCCGTCCCCGTCACGACCATCGGCGGCTATCTCGGCGCCGGCAAGACGACCCTGGTCAACGGCCTGCTGGCGGGCGACCACGGGCTGCGCATCGGCGTGCTGGTCAACGATTTCGGTGCGATCTCGATCGACGAGAAACTGATCGTCTCGCGCGACGACGATGTCGTCACCCTGGCGAACGGCTGCGCCTGCTGCTCGGTCGCCGGCGATCTCGCGGTGGCGCTGGATCGCTTCGCCGGCCGTGCCGACCGCTACGAGCAGATCGTGATCGAGGCGAGTGGCGTGGCCGATCCGGGCCGCATCGCGGCCCTCGCGGGATCGCCCGGCCTGTCTCGCGGCGCCACGGTGGTGGTGGCGGATGCCGCCACGGTGCGGGCCCGCGCCCGCGACAAGTTCGTGGGGCCCCTGGTGCGCCGCCAGCTCTCTGCGGCCGACCTCGTCGTCCTGACCAAGATCGACCTCGCCGATCCGACAGGCCTGGAGCAGGCCCGCACCTTCGCCGCGGCACAGGCGCCGGGCGCGCGCCTGATCGAAGTGTTGCAAGGGCGCGTGGACGCCGGGCATCTGTTCGCCGGGGGCACGTCTCGGCGCCGAGGCCTCCCCGCCTGCACGTCGGCCGAGGCCGACCCAGCCTCCGCCCTCTTCGACAGTCATCACTGGAGCAGCGACGCGCCGGTCGACATCGAGGCCTTGCGCGCCGTCGTCGCCGGGCTGCCGGAGGGTGTCGTGCGCGTGAAGGGCATCCTGGCGATGGGGTCAGGCGGCCATGTCGCTCTGCACCGTGCCGGCGAGGTCGTCAGCCTCGATCCGCTCGACGGTGCGCCGGATACGACAGGCGCCGAGGTCGTCGTGATCGGACGGGCCGGCGCACTCGACAGAACGCAACTCGACGGCGCCTTTCGCGCCTGTCTTCTCCAAAACAGGACCCAGTCTTGAACGCCCTGCCAAGCCATGCCCGCGTCGTCATCATCGGTGGCGGCGTCATCGGCTGTTCGGTCGCCTATCACCTCGCGAAGCTCGGCTGGAACGACATCGTCCTGCTGGAGCGCCAGCAGCTCACCTCGGGCACGACCTGGCATGCGGCGGGACTGATCGCGCAGCTTCGCGCGACCGCCAACATGACCAAACTCGCCAAGTACAGTCAGGAACTCTATGGCCGGCTCGAAGACGAAACCGGCCTGGCGACCGGCTTCAGGCGCAACGGCTCGCTGACCGTCGCGCTCACCGGGGAGCGCCTGGAGGAGCTGAAACGCGGCGCATCCATGGCGCGATCCTTCGGCGTCGAGATCGAGACGATCTCGCCCGCGGAGGCGGCCGCGCTCCATCCACTACTCGACATCGAGGGCGTGGTCGGCGCGGTGACTCTGCCGAAGGACGGCCAGGGCGATCCGACCAACATCGCGCTGGCCCTCGCCAAGGGCGCACGCCAGCTCGGCGTGAAGATCTTCGAGCGTACCCGGGTGACCGGGATCACGAAGGATCGCGACCGGGTAACCGGCGTCACCACCGACAGCGGCCCGATCGCGGCGGAGTTCGTCGTCAATTGCGCCGGCATGTGGGGCAGCACCGTCGGCAGGATGGCGGGCGTGCCCCTGCCGCTGCAGGCCTGCGAACATTTCTACATCGTCACCGAACAGGTCCCCGGCCTGTCGCGCACCCTGCCGGTGCTGCGCGTGCCCGACGAGTGCGCCTACTACAAGGAGGACGCCGGTAAGATCCTGCTGGGGGCCTTCGAACCGGTCGCGAAACCCTGGGCAACAAATGGGATTCCCGAAAACTTCTGCTTCGACCAGCTGCCCGAGGACTTCGACCATTTCGCGCCGATCCTCGAGATGGCGACCCGCCGGATGCCCATCCTGGAGAAGACCGGGATCCATACGTTCTTCAACGGACCCGAGAGCTTCACCCACGACGACCGCTACCTGCTGGGCGAGGCCCCGGACGTCCGGAATTTCTTCGTCGCCTGCGGCTTCAATTCGGTCGGCATCCAGTCGGCCGGCGGTGCCGGCAAGGCACTGGCCGAATGGATCGTGGGCGGCGCCCCGCCGTTCGACCTGTGGGACGTCGACGTGCGGCGGACCTTCCCCTACCAGTCGACGAAATCCTTCATCGAGGCCCGCGTGACGGAGACGCTGGGGCTCCTCTACGCCGACCATTTCCCCTACCGGCAGTTCACCTCGGCGCGGGGCGTGCGCCACACCCCCTTCTACGAGCGCCTGAAGGAATGCGGCGCCTGCTTCGGCGAGACGGCAGGCTGGGAGCGTGCGCACTGGTTCCAGCCGGCCGAACGGCGCGAGGCCGGCGTGGCCCCCGCCTATCGCTATTCGTGGCAGCGCCAGAACTGGTTCGAATTCTCCGCCGAGGAGCATCGCGCCGTCCGAACCGGCCTCGGCATGCTGGACATGAGCGCCTTCGGAAAGTTCCGCGTCGAAGGCCGCGACGCCGAGGCGGTCTTGCAGCGCATTTCGGCCAATGACATCGCTGTCGAACCAGGCCGCATGGTCTACACGCAGTGGCTGAACGAGCGCGGCGGGATCGAGGCCGACCTCACCGTCACCCGCTTGGGTGAGCATTCGTTCCTGGTGATCACGGCCGCCGCAGCGGTGACCCGCGACCTCGCCTGGCTGAGGCGCCACATCCCGGCGGAAGCCAACTGCACCGCCCTCGACGTCACGAGCGGCGAAGCCTGCCTTGCCGTGATGGGGCCACGCTCGCGCGACTTCCTGCAATCACTCACGACAGCAGACTTGTCGAACGCGGCCTTTCCTTTCGCCACAGCCCGCACGATCGAACTCGGCATGGCGCTGGTGCGCGCGCATCGCATTACCTATGTGGGCGAGCTGGGCTGGGAACTCTATATGCCGACCGAATTCGCACGGCAGATATTCGATTTCCTCGTCGATGCCGGCGCGAAGCACGGCCTTCGCCTCGTCGGCGTGCATGCCATGAACTCGCTGCGGCTCGAAAAGGCCTATCGTGACTTCGGCCACGATATCAGCGACGAGGATCACGTCCTCGAAGCAGGCCTCGGGTTCGCAGTGAAGGTCGACAAGCGGCCCGGCAAGTTTGGCGACTTCCTCGGACGCGCCGCCGTCATGCAGAAGAAGCAGGCCGGTCTCAGCCGCCGCCTTCTGCAGTTCCAGCTCATCGATCCGCAGCCCCTGCTTTATCATGCCGAGCCGGTCCTGCAGGACGGCAAGGTCGTCGGCTATCTGGCATCAGGAGGGTACGGCCATCACCTAGGCGCTGCGATAGGCTTGGGATACGTCCCCCGTGAGACAGGCACGTCGGATGCTGATCTCCTTGCCTCGCGCTATGAGATCGAGGTCGCTGGCGAGAAGGTAGCCGCTATCGCCAGTTTGAAGCCGCTCTACGATCCGATGAACATCCGCATCCGGCAATAACGCATTGTCTGCGCTGCGCCCCGAACGCCTCGTCGAGAAGTTCTGCATCGGAGGCAACCGCGCTCACCCAAAGCCCTGAAAATTGGGCTTTGAGATGTGCAGCCGCGCTACCTGCCATCTTCCCGACCAATCGAATGCTGCCAGGTTGAGCCACTCCAGTGGCCGTTCGGCGAGTTGCGCCTGTGAGCGCATCCTGCACGCTCGACGAGACCAAAACGCAGTCAGTCTTTCGCCGTCGGGTCGTACCCGTAGTCGAAGGTCAGCTCCTCGCCACTGGCGAGGCGGCGGATGGACCAGACCTCGATCATCCAGCGGTCATGGACCTCGACCATCCGCCATTCACAGTTGGGCTCCGGATCGTGATTGATCAGGGAAACGTGACCAATGGCGATCAGGCCGCGCTGGGCGTTGACGGGATGGTCGAAGTAATTGCCGTTCAGGACCGTCTCGGTGACATGCTTGATGTCCCGCCGGGGCAGTTCCCAGGTGAAGCAGTCATCGATCTTGGTCCGCGGCGCGATGATGGAGCAGGCGGTGAGCCCGAGGCCACGACCGGGTATCGCGGTGACCTGATACGGTCGGACGGTCAGAGGGGCGGCGACACGCTTGCCTCGCCGGCGTTTCTTCTCGACGACCGGATCCGCTCCGCCCGACGTCGTTCTCGACGTGCGCCGCCTTGTCGCGCGCTCGCTGTCGGAAAAGAGTTCGTTGCCGTCGTGCTCAAGCCGACGGTCCGGCGTCAATTCGGGAGATGGAACTTCTGGAACTCGATTTGATCGCAAAGGGCCTACTTCTCGCCGAACAGCTGCGTGCAGAGGGGGACGTGGCAATACCCGATCGGCCCGTGACCCATCAAGTAGCGAAGCTCGAACATCCGGTGATGTTGAAGAGGCAGACATGACGGCTTCTTCTGCAATCAGTTCGCCACCTTCTCGATCTCGCACCATGAGCATCGTAGCGGGATCGACCCGCTGACCGGATCCGCCCGGTCGGTGCCGATCGCGCCGTTCAGGTTTGCTGCCAGGGGATGATTGCGATCGTACGGCGTGCCGTCACCCCCATCGACCCACCAGCCATGCTGGCCGAACACGGCCCCCGAGGCGAGCCCCGGCACGAGGGCGGCACGGGCGACCGCGTCTCCGCTCCGCGTCCGGATACGAACCCAGTCGCCCTGCACGATCGAGCGGGCCGCAGCATCGGCCGGCGCAATCTCCAGGATCGGATCGGGCACCAGCCGGCGCAACGAGGCGATGTTGCGATGCTGGCTGTGGCAGTAGGCGACGCTCTTGGCACTGCCGAGCCGCAACGGGTAACCCGGTTCGGCCGGCACGAGATCGTTGGTGTCGAGTTCCGGGATTGGCCGGTGGCCGGAGAGCAGCAGCCGCTCCGAGTAGATTTCGATCTTGCGGGTCGGGGTCGGGTAGCCGCGTGGATGACCGTCCTGCGCGATCGACTGGGCATCGACCGGCACTACTCCTTCGACCACGATGCCTTCCGGAGAACGGCGCAGCCTCTCCACGGTCAATCCCGTCCGGGCCAGAACCGCATCATGACCGCGATCGACGTCGAGATCGAACATGCGATCCCCAAGGCCGAGCCGCGCGGCCAGCCCCATCACGATGTCGGTGTCGGAGCGGGCCTCGCCGACGGGCGCGACGACCGCGGGTCGCAGCTGGACGTGCCGCAGCCCCTCGAGACTGCCGTCGAAGCCGGTGCGCAGCCCTTCCCGCTCCCACGAGGTGGCAGCGGGCAGGATGATGTCGGCATAGCGGGCCGTCGCGTTGACGAAGAAGTCTGCGTGGACGTGGAATTCCAGCGCGGTCAGCGCCTTGCGGGCGGTCTCCGTATCAGGCTGCGACGCCAGGAGATTGGTGCCGAACGACATCAGCATGCGCACCGGATAGGGCGCCTTCCCGAGCACCGCCTTGTAGACGTCGCGGGCCGTCACCCAGCCCTGCAGGCCGGGACCGAGGGGTCGCTCGGCGAGACCGAGCGCCTTGGCGCGCTGTGTCGCCGACAGCAGATCCTGGCCCGAAATATCGGCGAAGGGCGCCGCGCCACCGGGCACGTTGCCGCCCTTGCGGCCATAACTGCCGGTAAGCGCGTAGAGAATCGAGATTGCCCGATCAGTCTGGGTGGCCGTGACGCTCTGCCCGACACCGTTCCAGGCGTAATAGGAAACCGAGCTGGCGCCGGCGATGATATCGGCAGCCTTCGCAAGTTCGCCGGGCTCGATCCCGCTCACGTCGGCGACTCGCTCCGGTGGATACTCGGCGGCGGCCCGCGCGAACGATTCCAGCGCGGTGTGGCACGCGACGGGTCCGGTCGACGTCTCGACCATGCCCTGCCAGCGCAAGGCGGGCGCGACGTCAGTTTCCGCCCAGCTTCCGCTCACCGGGTCGAAAGCCATCAGGCCCTCGCCGGCATGGGAAAAAAGAATGTCGCTTCGGCCATCGGCCCGAAGGTCGCTCTCGCGCAGGAACCGGCCGGTATCCGAGCGCACCAGCAGGCTGGCGTTCGTCCAGGTCGCGGCAAACGCGCGATCGAAGCGTCCGCTCGAGACCAGCAGGTTCGCGAGCCCGAGGGCAACCGCCTGGTCGGTGCCGGGGCGCACGCGCAGCCACTGGGTCGCCCGCTTCGCCAGCGCCGTCGGCCGCGGGTCGATCACCACCAGGCGCGCGCCGCGCTTCAGGCCCTTCTGGATCTCCACCTGGCGCGCGAGCCAGGTCGCGGCGGGATTGTTGCCCCACAGCACGATGCAGCCGGAACTGGCGAAATCCGGCGTCCCGATATCGTAGCCGTAGGTGAAGCGCGAGGCGTAATCCTTGTGCCAGTTGCAGATCTCGGTTCCGTAGATCGTATTCGGGCTGCCGTAGGCACGGATGAATCGCTCGATCCATGAGATCGAATCCGAAATGTGCGACCCGCTGGGCGTGGTGACAGAGAAGGCAACCTGTTCGGCGCCGTGCGCCGCTTGGATATCAGAGAGGTGCGCGGCGATCTCGGCCAGCGCCTCGTCCCAGCCGATCGGCGTCCAGCCGGGATCGGCGGCGCCCTTCGGCTGCGTGCGGCGGAGCGGTCGCGTCACCCGGTCGGGATGATAGACGAGTTCCGGCGCCGCCCGTCCCTTGGGACAGAGCGCCTGGCCGGTGGGATGGCTCGGCAAAGGCTCGATCCCCTGCAGGCGCCCGTCTTCCACGACGGCGACGCAGCCGCAGCGCGACCGGCACTGCGTGCAAAAGGCCGCGATCCTCTGCGCTCCATCCATCTGCAATCTCCCCATCGGGCGACGGTCGCCATCGTCGCGGACTGGCGGCACCGATCGCCGGCCGACGCGAGCCGGAGTGTAGGGCGCGGAAGAACACATCGAAAGCAATGGATACCCCTTCCCAAGGGCGACTTGGCAAGCCACCCGGAGAATGTGGGATAAGCACCGCTGAACTTGTCGGAACGGAAAGCACAATCTCCATGCCTTCGTCCTGGTGGCCCTCGCCCGCGCGGCTATTGCCCGTCAACCCCGCTCGCTACGACGGGCCGTTGCTGTCCTTCTGGCTGGCGATCGTCTGGCTTTGCGTCGTCACCGTGCGCTCCTGCATCCATCTGTTCTCGGCGGACGGGGGCGCGCAGTCGATCGCCACCATCGACGTCGCCGTGGACGGCGGATCGAACATCGTGGCGATGTTCGGCCAGTGGGGGGCGATCCAGCTGCTCCTCGCGCTGCTGCTGTGGGTGCTGCTGCTGCGCTGGCGCGGAACGGTGCCGCTCGTGCTGCTGGTCTTCACGCTCGAGCCGGTGTTGCGCGGGCTGGCCGGAACCCTCAAGCCGATCACGACGATGGGCACGGCGCCCGGCGCCGCGCTCAACTGGTTCACGCTGCCGGTTATGGCGTTCTTCTTGTACCTGTCGCTCTGCCCGGCACGCCGCTAGAGGAAGGAGCGGGCCACACGGAGATCGCGTTGCATCGTCTCCCGAACCAGCGGCGCATCGCCCGCGGCGACCCGCGTGCCCAGCTGGCCCAGCGGGGCGACGAGGGTCTCCGGGAACGGACCCGCCAGGTCGCGGGCGATGCTCTCGACGAAAGATGCGGCCGATCCCGGCGGCGCAAAGACAGAATAGCTGAAGGTATAGGCGCGATGCCGGTCGCCCGTGAGCTCCGCAAACGTCGGCACCGCGGGGAAGGCCGGCGACCGGGCGGCCCCGAAGGTGGCGAGAACAGTGGGTGCCTCGCCGCCGCGTACCGCGACAGCAGCGATGGAGTCCGTCGTCACGATGCCAATTCCCGCCGAGCCGCTCCGCACGGCTTCGATGATCCGATCGTTACCGGGCGCATCTATGTCGGTCACGCCCGGCGCGGCCGCGGCAACCCAGGCCAGTGCCGGTCCATAGGCCGACAGGCGT
>Ga0182739_1002694_pt1 | contig 16276 bp, 6 predicted proteins | sample eDN5th30CBELigBY_FD_128873 | JGI IMG/M metagenome (GOLD analysis project Ga0182739, IMG submission 128873) | Enriched backyard soil microbial communities from Emeryville, California, USA - eDNA 5th pass 30_C BE-Lig BY (version 2) (version 2) | ecosystem: Environmental > Terrestrial > Soil >... | reverse complement strand
ATCCACCCCGGGCCGGTCGGGGGTGTCTCGCGGTCGATCTGGTGCATCAGGTCCTTGGCGAAGGCCGAGGGCCCGCCGGGCGGAGGCGCGCTGAACCAGTCGGCGCCGACGTCCTGTCGCCAGGCCGGTTTGATGGCGTCGATATGGACCCGGAGACGATCGAGCCGGGGCTGATCGCTGGGCTTGTTGGGATCGAGCTTGAGGTCACGAACCGGGTCGGGCAGGTGGGCGTTGAGGATCTTCAGGAAGTCGGGCCACTTGGCCCGGTCGGTGGTGCCGGCCACCAGTGCTTCGCCCTCGTCGTACTTCCCCTTCCACTCGGTCTTCGCCGAGTCGAACTTGGCCTTGAAGTCGGCGCCCCGGCTCGTCGTGCTCTTGGCCTGCGAGACGGCGTCGGCGAACGGCTGGGTGTCGACCTTGGCGAGGACCCGGTAGTCTCCCAGGAAGAGCCCCGAGAAGCCGAGCATCAGCAAAGCCGAGGCGGCCAGGGCCCAGGGCTTCTTCGCCCGAATGATCCGGACCTGCTCGATCTCGGGGGGGAGCAGGTTCGTGCGGAGCGGACTCTTGCCCAGACCCTGCAGGGCGAGGCCATAGACCACGCCGAAAGAAGGGAGGTTCTCCTGGAACTGCGGCGCCGTCTTCACGTCGTCGCCGGCCAAACGAATGAACGACTCCAGCTTCTCCACCTCGTGGCTGAGGTTCTGCTGGAGGAACTTTTGAAGGCCGGGGAGCTTGAACCCGTTGCCCAGGCCGACCACCTTGGCGATCTTGGCCGAGCGGTTGACGCTGCCGTAGAACCCGATCGAGCGATTGATCTCGCTGGCGAAGTCGTTGAACACCCCGCGCATCGCGGTGAAGATCGAGCGGGGGTCGGGGGCCTTGGTGGCGTTTCGCTTCAGGTGCTCGGCCTTGGCGAAGGTGAGCTTCAACTCCTTCGTCAGGGCACGCGTGAAGTGATTGCCGCCGATCGGCACGTTCCGTTGCCAGATCCGGGTGCCGTCGGTGATGATCAGGTCGGTGTTGTCGGCCCCGATGTCGATCAGGACCACTGAGCCATTGTCGCCCCCCAACTTGGGCCGAGCCTTGGCCGGTTCGGCATCGCCTTCACCCTCCGGCGCAGCCGGCGTCGGCCCTTCCTTGATCTGGTCGTAGGTGATGTAGTTGTAAAGCGCGATCGGGCCCATCTGTACGATGTCGACTTCGATCCCGCTGGCCATGAACGGCTGGATCGCGCGACTGATCTGGTCCCGCTTCATGGCGAAGAGGCCGACCTCGGCCATCGTGAAGTCCTCGTCGGACTCCTCCTCCTCATCGCCGATCTGCTGGTACGCCCAGACAACTTCCTCGAGGGCGAACGGGATCTGCTGGCGGGCCTCGAACTTGACGATGTCGGGGATCCGCTTCTTCTCAACGGGCGGCAGCTTGATGAACTTGACCAACCCGGCCTGACCTGGCACGGAAATGGCCACCTTGCACCCCTTGATCTCGTTACGTTCCAGGAACGTTTCGAGCGCCTCACGCACCAACTGCTCGGGATCGGCGTCGGGCTGGCTGAGGATCTTGGGGTATTCCACGTAGTCGAACGCTTCGGCCACCACCTGATCGGGTGTATCACCCGGCACGAGCTTCAGCGCTTTCAGTGCGGCCTGGCCAACGTCGAGCGCCCAGACGGCCTGGATTTTCGCCATGCGGTCGGTCTCCTGTCGCGCCCCTGTGGGGGGGCTCTATCGCAGGTGGTTCTGATCGGTTGTGGTGCAAAACTCAAAGAATCCCGACCAGAGCAGGTCGGGAGGGCCCGGTGCTGTGCGTCGAGCCCGCCTCCTTCAAAAACGCCTCACGCTAGCACAGGGATCAACCCAGCGTCAACGCGATGCAAGATCCACCCGCTCCCAGGCACAGGAACGGCGTAAGCTCTGAAGGCCGGCCAGGATCGGCGAGGCGTCCGAGAGGAGGCGGCTCCAATGAAGTTTGGACGCCTCCTGCCGCGGAAAGTTCCCAAGACCTGGAATTTGACCGCGGTTCGGAGAGTGGTAACCGGATCAACTTCCGAGTTTGTTTCCTTCGCTCGGATCGTTGTAGTTTAACATACGATGGCGGGCCTTGCGAGGTTCACCGTCGACTCGGCGACCCATGGTGAGAAACCTCCCCCCATGTCAAATCCACGCCTCTGAAAAAGCAGAAAGGGGAGGACGACACTCGGTCGTCCTCCCCCTTTGGCATCCTGCCCGTTGTGCGACAGCCTGGGCACCGACGTCTCGAAGACGAGACGCCAGCCACCCAACCGATCCATCGCTTCCCAAAGGACCGTGTCCAACGGCCTGGCGTTGGTTCCGGATGTCGCTTTCGAGTCCTCAATGGGCCTCGGATGGCCGGAGCCCATCAGAAGGACGCTTCTGAGTCCCACGGTTAACGATTGAAGCGGTTCCGACGGACGGCGGTTCGGTTGGGGTTTGGGTTGGGGGCCGCGGGCCGGCGGGTTTCTTGCTCGGCCTTGAGGCCGGGAATCGTGCGCGGGACCGGGTTGTCGGCATACTGATCGACCGGCCCGGGAGCGTTCCCCTCGACCGTCTCGATCTGGAGGTCGTCAAAGTAGGCATCGCCGAACCCGGCCAGGCCCAGTGTCACCGACATCACGCCGTCGGCTGGGACCCGGCGGAACCAGATCACCTTGGTGAACTTGGAGATCCAGCCGCTTTTTCGGATCTGCAGCGGCTCGCCGCCGATCGAGTCCCTGATCAGGAGGCCCCCCTGGCCGCCGTCCTGCGGGTTTGACTTCTGGACCATGACGGAGAGCCGGAGGAACTGCCCGGCCGTCACGCGAATCGGGGGGGTGCTGATGGCGGCGGCCGGGAAGTCGAAGTAAGGCGCAAAATTGTCAATCTTCGACTTATCTTCCGGCTGGACCGACATCTTGAGGAACCGTTGGCCCGGCTCGTCCTCGCTGGCGACCGTCAGCACCTTCGAGGTGATCCCCTCGAACTGATAGCTTTGGTTGATCCAGCCGGCCGACTCCAGGAGCGAGTGATCGTCGAAGGAGCCCCCCTTCACCAGGTTGGGTCCGAAGCTTCGAGCCATCCAGTCCACCCAGATATAGTGCTGGGGCAAGGTGTAGTAGCTCACCAGCGGGGGGCTGGAGACCGGCAAGATCAGGGTTGGGGTCCGATTCTTCTTGGCGTCGCGTTCGGCTTCGAGCTCGTCGACCGACATCCGGCCCCGTCGGGTCACCGGCGGCTTGGGAGGAGGAGGGGCGAGGAGCTTGACCATCACTTCGTATCCCTTCGCCCACTGGGCGTACATCAGGTGACGTAGGGTTCGCCCCGCACGACGGGCTTCCGACCAGGCCAGGGCGTACTCCATCCGCTCGAAGTTCTCCTGCGCCGTCTTGATCATCGACTCGGCGAGCTTGAGCAGTTTTTCTTCTTCGTTGGGCGGCCGGCTTCCCTGGGGGAGTCGAGGGACCTTGGTGTCGTTCGGATCGTAGAGGGCATGGCCGTCAGCCAGGAGTCGGTTGGTGATCTCCTCGACCCGCTGGTACTGGATCCGGGCCTGCTCGATCGCGAGTTGGCAGGCGCGAGGTCGGACTCCCTTGATCGCCTCGCGGAGTCGGTCGGCGATGCTAAGGTCGGTCGTCACCAGGACCAGGCTGGTGACGCCGAAATCGGGCAGGGTGATGCGCGTTCCCCCCGGAACCCGTTCCCGTTGCAATGCGACGATGTCGCCGGGGCTGATCTCGAAGGCCTGGGCCGACTCCGGGGCGGGCACCGTGACCTTGAGGTCGTGCCGGGCCATCTGCGAGGGCTGGTACTGGGCCCCGCTGGCGAAGTCGGTGATCAGGAGCAAAGTCCCCTTGGTGTCGCGGGTTCCGATCCCGGCCGCCTTGATGGTTGGATGTCCCAGCATCTCCTTGTACTGGGGCACGCGCTGGGTGGGTAGGCTGCCGAGCGGCGGCAGCGTCGGCGGGTCGGGATCGAAGGTCTCGAACAGGGGGATGGGGTCACCGCCATTGGCCAGGATCGACTCGCAGAGGTCGATCTCCTCGTTGAGCAAGGCCATCTCGATCAGGAGGGGGCGCCCCTCCTCGGTCGTCAGGTCGGCGTCGCCTCGAAAGCCGATTCCGCGGAACCCGGCCGAGAGGGCCAGGTAGGTGAAGAGCCGGAGCTGCTCCGGCTGAATGCGGGGTACGCCCCAGGCCGGGGGTGTGTCGAGGCCCCAGATCGAGCTCTTGATCTCGGCCGGCGCGGTGGCCGGAAGCCAGGCGAAGAAGAGGCCGTTGGGGTTGTTCGTCGCGGTCAGGGTGCGCCGTTGTTTCAGGTACTTGTAGGTGTCGAGCGGCTCCTGCGCCGATCCCCAGGCGTTGGGGCTGGTGGCCAGGATCGAGAGGTTCTTCGGCGGGTTGGCGAACCGAGGAAGCTCGCCATCCACGCTGCCTAGCGTCAGGTGCGAAATGTTGCTCGGAAGGGTGCGGAGGGCGGTATTGGTGGCCCGGATCCGCGCCATCTCCTGGTCGCGCGACTCCAGGTCGACGGCCCGTCCCAGCCCGCTGCCCACGTTCCAGAAGGCGACCTCCTCCTTGAACGGAAACGCGCGGGCCGCCTCCAGCATCTGCCCGGGCTCGATGGGGTTGCCCTCAAGGGTGGCGTCGAGGTCGGGCATCAGCATCAGGCCCCACTTCAACGCCTCCTTGAACCGGCTGGGCTCGGCGTCGACCTTGTCCGCGAGCACGTCGAACCCGACATGGCCGAGCTGGGCGACGTCAGCCTGAGGGGCGTCGATCGCGGTGACGAGCCAGTCGTAAAGCCGATTGTCGCGACCCCGCCGCATCAGCTTGTTCAGGCTGTCCAACGTGACCCGAGCGGGCCCGTCGGTCTCGCCCTCGGCCTGGTCCGTCTCGGCCATCCGGTCGCCGTCACGCCCCGGCACCATTCCCTCGGCAGCTCGTCCCTCATTCTCCTGACCTCCCGGCACGTCCGTCGTGGTGTCGGGGAGGTTCGGGCTGGGAGCAGCGAGCTGGTTCTGTTTCTGGTTCTCAGCCACGACGATCTCGTGGGGAACTGGTGAGATCGTCAGATCATCGAGAAACACCTCGGTCTCACCCATGCCGCCGAACAAGTTCACGGCGACCCGCTCGAGATAGGCCCCGGCGACGTCGACCGGGCGACGAGTGGCCGCGCGCAAGACGCGGGCCTGACGCTCGATCGAAGGGCGCATGTTCGCCAGCTCGATCCGTTGCCAACGATCGCTGTTCTCGTAGCCCGTCCCCGGAATCATCACATACGAGGGCTGCCCCGTGGTCGGGTCGATGTCGTTCGGCAACACGACCCGGCCGTAGAGCCGGACGCCGACCCGGTTCGATCGGACGTAGAGCTCCACCTTCAGCTCCTCGTTCACGACGACCTTCGGAACCGGATAGCTGTAGAAGAATGAGCTCCCCAGCCCCGCCGTGAAGTGGAACCGCTCCGACGTCCGGCCGCCGTGGGCCGCCCGGTTCGATCGCTCGTGTTCGTGAAGGGTGATCGTGGCGTCGGTCTGCTCCTGACGCCAGACCGTCCGCGGCGACTCGAATCCGTCGCGAAGACTCTCTTCCGAATCCTCTGCGCCCCGAAGCCAGGCCGCCGATCCCGCGAGCATCACGAGCGTGACCAGCGGGACCACCCTCGTTCGACGGAAAATCATCGCCGTGACCTCCTTGTCTGGCGCATCGCAGTTCGTTCCGCTTTCGAGATTTGATCAGGCGATCCTAGCCGTACCACCCCCATCCGGGAAGGTCAATGCCAGATCCGCCTGCCGCCCTTCAGGTCTTCGTGGCTGTTAAACTTCGCTTAAATTGCCAAATTCCGACGACCGGAAACTCTTCGCTAAAACGGCGTGTTAAATTAGGAGTACCACCTTTGATGAGGAACTTCGATGAGCGACACTTCAACACGGTCGACCCGCACGGTGAGCGAACCGTTGCCAAGCGAATTGCTGGAACTGCGGAACCGAGTCCGGGCTCAGCCAGCCAACGTCCGCGCCGAGCTCGAGCCGTTGCTGGATGACGTCCTGGAACACGCCTTGTTCCGAGGCCGGATCCTCTCGGTCGCTCGCGACGCCCTGGAGCGGCTCCGGCTGGACCTGGACATGGCCCTGTTCGACCTCGACGCGACCCGCCGCGAGCGAGAGATGCTCCGCGGCCTGCTCGGCGAGCGAGATTGATCCTGCGCCGACCACTCTCTACAAGGATCGGCTTTCGCCTGTCACTATCATCTCTGCGGCGCAGGCCGGGCCTCGCCTTCTACGGCGGTTTGCGTTTTCACAGCGATTTGCCTTGGCGTCGACCACAGATCGAAAGACCCGGGTGGCTGGGGTCCGTCTTCGGACCCCGGTCTTCCGGCCGATGCACCGGGGTCCGAAGACGGACCCCAGCCCCCCAAACGTTGTCAATTCGATCGTACACGACTGTAGGCAGAACCAGGCCTAAGGCTTTGGTGGCTGGGGGCTGTCCTTGCTTTGGACCCTGATGGATGGACAGGAAATCGGACACGGGGCGAGGCGGCGATCGGTTAGGGGCGATGTGTTGAGAGCCAGGCGGTCACGACTCGGCCGACCTGGGCCATGCTGGCACCGGAGCAGTTTTTGGGGATGTCCTGGGCGGTGTGCCAGTACGGGTAGTCGAAATCGATGATGTCGATGGTGGGGATACCGCCGTTGTTGAGCGGGAGGTGGTCGTCCATCACCGCTCGGCCGACTCGGGTGCGGAACGCGCTGGCCTTGAGTTGGCGGGCGACCCCCCAGACTTCTCGCACGAGCTTGGGAGCAAGGCTGAGGCTGTGCGGTTCCTGGTTGATCTGGAGTTGTCGGCCGCCCACCATGTCGAGCACGAGCCCGGCGACGTATTCGAATGGGGCGGGACGCTCGTCGCTGGTCTCCACGTAGCGGCGGGCGAATTCCTTGGAACCCAGGAAGTATTCGCCATCGCGGCCATAGACCAGTTCTTCACCGTCGAACAGGACGAGGTCGACCCCCCACACGGTCTCGAGCGATTCCAGATGGTGGGCGATCTCCATCAGGAGCGCGACCCCCGAGGCGCCGTCGTTGGCCCCGATGAACGGGGTCTTCCTTTGTGCCGGGTCGGGATCCTCGTCGGGGAAGGGGCGGGTGTCGTAGTGGGCCCCGATGACCACCCGTTCCTTACGTTCCGGGTGCCAGGAGCCGACCAGGTTGGCCATGGAGACCGTTTTTCCGCTCCGGGGATCCTGGGCGGTGAACGGCTGCTCGACGACCTTTGCTCCGAGCTTTCGGAAGTGGGCGGCGACCAGCGCGCGCTGTCGGGTATTGGCGTCGGAGCCGGCCGGGCGCGGACCGATCTCGCAGATTTGTGTGAGGTATTTGAAGGCGCGGTCGCCGTCGATCGGGGCTGGTACCGGCGTCGGAGCCGCCTCGGCCTCGGTTGGGTGGATCCACTCCGAGAACGGGAGCGCGAGGGCCAGGGCCATCCCCACCAGCAGTAGGGCGATAAGTGGCGTGGTGATCGTTGGCATGGGAAGCCATCGCATGAAGACGAGGGGACGCCGCATCGGCTCTGCTCCTGCATAGGGGACGAGACGCGCTCTCATCATACGGGGTCAGTCCCCGCGTGTCAGGCTCGGAAATGAGCGGAGGAGCGTGTCGAGCCGCTCCATGGGGAGCCCGACGACGTTGGAAAAGCTGCCGTGCGCGACCGAGACGAACGGGTCATGGTCCTGAACGCCGTAGGCCCCGGCCTTTCCTTCCCACCGATTCGAGTCAAGGAACGCGCGACGCTCCGTTTCCTCAAGGACCCGGAACCGAACCACGCTGACTTCGACGGCCCCGACCCACTCATCACGCTCTGCGCGGTAGAGGCAGACTCCCGTGAGGACCTCGGTATCTCGACCCTCCTGGAGTCGAATCATCCGCTCCGCGTCGGCCCGGTCGACCGGTTTGTTCAAGATTTCACCGTCGACGGCGCAGGCAGTGTCGGCGGCCAGGACCAGCCCGTGCCCTCGCCTTCGGGCGACGGCGGTGGCCTTCTGCCAGGCGAGCAACGCCACATAGTCGGCCACTGGGGTGCCCGGAGTCGGGTCGGGCTCTTCGACATCCGAGGGATCAACCTCGATGCGGTATCCCGCTTCGATCAGCAGTTGCTTTCGCCGGGGGGAGGCGCTGGCCAAAATCAAAGGGACGTTGGTGGACATTCGCGGCGACACTCGGACCGTGCGTACTCGAGTCGGGTCGGACCGGCCAAACCCGACGGCCTGGAATCGAGTTGGCGATCGTATCGCCGGTGGACCCTTGCCAACAAGCGAGAAAGAGACGACTTTCTGAGGGCTGGTCACCGAGCCTCGGCTGTGGAGTTCCGCGATGAGTCTTCGATGCGCTCTCTGCCTCGCGACGTCCTTGTTCCTGATGGCCTCGTCCTGCCATGGTGCCGCGGGCCCTGGCGACGGCAATCGTCTGACGTATCTCGAGGAGAGCGACCCATATTATGTCGGGCGGGACTTTCCCAAGCTGATCACGCCCCAGTGGGTCGGAGAAGACGGCGTTGAGGCCGTGATTGTTCTGGCCATCGACGACCTCAAGGACAACGTCGCGCTCTATGAGTCGTATCTCCGGCCGATCCTCAATCGACTCAAGCAGATCGACGGTCGCGCCGGGTTGAGCATCATGACTTGCCAGGCCGACGGGAACGACCCGCAGGTCCGCGCCTGGCTCAAGGAAGGGGTTAACCTCGACGTCCACACCCTGACCCATCCTTGCCCGCTGCTGCAAAACGACGATTTTGCCGCGGCTGAGAAGACGGTCCACGGCTGTGTCGACCTGCTGAACGCCATTCCCGGAAACAAGCCGGTCGCGTTCCGGATGCCTTGTTGTGACTCGCTCAACACCCCGACTCCTCGGTTCTTCGCCGAGATCTTCAACCAGAGGAGTCCGGACCGCCACTTCATGACGATCGACTCCTCGGTCTTCCAGCTCTTCACGCCGGACGACCCGAGCTTGCCCCGCGACCTGATCGAGGACTCCGACGGTCGCGAACGCTTTCGCAAGTACATCCCGTTCCCGTCGTTCACGAACTATGTGGAGAACTATCCGTACCCCTTTGTGATCGGCAAGCTCTGCTGGGAGTTCCCTTGCAGCGTTCCGAGCGACTGGGAAGCGCAGCACCTGCACCGGCCGAACAACCCGAAGACCGTGGAAGATATGAAGGCGGCGATCGATGCTGTGGTCTTGAAGCAAGGCGTTTTCAACCTGGTCTTTCACCCGCATGGCTGGATCAAGTCGGAGCAGGTCGTTGAGTTGATCGATCATGTCGTGGCCAAGCATGGTAAGAAGGTCAAGTTCCTCAACTTTCGTGAGGCGCAGGAGCGGCTCGACCGAAACTTGCTTGCGGGCCAGCCGCTGCGAGACCGGAACGGCGACGATAATGGCGTACGGATTCTTGACGTCGACAACGACGGCTATCTCGACGTCGTGGTGGGCAACGCGACCACCCGGCTGACCCGGGTCTGGCAGCCGGAGGCCAGGCGATGGTTGACCAGCCGGTTTCCGGTGTCGTTGCTCGACGAGCGGGGCGACGGTGCCTCGCGACCCCGGGGGGGCTTCGGTCGCCTCGACGCGAAGGGCCAGGCCGTGTTCTTCGCAGTCTCGCCGGACAAGGGGATCGGGGGAGTGCATCGGTTCGTGGGAGGGGGGATCGCGGCCGCTCCGACGGAACCGGGGACCGTTCCGGCCGTCGACCTCGCGTCGCTCCCGGCCGGCTGGGAGCGGGATGCCCACTACAGTCAAGGACTAGAGGACGCAGTCTCGGGAGCCGAACTGCTGCGGGGGCTCCGGCTCCGTGACCTCGATGGGGATGGGCGAACCGAGGTCCTCCTGAGCGGCGCGCGGCGGACCGATGTCCTGGCCTGGTCTCTTGGAGATAACCGCGGGGCGGAGCGCACGGGCGCGTCCTGGGCGCGCCTTCCGCTCTCCTGGCCAGAGGGTGCTCGGGTGGTTGACCGCTCCGGGCGCGATGGCGGACTCCGATTCCTGGACGTGGATGAGGATGGGCATGACGATCTCCTGTTCTCCTCCGACGGGGCAGGGGGGAGCACCTCACCTGATCCAGCTTTCGGCCTGTTCCTGTTCGAATCCCTGGACAAAGGGTGGTCACGCCCGGTCCTGAAGGGAGGGAAAGAGAACAGAGGCGCGAGTGGGCTCCCCTGGATCGTTCGAGGGGGAATGAATAACGGGATGTGGAGTCATTCCCGCCACCTCTGGTGGCGGAACGAGACGACGGCCAAGCTCCCCGACCATGTCGACCGGCGCGCTTTCAACGACCTGCTCCAGGGTGTCGAGCCGAAGGCGAAGACCCCTGAGGCTTCACGGCGTTCGATGCGGGTCAACCCGGGGTTCACGGTCAAGCTCGCCGCTGCCGAGCCGTTGCTGGAGGATCCGATCGCGTTCGACTGGGGCGCCGACGGCCGGCTCTGGGTGCTCGAGATGGGTGACTATCCCCTCGGTCGCGACGGCAAAGGGAAGCCCGGCGGAGTCGTCCGGACCCTCGAAGACGTTGACGGCGACGGCCGGTACGATAAGTCGACGGTCTTTCTCGACGACCTCGGCTATCCCAGTGGTCTTCTCCCCTGGCGCAACGGGGTCATCATCGGCGCGGCTCCGGATATTCTCTATGCCGAGGACCGCGACGGTGACGGCAAGGCCGACCACCGCGAAATCCTCTACACCGGGTTCCACCAGGGGAATCCTCAGCACCTGCTGAATGGGTTCGAGCTCGGACTCGATGGCTGGGTCTACGGCGCGAACGGCGACAGCGGCGGCGCCATCCGATCGACCAGGACTGGCAAGGTCGTCGACATCAACGGCCGTGACTTTAGGTTCCGGCCCGACGACGGCCAATTCGAGGCCGAGAGCGGCCGAACTCAGTACGGCCGGCATCGGGACGACTGGGGGAACTGGTTCGGCAACAACAACCCGAACTGGGCCTGGCACTATGTGCTGGCCGAGTCCGACCTCCGACGTAACCCCCAGTTCGCCGCCCCCGACCCCAGGCAGATGCTCGAGCCCGACAACATGGTCTATCCGATCAGCCGAACCCTGGCCCGGTTCAACGAACCGCACTCGGCGAACCGGACCACCTCGGCCAACAGCCCCACCCCTTATCGCGATGATCTGTTCGGATCCCACTTCGAGAGCAGCCTGTTTGTCAGCGAGCCGGTCCATAACCTGGTCCATCGGATGGTGATCGAGCCGGCAGGGTCGACCTTCCAGGGGAAACGCGGCCCCGACGAGGCGAAGCGCGAGTTCCTCGCCTCGAGCGATAACTGGACGCGTCCGACGATGCTCAGGACCGGCCCCGACGGTGCCCTCTGGATGGCCGACATGTATCGTGCGGTCATCGAGCATCCCGAATGGATCCCCGACGACTGGGAGGCAAAGCTCGACCTTCGCGCGGGCAGCGACCAGGGCCGGCTCTATCGGATCTATCCGGTCGGCAGGACGCCCCGCCCGATCCCGCGGCTCGATCGGCTCGACACGGCGGGACTGGTCGCTGCGCTGGAGAGTCCGAACGGCTGGCAGCGTGACACCGCGCAGCGGCTCTTGCTCCATAAGCGAGACCGGGCCGCTGTGGAGCCGCTCCGCACGCTCGCCGCCCGGAGCCCACGGCCCAAGACCCGGCTCCAGGCGCTCTGGACCTTGCAGTCCTTGGAGGAATTGACCGCGCCCACGGTGATCGCCGCCCTGACCGATTCGCATGCCCAGGTGCGCCGCAACGCGATCAAGGCGGGGGCGGCACTGCTGAAATCGTCGCCCGAGCTGGGCGAGGCGATGCTCCGGCTCGGCGAGGACGCTGATCCCCAGGTGCGGTTCCAACTGGCCCTGAGCCTTGGCGACTGGGACGACCCGCGGGCCGGGCGAGTCCTGGCTACGCTGCTCCGCAAGGAGCCGGAAGATCGTTGGCTCCGCGCAGCGGTACTGACCTCGGCCGCTCCCCACGTCGGCACGATCATCGCCGCACTGTTCCAGGACGCGTCCAACGTCGCTCCCCCGACCGCGGTTCTCGACCCGCTCTTCGCGCTCGCGGCGACGGCTCGGGATCAGCAGGGATTGGCCAAGCTGATTGAGACGCTGGCGACTCCCACGGCAGAGCCGAGGACGGGGGGGCGATTCGCCACCTGGCAGTTCTCGGCGCTGGCGAGTTTGCTGGATGCCTCGGCCCGTGCCCGCAAGCCGCTGGTGGCGGCGGACCTCACACGCCTCCACCCGATCCTGGAGGCCGCTCGCGCGGTCGCCTCCGATGACGCAGCACGCGAGGCGGAGCGGCTCGCGGCGGTCCGGCTGCTCGGACGCGAGCCGGGGACCGAGGCGCAGGCCAAGGACCGGCAACGGCTGGTCGGCCTGCTTCGGCCCCAGGTTTCGGGCCCGCTCCAGCAAGCGGCTGTCACTGCCCTGGGACGAAGCGACGATCCCCAGGTGCCCACCGTCCTGATCGACGGCTGGAAGGGGCATTCCCCTCAGCTTCGAAACGCCATCCTCGACACGATCCTGAGTCGGGACCCCTGGACCAAGACCCTCCTGTTTTCGCTGGAAGACACCTGCTTGCCGCCATCCGACGTGGGAACGACCTACCGTCGCCGGCTCCTGAGCCATCGGGATGCCGACATCAAGGCCCGCGCCGAGGCAGTGTTCTCACGCGAGTCGAGCTCGAGGAAAGAGGTGCTCGCCGCTTATCAATCGGCGGTGACCTTGCCCGGTGACGCCGTGGCTGGGGCCGTCGTCTTCAAGAAGATATGCGCGACCTGCCATCGCCTGGGCAACGAGGGGAGTGATGTCGGCCCCGACCTGGCGGCCTTGACGGATAAGTCGCCGGGCTCGTTGCTCGTGGCGATCCTCGACCCGAACCGGGCGCTCGAGGCGAAGTTCGGCAACTTCATGGTCCAGACCACCGACGGCCGGGTCCTGAGCGGCCTGATCGCCAACGAGACCGCGACCGCCGTCACCCTGAGACGCCAGGAGGGAAAGGAAGATGTTCTGCTCCGCACCGAGATTGAGGAGATGGCGGCGACCGGTCAATCCCTGATGCCCGAAGGGTTGGAGAAGGACCTCAAACCCCAGGATGTGGCGGACCTCATCGCCTTTCTGGGCGCGACCGGACCACCCCCCCGCCAGGTCGAGGGGAATCACCCCGAACGCGTGAATTCCGACCCCGACGGAGCGGTCCGCTTGCTGGCCGCGACCGCCGAGCTCTACGGAGATACGCTGACCTTCGAAGCCAAGCACAAGAACCTTGGCTACTGGGGACGCCCCAGCGATCGGGCCGCCTGGCGATTCGTGGTCGCCAAGCCCGGACGGTATCGGGTCCGGATCGACTGGGCGTGCGACAACAGTTCGGCGGGCAACACGCTGCTGCTCGAACTCGGTCCCCAGCGCCTCGAGCATACGGTCGTCGGCACGGGCGACTGGGATACCTATAATACGGCCGAGATCGGCGAAGTCACCCTCGCTCCAGGCGCCCATCGGCTCGAACTGCATTCCTCGGGCAAGGTCAAGGGGGCGTTGCTCGACCTCCGCTCGGTCGAGCTCCGTCCCGTTCCGGATCGGGAGCCGACCCCGGCCAAACCTGAACCCGACTCTTCGGGTTCATGCTGCCGTCCGTAGATCCCCTTTGGTCACACCCGATCCGACCCTGCAACACGCTCCAGAGCGGTACGACAACCCGGGCAAAACGAGAGTTTGTCAGGTCACGAGTCTGAAGAGGAATCTTTATGTCTGCGTCTTCACTTTCTGCTTCGCCCCATGATTTCGATGTGCGCCCGGTTGCCGCGTCGCTGTATTTCCTGCCGATCAAGACTCGGGTTCCGCTGAAGTTCGGGCCTGAGATCACGACCGAGGTCACCTGCGCTCGGGTTCGACTGACGGTCAAGGATGAACGCGGGCGTGAGGCCGTCGGTTGGGGGGAGACCCCGTTGAGCGTTCAGTGGGTCTGGCCCAGCAGTCTTTCGTACGAAGCGCGACATCAAATCTTGAAGGCGTTCACCCAACGACTTGCGGACGCCTGGTCGAACTTCGAGCAGACAGGGCATCCGATCGAGGTGGGCCACGCGTTCCTGGAACAGGTGCTGCCGGGCCTGCTTGCCGCGACCAACGCCGAGCGGGGCCCGGACGCCGAGCCGATGCCATGGTTGGCGGCGCTCGTCTGTTGCTCGGCTTTCGACCTGGCGCTCCACGACGCCTACGGCGTCCTCCACGGTGTTCCGGTCTACCAGACGTATAACAAGTCCTACATGAACCATGACCTTTCCCGGTATCTTACGCCCGCCGAAGGGAGCGGAGTCTCCTTCCAGGGGTGGTATCCGGAAGACTTCCTCGTGCCCCAGGCGGCCACCGTGCCGGCGTGGCACCTGGTCGGCGGCAAGGACCCGCTCGACGAGGCGGAGCTGACTGGCGAGGAACCCGACGACGGCTATCCCGTGCTGCTCCGCGACTGGATCAGACGCGACGGCCTGAACTGCCTGAAGGTCAAGCTGCGAGGGGACGACGAGGCCTGGGATTACGACCGACTGGTCAAGGTCGGCCGGATCGCCGTGGACGAGAACGTCGATTGGCTGACCGCGGACTTCAACTGCACAGTGGACGACCCCAAGTACGTCAATCGGATCCTCGACCGGTTGATCGACGAGTACCCTCGCCTCTATGGGATGATCCTCTACGTCGAGCAGCCGTTCCCCTATGACCTCGAGACTCATCGAATTGACGTCCATAGCGTCTCGGCTCGAAAGCCGCTCTTCATGGACGAGAGCGCGCACGACTGGCACCTCGTCAAATTGGGGCGTTCGTTGGGCTGGACCGGCGTGGCCTTGAAGACTTGCAAGACGCAGACCGGGGCGCTGCTCAGCTTGTGCTGGGCCAAGGCGCATGGGATGACCCTGATGGTTCAGGACCTCAGCAATCCGATGCTGGCCCAGATCCCCCACGTCCTGCTTGCCGCCCACGCCGGTACGATCATGGGGGTGGAGTCGAACGGCATGCAGTACTACCCCGAGGCGTCGCGGCCCGAGGCGGTGGTCCATCCGGGCCTCTATCGCCGCGCCGGGGGCGTGCTCGACCTTTCGACGCTTCGCGGCCCCGGGTTCGGCTATCGGCTCGACGAGATCTCGCGTGACCTGTCCGACGCGGTTGCGTCCTGATTTCCTGCCACCAATCCGATCGGGTCCCAGGCGATTCCAGCGTTCGGGCGTGGCCGGACCGCACACTGCGGTCCGGCCACGCCCGGTCTTTTTCGCCGAACTTCCCGCGACTTCTTGGTGTCGTCGAGGGGCGGAGCGTGGTCGTTTTGGGCCGTGGGCCCCTTGGCGGGTGCGCTAGAATTGCCGGTATCGGTCGTCCGGTCGTCCGTACCGACCGGATTCGTACCATGCCGTGAGCGCAGGGAGCACAACATGTCGGTGGTGGAAAACGAGGCCACGATGCCGGGCCGGGCCATGGTCACGCTGGCGCTTTTGCTGGCGATGGCGGTGACGGCCCTGGAGCAGACCGTGGTCTCGACGGCGATGCCGAGCATCATCGCCCAGTTGAAGGGACTCGACATCTACCCCTGGGTCTTCTCGGCCTACCTGCTCGCCGCCACCGTCTCGACCCCGATCTACGGCAAGCTGGCCGACATCTTCGGACGCAAGCGGCTTCTTCTCTTCGGGTTGGGCCTCTTCACCCTGGGCTCGATGCTGTCGGGGATGGCCCAGAGCATGCCGGTCCTGATCTCGATGCGCGTGGTGCAAGGGCTCGGGGCCGGGGCCCTGGGGCCGATCATCCTGACCATGCTCGGCGACCTGTTCACGCTTCAGGAACGGGCCCGGGTGCAGGGCCTCTTCAGCGCCGTCTGGGGCGGATCGAGCCTGATCGGCCCTGCTCTGGGGGGTGTCTTGACCGACAATCTCTCGTGGCGCTGGGTCTTCTTCGTGACGGTGCCCTTCAGTGTGATCGCGGCCTGGATCCTGATGGCCTACGTCCGGGAGCGAGTCGAGCGCAAGAGCGTGGTGCCGATCGACTGGGCCGGGTCGACGTTGCTGGCCGCGGGGTCGTCGCTCATGCTGATGGGCGTGTTGCGGGGGAGCGAGCACTCCGGCCTGGGGACGTTCGGGCTGCTGGCCGCGTCAATCGTGCTGCTCGGCTTGTTCGTCCGCCAGGAGCGCGTGGCGGTTGACCCGGTGTTGCCGCTCGACCTGATCATGTCGCGGTCCATCGGCTCGGCGATCGCCGGGAGCTTCGTGATCGGTGCCTTGCTGTT
>Ga0182739_1002692_pt1 | contig 16280 bp, 17 predicted proteins | sample eDN5th30CBELigBY_FD_128873 | JGI IMG/M metagenome (GOLD analysis project Ga0182739, IMG submission 128873) | Enriched backyard soil microbial communities from Emeryville, California, USA - eDNA 5th pass 30_C BE-Lig BY (version 2) (version 2) | ecosystem: Environmental > Terrestrial > Soil >... | reverse complement strand
GCTTCTACGATAAATGCATCAATTCTCTCTTCTAAATATGTAATCGCTTCATCCGTTAATTTTTTCGGTGCTTTTTCAGAAATGGTTGCTAAATCGCCGCCACAGTCAAATAGCTCATGTTGAATTTTTTCAAGATCTGCTAATACATCAGCGAAAACAGCAGGGTCTAACTCCGTCACCGCAAGCCCAATATAACTATTCACTTCGTCAACTGTACCATAAGACTCCACTCTAATATCGTCTTTATCTAAACGACCGCCAATCACACTTGTTTGTCCTTTATCACCTGTACGTGTGTAAATCTTCATAAAAAAATTCCTCCTCTACTTTACTTGTTGAGCTATTCCATACCAAATGATGTCGACGCGGTTAGAAGCAGCAGCTATATCTTGAAAAACCCAGCCGGAAGCATCGCGCCAAGTTCGATCATACGCTTCAATGGGGACAATCCCTTTTGTAATATCCGCTCCAATGATAATACAACACCTTGTTTTTTTCTCCTCTTCCCATATTCGCCATCGTTTGATGATTTCCTGCCATTTCATGCGAATTGTCGCTGCCGTTTGCTGTTGTACTTCGTTTCGAAGCCACATCTCGACTCCTTGCAAGACAACAAGACCTTCATCGAAATCAAAGGGAAGTGCTTCACCTCGATAAGCAGATATCCATTGCACCGGTGCCTCCTCAGAGTAATAGTTTCTTACCCATTTTGCTTTCCCATTATAGGCACCACCCGTAACGAAGTGCATCGCTCTCCCCTCCTCCATGCTTCTTTATCATTCCAAAGTAATTCATACCCGCCTGCATGCGGAATTTGCCAATCCCAAAATGACCTTTCTTCAGGAGCATAACGGGCTAACAATTCGCGAACCACACCGCCATGTGTCATAATCACGATATTCTCTGCTTTTCCAACGATAAGATTTCGCCAGGCTTCTCTAATTCTTTCTGAAAAAGCAGGATAGCTTTCTCCATCTGGAACATCCGCTTTCATTGGGTTTTCCAACCAAGCTTGATAGTATGAATCTTCCTTCAATTGTTCATACGTTTTTCCTTCCCAAAGCCCCCAATTCATTTCACGAAAAGCGGAATCTGATATAATAGAAGCAGTCGGAAATAGGAGCTGTGCCGTTGTTACACAACGAGGCAAATCGCTGGAAATGACATGTTCATATGTATCAAAACAGCCGGCTAGTGCCCGAATGTCTGCCTTGCCACCTTCACTTAAAGGAGAATCTGTCCAACCGAGATAGGCCTTGCGCTCGTTAGCCTCTGTTAGACCGTGACGAAGTAATGTAATAGCCATAGAATGAACCATAACCACAATTCCACTCCTTCCACTGATGCACCTAATACGTCCCCAGTGATTCCGCCATACCATTGCACAATTTTCTTCTTAAGAAATAGCAAAAATAAACCGGTCGCTATCATAAGAATCATTACTAAAATACCGAGTTTCATTCCTAATACAAAGGCTATCACAGCACTTGCCAGTAAATATAACCAATAAACGTGCAGACTATTTTTGCGAGCAGCACTTTGAAAAAAGGCCCCTAAGCCTTCTTGTTTAGCCAGCGGCATTTTACAAAGCAAATAGCCCATTACACACTTGCTTAAAAACGGCATAATAATGATGAGAAAATAACTCCAAACGGTTAATCGGTCAACAACCTCATAAATAAATAAGAAACGCATAGCCAGCAGCACAATAACTGAAATGACACCGAAAGCACCTGTACGCGAATCTTTCATAATCTCTAAACGTCGTTCTTTATCCTGATAAGAAAAAAATGCATCGCTCGTATCAATCCAGCCGTCCAAATGGAGACCACCAGTTAACACAATCGTTAATAACCAAAGAACAAAAGCAATTGAAAGCGTTGAAAACGGCGTCCATTCAACCATTGCATACAAAACAGCTCCCATCACCAGGCCGAGTAACACCCCTACTAGAGGGAATGTTTGAATCGCACGATGGATAAATGGTTTCTCCATTGGCAGTGCCTTTTTCAGCGGAATAACCGTAAAAAATTGCAGGTTAATCAGAAACCCAATCACTCCACTCATATTGGTGCACCTCCTTTTTTCATGACCGGTATCCCCCATTCAACCATGTACGCTGCATCAGCACGTTCTACAATGCCTTGATGAAGCAAGCCTAACATTTTCGCATATGTATGCAAAAATTCGTTGTGGAAAATTGGTTCTTGAATCACTTCATTGCTTACAATAATCAAACAAGCAGCATGACGCTGAATTTCTTCAATACCCTTCATAATTTTTATGAAAGTCTCCTCTAAAAACTCAGCTTCAAGCGGCTTTTGCGGTGTAAATAATTCATTATCCACAAGCGTTGTTAAACAATCTAGTAAAACGACGGAATCTTGATTGATTCCATCTACTATTCTCTCAATATCAGTAGGGAATTCCCATGTTTTCCATGGAATCGGACTGTTCTCACGATCCTCTTGATGTCTATTTACACGCTCTGCCATTTCAGCATCAAATACTCGTCCACATGCCAAATAATGAAGAGTGGCATGTTGTTCCATAGCCCATTCTTGCGCAGTTTGTTCGGCAAAGCGGCTCTTTCCACTTCTGACGCCACCTGTTATAAAGTAGAGTGCTGCTTTCGCCATTCACGTAATCCCTCCATCAATACTTCATTATCCCGTTTACTTTTAATCGCGAAACGAAGCCATCTCCCATCTAATCCTGGAAAATTATACGTGTGGCGCGGGATAATCCCCCGGCTTAATAAAAATTTCAACATCGCCGTTGAATCTTTAACTCTTGAATCTTTTAATAGGTAAAAGTTAATGGAACTATCAGAAACATCAAACTCATATTCTTTAAAAAACGAAAATAATTTTTGCTTTTGCTCATGGATATACGCCCTCGTTTTCTCCACATATATCTCTTCAGTAAGACAGAGCTTCCCTGCCTCTAGTGCAATAGCATTAACACTCCAATGTGGTTTATACGGTTTTAATTGCTGAATCATTTCTGCATCGGCTAATAAATAGCCTAAGCGTAAACCTGGAATGGCAAAAATTTTCGTTAACGAACGTAAAATCATAACATGTTTATATTGAGCAAGAAGTGGTGCATAAGTAAAAGCACCTTCCGTAAAATCATAAAATGCCTCATCAATGACAACCATACAGTTCGCTTGTTCACATTCTACAATGAGTTCACGAACCGATTCTTCTGCGAAGGAAATACCTGTAGGATTATTCGGTGTACATAAAAAAACAGCATCATTTTTTTGCAAATATGGACGCAATGACTCGATATGTAACTCCCAATTCGGTTCTTGCAGTTGGTAAAAACTCACATCACAGCCCGCAGCGTAACAGCTTTCTGCATATTCAGCAAAAGCAGGCTGAATAATCAGCACCTTCTTGCCGGCTAACAAACGCGCAACAAGGGTAATCATTTCTGCACCGCCATTCCCAACCAGAATAGAATGTTCCGAAAGCTGCTCTTTATAAGCTAAAAGTTTTGTCAACTCCACAGCATGCGGATCTGGATATTGAATTATGCTGTTAAACAGACGAGACCAATGCTCTTGTAAGCTAGAAGGAGGGCCTAGAGGATTAATGTTCGCGCTAAAGTCGACATAGGATGAAGGCATATCCATTCCAAGCGCTTCATATAAATAATGCGGATTAGCTCCATGAGTTGGTAATGCCATAATAAATCAAGCCCCCTAACCAAAGCAGTATTAAGAAAAGCAACGAAGCGAAATGCATAATAGAGATGGTCTTACGAATATGAATGGCTTTTAATGGAACAAGAGGCTGCCCCATCTTTGCACGATAAGAAACCACGCCTTTATACACATTACGACCGCCCAATTGAATACCTAAAAGAGAAGCCACTGCCGCTTCTGTCCATCCGCTATTTGGACTTGGATGACGCTTTGCATCTGTCCATAATATCAACCAGCGCATTTTCCACTGATGATAGCTCGACGGATAACCGAGCAGCATTAAAAAACCTGTTAGTCGACTCGGTATCCAGTTCACAACATCATCTAACTTAGCAGATGCCCAGCCGAACTCTCCGTATTTATCATTACGATAACCAACCATCGAATCACATGTATTAATCGCTCGGTACACCATCGCTAGCGGAGCCCCGCCAATAAGAGCCCAAAATAAGGGAGCCGTAATGCCGTCACTCGTATTTTCGGCGACTGTTTCAACCGTTCCCCGAACAATTTCACCTTCATCCAGCTGATCCGTATCACGACCAACAATATAGGAAAGCTTTAAACGAGCTTCTGACATATCTCCCTCTACAAGTGGACGAAATACGTCCATCCCTGCCTGACGAAGACTTTTTTGAGCAATCGTTGTAAAAATTAAAATCGCTTCCACAATGATTCCTACAATCATATGTAATTGATAAGCCAAATAGGTAATCGCAACCGTTAATCCAAATGCTAGCAGCAAAACTATCACTAGCATGACCATGCCTTTTTGTTTCTTATAATGACCTGTATTTAACTTTTGATCTAATCGGCTAATAAGCGTCCCTATCCATTTGACCGGATGCGGCCACTTAGGAGGATCCCCAATCAATACATCGAGGAGAAACGCCAATGTAATAGCATATAGATGAGTTAGTATCATGTTCGCTTCACCCGCTCATTTCTTTCAATCGCTTCAACCGTACAATCGTATACGCCTCGACTAATCAGCTTTCCGAGCGGCGTAATGGTACCTGCATATTGAAGCCTCTCTCCTCGCTGTGTAGCGGCGATTAATATACTGTCTGTTGATGTTCCTGTTGCCCATGTATTCGTTACCGGATCTTTTACGCCAAGCTCGTGTAAGGCTTTTACTTTCGCTTCCGTTGCCGTAACAATGCTATGAATGAATGCTTCTTCAGCCACGTGGCCATTAATAAACACCCACGTATTAATCGTTCCTGGCCTTGGGGCATCTGAATGTTGATCAGCAAGCGAAGCATCAACTGCGTTCCCAACTCCCGCCGTCACAACGACAAAGATTGAGAAGTTTTCGCCCTGTAAAAACCGATAAGAAACGGCCTCTAAAAAAACAGCGGTCATCATTCCGACCGTTTCACTAGGTTCAAATCCATAACTTCGTAAATAATCCGTCATTTCTTCTACATGATTTTCACAGCTATATGTATGAGACACATGACGATTCACAAATGTCTGATGCCATCCTGTTCCAGAACCGGTCACTCCTGAAGACATCGTTCGCAGTGGAATTGGGGCATGCAATTGAACCATTTCATCTGAAACCGTTAAAAATTGTTCATTGATCATACATGCTTCTTTCTCTGAAACATGCTGATTGGGGACAATAAACATTTGCGGTCTTGGAATCGCTGGATGTGGATGCTTTTCAATCTCTGTTCGATATACTTGCTGAATTCGTTCTTGCTTTAGCACCTCATTTGGAATATCGTTCACTCTTACTTGGCCTTTTTCAAGCAGCATTAAACGATCACAATATAAACCAGCTAAATTTAAATCATGAAAAATAGCAATGACCGTTAGCTCATACTCCGCCGCCATTTTCTTCATTAAATCGAGCAGCCCTTTTTGATAGGAAAGATCAAGATGATTCGTTGGTTCATCTAAAAATAAAATCTCTGGCTCTTGAGCAAGTGCTTGAGCTAACAATACACGTTGTCGTTCCCCCCCAGATAACTGTTCAAACTGATAATCGCTAAAATCGGCTACCCCTGTCTGTTCCATTACTTTCTGAACAACGGCTTCATCTTCGTCTGACCATGAATGAAATAGGCCTTTTTGATGCGCATATCGACCGAGTGAAACGGTTTCTTTCACCGTATAAGAAAACGCAAGCGAAGAATGCTGGGGTAAAACGGCAATGACTTGTGCTAATTGCTTTGCTGAATATTCTTTTAGACTTTTTCCTTTAATTTTAATTGTACCGGCTTCATACGCTAACACGCCGCTTAACATGCTTAGAAGTGTTGTTTTTCCGCTTCCATTTGGACCGAGTACTCCAAACAACTCCCCTTTATTTACCGTAAAAGAAACCGAATCTAAGACAGGGTGATTATAATACCCACCCGATAACCCCGTTACTTCAAGCATCTTATCTCTCCCCTTGCCTTCTTCTCTTTAGTAAAATTAAAGCAAATGCTGGCGCACCAATTAAAGACGTAATAACACCAATTGGCAATTCAGATGGTGATATAACCATCCTTGCGACCAAATCAGCTAATATTAAAAAACCACTGCCAATGAGTAACGATAACGGCAATAAATGTTTATGATCCGGCCCCCAAATTTGCCGAATAATATGGGGAATAACAAGACCCACAAAGCCAATTGTCCCTGATACAGCAACAGCAGCTCCTGTCAAAACAGAACCTGCTATTAAAATGGTTAACTTCCGTCTTTGTACATTCACACCTAAATGCTTCGCCCGATTTTCCCCGAATGTCATTGCATTTAATTCCTGAGTATTCATCATTAAAGTAAGTGAACCGATAACGAAAAACGGGAGAATAATTACAATATAGCTCCAGCCGCGCATCGACACACTACCCATGAGCCAGCCAATTATTTGACGTAATTCCTCGCCTGTTAATGCAATCATTAGCGAAATGAACGCACTTAGAAACGAACTAAAAATAATTCCTGTTAAAATAATCGTTTCAACCTTCATCGAGCGATCCATTTTCTTAGCAAAAAACAGCACACAAAAAATCGTAATGATCGAAAAGACTACGCTCAATATTGGAAGTGTAAAGTTACCTAAAACAGGTATAGAAATTCCAAGAAAAATTGTCGCAACCGCCCCAACAGATGCACCTGAAGAGACTCCTAGTGTATATGGGTCGGCAAGCGGATTGCGCAACAAACCTTGAAAGGCAGCTCCCGCAATAGCGAGAGATGCCCCTACTAAGCCCGCTAACAACACACGCGGCAAGCGAATATTCATGACAATATTCGTAAACATCGTATCTGGTTGTGCTGCAATGGGTAAATGAAATACTTCCTTACCTAATATCTGAAATAATGTGAGAAAAGGAACCGAAACTGAACCAATTGAAATCCCTACCATCATCGAGAATAGTAGAAAACTAACGGCAATAATATAAGCTAAAGGTTTATTATTAGTTAAAGATGTTCGGATAGATTGCTTCAGCAAGTTCCTCTACTCCCTCTACTAAACGTGGGCCAGAACGAGTAACTAGATCAGAATGTACATCATAGATTTGTTCCTGTTTAATCGCTGTAACATCTTCCCACCCGCTGCGACTTTTTACTTGAGCAACTGGATCCTCTGTGTAGTATCCATAAGTCGTAACGATTACATCTGGATTAGCCTCAATCATTGATTCTTCATCAATTTTAGCCCAACCTTCAAGATCCCCTGCTACATTATCTGCTCCGATCATTTGCAGCATTTCATTCATAAATGTATTTTTACCTGGTGAATAAATCTCAGGTGCTGGTGACACTTCAATCAACACTTTCTTACGGTCCTGCTCTGTCACAGCCTTTGCTTTTTCTTCAATCTCTTTTAAATCTTCCTGCATATCTTGAACAAGTTCTTCCGCCGCTTCGTTTTCACCTGTTGCTTGACCAATCATTTCAATAGATTTATAAACCTGTTCAAAGTTTTGTGAATCATTAACGACTAGTACTGGAATGCCTACTTCTTTTAATTGTTTAATTCCTTCACTTCCATTATGAGCATTAGAAGCATGTGCCAGCACTAAATCGGGCTCCAATGAAATGACTTTCTCCGTATTCATCTCCATGCCGCCAATTTTCTCAATATTCTCTACTTCTTTCGGATAATTATCGTTATCTGAAACACCGACAACATTGTCTCCTGCCCCTAGTTCAAAAACAATTTCTGTGTTGCTTGGAATAAGGGAAACAATTTTTTTCGGTTCTTTTTCAATTGTCACTTCTTCACCTGCAGCATCCTTAATTGTCACCGGAAAAGCTTGAGTAGCAGTTGGCTCATTCCCTTTAGAAGTTGACACATTTTCTTCTTTAGAAGAATCACCACATCCTGCCATAAGACCTACTGAAAGTAATAACACAGCTGACAAACTAGACAATTTCTTCATACTTATCCCCCATTTTGCTTTTTTGAACATAGAAAAAACACCTCCTACAGAATAAGAGATGTTTGCATGGCTATATATGTATAAATGGATATCCGCCACACACTTCCCTATCCGCGTAGGTATTATAAGTGTTCGAATAGGCAGGTCTCCTGGCTTTTAGAAATTGTTTACAACACCTTCCCATAACCCTACAGTGGCATTCGCTGCAAACTTCTAATAACAGTGGCGGGACCGCGTTGGATTTTCACCAACTTCCCCTTTTAAGTCAATGTAGACACCTTATCCGTTTCATATGTATAGTTCATTATGCTTGATTATACACTAAAGACGGGCGGGCGATAATCTTTTTTATAATTAAACGGAAAATTCAGGATTTATTAACTGATACAAGCGTTCCATATCAACATGTTGCTTCACATGATTCGCAAGTAAATTATAAGCCTCTTCTCGTCTCTCAGCATCTGATTTAACCGTTTCCTGCACTTCCGGCAACCCTTTTTGTTTACGAATTTCATTAACTAGTTCTCTCGTAAATTGACGATTATGAAACACACCGTGAAAATACGTGCCGATAACACGCCCATCATTCGATACGGCCCCATCTTCCCGACCATCTTCTAATAATAAAAATGGACTCGCTTTGGCAGCATCAATTTTTGTTCTTCCAAGATGAATTTCAAAACCTGAAAGTGTCATCTCACTTAATCCGATTGCTTGAACAAGACGACCTGTCATTTGCTTTGTTTTCTTTTCTTTATTAAAAACAGTCTTCACTGGAAGCAAAGAAAGGCCAATCGCACTTTCACCACTGCCTTCTACTGCATCAGGATCTAGTAATTCACATCCTAGCATTTGAAAACCGCCACATATACCAATAACTCGCTTTCCTTTTGCATGAAGTTCACAAATAGCTCGGTCAAATCCTTCCTCTTTCAACCACGCTAAGTCACCAATTGTATTTTTCGTACCTGGAATAATTAATAAATCTGGCTCGCCAAGCTCTTTTACTGAACTAACGAGGCGCACACCAACATCCGGTTCATCAAAAAGTGGATCAACATCGGTAAAGTTAGAAATACGCGGCAGACGAATCATCGCTACATCAATTGCAAATTCATTTTGCTTTGGTTTTTTAAAACGTAATGAAGAAAGAGCAAGGGAATCTTCTGCTTCAATATTGACATCAATATATGGAACAACACCGAGAACCGGAATGCCTGTTTCCTGCTCAACCCAACGGATTCCATCATCCAACAGTTCACGCATACCACGGAATTTATTAATAATAATGCCTTTAACACGCTTTCTTTCCGCTTCATCTAAGAGTGCTAGCGTTCCGACAATAGAGGCAAATACGCCCCCTCGATCGATATCGGCAACTAAAATAACCGCGGCATCTGCTAAATGAGCCATTCGCATATTAGCAATATCGCGATCTTTTAAATTAATCTCTGCTGGACTGCCTGCCCCTTCCAAAACAATTACATCATAGGATTGCTGCAGTTTACGAACAGATTGTTCAACAATTGGCATCGCTTCTTCAACAAAGTTATTGCGATAGCTTCTCGCATCCATATCTAAAAAGTGTCTACCATGAACAATCACTTCTGACACCATATCTTGCTTTGGCTTTAATAAAATAGGGTTCATATCGGTTGTTGCCACGACACGAGCCGCTTCCGCTTGGACGCCCTGGGCTCGTCCAATCTCGCCGCCATCTGATGTCACGAATGAATTCAGCGCCATGTTTTGTGATTTAAAGGGCACAACGCGTAATCCATCATTAGAAAAAATTCGGCAGAAGGCTGTACAAATGACACTTTTCCCTACATCAGAGGATGTTCCTTGAATCATAATTGCTTTTGCAGTCATAAACATACCTCGCTTCTTTAAAATTCTAATCCTTTTACAGCAGGAATCCCGCTTTCATAGTAATGTTTCGTCGCATCAATCGTAGACACAAGATCAGCAAGCTCGATTAATTCGTTCGCTGCACTTCTCCCTGTTACAACGAGATGCATATGAGAGGGGCGGTTACGAATCGCTTCCACCACTTCTGTAAGCGGCAGGACATCATCGATAGGAAATGTAGAAATCGCTAATGCATTGTTTAATTCATCTAATACAAGCAAATCTATTTCACGATTTTGTAGTGCTTCTTTCGCTTTTACCCAAGCCAGCTTTAGGGCTGCCCGATGTTCTTCTGGTGTTTTCGTCCATGTAAACCCGATACCCAATTGCTCCATTTCGACACCTAACTTCCGAAGTGCCAATGCCTCGCCATATGTGCGCTCTGGCGATTTAATAAACTGCAAGTATTTCACGTTCATTCCTCGACCAATTGCTCGAAGCGTCACACCAAGCGAGGCCGTTGTTTTTCCTTTTCCCTCACCTGTATAAATCAAAAATAATCCTTGGCGTGCCATCTCAATCTCCTCTTTTCCACATGATTTAGAGCCAAACGGTTTTTTCGTTATAAGGAGTTCGTTTCGTCGCTGGCACTTCTTGGTCCGCTTTTGGATACCCGATAAAAATTGTTCCTACTACCTTTTGATTTTCCGGTGAACCGATAAACTGATGCATTCTTTCGTCATGAACAAGACCGACTCCTCTTGTACGCCAAACAAACCCGAGACCAAGCTCTCCAGCTGCAAGCCACATCGATTGAATCGCACAACATACTGCGAATACATTATCGTGAGAAGCATCCGAATCATTCGGAATCTGATCTGCCGTTACAACAATGATGACCGGTGTCGATGTTACGACTTTTAGCGAACTTTCTACTAAATGAGGCTTAGTCGGAAAACGTTCTTGCAAATATTCTTGTGCTAATGCTTCATAACGCTTTTTTGCTTCATCTTTAATCACATAAAAATTCCAAGGCTCACGCAGACGATCATTCGGTGCATATGTCGCAGCTTCTAATAACTGTTGAATTTTTTCCTCTTCAACTGGAATGTCCTCATAATTACGAATCGCGCGCCGCTCTTTCAGTGCTTGAATAATCGACAAGTTGTATCTCCCCTTTTTAAGGTGTAACCGTTTCTGCTTCTAGTATTTTCTCGTACCATTTAATTTTGTCACGTAATTGAACAACCTCACCGACAAGAACCATCGCTGGGTTTTGAATATTCTCTTGTACGACTAAATCATGAATCGTCTCAAGGTTTCCAGTAACTGTTCTTTGTTTGTCGGTCGTTCCCCATTCAATGACAGCAACAGGTGTTTGAGCTGGCCTTCCATGATCAATTAATTGTTTACAAATATACACTAAGTTTCCGACACCCATATAAAAGGCTACTGTATCAATGCCTGTTGCAAGCGCTGACCAATTCAGATGGTCTTGGCCTTTACTATCACGACCGTGCCCTGTTACAATCGCAAAGCTTGATGCATGCTCACGATGTGTGACAGGAATCCCCGCATATGCAGGAGCCGCAATGCCTGCTGTTATACCAGGGACAATTTCATATTCGATTCCATGCTCAGCCAATACTTCTGCCTCTTCAGCGCCTCGTCCAAACACGCACGGATCTCCCCCTTTTAAACGGGTCACCGTTTTTCCTTCTAGCGCTTTATTCACTAAAAGGGTATGAATTTCATCTTGAATGAAATGATGTCTCCCTGGTGATTTTCCGCAAAAGATTAGCTCAGCTCCCTCTTTTGCATATTCTAATAATTTCGGATTAACAAGCCTGTCATAGGCAATTACATCCGAAGTTTGAATACATTCAAGCCCATAAACTGTAAGCAGCTTTGGATCACCTGGGCCTGCACCAACTAAATAGACTTTCCCTTGACTCATGGCGCAATCCCTCCTGTCAATAATTGTAGTAAACGCGCTTCTCGTTCTTCATAATTGGCTTGCCTCGTCAACTCCAAAAATTGTGGTTCAAGCAAACCTTGTAATATGTGTCTTCTTATTGTACTATCCGCAACTTCTTCTATCACTCTTTTTCGCGATTGTTCAAGAAACAGCAGATATTCTTCGTATACTTCATCATACTCTTTCAACAGATTTTGTTTAATTTTCCGGGCCAATCCTGGACTCGCTCCAGAAGTAGAGACCGAAATCGTCAATGCCCCTCTTCGAAGCGAAGCCGGCACGATAAAATTACTTAAATCCGGACGATCAACAAGGTTTATTAATTGCTGATTGTTCGCAGACTCATACACTTGCCTATTAATTGCCGCTTGATTAGTAGCTGCAATAATTAAGAAGAAATCCTGCAAATCATCCGGTTCAAATCGCTTTTGCTTCCAGATGATTTTTTTTGCTATAAACACTTCCATAATGCTTTCATGGAGGTTCGGACTGATAACCGTGACTTCAGCATTTGCTTCTAACAGCGTCAAAATCTTTCGAGCTGCGACTGCTCCACCGCCAATCACAACTGCTTTTTTTCCTGCAAGATTCAACATGGCTGGATAGTAATTCACCATGTTCTACTTCAATACCTTACGCTTATGATGGGCACATGCCTGAATCCAACGCTCAACAATTTCTGGATTGGAAGCGAAGTGGAAGTGTGTATAGCCCGCGACAAGGTTTTCTTTTAAATAGCCTTCTTGCTTCTTGCCAAAACGGCCCTTAGTTTCATACGCATATGGCAAACCGCCCGTTCGTTCATACGTAGAGTAATGAAATTCATGACCTTTTGCTTGTTGATTCGGATCGATTAGGAAATTCCCTTCTGTTCCGAATATTTCTCGATAGCCTAACGCCGCCAGCTTCTTCTGCATCGTTATTTTTCCAGGAATGAGTCCCACCATTGGATACTCCGCCCCTTCCGTGCTGGCAATTGATTCTGTTAAATACATAAAGCCGCCACATTCAGCGAGCGTTGGGATGCCGCTCGTAACAGCTTCTCGAATTGATGCTTTTGCACGATTATGTTGAGCTAACTCAGCTGCAAACTCTTCCGGAAACCCACCTCCAAGATACAAACCATCCGCTTCAGTAGGAACTTCCTCATTCTTTAATGGAGAGAAATACGTCAATTTTGCTCCGTAAGCTTCTAATAACTCAAGGTTTTCTTGATAATAGAAATTGAATGCTGCATCTTTAGCAACAGCAATACAAACTCCTTGATCTTCACGCTGCTCAAATAAACCTGTTGGCTCTTCCACAATTTCCGTCGTTTCCGCTAATTCATATAGACGGTCCACATCAATTGTTTCCGAAATAAGATTTGCCAGCTTTTCAAAAAACGGATTTAACTCGCCTCGTTCAATGGCTGGAATTAACCCTAAATGACGACTAGGAATATCGATATCCTGCTCCCGCTTCATGTAACCAAGTACAGGGACATTGCACTCTTGTTCAATGGCAGCCTTTACAATATTGTAATGTCCAACGCTGCCAACTTGATTGGCAATCACACCGACAATATTCGGGCCAGTCGCTAACGTTTGAAAACCTTTTACAATCGCCGCTGCACTACGCGCCATACTCGCACAGTTTACAATAAGCAGGACTGGGCTTTCTGTAATCATGCTAATCTCAGCCGTTGATCCTGTATTCTCTAACGGACTTTTCCCATCATAGAAGCCCATGACCCCTTCAATAATGGAAATGTCGGCTCCTTTACTTGCTCGTGCTACCATTTCACGTACCGTATCATGTTCAAACATCCAACTATCCAAATTTCGTGAAATTCTGCCTGTAACCGCAGTATGATAAGAAGGATCAATATAATCCGGTCCGCATTTAAACCCTTGCACGGTGTAGCCTTTTTGTTGCAAAGCAGCCATGATGCCGATTGTACATGTCGTTTTACCAACTCCACTGCCAGTCCCAGCAATGACTAATCTTCTTGTACTCATACAAAGGTCCCTCCATTTAAGAAAAGCGCAAGGTGCCCATAATCAGCAACAAACATAAGACACAAAACGCCTTGAAAGTTTATCATTTCTTATTTTAAGACTTTATTACATAACTCTGTTGTAGCTGAAAGACGTGTGAGACCAAGGTCTCACACGAAATAAGTCAAAAGTCGTTTTATCAACAATATTGATTAACATAGCTTTTTTAAAAAGAAATAACTCCGACAGAAATCGTGACATTGCCTGACTTTTTCTTCACAAGCTCTAATTGCTCTGCTCCTGAATATAAGCGAACAGCTGGTTCACTCACTCCATAAGCACCTGTATATTTAAATACAGTATCAGACGGTGCTTCAATCGTCACTGTATTTAATTCAACTGGTGGATAATACACAAACTCCCAGCCATATTTCTCTACAACTTCCAGTAAGCCCGCTTCATCTTTTTTCAAATCAATGGTACAAAGCGCCTTCACGCTTTTAATAGAAATATGAAGTTCTGCCAGCGTATCCACAATCACTTGCTCAATTTCTTCTGCTGGCGTTCCACGATTGCACCCCATACCAATTACAACTGTTTTTGGTCGAAAGACAATTCCGTTTTCTAAAATGACTTCCTCTTCTTTCTTTAACAAACGATGAGTCACGATTAACGCAGCTTTCGGTTTCGCTTCGATTGCCTCAGCAATAGAAGGATAGCTAATAATAGATTCTGGAATAGGGGTATCATGCATCCACCAATTACGCTCACCTGATTCTTGAACAATCGCAACATGCTCTTCATTTACAACAGATGCGCTTACAGGCGTTAGTTTTTCGGCCGAATCCCATACCCAACCAAATCGGGAGCCGAATAAATCAACAGGAATCGTTTTTTGCACATCAGAAGCAGTCGTAATAATTGCTCTTGCATCTAAGGTAGCAGCCACTTCTCGCGTTAGTTCATTAGCACCGCCAAGATGACCGGATAAAACACTAATAACATTTTCTCCTCGATCATCAATGACCACAACAGCTGGATCTGTTTTTTTATCTTGTAAAATCGGTGCAATCATTCTGACAACGGCACCGAGGGAAATAATCATAATAATGCCTTTATATTGTTTGAAAAGCGTAGGGAGCAGCATCCGCACACTGCCTGAAAACAGCTGGATATGTTTTTGCTCCTCATCCCCTTTTTCAAATTTACTCATATAATACAAATCTGAATTAGCAAACATCGTATGTAAACGTCGAGATATTTCAACACCGTGCTTCGTAATCGCTACAATCGCATAAGAATTCTTTTGGACAACAACAGGCTGAATTCCTTCCTGCAATTCGATAATCATGATTTAATTCCTTTACGGAATCCATGTGTAAAGCTCGCATCGTATAGCTTTGAACGATATTCATCTTTCTCGTGAATATGTGGATCCAATGCCCACCCCGCTAAAATCATCGCATGTTTACGAATTCCGTTTTTGCGCATATCTTCATCTAGATTCACTAATGTCGTACGAACAATTTTTTGGTCTGGCCATGAGGCACGTTGAATCACAGCAACTGGTGTTTCATCTTTCCAACCAGCCGATTGCAGTTCTTTGACAATTTTCTTCGTTAACGTAGCACTTAAGAAAAGCGCAATTGTACAATGGTGACTTGCTAAATCTTTTAGCTTCTCAAACTCTGGAACCGGCGTACGTCCTTCCGCTCTTGTTAAAATAAGCGTCTGTGTTAAATCGGGAATCGTCAACTCTGCACCGATTGCCGCAGCAGAGGCAAATACCGAACTCACACCTGGAATCACTTCGTATCCGATTTCTTCCTTCTTCAAAAGCGCAATTTGTTCCATAATCGCTCCGTACATAGCTGGATCGCCTGTATGAATACGAGCAACCATTTTACCTGCATTCACACGGTCTACCATTACATCAACGATTTCTTCTAAGTGCATACCAGCTGTTTTTAATACTTCTGCTTCCGGCTTTGCCTTGGCAATCAATTCGTCATTTACTAACGAATCCGTATATAAAACAACATCTGCTGTTTGAAGAATGTTTAAGCCTTTTACTGTAATTAAATCTGGATCTCCTGGGCCTGCTCCTACAATATAAATCTTCTTCATTATTTTCTCACCACCATTAATGTTAAGTATTCAAGCTCAACGCCTTCTAGCTCGCTAACCTTCCAAATCACTTCTTCATCAGATGTTACCTTTGTTACAACAGAGGCTTTCTCTAAAAGGTCTAAATCTTTTAAAACCGTAATCATTAAGTCTATTACTTTCGCCACTTTAATAAATACAACCGCGTCATGATCTTCAAGCGCTTTTTTCATCGCTTCATAATCATCACGAGCAGGAACAAT
>Ga0182739_1002691_pt1 | contig 16295 bp, 17 predicted proteins | sample eDN5th30CBELigBY_FD_128873 | JGI IMG/M metagenome (GOLD analysis project Ga0182739, IMG submission 128873) | Enriched backyard soil microbial communities from Emeryville, California, USA - eDNA 5th pass 30_C BE-Lig BY (version 2) (version 2) | ecosystem: Environmental > Terrestrial > Soil >... | reverse complement strand
CGGTCGCTGATCGTGAGCCCGAAGGTGCTCCTTCTCGACGAGCCGTCGATGGGGCTCGACCCGAAGGCGACAGCGATCGTGTTCGAACAGGTGGTCGCGATGCGCGAGGCCGGCCTCGCGGTTCTGATCGTCGAGCAGAATGCGCGCCGGGCCCTGGAGACGGCGGACGTCGGCTGCGTGCTCGACCTCGGCAGGGTTCACATCAGCGGACCCGCATCCGAACTCCTCGAGGACCCGCGTCTCGGGTCGCTGTACCTGGGCGGGGCGCCGGCGGTCTAGCCGGCGCGCTCGAGAACCGCGCGGGCCCACTTGCGCACGGGCTCGTCGACGAACACCCCATCCACGGTGCCCACGGCGTCCGCCATGTCGAGCACGGCGCGGGCGCGCTCGATCTCGGCGTCGCTCGGGGCGAAGGCCGCGTGGACGACCGGCACCTGCTCGGGGTGGATGCACAGCCGTGCGCCGAATCCCAGTGACCGGGCGCGCGCGGTGCTCGCGGTCAAGCCGTCCACGTCGGAGAGCGCGACGTGCACGCCGTCCACGGGCGCCGGCAGGCCCGCGACCCGGGAGGCGAGCACGAGCTCCGAGCGCGCGAGCAGCATCGAGTCCCAGGTGTCTTCGGCGCCGAGGTCGGCGGCGAGATCGAGGGTTCCGATCACGAGACGGGCGCTGCCGGATGCGGCGGCGACACGGTCGACGGAGCGGATGCCCTGCGCGGTCTCCACGAGGGGCAGCACGGGTGCGCCGCTCCGTGCGGCGACCGACTCCACCTGGTGCGCGTCTTCGGCCTTCGGCAGCATGACCCCGAGCAGACCCGGCAGTCCGGCGACGACGTCGAGATCGGCTTCGTGGTCGGGTGTCCCCGCCGCATTGATCCGCACCACCGCCGCGTTCTCGAGCAGCCAGCTCGCGACATGGCCTCGAGCAGCGGACTTCTCGTCAGCGCCGACGGCGTCCTCCAGGTCGAGCACCACCGCATCCGCCCCCGAGTTCGAGGCCTTCGCGAACTGGTCCGGGCGCGAGCCGGGGACGAACAGCAGGGAGCGCGCCAGGGCCACGGTCGTCATGGTGCGGTGACCGTCGCGCATGCCACGACCGTGCCGTCGCCCGCCAGGACCTCGGCGTCGGCGCCGTTCCCGGGCACGCGGACGTTCAGGCGCTGAGCACCGATCGCCGGGGCCAGCAGCCGATACTCCAGAAGCGAGCCGGTCACACCGTTCATGGCCTCGGCCATCAGGATCACCTGCAGAGGACCGTGCACGACGAGGTCGGCGAAGCCCTCTCGTGCCGCATGCTCCCGGTCGTAATGGATCCGGTGCGCGTTGTAGGTCAGTGCCGAGAACCGGAACAACACCACCGGGTCCACGTCGAACGCGCGTCCGTCGCTGACGGCGTCGCCCGCCGTCGCTGGCAGCAGCGCCGTCCCCTCGTTCGCGGGGCGGTAGACGATGTCGTGCTCGTCGGAGACGGCGAGTTCGCCCGCCTGCCAGAACTCATGGCGGACGGTGACGAACGTCAGAGGGCCGGAGCGGCCGGACTTCTCCTGCCGCGAGATGACCCGGCTGCGACGCTCGGCCGGCTCGCCCACGACGAGCGGGCGCAGGTGCGCGGCGCGTCCTCCCGCGAACATGCGACGCATTCCCTCGCCCGGCGGTGACGGCAGACTCGAGCGGGCGTGCCCGTCAGGACCGATGTCCTTCTGCGGGGCCGCATCGAGCAGCTGGGTCAGGTGCCACATCGGCGGAAGGTCGGGGGGCACGGGGCGGTCGAGCAGCCCGGCCAGGCACTCCACGGTGTGGGGGTCGATCCGGCCCGGGCGGAGACGGGGGGCTTCGGTCGACACGTCGCGAGCATAGCCACTTGATCGCCCGCTCTGGAAACGTTTTGATGGCGACATGCCGCATCCTGCCGATCTGCTCGACGATGTCGCCGCGGCGATCCTGGCGGCGGCCGGCCCGGCGGATCCCTCGCACGCCGCGCTGCTCCTGGCCGATCACCTGTTCTGCGTGCGCGACTCCCCGGCGGCGGCCAGGGCGACGCAGGAGCCCCGCACCGCGAGCGACATCGCGGCGGAGAACGCGTTGCGGTCCTGCGCGGGGGATCGCGACGACGTCGACTGGGCCCGGCTCATCCACTCCGGATCGGTCGTCTGGCCCGTGGTGCTGGCCCTGGGCGGCGCCGCCGGTGTCGACGGCCCGACCGCTCTCGCCGCTGCATCGGCGGGCTACGACGCGGGTGCCCGGGTCGCGGAAGCTCTTGGTCCCGAGCACCGCAGCCGCTTCCATCCGACGGCAACGGCGGGGCTCGTGGGGGCGGCCGTGGCCGCGGCGGTCGTTTGCGGCAGCAGCACCGAGCAGACGGCCACGGCGATCGGCCACGCCCTATCGGTGATGGGCGGGTCGAACGGCGCTCTCCGCGAGCGCAGCGGCACCCGCGGCTTCCACCGCGCGCACGCCGTCCGGTCGGGGATCGCCGCCGCGGCGGCCGCGCAGGACGGCCTGCCGGCCACGCGCGGCGACCTGATCCACGGGGGCGGCGTCCTCGATCCTCTCGACGACGAGCGCAGGCGGATGCTGCTGCGCCCCGCCGCCGGCGCCCTCGCCGCCGCGTCGGTACGGCTGCACCCGACGTCGGGGTGGAACCAGTGCGCGTTCGAGGCTGCCGCCCTCGCCGGCCGCGAGCTCCCCGGGTCCATCGAGAGGATCCGGGTCGAGGCCTCACCCGCCGTCGTGGCCGCGTCGGAGGCGGGCGAGGGCGCCGACGACGAACGCTGGGTGAGCCTGCGCTGGGCGGCGGCGACCGGCGTCCTCGGGCCCGCAGCTCCCGCCGAGGAGATCGTCCGGCTCGCCGCGTTGACCGATGTCGTGCCCCATGACGCGCCGGGTGCTCGCGTCGCCATCCGTGCCGGGGGCGAGGTGCGGACGGCTGACGTGCCGACGCCGCAGGGTCACCCCGACCGACCGGCGACACCGGCCGACCTGGCCACGAAATGGGCGGTCACCGTCGCCGGGATGGCCGAGCTCATCGGCGCGCTCGAGGGGATCTGGGCCGCGGGCGCGGGCGCTCTGACGCGGGTCGACGACCTGGTGGAGGGTGTCTCGCGGCCGCGATGACGTGTCGCGGATTGACACGGGCGGTCGCGCGCGCCATGATCGTGGAAACGTTTCTTTGAGGGGCCGCCGAACAGCGCACCGAGAGATGGCGAAGGAGCCGGAAGTGCCGAAATGGCGGATGAATCAGGCGATCACTGCGGCGATCGGCGACGAGATGGCAGCCGACGACCGCGTCCTGCTTCTCGGTGAGGACGTCGGCGCCGCCGGCGGGGTGTTCAAGACCTCCGACGGGCTCCTCGAGCGCTTCGGTCCCGATCGCGTCCGCGACACCCCGATCGCCGAGATGGGCTTCCTCGGTCTCGCCGTCGGCGCCGCCACCTGCGGCTTCCGCCCCATCGTCGAGATCATGTTCGCCGAGTTCGCCGGGGTGGCCCTCGACCAGCTCGCGACCGAGGCCGCCAAGCTGCGCTACCTCTCCCGCGGCGCGTTCACCGCGCCGCTCGTCCTGCGCATGTCCGTCGGACCCGGCCTCGGCTTCGGCGCCCAGCACTCGCAGACTCTGGAGACCTGGTTCACCAACACTCCGGGCATGAAGGTGGTCTCGCCCTCCGGCGCGGACTCCGCGTACGGCCTCCTCCGTGCCGCCGTCCGCGACAACGATCCGGTGGTGATCCTCGAGCCGCGCAATCTCTACGGAGAGCGTGAAGAGGTGGACGTCGAGGCGGTCGCTCGCCACCGGATCGGAGAGGCCCGCGTCGTCCGCACCGGCGGCGACCTGACGCTCGTGGCCCTGGGGCAGACGGTGGCGACCGCGCGCGCGGTCGCCGAGGCGGCATCCGTCGATGTCGAGGTGATCGACCTCGGGACCATCTATCCCTGGGATGTCGCGACGGTGACCGCGTCGGTGCGGAAGACCGGTCGCCTGGCCACCGTGGAGGCCAACCCGTACCAGGGCGGCTGGGGCGCCGACATCATCGCCGAGCTGCACCGGACGAGCTTCGCCGACCTGCGCGGGCCCGCCGTGCGCTTCACGTGTCCCGACGTCCCCACCCCGTACGCGCGGCCGCTGGAAGAGGCGTACGTCCCCGCGCCCGCCGACGTGGCGGAGCGGATCGAGCAGTGGGTGAGCACCGGCGAGGTTCCCGCCCCGTGGTGGCAGGAGGTGCTCGCGTGAGCGACCGGAGAGACGAGTCGATGGCCCGTCGCAGCGAACTGGCCGACCCGCTCGGCCGGTACCGCCGCATGGTCGAGATCCGGCTCACCGAGGACATCATCAAGGACCTGTTCGCATCGGGACTGGTCGCCGGCACCACCCACACCTGCCAGGGCCAGGAAGCGGTCGCGGTCGGGGTCGCCAGCGTGCTGCGTCCCACCGACATGGTGTGCTGCACCTATCGCGGGCACGGTCACGCGCTGGCGCTCGGCATGCCGCCGGTCGCCGTGCTCGGCGAGATCCTGGGCCGCGAGATCGGATGCGTCGGCGGCCTCGGCGGATCGATGCACCTCTCCGACCGCGACATCGGTCTGATGCCCACGATGGCGATCATCGGCGCGGGCATCCCGATCGCCGCCGGGGTGGCGTGGGCCGCGCAGCTGCGGGGGCGCGACGACGTCGGCGTCTCCCTGTTCGGTGACGGGGCGTCGAACATCGGCGCCTTCCACGAGGCCCTGAACATCGCCGCGCTGTGGAAGCTGCCCGCCGTCTTCATCTGCGAGAACAACCTGTACGGCGAGTACAGCCCGCTCGCCGCGACCACGTCCGTCACCGACATCGCGGTGCGCGGCACCGCGTACGGGATGCGGTCGCAGATCGTCGACGGACAGGACCTCGAGGCGGTCATGGCGGCCGTCGGCGACGCCGTCGGACACGCCCGGGCGGGCGAGGGCCCGACCCTGATCGAGATGAAGACCTACCGGTTCGCGGGTCACTCGCGCTCCGATCTCGCGACGTACCGTCCCGAGGGCGAGCTGGAGGCCTGGCTCGCGCGGGACCCCATCGTCATCGAGGGGGAACGCCTCATCGCCGCCGGCGCGGCGACCGCCGACGCACTCGCGGCCCTGCGCGCCGATGTCGAGACCGGGGTGAAGCTGGCGGTCGAGGCCGCCTCGGCGAGCCCCGCACCCGGCCGGCCGGAGATGTTCCGGCATGTCACGGCCTGACCCCAGTCGCATCCCCTCTCCTGAAAGGCGGCGCACGTGCTGAGAATGACGATGCCGAAACTGGCCGAGACGACCGACACCGTCGTGATCGACGAGTGGCTGGTCGCCGTGGGCGACCCGGTCGCCGAGGGCCAGGTCCTCGCGTCGGTCGCGACCGACAAGGTCAACGTCGAACTCCCCTCGCCCTCGGCAGGCACGGTCCGCGAACTGCTCGCCGAGCCGGGTGAGGACGTCCACACGGGCGACGAGATCTGCGTGATCGAGAACTGACCACAGCCCACCCCGGAAGGACCTGAGCACCCGATGACCACGATCGAGCGGATCGAGACGATCCCCCTGCGCGTCCCGCTGGAGCACCTCTACAAGGGCAGCTACTACAAGATGCGCAACCGCTGCACCATCATCACGACGGTGTACACCGACGACGGCGTCGTCGGGACCGCGTACAACGCCGACACCGACGAACAGCAGAACGACGTGCTGGCGATCATGCACGACGAGCTCATCCCCGCCGTGATCGGGATGGATCTGATGGCGACCGAGCGCATCTGGGAGGCGATGCTCCCCGCGACGTTCGACCAGCTCCGGGACCGGGCGATCACGATGCAGGCGATCGCGTGCATCGACAGCGCGGTGTGGGACGGCGTGGGCAAGCTGCTCGACCAGCCGCTGTGGAAGCTCTGGGGCGGGTACCGATCGCGCATCCCGATGATCGGGATCGGCGGCTACTACGGCACCAGCGAGGCCGACACCGAGAAGGACATGGCGTTCTTCGCGCAGGAGCACGGCATGGTGGGCATGAAGTTCAAGATCGGGGCGAAGCCGCCCGAGGAGGATGTCGCCCGCCTGCTGCATGCCAAGAGCTTCGTCGACGACGACTTCCAGTTCGTGGTCGACGCCAACCAGGGCTACACGCTGGAGGAGGCGCTCACCTTCCTGCGCCTGCTGCCCGACGACTTCATCCTCCGCTGGTTCGAAGAACCGACCCGCTGGCACCTCGACAACGAGGGGTTCCGCGATGTCCGGACGCGGGGCAACGTGCGCGTCGCCGGTGGCCAGAGCGAGATCTCGCACGTCGGCATGCGGCGGATGATCTCGTCGAAGTCGATCGACGTCTGCAACTACGACGCCTCCTGGGGTGGCGGCCCCACGGAGTGGCGTCGCGTCGCGGCCATGGCTCTGGCGTACGGCGTCGAGCTCGGCCACCACGAGGAGGCCCAGGTGTCGTCGCATCTGCTGGCGTCGGTGCCCAACGGCACCTACGTCGAGTCGTTCGCCCCGCAGCGGGACCCGATCTTCTGGAACCTGCTGGCGAACCGCAAGCCTCTCGAAGACGGTCATCTCGTGTTGCCGGAGGGCGGTGGGTTCGGGTGGGAGCTCGACCAGGACTTCATCGCGAAGTACCGTGCCGACCGCTGACCGGGTGACGCCGCTCGGCGACATCCGCATCCTGGCCGTCGAGCAGTACGGAGCCGGGCCGTTCGGGTCGCTGCAACTGGCCGACCTCGGGGCCGAGGTGATCCGGATCGAGACGCCCGCCGGGGATGTCGCGCGCGGCATCCACCCGTTCGCCGAGGGCGGCGACAGTCTCTTCAACGAGGCGTTCAACCGCAACAAGCGCGGCATCGTCCTGGAGTTGTCCACACCGGAGGGGCGCCGGGTGTTCGAAGACCTGGTGCGCCGCAGCGACGTCGTCTATTCGAACCTCCGCGGGGACGTCCCGGCGAAGCTCGGGCTGCGGTACGAGGATCTCGCGCACCTCAACCCGCGGATCGTGTGTTGTTCGTTGTCCGGCTTCGGCCTGACGGGGCCGCGCAGCGCGGAGCCCGCGCTGGACTATATGATCCAGGGGCTCTGCGGGTGGATGGATCTGACCGGCGATCCGGACGGACCGCCGACCAAGTCGGGCCTGTCGATGGTGGACTTCGCGTCGGGCCTGGCGGCGTCGGCGTCGATCCTCGCCGGAGTGCACGCGGCACGCCGGGACGGCATCGGGATGGACTGCGATGTCAGCCTGTTCGACACCGCGATGTCGATGCTGAACTACGTCGCCACGTGGCAGCTCACCCGTGGATACGTGACGCACCGGCAGGCGCAGTCGTCGCATCCGACGCTGACGCCGTTCCAGGCGTTCGCGACCGCGGACGGCTGGATCGTCGCCGGCGGATCGAAGGAGAAGTTCTGGCGCGGCATCGCGGTCGCGATCGGCCGGCAGGAGCTCCTTCACGATCCGCGGTTCGCGGACTTCCCCGCCCGGCGCGAGAACCGGGAGGCGCTGCAGGCGCTCCTCGGCGCGGCGTTCGCCGAGGCCCCCAGCGCGTACTGGGTGGAGGAGTTGACGAAGCTCGGGGTGCCGTGCGCGCCGGTGAACACGGTCGCCGAGGCACTCGAGGACCCCCAGGCGCTCGCGCGCCGATCGGTGGTCGAGACACAGCATCCCCGGTTCGGGTCCGTGCGGTCGGTGGCGTCCGCCGTCCGGGCCGGGGAGTTGCGGGCGGATCACGTCCGCGCGCCCTTCCACGGCGAGCACACGCGCGCCGTCCTGTCCGAGGTCTGCGGCTATGACGAGCCGCGGATCGAGGCGCTTCTGCAGGCCGGAACGGTCATGGAGTCGGCCCCGCCGGGCACCTGAGTCCGTTCTCTTGACACCCCACAGCGCGCGTCAGTAGATTCCTGGAAAGGTTTCCACGGTGCGAACCCGATAAACCCACGAGTCCAATGGAGGACCCACATGAAGAGTCAGCTGAGGCGATTCGCATTCGCCGCCGGATGTACCGGATTGCTCGTCGCGGTCACAGCGTGCGGTCCCGCCGCCGACGGCGGTGGCGACGACGGAGCAGGCGAGCCGTTCACCGCAGCACCCCAGTCCGGCCTGGCCGGCGGCCTCCTCCCCGAGGAGCGCAGCCTCTGGGCGTACGACTTCGAGACCGGCACCTACGAGGTCGTCGACGGCGACGCCTCGCAGGACTACGTCCCCAACCTGCGCACGCCCGCGAAGCCGGTCTCGATCGCCTACGACGACGGCTTCGGCGGCATCCCGTTCACCGTGGCGATCAAGGACAACCTCGAGCGCCTCGCGGCCGAGTACGGCATCACGATCTTCTACTGCGACAGCCAGTTCAAGCCCGAGAAGGCCGTGGGCTGTGCCGAGCAGCAGGTCGTGAAGCAGCCCGACTTCGCGATCGAGTCGAACTTCCAGACCGGTGCGGCCGCGGCCGTCATGCGCGTCTGGGATGAGGCCAAGATCCCCGCGGTCAACATCGACGTCGCCCACCCCAATGGCATCTTCTTCGGGGCGGACAACTACATGTCCGGCCTCATCGGCGGTCACGCTGCCGGCGAGTACGCCAAGGCGCAGTGGGACTGCGAGAACGTGACGGTCCTGATCGGCGAGAACCCCTCCGAGGGTGAGGTCGCCAACCAGCGCGGTGCCGGCTTCGCCGACGGCGTGCAGGAGATCTGCGGAAAGCTCCCGAGCGCCCAGATCGAGACCGTGCTGCTCGACGCCGGCTCGACCGACCAGGCGATCACCAAGGGGACCGACTGGCTGACCGCCAACCCGCAGGCCGAGCACATCCTCGCCACCTCGATCGACGACGCCCGCGCCGTCGGCCTGGCGAAGGCGTTCGTCCAGAACGGCCGCGACGGGTACGCCGTCGGCCCCGGATGCGACACCATCGGTGTGGAGACGCTCAAGGCCGGCCCGGCCGACGAGACCGGTCTGCTCGGGTGTGTCGCCTTCTACCCGGAGCGGTACCCGGAGTACCTGCTGTCGATCGCGCTCGACGTGCTCGAAGGCAAGCCGGTTCCGCAGGAGGTCCACATCGAGCACACCTTCCTCGACCAGGAGAGCGTCGGCGAGGTCTACTGAACATGGCATTGCTCGAAGTACGGAATCTGGCAAAGCGCTTCGGGCGAGTCGATGCCGTCAGTGACGTCTCCTTCACCCTCGACGCCGGAGAGGCCATCGGCCTGATCGGCGACAACGGTGCCGGGAAGTCGACACTGGTCAAGATGCTGAGCGGCGTTCACCGTCCCTCGGGTGGGTCCATCCTGCTCGAGGGGCGGGACGTCCGCTTCGCTTCTCCGCTGGCGGCCCGTGCCTCCGGGGTGGAGATCATCCACCAGGACCTGGCGCTGGCTCCGGATCTCGACGTCGCCGCGAACATCTTCCTCGGCCGGGAGCCGCGCCGCCGGTTCGGACCCTTCCGCTTCCTCGACCGGAAGGGGATGGCGAAGAAGGCGGCGGAGGTCATGGTCGCGCTGGGCAGCCATGTGCCGCCCGACCGGCTGGTGGGCGAGATGTCCGGGGGCGAGCGACAGCTCGTCGCGGCGGCACGTGCGCTCGAGTTCCAGCCGCGGGTGCTGCTGCTGGACGAGCCCACCGCCGCACTGTCCACGGACAAGATCCGCGTGCTCATGGGTCTCGTCGAAGAACTGAAGAGCCGGGGGGTGGCGATCGTGCTGATCAGCCATCGCTTCACCGATGTCCTGCACGTCTGCGACCGCGTGGTGGTCCTGCGTCGCGGCGAGGTGGCCGGCGAACTGGTGCCGAAGGGCGAGACCTCAGAACGGATGATGGCCAAGATGCACCAGATGATGACCGGGGTCTCCGCATGACCGGCAGCACCACCGTGCAGGCCCGCACGTTCACAGGCACGGTCGTGGGCGCGGTCCGGGCGGCCGCCGGCCGCCTCGGCGGATTCGCCATCGGCCTGATCATCGCGCTCGGCATCGAGATCGCGATCTTCGCCTCACGCTCGCCGTACTTCTTCAGCGTGATCAACCTCACCAACATCGGCCGCGGCATGGCGATCGTCGGAATCGTGGCCGTCGGCGCGACGATCGTGATGATCGCCGGCGGGTTCGATCTGTCGGTCGGCTCGGTGATGGCGGCATCCGGGATGACCGCCGCCTGGGCGATGAACGCGGGCCTGGGCATCGTGTCCGCGATCCTGCTCGCCCTCGCCCTCGGGCTGACCGTCGGCCTGCTGAACGGCACGATCGTCGCCTACATGCGCATCAATCCACTGATCGCGACCCTCGGCACGCTGGGGATCGTGCGCGGGCTCGCGTTCGTGGTGTCCGGAGGCCAGGAGATCGTGGTCTCGGATATGGCGTTCGTCGAGCTCGGCACGCAGGAGGTGCTCGGAATCCCGATCTCGGTCCTGGTGATGCTCGGGGTCTTCGTGTTCTTCGGATGGCGGATGCCGCGCACGCGATTCGGGCGGTACACCTACGCGATCGGTTCCAACGCGCGCGCGGCGAAGCTGGCCGGCATCCCGGTCGCCCGCTGGCAGCTGGCCTTCTACGGGACCGCTGGACTGCTCGCGGCCCTGGGCGGGCTGGTGACGGTGGCCCGCGTCGGTTCCGCGCAGCCGACCGCCAACCTGAGCGCCGAGCTCGACGTGATCACCGCGGTGATCCTGGGTGGCACGAGCCTCGCGGGAGGGCGTGGGCGGCTGTTCGGCACCTTCCTCGGGTTGCTTGTCATCGCCGTCCTCAACAACGGGCTCGTGCTGGCCGACGTGCCCACCTACTGGCAGCAGGTGGTCAAGGGCATCGTGCTGCTGACCGCGGTGTTCGCCGACGAGATCCGCCGGTCACGGCGAGAAGAGGGGTGACGGTGTCGATCATCACCCGGGTCGAGGCGCTTCCGCTTCGCTATCCCGAACCGCACGACGCCGGACGCCTTCGGCACATCACCCTGGTCCGGATGGAGACCGACGACGGCGTCGTCGGCTGGGGCGAGTGCATCTCGCAGTGGCCGGAAGCCGGTTTCGCCGTCAAGGCACTCATCGACGAGGGCTTCGCCGAGGTGCTGATCGGGCAGGACGCGACCGCTCCGCGCGAGCGCTACGCCGACCTCGAGCGACGCACCTACTGGCACGGTCGCGGCGGCATCGCGTCGTTCGCGATCAGCGCTCTGGACATGGCGGTGTGGGACATCGCCGGCAAGATCGCCGGCCTGCCGGTGCACGCGATGCTCGGTCAGGGCGACGCCCGGACGGAGTTGCGCGCGTGCGCATCGATCATCCTCGACACTCTCGACCTCGAGCACACGCGCGAGCAGTTCGCCGACTACCGCGCTCGCGGGTACACCGCGGTCAAGGGCGGCTGGGGCCTGGAGCCGACCGCCGGGTTCGGGTTCGACACCGATCGCGACGTGCGGATCGCCGCGACGATCCGGGATGCGGTCGGCCCCGACGTCGACATCGCGCTGGACGTCTCGGCGCTCGCCGGCTGGGACGCCGACCGTGCCATCGCGACGGCGAAGCGACTCGCCGAGTTCGACCTGGCCTGGCTCGAGGACGCGCTGCCGCACGACGACCTCGCGGCGTGGGCGCGGCTGCGCCCCGAAGCGCCGATGCGGCTCACCACCGGCGAGCGGTGCTGGACGACCGCCGACTACCGGCGCCTCGCCGAGTCGGGCTCGCTCGATCTGGTGCTGATCGACCCCGGGCGGGTCGAAGGCATTTCGGGGATGCTGGCGGCCGCGCTCGAGGTCGGGTCCCGTGGCGTCGGGGTCGTCCCGCACTCCTGGTCCAGCGCGATCAACACGGCGGCCGCACTGCACGTGCTCGCCGTCGCGCCCACCACGCACGTCTTCGAGCTCAAGCCGGATCCGAATCCCATGCAGCACGAACTCATCTCCTCGCCCTTCGAGATGATCGGTGGGACGATCGCCGTACCGCAGGGGCCCGGTCTCGGCATCGACGTCGACGAGGATGCGGTGCGGCGCTACGCGCACCGCTGAGGCGATGGCGAGAGGAGCAGGTGTGGACCGGTTGCCGTTCACCGACACGCACGTCCACTTCTACGACCGGCGCGAGCCTGCGCTCACGTATTCCTGGCTGGAGCCGGAGGCGGAGGACCCCGAACTCGGCGACTACTCGGCCATCAAGGCGACGCGATACGCCGCAGAGGACTTCGTGTCCGAGACCCGGTTCCAGAACGTCGAGCGGGTCATCCACATGCAGGCCGCGATCGGCACGGCCGACCCGGTGGAGGAGACCCGCTGGCTGCAGGCGGCGAGCGAGCGTGTCGGTGTCCCGCACGGCATCGTCGCCTACGCCGATCTCACTGCGGCGGATCTGCGGGCGACGCTGGACCGGCACCTGGCGTTTCCCGCCGTGCGCGGCATCCGGGACTTCCGGTACGACGACTACCTGACCGATCCCGCGTGGGAGGCGGGGTTCGGGCTGCTCGGGGAGCTCGGCCTGGTCTGTTGCGACGATCCCGCGATCGAGCAGGCGCACGAGGTCCGCCGCATCGCCGACGCGCACCCCGGCACCACGTTCTGCCTCGATCACGCCTACTTCCCCCATCAGCGCGACGACGAGTACTTCGCCGCGTGGAGCGCCGCCGTGCGCACCGCGGCCGCCGCGCCGAGCACCGTGATCAAGATCTCGGGTCTGGGCCAGATCGACCACACGTGGACCGTCGAGTCCCTGCGTCGCTGGGTGCTCACCTGCATCGAGGCGTTCGGGGTCGATCGCACCTTCTTCGGCACCAACTGGCCCGTCGACCGGCTGTTCAGCTCCTACGGCGACGTACTGGACGCCTACGCGGACCTGATCTCGGAGTTCACGCCCGATGAGCAGGCGGCGATGTTCTCCGGCAACGCGCGGCGGGTGTTCCGCGTCTGATGGAGCGCATCGGACACGTCTGGCGGCTGCGGCCCGGCATGGCGCAGCAGTACGACGAGCGCCATGCCGAGATCTGGCCGGAACTCGCCGCGCGTCTGCGTGCCGAGGGCGTTCGCGAGTACCACATCTACCGCTGGGGCGAGATCCTGTTCAGCCATCTGGTGGTGGAGGACTACGCCGCACTGGTGGCCGGGTTGGACGGCGACCCGGTCTCGCAACGCTGGGAGGACAGCATGGCCGACCTCCTCATCCCCGACGACACCCCGGATGGCTGGCCGGAGACCCTCGTCCACGTCTGGTCCCTCGCGGACCCGGAAGGAGAATCCCCCCATGACTGATCACGTGGCGATCGTGACCGGAGCCGCGGGCGGACTCGGCAGTGCCGTGGTCCGGGCGATCGCCCCCGCCTGCAAGGTGGTCGTCGGCGTCGACCTCGACGCGGATCGCGTGGTGGATGCCGTGGGCGCCGAGGTGCCGAACCTCGTCCCCTCCGCGGCGGACCTCGCCGACTGGCAGGCGTGCGAGAAGGTGGTGGCCGACGCCGTGAGCACGCACGGGCGAGTGGACATCCTGGTGAACTCGGCCGCGATCCTGCGGCGCACCGAGCCGGAGGACGTCGATGAGGCGGTCTTCCAGCAGATCTTCGACATCAACTGCCGGTCGGCGTTCGTCTTGATGCGCGGGGCCCTGCGCGACATGGAGACCCGCGGGTGGGGGCGCATCGTCAACGTCACCTCGATCGGCGTGCACACCGGCGGCTACAGCCTCACCTCGGCGATCTACGAGGCGACCAAGGCGGCGGTGGGCAACTTCACGCGCACCTTCGCCCGGTACGGCGCGCCCCGCGGCATCCTCATCAACTCGGTCGCGCCGGGCGGCATGCGCACCCCGATGCTCACCGTCGGGACGCCTGCCGACCTGCTGAAGAAGGTGGAGGCCGACATCCCCCTCGGCCGGCTTGCGGAACCGCACGAGGTCGCGGGAGTGATCGCGTACCTCGCCAGTGCAGAGAACGCGTACGCCGTGGGTGCGACCTTCGACGTCAACGGCGGCGTGGTGATGCCCTGACCCGAGGCCCGCTCGGCGCCGAGGGTAGACTGCTGGAAACGTATCCCTCACCCGCGGAAGGTCTTCGCCCGTGACAGTCTCGGTAGCCGTCGTCGGCTGCGGGTGGTGGTCGACGACCGCGCACCTCCCGGCGATCGCCGCCGACCCGCGGGCCGAGCTGGTCGCCGTCGTCGACCGGGATCGGGGCAAGCGCGACCGCGCCGTGGCGAGGTTCGGCGCCGCGCATGCGTTCGACGACGCTCTCGCGATGCTGGATGCGGTGGAGATCGACGCGCTCGTCGTCGCGACCCCCGCCGCGCACCATTTCGCCGTGACCGCCGCCGCTCTCGCCCGCGGCATCCCGGTTCTCGTGGAGAAGCCGATGGTGGTGGATCCCGCCGAAGGATTCCAGCTGCTCGACCTGGCGCGCACGCACGGGGCCGAACTGATGGTCGGCTACACCTTCCACCACACGCCGCACGCCATCCGCCTGCGGCAGGAGATCGCCGACGGGCGGATCGGCACGGTCGAGCACGTCTCGGTCACGTTCGCCTCGATCATGCGCGACCTGTTGCGCGGGAAGCCGGAGACTCTCGCCGACGGGGGAGTCGGATTCGACATGACCGAGACGCCCGACGCCGGCACCTACAGCACCCCGGGTGCCGGGGGTGGGCAGGCGCACGGGCAGCTGACGCATAGCGCCGCGCTGGCGCTTCACCTCACCGGGCTGGAGCCCGCGCGGGTGAGCGCGGTGACGGCAGCATTCGAGCTCGACGTCGACCTCGCCGACGCGCTCGCCGTGGAGTTCTCCTCCGGTGCCGTCGGTGCGCTCGACAGTGCGGGCATGGTGCTGCCCGGGCAGGAGGAGATCCTGCAGTGCCGCATCTTCGGCAGCGCGGGCCACATCCAGCTGGATGCCATCGCGGGTCGCGCGAGCATCCACGGTCCGGGTGGCGCTGTCGAAGAGCTCCCGCCCTTGGCCGGCGACGACCTCTATCCCCACGGCGCGCCGGTCGCGAGCCTCATTAGACTCGCACTCGGCGAGGGCCCCAACCTCGCTCCCGGCGAGCTCGGCCAGCAGGTCGTCCTGCTGCTGGACGCCGCGCTGCGGTCCGCTCGGGAGCATCGGGCGATCGACATCCGGAGGAGGGGGTGAAGGATCCGATGGCGGCTGGGAAGGCGGCGTCACCGAAAAAGCCTCTGGTCGGAGTCAAGGCCGTCGCCGAACGCGCGAACGTCGCGATCTCATCGGTGTCGCGCGTGCTGACCGATCACCCGGCCGTCAGCCCCGAGATGCGCAAGCGGGTCCTGGCCGCCGCGGCCGAGCTCGGATACGAACCCGACCTGCTGGCGCAGGGACTGCGACGGGGGGCGTCGCTGTCGATCGGGTTCGTGGTGCGCGATATCTCCAACCCGGTGCTCGCGGAGCTGGCGCTCGGGGCCGAGACGGAGTTGAGCAGCGCCGGCTACTCGATGCTGCTGGCCAACTCGCACGGCGATGCCGACGGGGATGCCGCCGGCATCACCCTCTTCCGGCGTCGCCGGGTCGACGGGCTGCTGTTGTCGCTGTCCGATGAGACGCACGAGCCCACCCTCGCCGCGATCCGCGGTGTCGACTCCCCGATCGTCTTGATCGACCGGCAGCTCGACGAGGACTCCTCGATCGCCGCCGTGCTCTCCGATCATGGCGCGGGCGTCCGCGCCGCGCTCGGACGGATGATCGAGCTCGGCCACCGGCGCATCGGCCTGGTGACCGGTGAGGGCCGCATCTTCCCGATGCGTCTCATCACGCGGATCGCGGAGCAGGTGTGCCGCGAGGCCGGGGTCGAGCTGATCGTGGAATCCGGCGAGTTGCAGGCCGAGGACGGGTCCGCGGAGATCCGCCGGATGTTCACCGGGGGCCGCGCGCCGACCGCCATCCTCACGGCGTCCAACCAGATCCTGGTCGGCGCGCTGCACGCCCTTCACGATCTGGGGGTGCGCATCCCCGATGATGTCTCCGTCGTCACCTTCGACGACATCCCGCTCCTGGACCTGCTCGATCCCCCGATCGCGACGATCTCGCGACAACCGTTCAAGCTCGGACAACGGTGCGCGACGGTCCTGCTGGAACAGATGCGCACCGGCGAGAAGATGACCGTGACGGTGCCCACCATCTTCAACGAGCGCGGGAGCCTCGGTCCGGCGCCGCGGTGAAACTCGTCGGCTATCGTCGGCAGGCTCGTTCCGCTCCTACCGAGTCGTCGGCAGTCGCTCGGCCAGGAGCTCTGCCAGGTGCCGCCCGTGGACGCGCGCCAGCTGATCCGCCTGCGTGCGGCACGAGAACCCGTCGGCGACGAGCTCGTGGCCGGGGTTCGCGCGGAGGGCCGGCAGCATCCCGTTCTCG
>Ga0182739_1002690_pt1 | contig 16296 bp, 11 predicted proteins | sample eDN5th30CBELigBY_FD_128873 | JGI IMG/M metagenome (GOLD analysis project Ga0182739, IMG submission 128873) | Enriched backyard soil microbial communities from Emeryville, California, USA - eDNA 5th pass 30_C BE-Lig BY (version 2) (version 2) | ecosystem: Environmental > Terrestrial > Soil >... | reverse complement strand
GCAGCCGCGCGCGATGCCGCCCAGGATCGCCGCCTCGCTCACGCCATGGCAGACGCAGACGGTGCGCGACCGCGCCGGTCCGGCCACCCGGCCCATCAGAAGCGCAGCGATGCTCGCGGGCGCCTCGCCGCCTCCCGCCCAGGCCAGCAGCGCGTCCTGCGCGCGCAGATCGCCGGTCAGCAGGAAGGCGCGCAGCCCGCCCTGCCCGGCCGCGACACGGCGCAGCGTGCCGCGCGCGGGATCGTCGTACGCCACGTCCGGGCGCCGCAGGTCCAGCGCCTCGGCCAATTCGTGCAGCAGCGCGGGATCTGGCGCCGCGCGGCTCGCGAGCCGCAACCGGACGCCGCCAGCGCCGGTCGGCAGCACGACGGCGTAGTCGAAGCGGCGCAGCCACGGCGCGAGGTCCGCGCGCAGCGCCGCGCCATCGCCCTGCCGCCAGGCGGCGGCCTGCCAGGGCAGGCCGGCGGGTTCGGCGCGCACCGCGCTGAACTTCAGTTCGGGCTGCCGCGACAGCGGATCGGTCGCGGGGTTGGTCAGCGCATTCACGCCCAGTCCGGCCATGAAGGCGCTGCCCCAGTGCATCGGCACGAAAGCCTGGCCGGGACGCACCGCGTCGTCCGGCTGCGCCGGCAGCACCAGGCTGCCGCGCCGCGAGTGCAGCCGGACCAGCGCGCCGGGCGCCAGGTCCAGGCGGCGCATGTCATCGGGATGCAGCGACACCCACGGTTCCTCGACATGCTGCGTCAGCGCCCGGGCCAGCGAGGTGCGCGCCATCGTGTGCCAGTGGTCGCGCAGCCGGCCGGTGGTCAACTGCAGCGGGAATTCCTCGGACGTCGTTTCGGCGGTCGGCCGCCAGGACACGTCGCAGAAACGGGCGCGGCCGCTGGGCGTGGGAAAGATGCCGTCGGCGTACAGGCGCGCCGTGCCCTGCCCGTGCCGGTACGGCCACTGCTGCGGTCCGCGCTGCGCCAGGGTGCCGTAGTCCAGTGCGCTGTAGTCCAGGTCCCGGCCGGCCGTCATGCGGGCGTGTTCGGCAAAGACTTCGCCCTCGTCACGGTAGGCGAACAGGTCCGCCTTGGCCGGCGCCATGCGTGCGGCAAGGCGCCGGGCCACCGCCTGCGCCAGCCGCCAGTCGGGCTGGGCGTCGCCGGGCGGCGCGATCGCGGCGCGGACCCGGCTGATGCGGCGCTCGGAATTGGTGACCGTGCCGGACTTCTCGGGCCAGGTCGCCGCGGGCAGGATCAGGTCGGCGTAGGCCAGCGTCTCGGTGCCGGCGTAGGCCTCCTGCACGATCACGAACTCGGCGCGTTCCAGCGCCGCCCGCACGCGCGCCTGGTCCGGCAGCGACTGCGCCGGATTGGTCGCCGCGATCCAGAGCACCTTGATGCGCCCTTCCAGCACCGCGTCGAACATGTCCATCGCCGTCGCGCCCGGCGCGTCGGGCAGGCTGTCCACGCCCCACAGGCGCGCCACCTCGGCGCGGTCGGCGGCCGAAGCGGGATCGCGATGGCCCGGCAGCAGCGTCGCCATGCCGCCGGCCTCGCGGCCGCCCATGGCGTTGGGCTGTCCGGTCAGCGAAAACGGTCCCGCGCCGGGACGCCCGATCTGCCCGGTCGCCAGATGCAGGTGGATCAGCGCGGCATTCTTGTCGGTGCCCGCCACCGACTGGTTCAGACCCATGGTGTAGAGCGACAGCGCCGCGCCCGCCTGCCCGAACCAGCGCGCCGCCTGCACGATATCGCGCGCAGGCACGCCGCACAGACGCTGCGCCGCCTCGGGCGTGACCGCCTGCACGCGCGCCCGCAGCGTGTCGAAGCCCTCTGTGTGACGCCGGATGTAGTCCTCGTCGACCAGGCCTTCGCGCAGCATCACGTTGAGCATGGCGTTAAAGAGCGCGACATCGGACCCCGGCGCCAGCGGCAGGTGCAGATCGGCGAAGGCGGCGGTATCCGTGCGCCGCGGATCGACCGCGATCACTTTCATGCCCGGCCGGCTGGCGCGCGCGGCTTCCAGCCGCCGGAACAGCACCGGGTGCGCATAGGCCATGTTGGACCCGGCGATCAGCACCGTGTCCGCCAGCTCCAGGTCTTCGTAGCAGGCCGGCGGCGCGTCCGCGCCCAGGGTGCGCTTGTAGCCCGACACCGCGCTGGACATGCACAGCCGTGAATTGGTGTCGATGTTGTTCGTGCCCGCGAGCGCGCGCGCCAGCTTGTTGAAGATGGCGTAGTCCTCCGTCAGCAACTGGCCCGACAGATAAAAGCCGACCGAATCCGGCCCATGCCGGGCGATGGCGCCGGCCAACCTGTCCGCGGCCAGGTCCAGCGCGTGCGCCAGGGCGATGTCCTGCATGGGCTGCCCGCGCGCCTCGCGCGCACGCGCCGACAGCACGCGGGCGCCATCGCGTCGGACGGTATCGGCCAGGGCCAGGCCCTTGCTGCACAGGCGGCCCCGGTTGGCCGGATGGGACGCGTCGCCGCGCACGCCCACGACCGCGTCGCCACGCACCTGCACGCGCACCCCGCAGCCGGTGCCGCAATAACAGCAGATGGACGCGACTTCGCGCGTGTCCTCGCTGATGATGTCAATCCGGCGCGCCATCGGCATGTCCATCGTTTACTCCCCCGCCGCGCTTTCACCGAGCATGAGCCGGTCGCGCAGGGCGCCCAGTCCCGCCCCTTCGCGGATCAGCCGCACGTACCAGGCGCTGTCCGCCGTGTCGCCGTACAGGCAGGCGCCCACCAGCCGGTCGTCGCGGATCACCAGTTTCTTGTAGACGCCGCCCGGCATGTCGGCCAGCGTGATGGTTTCGGTCTGCGCGCCGCCCGCAAAGTCCCCGGCCGAAAACAGGTCGATGCCGGTGACTTTCAGCTTGGTCGACGTGACGCTGCCCACATAGCGGCCGATGCCGTGCAACGCCAGATGATTGGCCGCCACCTTGGCCTGCTCGAACAGCGGCGCGACCAGGCCGTAGGCCGTGCCGCGGTGGCTGACGCATTCGCCCACCGCGTAGATGCGCGGATCGAAGGTCTGCAGGGTGTCGCTGACCACCACGCCGCGGTCCACATGCAGGCCGCAGCGTTGCGCCAGCTCGGTGTTCGGGCGCACGCCCGCCGCCATCACCACCAGGTCTGCGGGGACCTCTTCGCCATCCGCGAAGCGCACCGCCCGCACGCGTCCGTCCGCCCCACCCAGGATGGCCGCCGTCTGGCGCTGGAGCAGAAAGGTCAGGCCCCGCGCCTCCAGGCTCGCGCGCAGCAGCGCGGCAGCCTCGCCGTCCAGTTGGCGGTCCAGCAGCGCCGCGCCCAGGTGCACCACCGACACCTGCATGCCCCGCGCGGCCAGGCCATTGGCGGCCTCCAGCCCCAGCAGGCCGCCGCCGATCACCACCGCATGGCGGTAGCGCGAGGCGGCGTCGATCATGAGATTCACGTCGCCGATATCGCGAAAGGCGACCACCCCTTCCAGATCATGGCCCGGCACGGGAAGCCGGTACGGCGTGGACCCGGTCGCCAGCAGCAGCCGGTCATACGGCGTACGCGTGCCGTCGTCGGCCAGCACCGCGCGCCGCGCGCGGTCGATGCCCGTCACCTTGCGGCCCCGCAGCAACCGGATGCCGTGGCGGGCGTACCAATCCTCGTCGTTCAGCACGATGTCCTGCAGCGTGCGCTCGCCGGTCAGCACCGGCGACAGCAGAATGCGGTTGTAGTTGGTGTGGGGCTCGGCGCCGAACACCGTGATGTCGTAAAGGTCCGGCGCCAGTTTCAGCAATTCCTCCACCGTGCGGATGCCGGCCATACCGTTGCCGACCACGACCAGCTTCTGCCTTTCTTGCATGGCCGGGCTCCTAGGCGGCGGCGCGCGTCGCGCCGGCCTCCTCCAGCGGGGGCACGACGGCAAGGGTGGCTGGGGCCGGCGCAGCGGGCTGCGAGCGCTCCGGATTGCCGTACCTGCGATGCAGAAAGTCCACCACCCCCGCGCGGCACGCCAGGTACGTCGGATCGTTGGCCAGCCGCACGCGGTCGCGCGGCCGCGCCAGCGGCACCGGCAGGATCTCGCCAATGGTGGCGGCCGGCCCGTTGGTCAGCATCACGATGCGGTCCGACAGCAGCACGGCCTCATCCACGTCGTGGGTGACCATGATCGTGGTCGTGCGCGTCTTGCCCACGATCTTGAGCAACTCGTCCTGCAGGTGAGAACGGGTCAGCGCGTCGAGCGCGCCAAAGGGTTCATCCATCAGCAGCACGCCCGGCTCGATCGCCAGCGCGCGCGCGATGCCCACGCGCTGCTTCATGCCGCCGGAAATCTCGCGCGGCAGTTTGTTCTGCGCGGGCAAGAGGCCCACCAGGTCCAGCGCGGCGCGGGTGCGCTCGGCCAATTGCGCGCGCTTCTCCGTGGCGCCGAAGACGCGCTCGACTGCCAGGTGCACGTTCTGAAAACACGTCAGCCACGGCAGCAGCGAATGGTTCTGGAACACGACGGCGCGATCCGGACCCGGGCCGGTGATCTCGCGTTCGGCGCACAGCAGCACGCCGCTGGTCGGGCGGGTCAGGCCGGCGATCAGGTTGAGCAAGGTCGACTTGCCGCAACCGGAATGGCCGATCAGCGTGATGAACTCGCCCTGCTCGACCGTCAGGTCGATGTCGCGCAGCGCGACGAAGGGGCCCTTGCGGGTGTCGAAGGTCTGTCCCACTTGTTCGATGCGTACGAATTTCTTCATGGCGCTATTCCTCGGTATAGGTGAAACGGCGGGCCAGCGCGACCAGCAGGGTCTCCAGCAACAGCCCCACGATGCCGATCACGAAAATGGCGATGACGATGTGCTCGACCTTCAGGTTGTTCCACTCGTCCCACAGCCAGAAGCCGATGCCGGTGCCGCCCGTGAGCATCTCGGCGGCCACGATCACCAGCCACGCGGTGCCGATGGACAGCCGCACGCCGGTCAGCATGTAGGGCAGCACGGCGGGCAGCAGCACCTTGGTCGTGACCTTCCATTCGGACAGGTTCAGCACGCGCGCCACGTTCAGGTAATCCTGCGGCACGCGCGACACGCCGACCGCGGTATTGATGATCATCGGCCAGATCGAACAGATGAAGATCGCCCAGATCGCGGCGGGATTGGCCGCCTTGAAGAGCAGCAGCCCCAGCGGCAGCCAGGCCAGCGGCGACACCGGACGCAGCAGGCTGACAATGGGCGAGAACATGGAACGCACGGCCGCATAGCGGCCGATCGCGAAGCCCACGGGGATGCCCACCACCGCCGCCAGGCCGAACCCGGCCGCCACGCGCTCCAGCGAGGCCAGCAGGTTCCAGCCGATGCCCTTGTCGTTCGGGCCGTTGTCATAGAACGGGTCCGCAAACAGCTCGACCGCCGCGTGCCAGGTGACGCCGGGCGTCGGTATTTCCGTGATGCGCATGGCCACCACTTGCCAGACCAGCACGAAGAGGGCAAAGCCGGCGACCGGCCCCACGACCGCCTTCAGCGCGGATTCCAGGCGTTCCCGCCACAAGGCGGCGAAGTCGTCGCCGCGGCGCGTAATCGTTACGGTAGACATGGAGAGTCCCCTTGTTGACAGGCCCTCAGGCCTTGACCTTGAAACCGTCGGCATAGGCCGCGGGATTGCTGCCGTCCCAGACCACGCCGTCGATCAGCTTGGACGTGCGCGTTTCGCTCGCGGGCAGCGACACGCCCGCGGCCTGCGCAGCCTGCTTGTAGAGCTCGATGCGATTGATCTGCGTGGCGATGGCCAGGTAGTCCGGATGGTCCTTCAGCAGGCCCCAGCGCTTGTGCTGCGTCAGGAACCACATGCCGTCGCTCAGGTACGGGAAGTTGGCGGCGCCATCGGCGTAAAAGCGCATGGCGTGCTGGTCCGTCCATTTCTTGCCCAGCCCATCTTCATACTGGCCCAGCATGCGGTCCACGATGCCGCTGGCGTCCGTGTTCACGTAGGACTTGGCGGCGATGGTCTCGGCGGTCTTGCGGCGGTTCTCCGGCGACGCGTCGATCCACTTGCCGGCCTCCAGGATCGCGGCGGTAACCGCGCGCGCCGTATTCGGATTGCGGTTCACGAAATCGGCGCTGGTGCCCAGCACCTTCTCGGGGTGGTCCGTCCAGATGCCTTGCGACGTGACGGTGGTGAAGCCGATCTTGTCCATGATGGCGCGCGCGCCCCAGGGCTCGCCCACGCAGTAGCCGTCCATGTTGCCCACGCGCATGTTGGCCACCATCTGCGGCGGCGGAACGGTGATGACCTTGGCGTCCTTCATCGGATTGATGCCGTACGCCGCCAGCCAGTAGTACAGCCACATGGCGTGCGTGCCGGTGGGGAACGTCTGCGCGAAGGTGTATTCGCGCTTTTCGGCGGCCATCAGCTTGGCGAGCGATTCGCCGTCGCGCGCGCCCGATTCCAGCAGCTTCTTCGAGAGCGTGATTCCCTGGCCGTTCTGGTTCAGGCTCATCAGGACGGCCATGTCCTTTTTCGGACCGCCGATGCCCATGTGCACGCCATAGACCAGGCCGTACAGCACGTGCGCCATGTCCAGCTCGCCATTCATGAGCTTGTCGCGCACCGCGGCCCAGGACGCCTCCTTGGAGGGCGTGATCTTCACGCCGTACTTCTTGTCGATGCCCAGCACCGACGCCATCACAACCGAGGCGCAGTCGGTCAGCGGGATGAAGCCGATCTTCACCTCGGTCTTTTCCGGGGCGTCGGTGCCGGCGGCCCAGGCGCCGGCGCGCACCAGCGGGTCGACCAGGGAAAGCAGGCCGGCGCCGGCGACCGCGCGCGCCGTGCCGCCCAGCCATTTGCGGCGTCCGGCGTTGGCGGTCATGTCGGCGCGGGCGGCGTCGGGCGAGGGGCTGCGGGTCAAAGGCGTCATGCAAGGCTCCTGGAAGGTAGCGGCAAAAAAAAACGTCCCGCGCGCCACGGATTTCCATCCGATGGCGCTGCGGAACGTCGTTGTCCCTGGCCGCGTTACGCGGCGCTTTGCGTCGGGCGACCGCCGTTGGCCGCCCCGATTTCACTCAAGCAATCGCCGTGCCAGTTTTTGCAAATCTGGCCTTGACGGCGCTGCAACCCGCGCGGGCGCTTGCTCTGGCCGTACCGCGGGCGTCCTGGCCGGAGCAAGCGTCAATCAGGGGCGGAGCCAAGTTGGTGCGCGATCCGATGCCGCAGCGCACCATTTCTGTGCGGCGCGCGCCCCGTGGCCGTGCGCGCCCGTCGCACGCCGCGCGCGACGGCGATGGCATGGAACTTGCATCAACCAGAACACCAGGGGGGTGTCTCATGTTGAAGGTCATGCTGCTGAACGATGGCGAAGGACGCGCGGCGTCCCTGCGGCAAACGCTTGCCGCGGCGGGCGTGCACGTCGTCGCCGAAGTGGAGCCTGGCGCGGACCTGGCCGCCAGCATCGCCCAGTCCGCCGCCGACGTGGTGCTGATCGACAGCGACGCCCCCGGCCGCGACACGCTGGAGAACATCTGTGTGGCCAGCTCGCACAGCGACCGCCCGGTCGTGATGTTCACCGACAACGGCAACCGCGAGACCATACGCGACGCCCTGCGCGCCGGCGTCGCGGCCTATGTGGTCGGCGATGTGCCCGCCGCCCGCATCGAACCGCTGCTGACGGTGGCGATCGAGCGCTTTGCGATGGAGAAATCCCGTCGCGAGGAACTGCGCGAGGCCCAGCTCCGGCTCGCGGACCGTCAGTGGGTGGAAAAGGCCAAGGGTATCCTGATGAAGACCCGCGCCATTTCCGAGGACGAAGCCCACCGGCTCCTGCGCGAACGCGCCATGCAAAGCCAGAAGCGCCTGGGCGAAGTCGCCCGCGAGGTCGTGGAGATGAGCCAATGGCTCGGCAATGCCTGACTGCCGGCCAAATAAGTTATGGCTATATCAAATAAAGAAATCAAAAGTTGTGGGGATGAAAGCCCGTCCCTATGATCGACCCACATTGAGCCGGGTACGCCCGAGGCTGGCATTCATGAAGCTTTTCCCGATTTTTGCCGATCTGAAAGACCGGCTGGTACTGGTTGTCGGCGGCGGCGCGGTCGCCGAACGCAAGACGCTCGCCCTGCTGGAAGCCGGCGCCGACGTGGTCGTTGGCGCCCCCGAACTGACTCCCGCGCTCGCGTCGCTGGCGGCCGAGGGCCGCGTCCGGCGCCTGCCGGGGCTGTTCGACCCCGCCTGGCTGGAAGACGTGTGGCTGGTGGTGGCCGCCACCGACGACCGCGACGTCAACAGCGCGGTCTCCACAGCCGCCCAGGCGCGCCGCCTGTTCTGCAACGTGGTGGACGACCCCGAACTGTCCTCCTTCCAGGTGCCGTCCATCGTCGACCGGTCGCCCGTCATCGTGGCCATCTCTTCGTCGGGGGTGGCCCCGGTGCTGGCGCGCCGCATCCGCGAACGCATCGAATCGCTCTTTGACCACACACTGGGCCAACTGGCCGGACTGGCCGCCACGTATCGCAAGCGCATCCGCGCCAGCCACCCCGACCTGGGCGCGCGCCGGCGCTTCTACGACTGGCTGCTGGACGGCCCGGTGGCCGGCTTTCTGCGCCAGCAGCAGCCGGCGCAGGCCGAGGCCGCGCTGGCCGACGCCCTGGCGGCCCCGATTGCTCCCGCCGAAGGCAGCGTGGTGCTGGTGGGCGCCGGTCCCGGCGACCCCGGCCTGCTGACGCTCAAGGCCCTGCGCGCCCTGAACGAGGCCGACGTCATCCTCTACGACCGCCTGGTCAGCGACGAAGTCATGTCGCTCGCCCGGCGCGACGCCGAACGCGTGTCCGTCGGCAAGCTGCCCGGCGAAAACCATCACGCCACCCAGGCCCGCATCCATGCGCTGCTGGTGGAACACGCGCGCGCCGGCCGCCGCGTGGTGCGGCTGAAAGGCGGCGACGCCTTCATCTTTGGCCGGGGCGGCGAGGAACTGGAATTTCTGCGGGCGCACGGCGTGCGCTATGAAGTGGTGCCCGGGATCACGGCGGCGCTGGCCTGTGCGGCCTTTGCCGGCATTCCGCTCACGCATCGCGAACACGCCCAATCCGTGCGCCTCATCACCGCGCACTGCCGCGAAGACGAGGACAACCTGGACTGGCCCGCGCTTGCGCGCGAAAAGCAGACGCTGGCGTTCTACATGGGGGTGGGACAGCTCGACCTGCTGACGCAGCGCCTGCTGCGCCATGGCCGCTCGCCGCACACGCCGTTCGCGCTGATCGAGAACGGCAGCCGGCCGGAACAGCGCGTGGTGTCCGGCCCGCTTGAGCAACTGCCGCAACTGGCCCTGGAACATGGGGTGCGCTCCCCCGCCCTGCTGATCGTGGGCGAAGTCGCGGGACTGGCGCCGCGCCTGCATTGGTTCGGCCGGCACCTCGGGGTGCCGGAACTGGCGGCGTAGGCCCGCCGCCAGGGCTTGCGGCCGGTCCCGGCGCGCCAGGACCGGGCCGGGAGTTCCTACTCGGCCTTCTGCTTGGTGCCGAAGATGCGGTCGCCGGCGTCGCCCAGGCCCGGCATGATGTAGCCGTGCTCGTTCAGGCCATCGTCGATGGACGCCGTGTAGATGTGCACATCCGGGTGCTTGGCCAGCACGGCGTCAATGCCCACGGGCGCCGCCACCAGCACCAGCGCGCGGATTTCCTTGCAGCCGGCGCGCTTGAGCAGGTCGATGGCAGCGACCATCGACCCGCCGGTCGCCAGCATCGGATCGACGATCAGCGCCAGGCGCTGGTCCAGCTCGCCCACCAGGCGTTCCAGGTACGTGTGGGCCTCCAGCGTCTCTTCGTTGCGGGCCACGCCCACGACGCTGACCTTGGCGCCCGGAATCAGGCTCAGCACGCCGTCCAGCATGCCGATGCCGGCGCGCAGGATGGGCACCACGGTGACTTTCTTGCCGGCGATCTTCTCGACCTCGACCGGGCCGCACCAGCCCTCGACGGTGGCGGGCGCCAGGGGCAGGTCCTTGGACGCTTCATAGGTCAGCAGCGCGCCCACTTCCTGCGACAGTTCACGAAAGCTCTTGGTGCTGAGGTCGACGCGTCGCATGATCCCGAGCTTGTGGCGGATCAGCGGATGGCGGATTTCGTGCACGGGCATGTGCGTAACTCTCCAGAGTATTTGTTGGTCAGAATCTTTTGGCCTCAGGCGGACCCGGATCGGCACGGCGCGCCTGCGCCGACCCGTGGCGGGTCACACGGAAGGATCGTAATCGTTTTAGGGCCTTCCCCGCACGAACGCCGCGCAAGAATAGCCGCCCCGCCGCCGGGCCGCCCCAAGGCGGGGCAGCCCCCTTGGGGGGCAGCAAGCGCACGAAGTGTGCGCGGCGTGGGGGCCCACATTCATTGTTCGGCGAGCCAGGAGATGAGGGCGTCGTCGAAGGCGCGGACGGCGCCCGCCTGCTCGTGGTTGACGATGCTGACGACCACATAGCGCTTGCCGCTCGCGCCCAGCACGTAACCCGCGATCGAGCGCACGTCGCGCAGCGAGCCGGTCTTCAGGTGAGCCATGCCGAGCGTGCCGTTGCCCTTCAGGCGGCGGCGCACGGTGCCGTCCACCCCGGCGATGGCGAACGAAGAGATGTACTCCGGCATCACCGGGGAATTCCAGGCCACGGTCAGCATCGACGCCAGGCTGTCGGCCGACACGCGGGCGTCGCGCGACAGGCCCGCGCCGTTGTCGATGACCAGCTCGGGCATGTCCAGCCCCTGCTTGGCCAGCAGATCCTTGGCGACCGCCTCGCTGCTGCCGACGGTTGCCGGGCGCCGGCCGCGTTCCGCGCCCAGCGTCAGCAGCAGCGTGCGCGCCATCACATTGTTGCTGCGCTTGTTGATCTGGCGGATCGCCTCGGCCAGCGTGGGCGAATCATGCGAGGCCAGCACCACCGCGTCCGGCGGCGTCATGCCGGAACGGACCTGCCCCTTGAACGTGCCGCCCAGCTCCTTCCACAGCATGCGGAAGACTTCGGTCGCGTAGTCGGGCTGGGACAGCGCCAGGCGATACAGGCTGAATTCGCCGCACGAGCCCGCCACCTTGCCATTCACCCGGATGGTGACGCCCTGCTGCGTGATGACGGGATCGGTCGTGACCACCGGCGGGCCGGGGCAGCGAATGTCGCTCCATTCCACATGGCCTTCGATCTTCAGGCCGGGCAGCGGCGGATCGATCAGCGGCACCCATTTGTTGGCCACCGGGTCCGGCGTAAACAACAGGCGCAAGGCGCCAAAACCCACCATCAGCGCGTCCGGGCTGGCGTTGTAGGCCCGGTCGGGCGCGCCGTCGAACGCGCCGGGGTCGATCGACACCTGCCCGAATATGCTGCGATCGATCACCAAGTCATTGATCTGCTTGACGCCGCGCAGCCGCAGCTCGCGCAACAGCGCCCACAGGTCCTGCAGCAGGAATTGCGGATCGCCGCCGGCCCGCAGGTACAGCGGTCCGTTCAGCGCGCCCTTGGCATCGGGCCGCACGCCAGGCGCCGTCATGAATTCCGTGCGCCAGACGTAATTGGGGCCCAGTTCGGACAGCGCCGCCCAGGTCGTGACCAGTTTCATCACCGACGCGGGGTTGCGGGCTTCCTTGGCGTTGAGCGCCACCAGGCGAGGACCGCCGACTTCCTGCACCACCAGCGACAGGGCGCTCTCGGGCAGCTTGGACGCCTTCCACGCCTTGACCACGTCGGGCGGCAGCCCGGGAACCTGCGCAAAGACGGCGCCCGTGGCCAGGGCCAGGACACCGCCCGCCAGCCATCGCTTCAGTCCGCCCACACGCTTGATCATTTGTCCCGTCATGCCACGCCCACCCGGTTGCTCGTCCCGCAAAACCGAGAGCATACAAAACCTGGACGGGTTGCGGGCGGCGCACGACGGCCCAACGCGCCTGGCGGGCATCGTCATGCGGCCGCCAGGCCCGGGCGGGCGGCCGTTCACGCCCCCCACGCGCAGCCTTTGTTCCGCCCCTATTAACCGTCCCTTTACAATACGCGGTTGCCCCGAGCCCGCCTTCCGGCCCGGCTCGTCCTGTGCAGGGCCCGATTCCACTGATCCCGATACCCGCGTGACCCAGTCTTTCACCGTTTCCGATTTCGATTACGAGCTGCCCCCCGAGCTCATTGCGCAGACGCCCGCCGCCGAGCGCACGGGCAGCCGCCTGCTGCACCTGGATGCCGCCAGCCGCCTTCACGACCGCCAGTTCGCGGACCTGACGGCGCTCCTGCGCCCGCACGACCTGCTGGTGTTCAACGACACGCGCGTCATCAAGGCGCGTCTGGCGGGCCACAAGATCACCGGCGGCAAGATCGAGGTGCTGGTCGAGCGCATCACCGAACCCGACCGCGTCCTGGCCCACGTGCGCGCCAGCAAGTCGCCCGGCGCCGGCATGGTCCTGCGCCTGGCCGACGCCTTCGAGGCCACGGTGCTGGGCCGCGAGGGCGAACTCTTCGACATCCGCTTCCCCGGCCCCGTGCTGGACCTGCTGGATGCCCACGGCGCCACGCCCCTGCCGCCCTACATCACGCACGCCGCCGACGCCGGCGACGACGACCGCTACCAGACCGTCTACGCGCGCGAACCCGGCGCGGTGGCCGCCCCCACGGCCGGCCTGCATTTCGACCAGCCCACGCTGGACCGCCTGGCCGATCTGGGCGTGGCGCGCGCCTTCGTCACCCTGCACGTGGGCGCCGGCACCTTCCAGCCGGTGCGCGTGGACAACCTGGCCGACCACGTCATGCACGCCGAGTGGTTCACGGTGCCCCAGGCCGCCGTGGACGCGATCGCCGCGGCCCGCGCGCGGGGCGGCCGCGTCATCGCCGTCGGCACCACCAGCGTGCGCGCGCTGGAATCGGCCGCCGCGCAGACCGAGGGCCGCACGGCCCCCGGCGTTCCGCTGGCCCCCGCCCAGGGCGACACGCGCCTGTTCATCACCCCGGGCTACCAGTACCGCGTCGTCGACGCCCTGGTCACCAACTTCCACCTGCCCCAGTCGACCCTGCTGATGCTGGTGTCGGCGCTGGCCGGCGTCGAGCCCATCCGCCGCGCCTACGCCCACGCCGTCGCCGCGCGCTACCGCTTCTTCAGCTACGGCGACGCCATGTTCATCGAAACCCCTGCCCCATGACCGGACTGAACTTCGAACTGCTCGCCACCGATGGCGGCGCCCGCCGCGGCCGCATCACGCTCAACCACGGCGTGGTCGAGACCCCCATCTTCATGCCGGTCGGCACCTATGGCAGCGTCAAGGCCATGATGCCGCACGAGCTCAAGGAAATCGGCTCGCAGATCGTGCTGGGCAACACGTTCCACCTGTGGCTGCGCCCCGGCACCGAGATCATGGAAAAGCATGGCGGCCTGCATGGCTTCATGAACTGGGACAAGCCCATCCTGACCGACTCGGGCGGATTCCAGGTGTTCAGCCTGCAGGGCATGCGCAAGATCACCGAGGAAGGCGTGAAATTCGCCTCCCCGATCGACGGCGCGCGCCTGTTCCTCACGCCGGAAGAGTCCATGCGCATCCAGCGCTCGCTCAATTCCGACATCGTGATGGTGTTCGACGAATGCACGCCCTATGAAATCGACGGCCGTCCCGCCACCGTCGAGGAAGCCGCGCGCTCCATGCGCATGTCGCTGCGCTGGGCGCGGCGCTCGCGCGAGGAATTCGACCGCCTGGGCAACCCGAATGCGCTCTTTGGCATCGTGCAGGGCGGCATGTACGAGTCGCTGCGCGACGAATCCCTGGCCGGACTGCAGGACATCGGCTTTCACGGCTACGCCATCGGCGGCCTGTCGGTGGGCGAGCCCAAGGAAGACATGATGCGCATCCTGGCGCACGTGACGCCCAAGCTGCCCGCCCAGGCCCCGCGGTACCTGATGGGCGTGGGCACCCCCGAAGACCTGGTCGAGGGCGTGAGCCGCGGCGTGGACATGTTCGACTGCGTCATGCCCACCCGCAACGCCCGCAATGGCTGGCTGTTCACGCGCTTTGGCGACGTCAAGATCCGCAACGCCAAATACCGCGACGACACCCGGCCGCTGGACCCGAGCTGCAGCTGCCACACCTGCGGCAATTTCTCGCGCGCCTACCTGCACCACCTGCAGCGCGCCAACGAGATCACCGGCGCGCGCCTGAACACGCTGCACAACCTGCACTTCTATCTGACTATCATGAAGGAAATGCGCGAGGCCATCGCCGAAGGCCGTTTCGACGCCTGGCGCGCCCAGTTTGCCGCGGACCGCGCCCGCGGGGTGGAGTAGCACGGGTAAAAAAACCGCCGCCGGGGACTTTTCCCGGCGTGTTTCGCCCCCATTTGACCGGCAGGCCCCCAGGTAAGCGGGAGCCGCCTGATGCAAGGGATGGCGTCCCAGTTAAAGGCTGGCTATAACCTATATACAATAGTCGGCTTGCCCTATCCATGGCTCGCGCGGGGATGGGCGCATCAAAAACATAGCGATAAACCCAAACAGACTCAAACGCAGGAGAATTCAATGTCCGTTATCGATACCGCCAGCCTCGTCGTGGCCCAGGCCGCCGCCCCCGAAGGCAATGCGCTGATGGGCATGCTGCCCATCGTCCTGATGTTCGTGATCCTCTACTTCCTGATGATCCGTCCGCAGATGAAGCGCCAGAAGGAACACCGCAACCTGATCGCCGCGCTGGCCAAGGGCGACGAAGTCGTCACCGCCGGCGGCATGCTCGGCAAGGTCACCAAGGTCAACGACAGCTACGTCACCGTCGAAGTCTCCGAACTGGCCGACAAGCCCGTCGAAGTCATCATGCAGAAGTCGTCGGTGTCGACCGTTCTGCCCAAGGGAACCATCAAGGCCCTGTAAGCGTCCCACAAAGAGCCCCATCGGGGCTCTTGTCCTAGACGACGCCCTCCGCCTACCGCCGCCCGCAGCGACCGATCGCGCGGGCGGCCCTTTCATCTCTTTCACATGAAGTAGCCGGCAATGAACCGCTATCCCCTCTGGAAGTACATTACGGTCCTGGTCGCGGTCCTCATTGGCCTGCTGTACACGCTTCCCAATTTCTACGGCGAGTCCCCCGCCGTCCAGGTTTCCAGCGCCAAGGCCACGATCAAGGTCGACCCGACCGTGCTGGCCCGCGTGGAGCAGATCCTGGCCGACGCCAAGATCCCCAACGAAGGCGCCTATTTCGAAATGAACGGCACGCTCGGCACCGTGCGCGCCCGCTTCCCGTCCACCGACGTGCAGTTGCAGGCCCGCGACCTGCTCGAGAAATCGCTCAATACCGTTCCCGGCGACCCGCACTACACCGTCGCGCTGAACCTGCTGCCCGCCTCGCCGCCCTGGATGCGCGCGCTGGGCTGGTTCGCGCCCAAGCCCATGTACCTGGGCCTGGACCTGCGCGGCGGCGTGCACTTCCTGCTGCAAGTCGACATGCAAGGCGCGCTGACCGCCCGCTATGACTCGCTGGCCGGCGACGTGCGCTCCGTGCTACGCGACCAGAAGATCAACGTGACGGGCGTCGAACGCTCGGGCATGAGCGTCGCCGCCGCCTTCGCCAACACCGACGACCGCGACCGCGCCATCGCCGCGCTGCGCACGCGCCTGCCGGACCTGGAATTCACCGAACGCGAAGAAGGCGGCAAGCAGCTCCTGCTGGCCGCCCTGAACCCGGCCGCCGTCACCCGCGTGCAGGACTCCGCGCTCAAGCAGAACATCAACACGCTGCATAACCGCATCAACGAGCTGGGCGTGGCCGAACCGGTCATCCAGCAGCAGGGCTCGGACCGCATCGTGGTGCAGCTGCCCGGCGTGCAGGACGTGGCCAAGGCCAAGGAACTGCTGGGCCGCACCGCCACGCTCGAAATCCGCATGGTCGACGACTCCCCCGCCGCGCAGGCCGCGCTGCTGGGCGGCACCGTCCCGTTCGGCCTCGAACGCTACAACGACCGCGACGGCCGTCCCATCCTGGTCCGCCGCCAGGTCATCCTGACCGGTGAAAACCTGCAGGACGCCCAGCCCGGCCGCGATTCGCAGACCCAGCAGGCCGCCGTCCACCTGACGCTGGACTCCAAGGGCGCCCGCATCTTCCGCGACGTCACCCGCGACAACGTCAACAAGCGCATGGCCATCCTGCTGTTCGAAAACGGCAAGGGCGAAGTGGTCACGGCGCCTGTGATCCGCGGCGAAATCGCCGGCGGCCAGGTGCAGATTTCGGGCAGCATGAGTTCCGAGGAAGCCGCCGACACCGCCCTGCTGCTGCGCGCGGGCGCGCTGGCCGCGCCGATGTCCATCATCGAGGAACGCACCATCGGCCCGAGCCTGGGCGCGGACAACATCTCGAAGGGCTT
>Ga0182739_1002687_pt1 | contig 16307 bp, 15 predicted proteins | sample eDN5th30CBELigBY_FD_128873 | JGI IMG/M metagenome (GOLD analysis project Ga0182739, IMG submission 128873) | Enriched backyard soil microbial communities from Emeryville, California, USA - eDNA 5th pass 30_C BE-Lig BY (version 2) (version 2) | ecosystem: Environmental > Terrestrial > Soil >... | reverse complement strand
GATCGCCCTGTTGAAGAACAACTACTCCACCCGGCAGTTGACAACTCCTTTTCAAATCGAGAAAAGGATGATGAGCTTCAAGATAACGAAGACTCCTTCCAAATCGTCGCACAATACGGAAATTCCGATACACCTGCAGATTTTGAAGGGGATTTCGATCACTACAATGATTTATATAAAGACAAAGATGACGAAGATACGTATTCCGCACTGGAAATATTGCATGTCTCTAAAGAAGATTATCTCCAAGGGCAAATTTCCAAAGAGTATGCGGATGAAGCACGTAAATACGATTATTTAGAATGACTGCCATATATTCAAAAAGCCGAGAATTTCTTTTTTCTCGGCTTTTCTCATTATTTCGCGATTTTTAATATCGGCTTAATCGTCGTCCCTTTTTTAGAGTCTTCAAATGCTTCGTTAATTTGTTCGAACTCATAAAACTTTACGAGTCGATCAAACGGGAATTTACCATCTTTATAATAGTTGACTAACTCCGGAATAAATACGCGAGGTACCGAATCTCCTTCGATGACCCCCATCATTGTTTTCCCTTCCGCCATAATATCGTTATGGACATCAATTGCCATCTCAGGTGTAACACCTACAATGGCACAAGTACCTAATGGGCGTAATGCATTTAAGGATTGTTTTACAACGGGCGGCACACCTGTCGTTTCAACAGCATAGTTGGAACCACCGTTTGTAATCTTTTTCACTTCAGCAACGACATCGACATTTTTTCCATTTAATACATGTGTTGCTCCGAGTTCCTTTGCAAACTCCAAACGGGAATCATGGACATCCACAGCAATAATTTGTTTACACCCTACAATTTTTGCTGCCATTAATGCTGACAGACCAACAGCACCGCAACCGTATATGACAATTGTGGAACCAAACTGTGGTTGAAGCCGATTCAATACTGTCCCGGCACCTGTCTGAATACCACAGCCAAGTGGACCAAGCAATGCTAAGTCGACATCTTTATCTACTTTTACAACATTTCGCTCATGTACAATGGCATATGTTCCGAATGAGGACTGCCCGAAGAATGTTGCCAACTCGGTACCATCTTTTGAAAGACGTGTTGTATAATCGTTTTGGACACCGCCAAAGTTGAGTGGATTAAACGTATCGCATACTGTCGGATGGCCAGTCAAACAGTTTGGACATGAACCGCAATGTGCAAATGAAATAACAACATGGTCACCTTTTTCTAAGCTTGTTACGCCTTCACCTACTTCTTCCACAATTCCAGATCCTTCATGACCAAGAACAGCTGGCAGTGGTGCAATTGCTAAATCACGTGCTACCGCATCCGTATGACAAACACCGGTTGCTACTATTTTGATCAATACTTCATTTGCTTTTGGAGAGGCAAGTTCGACTTCCTGCAAGACGAAATCTTTTCCTTGTGCTTCAGTTACAGCTGCTGTAATTTTCATTTCTCCATGTCTCCTTATTTGTTAATTTATTCTCACCTACCTTACTATTCCCAATCATGTTGTAATTACACTTCATGTTGCATAAACAAAAAAACAGCCCGGGGCATAACCCAAAAACGCTATTTTTCTAAGAGAAAAATAGCGTTTTTTGCTGTGTGTTAAAATTGATTTCCATTCCGGGACGCTTTCCGCGGGCGTGGCCTGAGCCTGTAGTCTCAGGCGTCACGCTATTCCCGCAGGAAGCTTTGCTTGTAGCGAAAGGCGTTAGCCGACAGCTACACTCGCCCTCCATTCCAATCAATTTTGCAAAATATCCGTTTCTTATTAAAAATTTCCTTGTTATTTAATGGTCATTCTACTTATGTCCCAGCCACGCATTATTCAATATTACAGGTGAGTAGTCATTTGATAAAGGTCATCAGCAGTACTTGCAACATCTCTCGTTTCTTGACCGATACTGCTAATGACACTTGTTAAGTTTGTGATATCCATTGCGACTTCTTTTATTTGTGCTTCATTCTGTTCGATAGCCTTTAAAATCTGCTGGAATTTCGTTTGAGTATTTACAGATACATCCAGACCTGAATCTACCCTTGACTGGACTGCATCAATCATTTGTACAGCAGTAGATGTCAGCAATGTAGATGTCTGGATAAGGTTTGTGATATTTTCTACTGAACTTTTCGATTGCTCCGCCAGTTTACGTACTTCCTGTGCGACAACTGCAAACCCTTTACCATGCTCCCCTGCTCTTGCTGCTTCAATTGAGGCGTTTAATGCCAGTAAATTTGTTTGATCGGCAATATTTTTTACAAGGGCAACAATATGAATAATCTGTTCTGAAGAGACTTTTAAATTCCCAATTAGTTGGCCCATTTCAACTGTGCTGTCTTTAATTTCAATCATCTCTTGCTCCAGCTTTGTAACTTCATTTTTCCCTGTCAATGCATCTGTATGAATCTGTTGGACACTTGCGACATTGGATTTGATTGTATTGTTTATATGGGCTGTATGTCGGTTTACTTGTTCAATCGATTGGTTCGTTTCTTCTGTTAAATCAGCCAGATTTTGAATTATGGCCGATAATTTATTCTTTAATTCGAATTTGACGACATTATATTGCTCTCTTCGAAGATTTTGATTTTCCTTTTCGTATTCTTCCAATACAATCTGCATTTCAAGATTGATAAGTTTTGACACATTTAATGTAATTTGTTCCCTAAGCGCAAGATCCGTTATATCTTTACCTATAAGCACAATCATCGTTTCCTGCAATTTTTGAAATGTACCCATATACCATTTCGGGTCCAAACCAATTTTGAAGTGCATGCGGGCCAGTTTCCGTTTTGCTTCAATTGTTTCTTCATTAAAAACGCCATCAAACATAGAAATAATATACGAACTTAATGTTTTCTTTAAGCGATCTATTTGTGTGCGTTCTTCAATAATTTTTTTTAGTGATGGCACAGCTAATACATTTTCATAAAACACATCTGTAATCTCTGAGACACCAGCAATAATTGCAGGTTGATAGGATTTTATGTAACGTAAATTATTTTCTTCTATTCCGATCAATTTCATCTGTTGCTCTAATTCCGGCATGCTTGTAAATTGTATAATAGGCTTAAAGTAATCCATTTCTACCAATTTACTGTCTTCATTTACCGTTTTCCGCTTCCACCAAATCACCATTATTGTCACCCTTACATTCTGTATATTATTTGTATAACTTTATGCACTATTTTTTGGAAATATTACATTTATTCAATCTATTCTGTATACAAACATTGTACACTTTGTATAAGCAAATGTATATATTATTAATTTTTTTTATAGTATATTATACTTATTAGTGTACAACTAAAATTAAAACTTAAAAGTGAGGGGATACTCATGTCCTGTAAAAACTGTGTCGTATCTGAATTACAGTTTGATATTTTATTAGAAGGCGAAAACAATCTAGCTATGATGGATATGATTGTCGATCACTTTAACCGTCGTCATTTAACCATTACTAAAAATGAACAGTACGTTACAATACAAGAATCCGGTGTAAAGGAGTTTCTTGACTTTAGCAGGGATTATATGGAGCCCGAACAGATTTATTTTAGAATTGATAAGAGGGATTGGAAGACTATCGCTGAAATTGAATCCGTTTTGGACATGCAATGGATTGATGATGTCATACATAGAAATGCGATTGTCAGCTATTCACAGCCAATCGTAAATAATAAAAAAGAGATTTATGCTTATGAAGTGCTTTCACGCTTTACCCGTGAAGATGGAACGCTTATATTCCCTAACGAGATTTTTACAGCAGCAAAAACCCGGGGACGCTTATATGCATTAGACCGTTTATGTCGTATGGCTGCCGTAAAATATGCTGCCATACTTAAGAAAAAGACATTTATCAATTTCATCCCTACATCGATTTATTCTCCTGAACATTGTCTGCAGTCAACGGTGAAACTTGCGAAGCTTCTGCAAATTGACCCGAATCAATTTGTCTTTGAAGTTGTTGAATCGGAACAGGTCGATGATATCGAGCATTTAAAATCAATCTTGCATTACTATAACGAAAAGGGCTTTCAATATGCTTTGGATGATGTAGGGGAAGGGTATAACACACTGGAAATGCTCGCTGACATGAAACCACATTATATGAAGCTTGATATGAAGTATGTACAAGGTGTAAAGGATGATCTTGAAAAACAACATACTGCTAAACAGTTTTTAAAGAAAGCACTTGAAATTGGTGCAACACCACTTGCTGAAGGAATTGAAACTGAGGAAGACTTTGAATGGCTAAAACAAATCGGCTATGAACTTTTCCAAGGCTATTTATTTGGAAAACCAAGCCCCGAACCACAGCGTTCCATTACATAAGAAAAAGCTATGTGCAGTAGTTTTCCACTACTGCACATAGCTCTTTTCATAGTTAGATCTAATTTAAGGATTTGATTCATATTTTACTTCTTCGGTTCCAAATCCTCAATTGAATCAATATCCATATAAGCTGGAACGACAAAACCGTTTTGTGTGCCTTTTAAGTTCTCTCCTAAATCTACTATATCTTCCTTGTGCTTTTTGTAAAATGCATCATGTGTTGTTGGAAGTGCCGCAGAAAGAGAGGCGTCTCCCTCACCGGTAGCAATAGCCTGGAACATAATTGCTGGATCAACAGGAATTACATTAACTTCATAGCCTAACTCATTAACCACTTGTTTCATGACACTACTTGATGCTAATTCAGAATCCCATGTAGTAGTAATTAACTTTAATTCTTCCCCGCCCCCTTTTGTAATACCTTCAGTCCATTCATTTACTTTGTCTTCGTTATTTTGAATCCACTCCGCTGCAGCAGTATCAAAATCACTATTTGAAGCTTCAAGCATTACTTGTTCTACATCTTCCGGTTCCCAATGAAATCGATCAAGAACTGTAAACAAATCAGGTAAATCTTCTTCTAACCCTTTTCTTACAAGAGTATTCGTATATTCTTCCCCACCTAAAGCTCCTTTTGGATCATCCAGTATTTTTAAATCATAAGCTGAAAATTTCCAATGGGGCTTCCAACCTGTAACAATAATCGGTTCCTCATTACGGATTGCTTGATCTAAACTACCAATCATACCGGCCGTCGAACTTTCCTGTAATGTCCAACCCTCTAGATTTTCATATTGTTCTAATGCGTCATATGTTAAACCTGTTATTCCAGCACCAGGTTCAATACCAACTATTGTATAGCCCACTTCTTCACCAATACTGATTTCTTTTTCATTTGAATTATCACTGCTTCCTGTATCATCCCCACATGCTGCTAATAACAATGCGGCAGACATCCCTATAGTTAAACCTAAATTTTTAAATCGATTCAAAATGTTTCATCCCCCTACAATCATAATTTATCTACCCTTTAAAGCGACAACTCCAATTTAACTACAGGTTGTTACTCATGTCAAACTGGCGATACGAATTAGTAAAGCCCCGTAAAGAATATTTACGGGGCAAACCTTATCTATTCTTTTGGTTCCAAATCCTCAATTGAATCAATATCCATATAAGCTGGAACGACAAAACCGTTTTGTGTTCCTTCCAGATTTTCACCTAAATCAACAATATCGTCTTTATGTTTGTCATAAAAGGCTTTGTGAGTTGTCGGTAACCATGGTGCGACTGTTACGTCACCTTCACCGGTTGCGATTGACTGGAACATGATGGCCGGATCGACCGGCGTCACTTCAGGTTCATATCCTAAGTCTTCCAAAACGAGTTTTATTACACTGCTTGATGCAAATTCTGAATCCCATGGTGTAGAAATGATTTTTACCTGCTCGCCATTTCCTTGTCCTATATCTTTCGTCCATTCACTTACTTTGTCCTGATTATTTTCAATCCAATCAGCTGCCGCCACATCAAAATCGCCATGATCTTGAGCATCATACATTACTTTCTCCATATCTTCCGGTTCCCAATAGAAGCGGTCAAGCACTGTATATACATCCGGGAGGTCTTGTTCCAAGCCTTTTCTGGCAAGTGTTTGAATATTTTCAGCGCCACCTAGTATTCCTTTAGGATCTTCAAGTATTTTTAAATCGTAAGCCGAGAATTTCCAGTGTGGTGTCCACCCCGTCACAATAACCGGTTCTTCATTCCGGATTGCCTTATCCAATGTACTCAGCATTCCGGCAGTTGAACTTTCCTGTAATGTCCAGCCATCCAGATTTTCATACTGCTCCAATACATCATGTGAAAGGCCTGTCAGACCTGCTCCAGGTTCAGTAGCGACAACCGTATAATTTACTTGTTCCCCAATACTGGCAGCCGACGCGCCTGTTGAATTTTCCTTTGTTTCGGTATTATCTCCGCAAGCAGCGAGTAGAAGTGCTGAAGACACCCCTAAAGTTATACCTACTGTTTTCATTTTATTCATCTTCTCATCCCCTCAATTGAAATTTTTATCTAAAAAAGCAACAACCCCATACTAACAACAGGTTGTTACTATGTCAAATGGATGTATCTGAAAATATTTACTTAGGTTCTTATTGTCCTTACACGTGACTGAACTCCCAAAAATAAAAAACCTGTAGACAGAAGAAGTAAATTCTTCGCCTACAGGCATTTTCATTATTATTTTGTTTTTAAACCATACTTGCCAAAGCCATCTGTACCTTCACCAATATACTTAATAGCGCTGTTTTCATCTAAAACATCCACTGCTTTTTTAGAAGATTCAAATACAACATTTACGCTATCCGGAATCGGAGCGAATTTCCAGTTACCATCTGCTGACGGATCGATTGTTTTTTCGGCTAAAATATAGTCGATAATTGCCTGACGGTTTTCATCAGGATAAATTTCAACCGCTGTTGCATTACGAACACCCGGGAATGAACCGTTTGCACGATAGTTATTCGTCGCTACGATAAATTCCTGTGCCTCATCAATCGGCTTACCGTTATATTGCAGATTGACAATACGTGATGCTTGTTCGTTTACTACATTTCCGTTCTCATCGTATTTTGCCGGTTGTGTTACATCAATTTCATACGTCACACCGTCAATCACATCATAGTTGTATGAACGGTACTCTTCATTGATTAATTGCTGTTCATCTGATTTTGCCACATCAATTTGATTGAACTGACCTGCAGACATTTCCAGCCATTCTTTCACATCCGCACCTGTTACTTTCAACATAGCAAGTGTATTATCGTATAAATATAAATCTGCTACATTTTTAATTGCAAGCTCACCTTTTGGTACAAATGTATAGTATTCCGGATCACTTCTTGTTCCTGCTTTGAATGGGGCACCCGCTGATAGGACAGGAAGGTTTTCATACGCTGTACCTTTCAGCTTTTCTTTCACATAGATTGATTGGGCATCCGTTACAATTTGAATAGAAGGATCATCCTGTACTTGCGAGAAGTAACTGTGAATGTTAGCTGTTGTTGTCCCTACTGCCTGACGCACATACTTGATTGTTCCTTCATGTGCTTCTTTCACACTTTCTACAACCTCAGTGCTTACTGCGTCATTATCTTTGGCGATTTCACGCACCGCGCCAGTACCTGTTGTCACATCCCAAGCATCGTCTTTCTTTTCTAGCTCTAGATCAATGACCCCTAAATGACTGCCGAACTTACCAGCCATAACCATCGGCTTGCCGTTCATTGTTCCTTTTTCAATATCAACATTTGTTATAGAGCTATCCACTTTACCAGGGAAGACACCATGGGCATGTCCTGTAATGATTGCATCCACATCTTCAATTGTAGATAGTAAATACGATACATCCTCTTCGCCTTTTTCGTGTGTAGCATCACCAATACCTGAGTGTGAAAGGACTACGACAACATCCGCTCCTGCTTCTTTCATTTGCGGAACAACTGCTTTAACAGCCTCTACCGAATCATCGACTGTTACTTTTCCTTCTAAATTTGCTTTATCCCATTTCAAAATTTGAGGTGGTACAATACCCGTTACCCCAATATTTATTGTTGTTTTTTCACCGTTTGAATCAACTACTTCTTTTTCAATCATAACGTAAGGTTTATACATTAATTCCTTTGTCGTTGCATTGCGTACATTGGCATTAACATATGGGAATGGCGCATCATCTGTTACTTCATCTAGAAATTCCAAACCGTAGTTAAACTCGTGGTTACCGAATGTCGCTACATCATAATCTAGTGCGATCATAGCTGCAATCGACGGGTGAACTTCGCCGTCTTTTAATTTTGCTACGGACTGAATATAAGAGCCAAGTGGCGTTCCTTGTATTGCATCTCCATTGTCAAACAGCACTGTATTTGGATTTTCTTCACGTGCTTTTTCGATTAGTAGCGCAGTTTTTGCCAAACCTAAACTGTTCGATGGCGTATCTTTGTAATAATCATAGTTCATAATATTTGTGTGAATATCTGTCGTACCTAAAATACGTAGAGAAACCGTCGAATTTGCTTCTACCGGGCTGTATTCTTCCAAAAAGCGCTGCAGAATTTTTTGCATCTGTGCTTTTGTTACAAAATCGTTCGGGCGGATCGTGCCGTCTTCAAAACCTGTCAGTAATCCTGTCCCTACTGCTTTGGCCATTTCCTGGCGATTGCCTTGTCCGATTTTGTTTGCATCTTTAAACTGATCCAATACCTTTTCAGAATATGTTTCCTCATCTTGTAATCCTCTTGCCGCAATAAGAAAAGCATGTGTGCGTGTCAGTTTTTCGTTCGGTGCAAATTTAGTTGGAGTTTTTCCTTTGATTAACTTTAATTCCACCGCTTTTTCAATATACGGTTTAAGAGAATCAGGTACATCCTGGAATTTTACAGTTTGTCCAGTACCGACCTCTACTCCCAATGCATCAATTACGGCCTTCACAAACTCTCCACGTGTCATATCTTCATTCGTAGTTGTTGGTGCCGCTGAAACTGCTGACATGCCGCTTGCTAAAAGTGTTAGCGTTAAGGCCGAAGCAGATAGTTTTTTCAACATTTCTTTCACTCCCATATTCTGTAGTGTATAACAGAACTATCATACTAAATTGACAGAATAGTGGAAAAGAGTATTTTGATATAGGCTGCCTCTATTTAAATAGTACTTTTATGACATATTTTAACTTACAGTATATTTACGGTTTCTTTTATATTATTACTTTGACTGATTGCTGAAATAACAGCCACGCCATTTGCTCCTGTTTGTCTTACACGGAAACTGTTTTCAGGGGAAATTCCGCCAATTGCTACAATCGGAAATTGAGGGTACCGAGACTTCACTTCTTCTAATAACATCAGCCCTACCGGTGCTCTCGCATCATCTTTTGAGGTAGTTTGATAAATTGGACCAATCCCCGCATAATCAGCGCCGTTTTCCATGGCCAATTCCAGTTGCTCCATTGTATGCACCGAAACTCCGACAATCTTATTTTTTGCAAGTGATCTAAACTTTTCGATTTTGATATCTTCCTGTCCTACATGAATTCCATCTGCATCTAAGTTTAATGCAAGTTCGACATCATCATTGATAATGAACGGTACTTTATATATTTGGCACAGCTTTTGGCATTGCCGGGCAAATTGAATGTACTCATCACCTTTTAAAGCATTTTCACCTTTTTCCCTCAGCTGGAACATCGTAACTCCTGCCTGTAGCGCCTCTTCTAAAACAAGGAGCGGGTCGCGTTTACAATTGATTGTTCCCATAACAAAATACTTATTTAAATCAAAAAACATGGACATTGCACAACCCCCGCTGTTCATGATAAGCAAAATGATTTGTCGGGCCAAAGCCGTGACCAATATTGAGCGGATGACGAATAGCCAGTTGCACATATTTTTTCGCTTCTATAATGGCTGCCTCTATCGATCTTCCTTTTGCCATCTCCGCCGTGATTGCTGCGGAAAATGTACAGCCTGTTCCATGCGTATGCTTCGTATCCACTCGCTCTGTTTTCATTTTAAATGGTTGTTCCCCGCGAATGAAAACCGTATCTGTCGCATGCTTACCGCTTAAGTGACCACCTTTAATGACTACACATTCCAGTCCTAGACTTAAGAGATGCTGTGCCGCTGAATTAATATCTTCTTCAGTTTGAATTGTATAGCCAGTCAGAATTTCCGCTTCCGGAATGTTCGGTGTACAAACAGTTGCAAGCGGCAATAACTTTTCTTTAAGGGCTGTTGTTGCCTGCTGCTCGAGTAAACTGGCACCTCCCTTTGCAATCATGACTGGGTCAACAATTATCGGAATTGTTGTTTCTTTAAGCTGCGCGACTATCGCCTCGATAATTTCTGCACTAAACAGCATACCTGTTTTAATTGCTTTTATATCAAAATCTTGAAGTACCGCTTTTAACTGAGCTTGCACGAAATCAGGAGTTGTCGGAAAAATCCCGTGCACGCCTTCCGTGTTTTGTGCGGTTAGTGCGGTAATGACCGATGTACCAAATACACGTAATTCCTGAAACGTTTTCAAGTCTGCTTGAATGCCTGCACCGCCACCGCTATCTGAGCCTGCAATTGTACATGTAATCATCGTCGTCCCTCCGCTAAAAGTTCTAGTTCATTCAAGAAGTTAGTATGGAAAGTTCCTATAGCTGCAACAGAATTGGCACTCGCCTGTTTATATTCATTGAGCAGAGTTTGTAAGTCATTAAACGGTTCTTTACTGTTTGCAAGCACCGCAGCACAAAAGGCACTCAATAAGCAGCCGCTCCCAGTCATTTTTGTCACTTTTTCATGACCACCCGTTACAAATTCAACTCTTTCCCCATCCGTAATCACATCTTGTTCTCCTGTAACGATTACAATAGATTGATAGTGATTCGCCAGCTGTTTGGCCGTCGCTGCAACATCGATATGTCCATTACCGCTATCAACACCTTTGGAAGTCCAATCCGCTCCCGCAAGAGCCGCCAATTCTCCAATATTGCAGCGGATAACATCAATCTTTAGAAGATAGAGCAATTGTCGTGCTGTCTCAATTCGAAACTTTGTTGCCCCTACTCCTACTGGATCCAGAACAACCGGAGTATGATGCTTATTTGCGCTAAATCCTGCTTCCTTCATCGATGCTACTGTCCGTTCATTCAAAGTACCCAAATTTAAAAGTAATGCACTTGACTGAGCAGCCATTTCTCCCGCTTCTTCGATCGCATCCGCCATTACCGGTGAGGCACCTACCGCAAGCAAACCATTCGCTGTAAAATTTGCGACGACATAATTTGTAATGCAATGTACTAACGGCTGATTTTTATGAATTGCTTGCAGGCTCATTGACATACACCCCTTGTTCCCAGTTTTGCTTCGTCCAAGGCATCTCCCAAAACATCCATTCGTAATAACAGCTTTTCTTAAAATGTTCCTGCAAGACTTTTACCTTTGCTGGTTGTTCTTTCGCATATCGATCCAGCATTGACTTTTGTATTTCAATATTTTGTAGCATCTCCTCGGACGCATAGAGTGCAATCCATTGTTCATAAAGGGGGACATTCGGACGTGCATCTTTTAACCTTTGCCCAATTTCCTGATACAGCCACGGGCAAGGTAAAATTGCCGCAAATGCTTCAGCTACATCTCCGTTATGCACCGCATTATACATATGGCTTACATAGTTATAGGCTGCTGGAGCCGCTTCGAATTGCTCCAAATCATCCGCTGTCACGCCTAATTCTTTAAACGTTGTACGATGCAACTCCAACTCTGCGTCATGAATAAATTTTGCTGTTTGCAGAAAATATTGAACATCGTCATCCGTAGTCGCTTTTGCAGCTGCAAGAGCAAGAACTTTCGTATAATGTTTTAAATAATATGCATCCTGCAGCATATAAAACTTAAACTTCTCCAGCGGTAAACTTCCATCTGCAATCCCTTGTACAAATGGATGATAGAAGCTAGCCTCCCAATAAAAATCCGTTTCTTTCCTTACCTTTTCACAAAATCCCATTGTTACTCCTCCTTTTTGTTGGCGGAAGCACAAAAAAAGACGCCTCTATATAGAGAGACGTCCCCAAAAAGTGTAAGTACCACTTTTCATTGCTCCCTACGTCCGTATTAACGGCCAGGTTCCAAGGGTCAGGTTTTAACCTTCTCAACACTACTGTGTCCCCCCGCAAATCAAATGCGTGTATATTTGCAAAAGAAAGACTCCACGTAAAGGATACGCGGAGTCAAAGTAAGTACATATGTATAGCGTGTACTTTGCTCCCTACGTCCGTATTAACGGCCAGGTTCTAAGGGTCAGGTTTTAACCTTCTCAACACTGCTGTGTCCCCCCGCAAATGCATTTAATTACCCAGAGTGTAACAAATTAATTCAACCCGGGCAAGGGAATTCGAAAAATTATGAAATTACTACTATATTTAGGGAATCATTCCAGAAAGTAAAGCTATTTTTAGTGCTCAGAAAAAAACGCTATTTCCCCTTAGAGAAAATAGCATCTTTGTTTTACCGCAATCGACGTTGACTATTGTAAATGGGCTACTGTCGATCGTTTACCAGTCATTTCTTGATAAGCCTGCGCATATTCCTCAGCCAGTTTATCAACATATTGCTGGGTAGAGGTGATCTCTTTAATTGCACCAATTCCTTGCCCGCTTCCCCAAATATCTTTCCAGGCTTTTGCGTTATTATCGTTAAAGTTCATCGCAGAAGGATCACTTTCTTTGAGATTATTTGGATCCATCCCCGCATTCATAATAGAGCCTTTCAAATAATTTCCGTGGATTCCTGTAAATAAATTACTGTATATAATATCCTCTGCTGTACTATCCACAATCATCTGTTTATATTCTTGACGCGCAAAAGCTTCTTCCGTCGCGATAAATGGTGAGCCAATATAGCCGAAATCAGCACCCATCGCCTGTGCTGCCAATACGGAATGGCCTCGTGCGATGGATCCTGATAAAGCTAACGGTCCGTCAAACCATTCGCGGATTTCCTGTATAAGCGCAAATGGACTCTGCTGACCGGCATGGCCTCCTGCACCTGCTGCTACTGCAATGATACCGTCCGCACCTTTTTGAATCGCTTTTTTTGCAAAATAATTGTTGATGACATCATGGAAAACAATGCCTCCATAACTATGCGCTGCCTCAAAAACTTCTTCGCGTGCCCCAAGTGAAGTAATAATAAGCGGAACTTTATATTTCACACAAAGCTCCATATCCTGTTCCAGGCGGTCATTTGTTTTATGAACAATCTGGTTAATGGCAAATGGCGCTGCCGGCCGATCCGGATTTTTGGCATTATAGCTTGCCAACTCCTCTGTAATTTCAGCTAACCATTCATCTAGCTGGCTTGCCGGCCTTGCGTTCAGCGCTGGCATCGACCCGACAATTCCTGCCTTGCATTGCGCAATGACCAATTTTGGATTGCTAATAATAAACAACGGTGCCCCAATTACTGGGATTCGTAAGTTTTGTAAGATTTCCGGAACATTCCCCATCAATAATCCCCCTTTTCTTCAACTACTACTAATACTTCATCAATATTGACCAAATCTCCTTCTTAAATAGATGACAATCAAAAAAGTCAGATGAATAGTTTTTGATTTCATCTGACCATCTATGCTGCTTTTTCTATTTCTTCACCACATTAAAATTAGCCCCGATAAGCTGCCAGTTTTGCGGGAATGGCAATCCTAACTTCCAATAGCCAACACCGCGCAAATTCAAGCGCTTTACTAAATCAAACTTCGCCTGAATGGAACGTGCATCCTCAAACCAGACAATATGTGAACGGCCTTGCTCATCATAGTAATTAAAGTATGGGGCCTGTGCAGTATTGTCAAATTGGATAGCCGCATTGTAACGTTTTGCTACTTCAATAGCTCGTTGAGGACTTATTGCTTCTGCGTAATCTCCGCCTTGGACAAAAGGTAATGTCCAATCGTAGCCATACAAATTTTGCCCCAATAAAATTTTACTCGCAGGAATTTCTGTTAAAGCGTATTGTACTACTTGTTCGACTTGTGGCAGTGGAGAAACGGCCATTGGAGGTCCTGCAGAATACCCCCATTCATATGTCATGAGCATAACAAAATCCACTATTTCGCCATGTGCTTTATAGTCATGCCCCATAAACCATTCCCCGGGCTGATCCGCTCTCGTTTTGGGAGCCAATGCGGTAGAAACCGTATATCCTTCCGCATGCAACCGCTCGACAGCTCTTCGAAGAAAGTTATTATAAGCTTCCCGCTGGTCACGTGATATACGTTCAAAATCAAAATGGATATCCGAAATATTCCCGATGCGTTTTGCTTCTGCTATGATATTGTCCAGCAATAAATTTTGGACCGCGACACTTTGAAAAATATCCCGGGCAAGCTCAGCGCTAAACTGATAATCTTCGAGATTGGTAATCGCCATTGCTATACTTGTTTTCTCTTGTTCAGCGATCTCGGGTAAAGGATTAATGGTCGGTGCTTTTATTGAACCATCCCGACTCACCTCATAACTGAATACAGCTAAGTACGTTAAGTAAGGGTTTGCCTCACGAACTTGATCCAGCAGCATTTCATTTATTTCATTGCCTCTTGGTTCTACATATGCCAAAATTTCTGCAGACCTTTTGGATGGTTCCGGTATATACAATGAGGTGCCAATCATTAGCAACGCATCCGGACTCAACCCATTTGCTTGCGCGAGCGTTGTATAATTCACTTGAAACCGTTGACCAATAGACCATAAACTATCCCCTGGCTGTACAATATAGTATTGCCCTTTCAGTGGAACGACCAATGCTTGCCCGATCACTAACCGCGCGGGCTCCGTAATTTGGTTTGCTTCCACTATACTTTGCACTGTTGTTCCATAAAACTGTGCGATTGCCCACAATGATTCTCCCGGTTGTACAACATGAATTTGAATTGTCCGTCCTCCTTTTTCTATGTACTAATTTATGAACTATATCCCGTGTTAATGCGGAAAGATAGGTTAGAAATACATAAGTTATCACAAGAAATAATTTTAAATGATTTCAATTATTCATATGAGCACCTGGGTTAACTGTTTCATACTATAGTTGTGAGGTGAAAAAATGCCAAGAGTTAAATACCGGGATGCCGATGTTGATTTAATCGCTCGAATGATGCGGGCCGAGGCGGAAGGCGAAGGAAAACAAGGGATGCTGTACGTGGGAAATGTAATTGTGAACCGTGCTATTGCCACATGCCTGGACTTTAATGATGTGAGAACGATTGAACAGGTTATTTTCCAAGTACAGGGCAATAACTATTCTTTTGAGGCGGTACAAAAAGGGAATATGTTTTATCAAAGGGCCAGAGAGACAGAACGGAAATTGGCAAAACAAGTGCTAGACTATTGGAGAGAACATCCAGCAAAATATGCACTTTGGTATTTCAACCCATATGGTCCTTGTCCGCCAACATGGTATGGTCAACCATTTACAGGGCAATTTAAACAGCATTGCTTCTATGAACCGATAGGTGGTACATGTGACAGTGTTTATCAGGGCTAATTGTCATCATTGCCCAAATATATAAGAAGAGCCTTGCACAAATTATGTGACAAGGCTTTTCTTGCTTTAACAACTATTTATTTTTATTTGATTGCTGGTTTTTATCATGGTTTGTTTTATTGTTTTTATTTTTTAATTTTGAATCGAATTCTTCCGAAAATTCCGCTGTATTATCTTCCGGATTCCGATTGTGACTTGTTGTATTTCGGTGTAATTCTTTATAAGTTGAAAAAGGATTATGTGTGCGTGTATTCATCGTCTCTTTGCTGTTTTTGCTCATATTTCATCACCTCCTACTGCCTTAATGTGCTCAGGTTAGGATGTTTTATGCTTTTTAAGGCTGGCACGATTTTTGTAATGAAAAATTGCTGGAAAGCCATATTAAGAAGGAATCAAAATTGAAAGGAGCATATTAATGGGCAGAGATGATAGTAAGAGTAAAGGAACGAATAAACAATCATTACCACAAACACCGAAAAACATGAAAATTGCACCTAATAAAGTAAAGGAAGAAATTGCAAATGAGCTAACGGAGCTTCATCAGCAAGCTCAAAAAGGGAAACGAAAATCGTATTGAGATAAAAATGGCCTTCATCACAGTATGTACTGTAATGAAGGCCTGATTTACTTCAAGACAAAGGTTAGAACTGTCTCGCTTTCGCATTAATTCTCAAAATCTGGTTGTTCAAAGTTACCTCTGTTTCCCCTTTGATTTGAGATTTTTGATGCTTATCGCTCGTCCAGTTATGGTGGATTTTCTTAGATTTTGGATCTGTGAAACCCTTCTTATCCATTCGTTCCGCCTCCCTATGTTTAAAAGTGAATCAATATAAGTATGGCTGTTTTCGCTACAGTTATTCCCTACAAAGATAAAAATTGATGG
>Ga0182739_1002685_pt1 | contig 16310 bp, 13 predicted proteins | sample eDN5th30CBELigBY_FD_128873 | JGI IMG/M metagenome (GOLD analysis project Ga0182739, IMG submission 128873) | Enriched backyard soil microbial communities from Emeryville, California, USA - eDNA 5th pass 30_C BE-Lig BY (version 2) (version 2) | ecosystem: Environmental > Terrestrial > Soil >... | reverse complement strand
GGTGGCCAAGCTGGTCAAGGCAGCGGGCTCATAACCCGACGATCGTGGGTTCAAGTCCCACCCGCCCTACAGATCATCGGCACCGATCATCGTCGCGGCGCGCGGCCGGAATCACACGCTTGTCATTCGCGCCGTCCGTCCGTCATAATGGGCACACAACCGCATACTCGCCGCACATCGGCTCGCACCGTTCAGGTCGTAGGGGAAGACGTACCTGACGAAACGGAGAGAACGATGGCGACAGCTCAGGCGCGTGGAGTGATCTTCATTCACTCCGCGCCACGTGCGTTGTGCCCCCACCTGGAGTGGGCGGTGGGTCGTGCCCTCGGGCATGCGGTCAACTTCGACTGGGCGGATCAGCCGGTCCTCTCGGGAAGCCGCCGCGCGGAGTTCTACTGGGAGGGCGCGGCCGGCACCGGTGCTGCCCTCGCGACGGCGATCCGCGGATGGGAGCACCTGCGCTTCGAGGTAAGCGAGGACCCCACGCCCCGCAGCGACGGCGGACGCTGGCTGCACACCCCCGGCCTCGGCATCCACTTCGCACAGACCGACACGGCCGGAAACGTCGTGATCGGCGAGGACCGGATCCGCTACGCGATGGAGATCGCGGCGGGCGATGCCGCCGAGCTGCAGCGCGAACTCCAGGTCGCCCTGGGCGCCGCCTGGGACGAGGAGCTCGAGCCGTTCCGTCACGCGAGCGACGACGCGCCGGTCGTGTGGCTGCACAAGGTCGGATAAGCGCCAAAGTCGGATAGGCGGCGGGATCGGCTGAGACGGAATCCCTCGCAGCGACACTTCTCGCACGAACCCACAACTTCACACAGATCAGGCGGCGCGGAGCGTCGGTACCGACCTCGGAAGGGCTTCCCGGGGAACGGGAACACGTGCCGGCCGCCTCACCCGAAAGGACGCCCTCCGCTTGGCTTCGCGGAGGGCGTCCTTCTACGTGTGCGTCGTGCGGGTTCCGATCAGACGGACTCGATCGCGACGACGGCGTTGTGGCCGCCGAAGCCGAACGAGTTGCTGATCGCGAGCTGCGCCTCCGTACCCAGCGGCGTCGGGGTTCCCGAGAGCCGGAAGGGGACGGCAGGGTCCTGCTCGGTGAGATTGATCGTCGGCGGGGCGACGCGGTCGCGCAGCGCCAGCACCGTGAAGATCGCCTCGAGAGCGCCCGTTCCACCCAGCAGATGGCCCGTGGACGCCTTGGTCGCCGACACCGGGATGTCATCGATCCGGTCGCCGAAGACGGTCTTGAGCGCGACGTACTCGTTGGGGTCGCCCACGGGAGTCGACGTCGCGTGCGCATTGATGTGGGTCACGTCGTCTGCCGAGCGGCCCGCGGACTCCAGAGCCATGCGCACGGCTCTGGCCGCACCCGTGCCCTCCGGATCGTTCGCGGTGATGTGGTACGAATCGGCCGTGACCCCGCCGCCGACGACGGCGGCGTAGATCTTCGCCCCCCGTGCCTTGGCGTGCTCCTCGGTCTCCAGGATCAGCACGCCGGCGCCCTCGCCCATGACGAAGCCGTCGCGGTCGATGCTGCCCGGACGCGATGCGGTCTCGGGGGAGTCGTTGCGTCGCGACAGCGCCTGCATGGACGCGAACGACGAGATGGTGATCGGATGGATGACCGACTCCGTGCCACCGGCGATGACGACGTCTGCCAGCCCCGCGCGCAGGTGCTCGACCGCGTTGACCAGTGACTCGGTGCTCGATGCGCAGGCGCTGGCCACGGTGCGCGCGTAGGCGCGGGCGCCGAAGTGCAGCGACAGGTTCCCGGCAGCCGCGTTGGGCATGAGCATGGGGACGGTCATCGGCAGAACCCGCCGTGGTCCCTTCTCGCGCAGGGTGTCCCAGGCATCCAGCAGGGTCCAGAGGCCGCCGATGCCCGTCGCGAAGTCGACGCCGAGTCGTTCGGGCTCGACCTCGGGGGCTCCGGCATCCTGCCACGCCTCCATGGCCGCCACGAGGGCGAACTGGGAGGAGGGGTCGAGCCGCTTGGCGACCGGACGTTCCAGGATCGTGTCCGGGCGCACCTTGGCCTCTGCGGCGAAGGTCACGGGCAGCTGATACTGCTCGACCCAGTCGTGTTCGAGCGTGCGGGTGCCGGACGCGCCGGCGAGAAGGGCGTCCCAGCTCTCGGGCGCCGTGCCCCCGATGGGGCTGGACGCGCCGATTCCGGTGACGACGATGCGCTGAGTGCTCATGGATTCCTCGTGCTGCTGCGGTGGGGGCTCCGGGTCATCGGATAGACGCGGCCCCCACCGCGGGCGGTGCAGATCAGGCCTGGTTCGACGTGATGAAGGTCACGGCGTCGCCGACGGTCTTGAGGTTCTTGACCTCTTCGTCGGGGATGGTGACGCCGAACTTCTCCTCGGCGTTGACGACGATCGTCATCATCGAGATGGAGTCGATGTCGAGGTCGTCCGTGAACGACTTCTCGAGCGCGACCTCGTCCGCCGAGATTCCGGTCTCGTCGGTGATGAGCTCGGCAAGCCCGGCGAGGACCTCGTCGTTGCTGAATGCCATGGGTTTCTCCTTGTTCTCCGATGGGTCTGGGCCCGGCGGGCCGCTTGTCAGTCTAGGTGTGAGTGCGTTCGTATCAGGGGAGGACGACGACCTGCGCCCCGAACACGAGGCCGGCGCCGAATCCGATCTGGAGGGCGAGTCCGCCCGACAGCTCCGGGTGCTCTTCGAGCAGGCGATGAGTGGCCAGGGGGATGGAGGCGGCCGACGTGTTGCCGGTCGTCTCGATGTCGCGGCCGATCACGACCGTCTCCGGAAGCTTGAGCTGCTTCGCGAACTCGTCGATGATGCGCATGTTGGCCTGGTGCGGCACGAACGCGGCCAGATCGGCCGCGGCGATCCCGGCCGCCTCAAGCGCCTGCCGTGCCACCTTGACCATCTCCCACACGGCCCACCGGAAGACGGTGGGACCCTCCTGACGCAGCGTGGGCCACGGCGACTCGCCGTCGCGGAACTCGGTCAGCGTGTGATTCATGCCGACGGCGTCCGCCTTGGAGCCGTCGGATCCCCACACGGTCGGGCCGATGCCGGGGAAGTCGCTGGGGCCGACGATCACGGCGCCGGCGCCGTCGCCGAGCAGGAACGAGATCGAACGGTCCGCGGGGTCGACGATGTCGCTCAGCTTCTCGGTGCCGACCACGGCGACATAGGTCGCCGCACCGGCGCGGATGAGCGCGTCGGCCTGCGCCACCCCGTAGGCGAAGCCCGCGCACGCGGCGTTCACGTCGTAGGCGGCGGCAGGGCTCGCGCCGACGCGGTCGGCCACGATGGCCGAGACCGACGGCGTCTGCTTCGGGTTGGAGATCGTCGACACGATCACCGCGTCGACCTGGTTCGCGGGGATGCCGGAGCGTTCGATGGCCTCGGCGACCGCATCGGCTGCGAGGTCGATCGCCGTCGTGTCGTGCGTCGCCCGCGTCCGCGTGATGATCCCGGTGCGCTGGCGGATCCACTCGTCGCTGGAGTCGATGGGGCCGATGAGGTCCTCGTTCGGCACGAGGTTCTCACCGCGAGCGGCGCCGTAGGAGTAGATGCGGGTGTGTGCGGGCCCGGAGGCCTGCTTGAGTGTGGCGGTCACGCCTCACCTCCAGTCGGGGATGCTGCCGGGGATCCTGATGCGTCCGCGGTCGCAGAGTCCAGAAGCGCCGTCGCCGCGGCGAGATCGTCGGGCGTCTTGACGGCGACGGTGGGCGTGCCGCGAAGGGCGCGCTTGGCGAGACCCGTGAGGGTTCCCGCGGGGGAGAGCTCGATGATGCCGGTGACGCCGCTGTCGGCGAACGCAGTCATGCACAGGTCCCAGCGCACGGGCGAGGCGACCTGATCGACGAGCAGATCGAGCGCCGTGCGGCCATCGCTGACGAGCGAGCCGTCGCGGTTCGTCCACAGGGAGCGATCCGGTGCGGAGGCGGCGACATCCGCGGCCGCTGCCCGGAGGGCGTCGACGGCCGGTGCCATGTACCGGGTGTGGAACGCGCCCGCGACCTGAAGCGGGATGACGCGCGCCGATGCCGGGGGTGCTGCGGACAGCTCCGCCAGCGCCGGCAGCGAGCCTGCGGCGACGATCTGCCCGCCGCCGTTGTAGTTGGCCGGGGTCAGATCCAGCTCGCCCAGACGTGCGACGACGGCGTCCTGGTCGCCACCCAGCACGGCGCTCATGCCGGTCTGCTCCGCGGCCGCCGCCGCAGCCATAGCGCGCCCACGCAGGCCGACCAGGCGCATGCCGTCTTCGGCGCTGACGACCCGCGACGCGACGAGCGCCGCGATCTCGCCGACGGAGTGGCCGGCGACGCCTCCGATGCCCGCGGACTCGTCCGCAAGCCTGTCGGACAGTGCCTGCCACGACAGCAGGCCGGCGGCCACGATCAGCGGCTGCGCGATCTGCGTGTCGCGGATGCGATCGGCATCCCACTGCGTTCCCGCGGCGACCAGGTCGACCTGTGCGAGCTCGGAGAACTGCTCGAGGCGCTCCCTGGCCCCCTCCAGCTCCAGCCAGGGCGCAAGGAAGCCGGGCGTCTGAGAGCCCTGGCCGGGAAAGACGGCAATGATCACGTCCCTATCCTCCCAAGAACGTACGCCAGAGAACTGGCGATCTTGTCACAAGAAGCACGCGAAGCTTTGTGCGTGCCGCATAAGAATCTCATGCGCGACGCGGAGCCGCGGGTCGGCGACGCGTCACATCCGTGCCGATCGAGCCGATGATGAGCGCCGTCTGGAGGATCAGCGCCTCCCGCGGGCCCGTGGCATCCCACCCGATGACGTCGGAGACCCGCTTGAGCCGGTACCTCACGGTGTTCGGGTGGACGAAGAGCTCGCGGGCCGTCGCTTCGAGCGATCGGCCGTTGTCGAGGTAGCTCCACAGGGTCGTGACGAGATCCGCGGAGTGCGCGTGCAGCGGACGGTAGATCTTCTCGACGAGGGTGGCCTTCGCCAGCGGATCGCCGGCCAGCGCGCGTTCGGGCAGGAGATCGTCCGCCTCGACGGGCCGCGGCGCGTGCCGCCACGCCTTGGCCACGGCGAAACCGGCCAGCGCCGCGCGGGCGCTTTGCCCGGCGTCGACGAGGGCGGGGACCTGCGGGCCGAGGACGAGGTGACCGGTGCCGAACCCCGGCTCCAGACGCTTTGCGATATCCGGGAAGGGGAGCTGGTCCTCGAGATCGTCGGCTCCTGGAGCCTCGGCGCGACCGATGACGAGGACGAGCCGTGAGCCCTGCACGCCGATCAGGACGTCCACGCCGAGCTTGCGGGCCAGGCGACGCAGCTGGTCGACATCGAACTGGGCAGGCGTCGTGCCCACGAGCACGGCCACTTCTCCGTGCCCGTGCCAGCCGAGGGCGGCGATGCGGCTCGGGAGCTCCTCGTCGGCCTCGCCCGTGAGGATCGAGTCGACCACGAGCGCCTCCAGGCGTGCATCCCACAGGCCGCGCGCCTCCGCCGCACGTGCGTAGACGTCCGCCGCGGCGAACGCGACCTCCCGCGAGTACAGGAGCATGCTCTCGCGCAGGTCGTCCGCGCGGCCGGCCACCCGCTCCTCCGTCACCTCGACGGTGACCCGGATCAGCTGGAGTGTCTGGGTCAGGCTGACGCTGCGCAGCAGCTCCCGCGGGGCGGCGGCGAAGATGTCGGCCGCGATCCACGGCTGTGCGCCCGGATCCTCGTACCACTGGATGAAGGCGGAGATGCCCGCCTGCGCGACGAGTCCGACGGCGGAGCGTCGCGCCGGCGGCATCTCGGCGTACCAGGGGAGCGAGTCCTCCAGACGCTTGATCGTCGCCGTCGCGAGGTCGCCCGAGATCCGTCGCAGCCAGGTGAGCGTCTCGCTCTTCTGCTGCGCAGTAGGACCTTGTCTCGCGGTGGGGCCGGTCGGCATCGGAGGCGTCAGCTCTCGCCCCCGGCGTTGCCGCTCGTGCCCGCGGTCACATCGTTCAGGCGGTACTTCTCGATCGCCTGCGCCGACAGGGACCGGTCGACCTTCCCCTCCTCCGCGAGCGCCTGCAGCGTGCGCACGACGACGGAGGGTCCGTCGATCTTGAAGAAGCGGCGGGCGGCGGCGCGGGTGTCCGAGAAGCCGAAGCCGTCGGCGCCCAGCGTCGCGAACTGGCGCGGGATCCAGGGACGGATCTGGTCCTGCACGGCGTGCATGTAGTCGCTCACGGCGATCACGGGGCCGTCGGTGTCCCGGAGCTTGTCCGTGAGGTACGCCGTGCGCGGCTCTTCCGCCGGGTGCAGGAAGTTGTGCTCGTCGACGGCGAGACCGTCGCGGCGCAGCTCCGTCCAGCTCGTGACCGACCACACGTCGGCGGCGATGCCCCAGTCGTCCTTCAGCAGCTGCTGGGCCTCCAGGACCCACGGCACGCCGACGCCCGAGGCGAGGAGCTGGACGCGATGGCCGTCGCCGTCGCCCACCGAGATCCGGTGCAGGCCGCGCACGATCCCCTCGACGTCCACGCCCTCCGGCTCGGCGGGCTGCACGAGCGGCTCGTTGTAGAGCGTGATGTAGTACATGACGTTCGGATCGGTGTGGTTGCCGCCGTACATCCGCTCGATGCCCGCGCGCATGATGTGTGCGATCTCGTACCCGTACGCCGGGTCGTACGAGACGGTCGCGGGGTTCGTGGATGCCAGGAGGTGCGAGTGCCCGTCGGCGTGCTGCAGCCCCTCGCCGGTGAGCGTCGTCCGTCCGGCCGTGGCTCCCATGATGAAGCCGCGAGCCATTTGGTCGCCCGCCGCCCACTGCGCGTCGCCGGTGCGCTGGAAGCCGAACATCGAGTAGAAGATGTAGACCGGGATCAGCGGCTCGCCGTGGGTCGAGTACGCCGTGCCGACGTTCGTGAACGCCGCGACCGCGCCGGCCTCGTTGATGCCGACGTGCATGATCTGGCCCTGCGGGCTCTCCTTGTACGCCAGCAGGAGCTCGCGGTCGACCGACGTGTAGTTCTGGCCGTTGGGGTTGTAGATCTTCGCCGTCGGGAAGAACGCGTCGAGACCGAACGTGCGTGCCTCGTCGGGGATGATCGGGACGATGCGGTGGCCGAAGTCCTTCACGCGGAGCAGGTCCTTCAGCAGGCGCACGAACGCCATGGTCGTCGCGATCTCCTGCGTGCCCGATCCCTTCTTCGGCAGCGCGTAGGCGTTGTCGTCGGGAAGGGCGATCGGCACGTGGTGCGTGCGGCGCTCGGGCAGGAACCCGCCCAGGGCCCGGCGCTTCTCCACCATGTACTGGATGGTGTCGTCCTCCATGCCGGGGTGGAAGTACGGCGGCAGGTAGGGGTTCTCCTCGAGCTGCGCGTCGGTGACCGGGATCCGCATGGAGTCGCGGAAGTGCTTGAGGTCTTCGAGCGTCATCTTCTTCATCTGGTGGGTCGCGTTGCGGCCCTCGAAGTGGTGACCGAGACCGTAGCCCTTGATCGTCTTGGCGAGGATGACCGTCGGCTGGCCCTTGTGCTCGACCGCCGTCTTGTAGGCCGCGTAGACCTTCTGGTAGTCGAGGCCGCCGCGGCGCAGCTTGCCCCAGATGTCGTCGTCCGACCAGTCCTTGACCATGTCGAGCGTGCGCTCGTCTCGTGCGAAGAAGTGGTCGCGGATGAACTTGCCGTCCTCTGCGCGGTAGGTCTGGAAGTCGCCGTCGGGCGTGGTGTTCATGAGGTGCACGAGCGCGCCGTCACGATCCTTCTCCAGCAGTTCGTCCCACCCGCGGCCCCACACGACCTTGATGACGTTCCAGCCGGCGCCGCGGAAGAAGCTCTCCAGCTCCTGGATGATCTTCCCGTTGCCGCGCACCGGTCCGTCGAGGCGCTGCAGGTTGCAGTTCACGACGAAGGTGAGGTTGTCGAGTCCCTCGTTCGCCGCGACCTGGAGCTGACCGCGGCTCTCGACCTCGTCCATCTCGCCGTCGCCGAGGAAGGCCCACACGCGCGAGTTCGACAGGTCCTTGATGCCGCGGTTGGTGAGGTACTTGTTCGTCATCGCCTGGTAGATGGCGTTGATCGGTCCGAGGCCCATCGAGACCGTCGGGAACTGCCAGTAGTCCGGCATGAGCCGCGGGTGCGGATAGGAGGGGAGCCCCAGCGGAGCCTTCGACTTCTCCTGCCGGAACCCGTCGAGCTGCTCGTCGGAGAGCCGGCCTTCCAGGAACGAGCGTGCATAGATGCCGGGGGAGGCGTGTCCCTGGACGAACACCTGGTCGCCGCCCGAGGGGTCGTCGAGGCCTCGGAAGAAGTGGTTGAAACCGACCTCGTACAGCGAGGCCGACGATGCGTAGGTCGAGATGTGTCCGCCGACGCCGATGCCGGGGCGCTGCGCGCGGTGGACCGTCAGGGCCGCATTCCAGCGGATCCAGCGGCGGTAGCGGCGCTCGATCTCCTCGTCCCCGGGGAATTCGGGCTCGTTCTCCGGTGCGATCGTGTTGATGTAGTCGGTGGTCGGCACCTGGGGGACGTTGAGCTGCAGCTCGTGCGAGGACTGCAGCAGGCTCAGCATGATCTCCCGGCCGCGGCCTGCGCCCTTGGCCTCCACCAGCTGCTGCAGGGACTCCTGCCACTCGTGGGTCTCTTCGGGGTCGCTGTCCTGCGGGCCCTGCGAGTACGGATCCTGATCGTTGACAGTCACGGGAGACCTTTCTTCGTCTGGCAGATCGTGCCAGGTCGGGGCTTCGGGTGGGCACGGCTGTTGTCCAGTCGTGGCAACGCACCATCTCTCAGCCTAGTCACTTCCGGGGGATCGGTTCCCTCCTAGACTGAACGCGCAGGGGCCTTTAGCTCAGTTGGTAGAGCAACGGTTTTACACACCGTAGGTCGTCGGTTCGAGCCCGGCAGGGCCCACCGCCAGACACCCCGGAGAGGCTCCCAGATCTGATCGGGCGCGGCGTCTGCGCCTCACGGGCAACCGATGCATCCTCATCCGCCCCGGCGCGACGTCGGTGCGTCGCGATAGGTTGGATTCGTGAAAGCCAGTCCTGCAGATCAGCGTCGCCTCATCGACCTCGCGGCGCTCGACGCCGACATCCAGGCGGCCGATCGGGCTCGCCGCAATCCGGAGCAGGCGGCACGCGTGCAGGACCTTCTGAGCCAGCGTCAATCGCTGTCTGCCGAGCTGACGCGCCTTCTCGGTGTGCGCGACGACCTCACGGCGGAGCTCTCCCGCATCGAGTCCGACGTCGCGATCGTCGATGCGCGCGCCTCCCGCGACGCAGAGCGGCTCGCGGCGACCACCAGCCCGAAGGATGCGCAGGGCCTCGAACACGAGCTCGCCTCTCTCGCCAAGCGCAAGAGCGACCTCGAGGATGCCGAGCTCGCCGTCATGGAGCGGCTGGAGACGGCGGAATCCGAGGTGTCCGCGCAGGAGGCGCTCATCGCCGCCGTCAACGACGAAGGCGCACGGCTGAGTGCCGACGGGAAGACGGCGGTCGCCGAGGCGACCGCGCGGCACGAGACCGCCTCACGCGACCGCGCTGCGATCGCCGCGACACTGCCCGCCGATCTCGTCGGACTGTACGAACGGCTGTCCGCCCGCGGGGTCGGAGCGGCCCTCCTGCGCGATCGCACGTGCGAAGGATGCCGCATGGTCCTCGCCGGCACCGACCTGCAGACGATCCGTCAGGCGGCGGACGACGACGTCGTGAACTGCCCCGAATGCGGGTGCGTCCTCGTGCGCACGGACGAGCCCCACCCGTGACGTCTCCTGCGCGGCGGTCGTGAACGCCTCCGCGCCGGGGTGGAGCGTCCTCGCGCGGGGTGAGGCGCACGACGTCATCGTGATCGACGTGACAGGCTCCGGCGTCGAGACCGCGCGCCGGAACTGCTCGTTCGCCGAGCTCTCGCGGATCATCGTCGACGCGCCGTCGACCCACCGCTGGGTATGGGACGACACTCCGCGCTGGTACCCGGCGCTGCTCGATGCCGGGATCGAGGTGGCGCGCTGCCACGACCTGCGCCTGTGCCATGCGATCCTCCGGGACAGTGCCCTCGTGACCGACGCTGCCGCCCTGCGCGACGCGCAGGCATGGTCGGCGCCGGCGGACGCCGGGACCGCCGACGACGCGCTGTTCGCACTCGACGACGACCCCCGCGGCGTTCCCGACGCGCCCGAGGAGGTCATCGTCGAGTTCGCCCGGCAGCAGGCGGCCGTCGCGTCGGCATGCGACCCCGAGCGCCTCCGGCTGCTGCTGGCGGCCGAGTCGGCGGGGGCGCTCGTCGCGGCCGAGCTGCACGCGGCCGGCGTGCCCTGGCACGCGCCGACGCACGAGGCGATCCTGGCCGAGACGCTGGGCGAGCGCCCGCGCGGCACCGCGCTGCCGTCGATCGTGCAGTCCCGCGCCGACGAAGTGCGGGCCGCGCTCGGTGATCCCACGGCGAGCCTGGACTCGCAGCCGAAGCTCCTTCGGGCGCTGCATCGGGCCGGCGTGCCCGCACGATCCACGAGCCGATGGGAGCTCGCGGAGTACGATCACCCGGCCATCGCCCCGCTGCTGGTCTACAAGAAGCTCACCCGCCTGCTCAGCGCGAACGGCTGGAACTGGCTGAGCGAGTGGGCCGCCGACGGCCGGTTCCGCCCGACGTACGTTCCGGGCGGCGTGGTCACGGGACGATGGGCGTCCTCGGGCGGCGGCGCGCTCCAGCTGCCCCGTCAGCTCCGGCCCGCCGTGCGCGCCGACCCGGACTGGACCCTCATCGTGGCCGACGTCGCTCAGCTCGAACCGCGCGTGCTCGCTGCGATGGCGGGGGACACCGCCCTGGCCGATGCGGCGCGGGGGACCGACCTGTACGAGGGGATCGTCGCCGGCGGCGTCGTCACCACCCGCCAGGAGGCCAAGATCGCCCTGCTCGGCGCCATGTACGGGGCGACGACCGGCGACAGCGGACGGCTCGTCCCCGCGCTGCGTCGCGCCTACCCGCGCGCGATGGCCCTCGTCGATGACGCGGCGCGCATCGGGGAGGAGGGGGGAGTCGTCTCGACCTGGCTCGGACGCACCAGCCCGCCGCCCTCCGGGCGATGGCGCGCGCTTCAGGCGCAGGCGAGCGACGCGGATGCGGGGGCCGACGACGACACGGCCGCGCGACGCTCAGCGCGTGACCGCGGCCGCTTCACCCGGAACTTCGTGGTGCAGGGAACGGCCGCCGAATGGGCTCTGGCCTGGCTCGCGGATCTGCGGACGCGGCTGGCGGCGCTGCCGGACGTCCCACCCGCCGAGGCCGCTGCGGCATCCGGTCCGATCTTCTCCCGTCGCGCGCACCTGGCCTTCTTCCTCCACGACGAGATCATCGTGCACGCGCCGAGGTCGCAGGCCGAGGATGCTGCGGCGATCGTCCGTGAGAGCGCCGACCGCGCCGCGCGGCTGCTGTTCGGCACGTTCCCCATCGACTTCCCCCTCGACCTGCGCATCACCCAGGACGCCGCGAAGGACTGAGCAGCGGGCGGGGGATCGCGGTGCGCGTCAGCCGCACGCGAGCGGCGTCGCGTCCAGCTCCTTGGCGGCGCGCAGCAGAGGAGTGTTGAGCAGCTCCGGCTGGATCCGGGCGTCGCCGGGGGCGACGAAGCGCACCTCGATGAGCGCCGACTCGCCGGGCGCGATCGTCACCTCGGTCGCGCTCGTGGGGAAGCCGCCGTCTTCGACGTCGACGGCGCCGGTGCGGGTCCCATCGGTCGTCGTCCCCCCGAAGAACCACCCCGAGGGCGCGGCGACAGCCACGGTCGTCGCGATGTGACCGGGCGTCACGCCCCAGAAGCCGCCGCCTGTCATGCTCACGGGCCACGTCTCACCCGCGTCGGCGGCGGCATCGTTGGTCAGGCGCACCCGGACGGCGACCTCCTGACGCTCATCCGCTCGGCACGACCCGATCGCCGTGCCGAGGGCGACGGTGAGCCGGCTGTCCATCTTCGCGCCCGTGCCGTCGTTGAGGTAGACCGCGAACGCGTCGTCACCGGCGGCTTCGTGCCGTGTCTGCGGACCGGCCAGCGAGGTCCCTGCGAGCACGGCCGACTCCGCCTCGTCACGGCTCCAGACCGAGATCCGTCCCTGCTCGATGGGGCGCTGCAACGCATCGAGCCACTCCGACGCAGCGGCGGTGCTCGTGGTCAGGCTCGCGAAGAATCGCACCGTCAGGTCCTGGAAGTACGCGGTCTGCTCCTTCGCGGTGAGCTTCACGTACGGCCTCACCATGACCTGCTGCACGAAAGTGTCCTGCTCCAGCTGCGTCCCGTCTCCGAGAGCGAGGGGGCCGGTCACCGCGAGGAGCGAGCGGAGGACGATGGGATCGATCGACAGGACGATGTCGGGAGTGTCTCCCGTTAGTCCCTGCCACCACGTCGAGACGAGCCTCGCCGTCAGGTCGAAGTCCGGCGTCGAGGTGGCGTTCTGCACGAAGCGCCCGACGGTGTCGCCGTACAGGGATGCCGTGGACTCCGGCACGTCGAGAACGGCGCTGTCGGTGTGCGAGAACTCGCTGGAGTCGGCCTGACGCGCCAGCTCCAGTCGGCCGCCGTCGGCGACGACCTCGGCGAACGACCCGGCGATGCCGCCTCCGGATCGCAGCTCGGCGTTGTTCTGGATCATGACGAGGATCGATCGGGGCGCCGCGTCTCCGAGCATCCCGGGAAGCACGCCGGTCAGATCGTTCAGGCTCCCGACGGTCCCGGAGAGCGAGTCCACGAGGGTCTCCAGGTCGTCGACGCCGTCGGCGACGGGGCCGACGAGCTGATCGCGCGGGATGCCGGCGATCTCCGCGGTCGACCGGTCGAGGACGGCCGCCGCGTCGGAGAGCGGCGAATGCGCCGCGGCGACCATCTCGACGTCGATCGCTCCGCCGCGCAGGAGGCCACCGCCGCTGAGCTGGCCCGCGAGTGCGACGAGGGGGCGTGCGACGCCGGACGAGACAGCATCCAGCTGCTCCGTCACGACGCGCACGGCACCGAGGTTGGCACCCACGAACGGTATGACCTCGGCCACCCGCCACACGGGATCCGCCGCCGCGGCTGCGGCCGTGGAGACGTGGCGGTCGAAGTCGTCCACGATCGCGCCGAGCTGATCGATCTCCCCGTCGGCCAGCGCCGCCTGCGCGCTCTGCGACAGCTTGGACGCGGCCGCCAGCTCGTCGTTCACGACGAGTGCGCGCGTCACCACCCACACGCCGCCGACGATGAGCGCGACGAGCAGTGCGAGCGCGACCCACCCGAACAGTCGGCGCCGGCGACGAGGAGGGGAGTCAGGCGGGGCCTGCTCCATCACTCAGTGTGCGCGACGGCGGCTGTAGACGAAGAGCCCTGCACCGACGAGCAGCACGGCACCGCCCCCGAAGAGGAACGGCAGCGCGTCGAAGGTCGATCCGGTCTCGGCGAGCTCGACCTCGTCGCCCACGTCGGCCGGGTCACCGGTGACGGTCGGGCGAGCGCTGCAGTACGGGTTGCTCGGCGGGTAGCTCAGCGCGACGTCCAGCGACGGGTTCACGTCGATCCGTGCGGAGATGTCACCGCGGGTCCACGCGAAGTTGCTGTCGGTCTCGACCCACGAGCCGTCGACGAACGCCCAGCCGGGCCAGCCCGTCGGCGAGCCGTCTGAGCCGATCGAGGCACCCGGCCACAGCACGCGGCCCGACAGCGTGCCGTCGTCACCGAGGGTTCCCAGAGCGATCGTCGTCGACTTCGACCCGTTCGACAGTACGAGCGTCGCGGAGTGCGACGTCGACTCGCCGTCGGGGTCGGTCAGGACCACCGAGTAGTCGATCCACGGCACGTCGTTCTCGCAGACGCCGGCGACCTCCGACCCCGCGAGTGTCGCGGTCTCGTCGACACCCGACGTGTAGTCGTCGTCCGTCGCGGCCTGAGCCGCCGCCGGCAACGACGCCAGCAGCAGTCCCGCGACAAGAGCACGTGCGAACACAGACTTCTTCATGACAAGCCCCCCAGCCTGCTCATCGGGCCCACCCCAAAGGGCCCACGCAATGGATGCTACACCACGTCGGCGCCGCGCACGGTAAACTCGCCGACGCGAATGGGTCGGCTGGACGGTCGCGTGGCGGGAGACCGCACCGAGGAACGTCCGGGCTCCACAGGGCAGGGCGGTGGGTAACACCCACCCGGAGCGATCCGCGAGACAGTGCCACAGAGAGCAGACCGCCACCGGTCCCTGAGCTCGTCGAAGGGTCGGTGGTAAGGGTGAAAGGGCGGTGTAAGAGACCACCGGGGTCGTGGTGACACGACCCGCACGGCAAACCTCGCCCGGAGCAAGGCCAGACAGGGGATGACGACGCGGCCCGCCGAGTCCCCGGGTAGGCCGCTGGAGCGGCACGGCAACGTGTCGCCGAGAGAGATGACCGTCCACGGGGCTGCGGCCCCCGGACAGAACCCGGCGTACAGGCCGGCCCATTCGCCTCATCCCATCTCCGCGGCTGCGTACCAGCGAGGTCAGGCGAGATCTGCAGGCGAGTACGACGGATCACCCGTCCTCACCGGCCCGGATGTCCGAGGCCTTCGCAGAGTGCTTCATGACGATGCTCCTGACGACTTCAAGCTCGCTGCCGAACATCTGCCGAAACACGGCCGTCTCCACCTGCTCACTGGGCGTAGACCATCCCCCAGATCTCTTCGTCCGTGAGCGTCGGTGCCGCACGAGAAGTCGCTCGTCGTGAGGTCGCTCGTCCCGTTCCGCGGGGACATGATTCAGCTCCCGATAGCATTCGTGGATGCGAGGAACTGCACGGGTGAGCGTCGGCGCGTTGCTCTTCGGCGGAGGCCTCACAGCACTCTTCGGGCAACCCGCGCAGATGATCTCCGGGTTCGCTCTCTGGCCCGCGACGGGCGCCATGGCATGCGTGATCGGCGCTGTGCTCTTCCTCTGGGGTTTGATTGCTCAACGGCGCACTCAGGACGTGCTGACCGGTATAGCGGGCGCCGACGCCGTCCGTATCGAGATCGCGAAGGTACAAGCGAGGATCGATGTCCTCAAGTACAAGCGCGGTCGAGGGAACGGGCTGACCAACTATGAGCGTCTAGATCGCTTGATCGCGAAGAATCAGGCGAGGCTCAAGGTTCTCGCGACCATCCTCGAGATAGCTTCGGCACGCGACGCCGGCCAGCACGCCACCTGAACTCGTCCCGCCGATCATCGATCCACCGCCTTCTCGGGGATGTTGTCGAGCGTGGTGCGCCACCAGATCCCGGCCGGAAACGCTCGACGCCTCCAACTCCACGTTCTGGCCGTCGAGGATCCTCCGCGACCAATGCCAACGTCGGGCAATCACGGCCAATACGGCCACTCACAGGACCCGGCGTACAGGCCTGCCCATTCGCCCTCCTCTGCCCCGCCCGTCGAGCGGGCGCAGCGTGCCCGGCGTGACGTGGCGGATCAGGACACGGCGAGAGCCGCCGCGCCGATGATCCCCGCGTTGTTGCGGTGCACCGCCGGCACGATCGGCGTCTTCAGGTTCAGGCGCGGGAGGAACTCGTCCGCGTGCTTGGAGACGCCGCCGCCGACGATGAACAGGTCGGGGCTCAGCAGGAACTCGAGGTGGCTGTAGTACCACTGCAGTCGCGCGGCCCACTCCGCCCAGCTGAGGTTCTCGCGCTCCATCGCCGAGTACGCGGTCCACGCCTCCGCGTCCTTCTTGTGCCCCGGGCGGTGCAGATGGCCCAGTTCGGAGTTCGGGATGAGCACACCGTCGTAGAGCATCGCCATGCCGATGCCGGTGCCGAGCGTCGTCAGGAGGACGAGTCCGTCCCTGCCCTTCGCGGCGCCGTACCTCAGCTCGGCGACGCCCGCGACGTCCGCGTCGTTGGCGAAGTGGATCTCGCGCCCGAGGCCGACCTCGAAGAACCGCTCCGCGTCGAACCCGATCCACGCGTCGGAGACGTTCGCCGCCGACAGCGTCTTCCCGCGCTTGACGATCGCGGGGAAGGCGACCCCCAGCGGGACGTCGGCATCGTGCACGCCGAGGCGCTCGAGCACGATCTTGACCGCCGCGAGCACGTCCTCAGGCTCCGCGCCGCGGGGTGTGGCGACCTTGACACGGTCGCTGAGGAGTGCGCCGGCGGACAGGTCGACCAGGGCTCCCTTTATGCCGGTTCCGCCGATGTCCACCCCGACTGCCCGGTTCACGCTCGTCGCCATGCCCACAGCCTATCGAGCGTGTCGCGGCGCCTCGTTAGGATCGAGCACAGCACGATCGCGCGATACCGAGGAGGGCACCGTGGCCGGCAACGAAGAGAAGTACTGGTACAACCTCAGGACGGGCCAGGTGGAGCGCGGATTCGAGTCTCCCTCGGTCGAGCGCGCGGGCCCCTTCGAGACCGCGGAG
>Ga0182739_1002684_pt1 | contig 16316 bp, 16 predicted proteins | sample eDN5th30CBELigBY_FD_128873 | JGI IMG/M metagenome (GOLD analysis project Ga0182739, IMG submission 128873) | Enriched backyard soil microbial communities from Emeryville, California, USA - eDNA 5th pass 30_C BE-Lig BY (version 2) (version 2) | ecosystem: Environmental > Terrestrial > Soil >... | reverse complement strand
TCAAAAGTTGAACAAGCAAATGATGATATTTACGGAAGTTTTTACGGAATAGGAATTGAATTTGAAATTTATAATGATACTTTAAATGTTATTAATGTATTGCAGGGCGGCCCCGCTGAATCTGCAGGCTTGCAAGTTGGTGATTTAATAATAACGGGCGGTGATTCTGCTTTAGCAGGAAAAAAAAGATCCCCTGATGATATCCGAAAAATTCTAAAAGGTAACAGAGGCTCTCTTATAAAACTTGGAATTCTTCGCAACAACAAAATGATATATTTGAATGTTGCCAGAGATCAGGTTCCTGTATCAAGTATTGATGCTGCTTATTTTATTGAACCCTCGGTTGGATTTATAAGAATAAATAAATTTTCTACCCAAACCTACCGCGAATTCATGATTTCGCTTGATTCATTAAAGAAGGCAGGACTTAAAAAATTAATTCTCGACCTAAGAGATAATGGTGGTGGAGTAATGGAAGAAGCGGTTGAAATTGCAGATGAATTTTTATCAGGCGATAAATTAATTACTTATACAGAAGGATTGCACTCTCCTAAAAAAGAATACAGATCTAGAAGATTAGGGCAATTTGAAACAGGGCCTTTGGTGGTACTCATAAATGAAGGTTCGGCGAGTGCAAGTGAAATTTTAGCCGGGGCACTTCAGGATTGGGACAGGGCCACTATCGTGGGAAGGAGATCTTTCGGAAAGGGATTAGTGCAGGAACAATTTAATTTGAACGACAACAGCGCATTAAGGTTAACGGTTGCAAGATATTTTACTCCACTTGGCAGAAGTATTCAACGATCATATGCAAATGGAATAAAAGAATACTATGGTGAAATCAGTGCCCGCTTTATGCAAGATTCTGCACATATAGACTCTTCAAAAGGGAAGCCTTTTAAAACTCCCGCCGGCCGAATTTTATATGGTGAAGACGGTATAAACCCAGATGTTTCTGTCGGTTTTGATACTTCTCATTATGGGCTTACTATTTATAAAATTTTTGCAAGAGGATTAGTAAAAGATTTTGGATACAGATACAGGATTTTAAATCCTGAAATAAAGAATTACAGTATTTCAGATTTCAAAAATAATTTTGATATAGAAAGGAATGGCTGGAGTTTGTTTAAAGAACTAGCTTTAAAAGATTCGCTTTCTGTTGAAAATTTAAAACCTAATGATAAATCGTTTCTCATTAAAAGCTTGAAATTATCAGTTGCAAGGCAACTTTGGCAAAATGAAGGTTATTTTGAAATTATGAACAGCGATGATGAAGTTGTTCGGAAAGCACTTACTATATTAAATTAGTATTGCCCCGGGAAAGGGCAACACCAATGACTAAATTTACCTGGAATTTAAAACGGGATGTTACATCACTTTGTAACTGTGTAAAAGTATATATGAAAATAAATAATATTTGTAATAAGTGTATTATAGTAGTGTAGTAATTTTTCTATAATTTTCATTTAACTCACTCTTTTTTATTATCCATACATTTGCAAAAAAAATTAAAACATGTGGTTAAATAACATACTTGAAACTATTGGTAACACTCCTTTGATAAAATTAAATTCGGTTACTAAAAGTTTGCCTTGTACTGTTCTTGCAAAAGTTGAATATTTTAATCCTGGCAACAGTATAAAAGACAGAATGGCTTTGAAGATGCTTGAAGTTGCTGAGAAAGAAGGTAAAATAAAGCCCGGAGGAACAATTATTGAAGGTACAAGCGGCAATACAGGTATGGGTTTGGCCCTGGCTGCAATTGTAAAAGGCTACAAATGTATTTTTACAACTACTGACAAACAAAGTAAAGAGAAGGCTGATATTTTAAAAGCGGTTGGTGCAGAAGTAATTGTTTGCCCAACAAATGTAGAACCTGAAGATCCACGGTCTTATTATTCTGTTTCAAAAAGGCTTGCTACCGAAGTTCCAAATAGCTGGTATGTAAATCAATACGATAATCTTGCAAATCGTTTGGCTCATTACGAGCAAACCGGCCCTGAAATTTGGGAACAAACAGAAGGTAAGGTTACTCACCTTCTTGTTGCAACCGGTACCGGCGGAACAATTGTAGGAACAGCTAAATATCTCAAGGAGAAAAATCCGAATATCAAGGTTTGGGCAATTGACAGTTACGGGTCTTTACTAAAGAAATATTTTGAAACAGGCGAAATAGATGAAAACGAAGTTTACCCTTATATAAGTGAAGGTTTTGGTGAAGATTTCGTGCCCGAAAATTATGACATGAGCGTAATTGATGCTTTTACAAAAGTTACTGATAAAGACGGTGCGGTAATGGCAAGAAAGATTGCAAAGGAAGAAGGAATATTTATTGGTTACAGCGCCGGAAGTTGTTTGCAGGGATTGTTTCAATTTAAAGATCAACTTAAAAAGGATGATGTTGTAGTTTGTATTTTCCATGACCATGGAAGCAGGTATGTGGGTAAAATATACAACGATCAATGGATGATGGAACGTGGCTTTTTGGATGTTAAAACATTTAAAGATGTAATAAACGGCCGCGGAACACAGAAGTTAATTACCATTTCGCCGGACCAGTCTGTTGCCGAAGCAATAGAAATGATGAAGAAATATGATATTGAAAATTTACCAGTTTTTGAAAATGGAAATAATATAGGTGCAATTTCCGCAAGCGGATTGTTTTCAAAAATTCTTTCTAATGCTGATATAAAAGAGCAAGTGGTTTCATCAGTAATGGAAAAACCTTATCCTGAAGTTAGTTTTGATACGCAGGTTGAAAGGCTCGGATCTTTTATAACAAAAGACAATGGCGCTGTTTTAGGAAAAGATGAAAGTGGCGTTTATCATATTGTAACCAAATATGATGTTATTCAAAGTTTATCAAGATAAGTTTAATGTTTGTATAGCAAAAAATAATTGTTCTATTACTATCATTTGTAGTTAAACAAAGAATTTATTTTCGGTTATCATATTAAAGGATTTTATTAATAACCTTCCTATTACAGTAAAAATACTGTTTTTACAGGCCTTTTAATAGTATAATTCCTGATTATTATTTTTTCAGAAGCGGAAATTGCTGCTTAAATAAAAGGGCAATAATGCTCTTGCATGCAACGTTATTAATTTAGAACTTTGCATTTAGAAGTTGGTTGATAAGGAATTGTCAATCATATCCAAAAATCCTGATTAAAACCACAGCACGTATTTCCGGTATCCTTAGTGAAGTCGAAAATCCAGTATCAATCAACTTCTTTTCAATTATTCATAATCCTTTAAAAACCTTCTATTTTTGAAAGATTTATTTTGGAAATTTGAATAATGATTTTCATTTCTCCCCAATTAACTTTTACTCCTTCTAAAATTGTTTCTCTTGTTCCGTCAATTACTGAACTTTTAAGTTATTTACAGTTGGAGGAACAAACTATAGGCATTACTAAATTTTGTATTCATCCTGAAAATTGGTTTACCACTAAAGTAAAAGTTGGAGGAACAAAAACTCTTAAGATTGAAAAAATAAAAGAATTAAATCCTGATTTAATTATTGCCAATAAAGAAGAAAATATAAAAGAGCAGATTGAGGAACTGGGTGAGAAGTTTAATGTGTTTCTAACTGATGCAAATAATTTTTCTGAAGCATTACTATTGATTAGAGATATTGGAATTGTAACAGGCAAAGAAGAATCTGCAAGTGCTCTAATCGAAAAAATAAAATCTGCAGTTCCGCACTTTAATTCACCAAATATAAAGGTGGCTTATTTAATTTGGCAGAATCCCTTTATGGTTGCAGGTGGCAATACCTATATAAATTCAATGCTATCAGTTTGCGGATTAAAAAATGTTTTTGAAAACCAATTAAGGTATCCGGAAATATCTGTTGATGAAATTAATAAATCGGATGCAGAGTATCTATTATTTTCTACAGAGCCCTACCCTTTCCAACAGCAACATCTTATTGAATATTCTTCGCTTTTTCCCGGAAAAAAATTATTATTAGCAGATGGAGAAATGTTTAGCTGGTATGGAAGCAGAATGCTGGAAGCAATGTATTATTTTAAAAACTTTAGGAAAGAAATGAAATGAGTTTTGATTCCTTATTTTTGCAAAAACCTAAAAATCATGGCTGAAAGCAAAATTGTAGAATTGTTAGGCAAGAATGCCGAAAACCTTCTCAACCACGAATGTAAAACTATTCCAAAAGATCAGATTCAGGCACCCGGACCGGATTGCATCAACAACTGGGCAAACAGTAACAGGAACAATCAAACTTTAAGAAGTTTACAAAGTATGATTGGTCATGGCAGGCTTGCAAATACAGGTTATCTTTCAATATTACCTGTTGATCAGGGCGTGGAACACAGTGCCGGCGCTTCATTTGCACCAAATCCAATGTATTTCGATCCTGAAAATATAGTGAAACTTGCCATAGAAGGCGGATGTAATGCTGTAGCTTCTACTTTTGGAGGGCTTGCAATCATCAGCAGGAAATATGCACACAAAATTCCTATGATGGTTAAAATTAATCATAATGAATTTTTATCGTATCCAAATAAATTCGATCAGGTAATGTATGGCCATGTTAAAACTGCATGGGAAATGGGCGCTTGTTCAGTAGGTGCAACAATTTATTGGGGAAGTGCAGAAAGCGACCGCCAGTTGCAAGAAGTGTCAACGGCTTTTGAAATAGCTCATGAACTTGGCATGTCAACAGTATTATGGTGTTATGTACGAAACAGCGCCTTTAAAGTTGATGGCGTAGATTACAGTGCAGCAGCTGATTTCACCGGACAGGCAAACTATCTTGGTGTAACAATTCAAGCTGATATTATTAAACAAAAATTACCTGTAAACAACGGCGGATATTTAGCTACAAAGCATGGTAAAACAAGCAAACTTGTTTATGATAAATTAACTACCGACAATCCGATTGACCTTACACGTTATCAGGTTGCAAATTGCTATATGGGTAGGGTTGGTTTGATAAACAGCGGCGGGGAAAGCCTTGGAGCAACCGATTTGAGCGAAGCAGTAACAACGGCAGTTGTTAATAAACGCGCCGGAGGAATGGGATTGATTAGTGGTAGAAAAGCATTCCAAAAGCCAATGAAAGACGGTGTGGAATTGTTGAATGCTATTCAGGATGTTTATTTAGATAAAAGCATTACGTTAGCTTAATTAATTTTTTAAAAGTTCAGGGTAATAATCGTTTGTATTATTGCTCTGAACTTTTTTCGTTTTTTAAATTTAACTTTAGCAGATGATAAATGAAGAGGATTTTTCAGCCGACCTTTCCGGAGATGATGCCGGTACTGAAGAAGCAAAAAAAAGTTGGTTCAAAAGAATTAAAAAAGGTATTCTAACCTCAACAAAAGATAAAAAGGACGCACCTGAAGGCCTTTGGTCTAAATGTCCGGTTTGTAAATATACTTGTACGGCTTCCGAACTTGAAGAAAATAAGTATATATGCCCTAAATGTGATTATCATCACAGAATTGGAAGTGAAGAATATTTTAAAATATTATTCGACGATAATAACTACACAGAACTTTTTGGAAATCTCAGATCAAAGGATTACTTGAATTTTGTTGACTTAAAGCCGTACAAAAGGAGGCTTGAAGAAACATACAGCAAAACTGATATTCATGATTCAATTACAGTAGCACATGGTAAAATAAATGATGAAGATTTGGTAATTGCATGTATGGATTTCGAATTTATCGGCGGAAGCCTTGGAAGCGTAATGGGCGAAAAAATCAGCCGTGCATGTGATTATTGTATTCAACACAATATTCCTTTAATGATAATTAATAAGAGTGGCGGTGCACGAATGATGGAGAGCGCTTTTTCTTTAATGCAACTCGCCAAAACTTCTGCTAAACTTACACAACTTGCAGATGCAAAAATCCCTTACATTTCCTTATGTACCGATCCCACCTTTGGTGGAACTACAGCATCGTTTGCAATGCTGGGAGATATTATAATTGGTGAACCACAAGCCCTGATTGGTTTTGCAGGGCCGCGTGTTGTGAAAGAAACAATTAAGAAAGACCTTCCTGAAGGATTTCAGAGAAGTGAATTTTTGCTTGAACATGGTTTCCTCGACATGATTGTTAACAGAAAAGAATTAAAAGAAAAACTGAATACGCTGTTAATGCTGTTCAGGTCATAAATTCCGGCATTGGAAATCAACAATAAAAAGGCTTATTTCGAATACAATATAGAATCGAAATATATTGCGGGTCTTGTTTTAAAAGGCACCGAAGTTAAATCATTGCGTGCAGGCAAAGCTAGTTTTAACGACAGCTATTGTTTTTTTCATAAGGGGGAGCTTTTTGTTAAAAGCCTTCATATTTCAGAATATTCCTTCGGCACATACACAAATCACGAACCATTGCAGGAACGTAAACTTCTTTTAAACAAAAAGGAGTTGCGCAAACTTGAAGGGAAAATTAAAGAAAAAGGCTACAGCATTATTCCTTTGAAATTGTTTCTCTCTGAAAATGGATATTTTAAACTTGAAATCGGTTTAGGAAGAGGAAAGAAAATTTATGATAAGCGAGAAACTATAAAGCAAAGAGAAAATGAAAGGAATATCAGGAACTATTAGCATTCTGTAAGGCTGATAGGAATATTAACTGCCAGTCCGCCATCTGATGTTTCTTTGTATTTATTGTTCATATCGAGGGCCGTTTCCCACATAGTTTTTACTACACCATCCAAAGATACTTTTGCATAATCGGGAATACTTTGTAATGCAAGCTGGCTGGCCATTATAGCTTTAATTGCGCCCATAGTGTTTCGTTCAATACAAGGAATTTGTACCAGTCCGTTTATCGGGTCGCAGGTCATACCAAGATGATGTTCCATCGCTATTTCAGCAGCCATTAAACATTGTTTTTGGGTGCCACCCATTACTTCTGTAAGAGCGGCGGCGGCCATTGCACTGCTAACACCGATTTCAGCCTGGCATCCGCCCATGGCGGCAGAAATTGTTGCACCCTTTTTAAATATACTGCCAATTTCAGATGCAGTGCATAAAAAATGAACAATCATATCATCATTTACATCTTTGCCCGAAAACAATATACAATATTGCAAAACCGCTGGAATTACACCGGCAGCGCCATTTGTAGGCGATGTAACTACTCTGCCGAAGGCTGCATTTTCTTCATTAACTGCAAGAGCAAAACAACTTACCCAGTCGAGAATATTTTTAAAATCGCTTTTGCTTTCTTTTATTGCATACATCCACGAATCATAATCGGTATAGCCTGTGCCTTTAAGAAGATTTTTATTGATAAGTGCAGCCCTGCGTTTTACGTTTAAACCTCCGGGCAAATAGCCTTCTGTATTTGCTCCTCTGAAAATGCATTCTTTCATTACACGCCAAATGTTGAGAATGCCATCAACTGTGTTCTCAGCGTTTCTCCATGATAATTCATTTTCAAGAACAACTTCTGATATGTTCATTCCTGTTTTTAAACACCAATGAAGCAGGTCTGATGAAGTATTGATTGGGAAAGGAAGTTCCTTAAAATCGTTTTGGGAATTTGAGCCGCCTTCCCTGTGTATAAAACCACCACCAATAGAATAGTATGTTTCTGCACATGCTTCACCATTTTTATATTTTACCAGAAAAGTGAGAGCATTAGGATGATATGGTAAAGATTCAGTAATTAAAAATTCGATATCTGAATCAGGATTAAATGATACTGAATATTCATTCAGAAGTTTGAGAGAAGAGCTAGCGGCTATATTATTTATTTTGTTATGAATTTGGTTAACATCAAAGGTAACCGGATCATCGCCGGAAAGGCCGAGTTGCACTGCAATGTCTGTTCCGTGGCCCTTTCCCGTTTTAGCAAGAGAACCGTACAAAAGAACTTTTACAGATTCAATTTGATGTAAACGGCCATTATTGTTTATTGTAGTAATAAAATCCTGAGCTGCACGCCAGGGGCCAAGAGTATGGCTGCTGCTGGGCCCCACTCCTATTTTAAACATATCAAAAACTGAAATGGCTTCGTTTTCCATATTAATTTACTTCTAAAAGATCAATTGTGAATATTAAGTAGGAATTTGCAGGTATTCTTATTGATCCATTTTGATCTCTATAATCAGAATAACCATAACCCAAAGCAGGCGGGATATACAAAGTAATGGTTCCACCTTCTTTTATCAAAGGAAGGCCATATTTCCAGCCATCAATTAGTTGCCCAAGTAACAATGTTATGCCGGTACTGTTCGAATCAAATATGCCTCCATTTTGTAAAGACCCAACATATTTTACAACCATGGTTTTACAAACTTCCGGCGTTTTGCCGGTGCCCGCACTGTTAATTGTGTAGAACATACCTGAAGGATGCAATGTGGCCACAATTCCATTTGCATCAAGCCAGTTGCGAAGGGTTACTATTTCTTCATCGGGAGCAACTCTGCTTGCAGGTGTATAAATACATTCAGTTTCTTTGTCTTTAAAACATGAACTGAAAACGAAGGGAATCGCAAGCAACAATAATAATTTTCTCATATAATTTTTAAGCGGTTTTTGTATTTTCTCTTTTTTGTTTGGCTTTCAGTTCAAGGAACAGTTGTTCATTCATTTCCCACTTAAAATGCATTCTGAAATAAGCGAAGAAAAATACTGCTATAAAAACGGCAATTACAACAACTACATAAGTAGATTGTGAAGTATTTGAAATTTTTGCGTACCAGTCAGGAAGGAAGAAGTAAACTGCTGCAACAAAAAATAATATAGGTGTAAGAAATAAAATTGCGAATGGCAAACCGGCGGTGAGTTTTCTTAAAAAAGTAGCCTCAAAATTTCGGTTTTCTTCCCAGTATTTAATAAATTCCAATTCTTTCGCTGAAAGCATAATGTAAAATTAGTACAATTGATTCAGCCTTTTGTAATTTTAGCACTTAAAAAGCACTTATGAAATTTGAAAATCTGATTGTTCAATATCTATTTGAAAATAAATCTGTAACTCTTCAAAATATTGGAACTTTTATACTTGCAGATGGTTTAAATTTTCATAACACCGACAAAGATTTTGTGCTCCCTCACGATGCTGTAACATTTAATTATGATCCTTATGCAGGGCTTGATGACGGGCTTATAGATTTCGTGGTTTCACATACAAGGAAAATTAAGCCTCTTGCAACCTCCGATCTTGAATCTTTTTGTATTACTTCCAGGGAATATATAAATATTGGAAAGCCTTTACAAATTGAAGGGCTTGGAATTTTACAAAAGGGAAAAGATGATAAATATGAGTTTATTGCCGGCGTTGTTTCAAACCAAAAGGTTACTGAAAACCTGGAAGTGCAACATGAGAAGAAACCCGGAGAAATTTCATTTTCTACACCACCAAGAAAATCATCAAAAGGGAAAAATATTTTAATAGGAGCTATTATTCTTTTAATTCTGTTGGCTGTACCTGTGGCGATAATTTATTTTTATGATAGTGGTTCTAAACAAAATGTTCAATCTTTAATTGCAGATACAACTATTAAAAGAATTGAACCTGTGGCAACAATTTTGAAGGATACTACATCATACATGATTGTAATAAAATCGTTTAATAACGAAATGGATGCAAACAATCAATTGCTGAAGTATAACAATGTAAATAATATGATTTCGGTTTATAAAGAAGATTCAATTCATTTTGATGTTGGAATTGAATTTCAGTCTGCTAATGACAGCATTTTTTTAAAAGACAGTATTAATAAGGCATTCGGTATTCAATCATATATAAAAAACATTCAAAAAAGGTAAATTTTTAAGGATATGGAATTCATGGATTATTATAAAATATTGGGAATTTCTAAAAATGCCACCCAAGATGAAATTAAAAAAGCCTACAGAAAGCTGGCACGTCAACACCATCCTGATACTAATCCGGGCCCTGAATCTCATAAAAAATTTCAACAAATTAACGAAGCAAACGAAGTTCTCAGCGATCCTGAAAAAAGAAAGAAATATGATAAATATGGAAAGGATTGGCAACATAGTGAAGCTTTTGAAAAGCAACGCCGGAGCCAAAGTCAGGGTTCATACGGGCAATATGGAAACTTTGGTGGCGGTGAATTTGATTTCGGCGAAGGCGGATTTTCTGATTTCTTTTCGTCAATGTTTGGCGGTGGAGGTCGGCAATCTTTTAAAAGAAAAGGCCAGGATGTGAATGCAACGTTGCAACTTAATTTAACAGAGGCATTTAGAACTGAAAAGAAAACATTTTCGATAAATGGCCGTAATATACGAATTACAATACCTGCGGGAATTGAAGATGGACAGGTAATTAAACTAAAAGGTTATGGAACAGCCGGAAGCAATGGAGCGCCTGCAGGCGATCTTTACATAACAATTTCAATAAATAATAATACAGAATTTCGCCGGACAGGAAGTGATTTGCATAAAACTTTAGAAATTGATCTTTATACTGCCCTGCTTGGTGGTGATGTAACTCTGGAAACTTTACATGGCAATTTAAAATTAAAGGTTCAGCCTGAAACGCAGAACCATACTAAAACAAGAGTGAAAGGCAAAGGTTTCCCTGTTTATAAATCTGAAGGCAATTTTGGGGATTTATTTATTACCTATTCTGTAAAACTGCCACAACATTTGTCCGCAGAAGAAAAAAGGCTGTTTTCTGAATTGCAAAAACTCAGGCCGGTAGTAAGTTAAATTAATACCCTTTTTAAAAGGTTTCAAAATTTTTTGTGGTTAAATGTAAGGTAACCACGAAGGCCGCATAGAATCCGATCAAGCTGCACAATGTTTATATAAATGTTCTATCCCATCGTGCAATGAAAAATTCGGGAAATAAAAAAGGGTTTCAGAAATGAAACCCTTTTTTAAGATTGTATTAGTAACCCATACCACCCATGTCAGGCGCACCCGGCATTTGAGGTTCATCTTTTTTTGGTTTATCTGCTATAACACACTCTGTTGTTAAAAGCATTCCGGCAATAGAAGCAGCATTTTCCAAAGCTACCCTGCTTACTTTTGTAGGATCAATAACACCGGCTTTAAAGAGGTTTTCATACACTTCAGTTCTTGCATTAAAACCATAATCGCCTTTTCCTTCTTTTATTTTTTGAATAACAATAGAGCCATCAATTCCTGCGTTAGCAGTTAAAGTACGTACAGGAGCTTCTAAAGCACGGCGAACAATTGCCATACCTGTTTGCTCATCTGCAATTTGTCCTTTTACTTTTGATTCAAGAACGGAAACAGCTCTGATGTATGCAACACCACCACCGGGCACAATACCTTCTTCAACAGCAGCCCTTGTTGCATGAAGAGCATCATCAACACGGTCTTTCTTTTCTTTCATTTCAACTTCAGTTGTTGCACCTACGTAAAGTACCGCAACACCTCCGGCAAGTTTTGCCAGGCGTTCCTGAAGTTTTTCTTTATCGTAATCTGAAGTTGTTGTTTCAATTTGAGCTTTAATTTGATTAACTCTTGCAAGAATATCTTTTTTAGCTCCTTTACCACCTACGATAGTTGTATTGTCTTTATCAATAGTAACAGAAGATGCCTGTCCAAGATAAGTAAGATCAACATTTTCGAGGTTGTAACCTTGCTCTTCACTAACCACTGTACCGGCGGTAAGAATAGCAATATCTGTAAGCATTTCTTTTCTGCGGTCGCCAAATCCGGGAGCTTTTACTGCTGCCACTTTAAGCGTACCGCGAAGTTTGTTTACAACAAGAGTTGCAAGTGCTTCACCTTCCAGGTCTTCAGAAATAATAAGTAATGGTCTTCCGCTTTGCGCAACTTTTTCAAGTATATGAAGGATGTCCTTCATTGCGGAGATTTTTTTATCAAAAATCAGAATGTATGGGTTTTGTAATTCAACATGCATTTTTTCGCTGTTGGTTACAAAGTAAGGGCTGATATATCCACGGTCGAATTGCATACCTTCAACTATATCAACAGTTGTGTCGGTACCTTTTGCTTCTTCAACAGTAATAACGCCTTCTTTTCCTACTTTATAAAAAGCTTCGGCAATTAGTTTACCGATTGTTTCATCGTTGTTTGCAGAAATAGTGGCTACCGCCTGAATTTTTTTTGAATCATTTCCAACAGTCTGGCTTTGTTCTTTAAGGTTAGCCACCACAAGGTCAACCGCTTTATCAATTCCGCGTTTAAGATCCATAGGATTTGCGCCTGCAGCAACCATTTTCAAGCCTTCGCTGATTATAGACTGAGCTAAAACAGTAGCAGTAGTAGTACCATCGCCTGCAATTTCAGCTGTTTTGCTTGCAACTTCCTTTACCATTTGAGCACCCATATTTTCAATTGGGTCTTCAAGCTCAATTTCTTTAGCAACGGTAACACCATCTTTTGTGATTTGCGGAGCACCGAATTTTTTCTCAAGAACAACGTTTCTACCTTTTGGCCCAAGCGTTACCTTTACTGCATTTGCTAAAGTATCAACGCCTTTTTTCATTTTATTTCTTGCTTCAATATCGAAGTATAAAATTTTAGACATAAATCTATTTGTATTTTTAAATTTTAGTAATTAAATGATTGCAAGGATATCGCTTTCTTTCATGATTAAATAATCAACGCCTTCATAAGAAATTTCGGTACCTGCATATTTGCCGTAAAGCACAGTGTCACCTTTTTTTACTGTAACAGGCTCATCCTTTTTACCCGGGCCTGCTGCCATAACTGTACCTCTTTGAGGTTTTTCTTTTGCTGTATCAGGAATTATAATGCCGCCCGCTGATTTCTGTTCTGCCGGTGCAGGCTTTACTATTACTCTATCATGCAAGGGTTTTATGTTTAGTTGCATGTTAGTGTTCGACATCTTTGCCATAATGTTTAATGTATTTAAATATTACAATTTTTTGGTACGCAAAAGTACACGAAATTTATACCAACAGCTTAAGAATGTTTCTTTTGTCAGGTAAGAATATTTATTGTCAGTTTTGAAAAAAATTGCAAGACATTTTAACATATAATTATTTTCATTTTAAAGATTGATACAACAAAGTTTAATGCTACTTTTGCCGCTTAAAATATAATGTCGTAAATGATCAGCAGAAGAAATATAAGAGTTAAAGTGATGCAGACTTTATATGCAATTGATTCATTTAGCACTCCTGTTTCAAAGGATGAGGCCATAAAAATGCTGAAGAAAAAAATTGATGAGTCTAAAGAATTGTTTGTTTATCTCATTTATTTTGTTATTGAAGTAGCCCGATATTCTGAAACAGATGCCCGCCATAAAGCTTCAAAACATTTGCCATCATATGAAGATTTGCATGTAAACACACGCATTGCAGGCAATGAATTATTATGGAAAACTCTTGAAAATACTTCCTTTTCCGAACTGGTTAAAGATTACAAATTTTATTCTTTCACTGAACAGGAACTAATAAAAAAATTTTATCAGCAATTAATTGCTACGCCTGAATACAAAGATTACACAGAACTAAATTCACGAAATAAAAAAAGTGAAAGAAGAATCTTGGAATTTATTTTTACAGATATTCTTCTACCGTCAGAAGATTTTACAACTCACATTGAAGAACACTTTTTGAATCGTGATGATGATGCTGAAATGATGCATAGTTTGGTTTTAAATTACTTTAATAAGCAGGACGAAAACAGTTTTAGGGATTTTATTACTGAGGAGAAAATGGAATTTGCAAAAAATCTTCTTACTACAGTTATAGATAAATCTGAAGTAACATTAAACTTAATTAAACCCCGTTTAAAAAATTGGGATGCAGACAGAATAGCAGCTTTAGACCTGATAATTCTTCAAATGGGAGTATGCGAATTTCTATATTTTGAAACCATTCCAACCAGAGTAACAATAAACGAATATATTGATCTTGCAAAAGCATACAGCACAGAGCAAAGCGGACAATTTGTAAACGGCCTTCTTGATAATATTAATAAAGACCTTTCCGCAGAAAATAAAATAGAAAAACAGAAGTATAAAAACAGCACTTTATAATGAGAAAGTTACTTTATATAATCCTTCCATTGCTTATTTCATGTCAAATAAGAGATCCTAAAAAGAATTCTATTGATAATCTTGCGAAGCAGGATTCTCTTACCCAAACTCAGGTTATGGTTTATGATTCAGTATATGATTTCGGTACAATTAAAGAAGGTGATATAGTGGAATTTAGTTTTAAATTTAAGAATACAGGAAAATATCCACTTATAATAACAAACACTTCCGCAAGTTGCGGATGCACAGTGCCCGAAAAGCCTGAAGAACCGATTCAGCCCGGCAATGACGGCGAAATAAAAGTGAAGTTTAACAGCAGCAGGCGTGAAGGTAATATGAACAAGCATGTGGTTGTAACATCAAATGCAACCTTTCCACAATTGCTATTAAAAGGAACAGTAGAAAAACAATAATTAATAAAATAAAATGGAAATTTTAAACATTTTTTTAATGGCGCCGGATCCAAGCGGAAAGGGCGGAAGTTCAGGAACGTTGATAATGATGGGATTGATGATCCTTGTGTTTTGGCTTTTTATGATCAGGCCGCAGGCAAAGAAAGCCAAACAACAGAAAGAATTTGTAAACTCAATGCAAAAGGGAGACAAAATAGTTACTATATCCGGCATTCATGGCACTATAAATAAAGTAAATGAAGATGGAACTATAATGCTGGAAACAAGTCCCGGAAGTTATATGAAAATTGAAAAAACTGCTGTAAGCCTGGAATGGTCGAATTCAGCCAATAAGGCTGCAACAGCAGAAGTTAAAAAATAATTTTTATGCTAAAAGTCGGGCTCACCGGTGGAATGGGAAGTGGCAAATCTACAGTTGCCAAAATATTTCAAATACTTGGTGTGCCCGTTTATTTTGCAGATATAGAAGCAAAAAGAATTATTAATACCGATCCTAAAATACAAAAGGAAATAACAAGTTATTTCGGTGAAAAATCATTTGTCGGCGGCAAATTGAACAAACAATATATTTCGGCAAATATATTCAGCGACAGGGCACGAATAAACCATCTGAATTCAATTATTCACCCGGCTACAATTAGAGATGCTAATGACTGGATGGCCAAACAAACTTTTCCTTATGCAATAAAGGAAGCGGCCTTGATTTTTGAAGCAGGTTCAGAAGTTTATTTAGATAATGTAATTGGAGTATCAAGCCCTCTACCCTTGCGTTTAAAAAGAATTCAATCGAGAGATAACCTTGCGGTTGATGAAATTTTGTTACGTATGAGCAACCAAATGGATGAAGATTTGAAAATGCAACAGTGTGATTTTGTTATTTACAATGATGAAGAAAATATGCTTATTCCACAGGTGTTAGAATTACATTCAAAACTGCTACAACTTAGTTCATCCACAACCTCTGTGGATCTCACATCATTTTAAATTTTCGAGTGCTTTTTTAATTTTATTTAAACCTATTTCCAGGTTTTCAATACTATTTGCAAAAGAAATTCTGATACACTCAGGTTCTCCAAAAGCTTTTCCTGTAACGGTACTTACATGTGCATCATTTAGCAGATACATACACAAGTCATCAGCATTTGCAATTATTTCTCCGGCAGGAGTTTTCTTATTAAAATATGCTTTCACATTAGGAAAAACATAAAATGCCGCAGGCGGCTCATTAATTTCTATGCCTTTAATTTCAAGGAGAAGTTTCATTACAATATCACGCCTTTTCTGAAATTGTTCAACCATTTTATACGTGGGTTCAAGGCTGCCGTTAAGAGCTGCAATAGCTGCACGCTGTGTTATGGCATTGGTGCCGCTTGTGAACTGCCCCTGAATTTTATCGCAAGCTTTGGCAATTTCTTTACTTGCTGCCATATACCCAAGTCTCCAGCCCGTCATAGCAAAACCTTTACTTAAACCATTAATAACAACTACCCTCTCTTTAATTTCCTCAAAACATGCTATACTCGTATGCTTACCACCAAAATTTATATGTTCGTAAATTTCATCACTCATTATATAAATATGGGAGTGCTTTTTAAAAACTTCTGCGAGAGCTTTCAATTCTTCATAATTATACAATGCCCCCGTAGGATTACAAGGGGAAGAAAACATAAAAAATTTTGTTTTAGGAGTAATTGCAGCTTCAAGTTGCTCAGGTGTAATCTTATAACCATTTTCCTGAGTGGTTCTAACCTGAATAACAATACCACCGGCTAACTTTACTATTTCACTGTATGTAACCCAAAATGGCGTGGGAATAATAACTTCATCACCTTTATCAACAATTGCAAGTACAGCATTAGCAATACATTGCTTTGCGCCGGTACTAACAACTATTTGGTCGGGAGTATAATCAAGATTATTTTCTCTTTTAAATTTATCG
>Ga0182739_1002681_pt1 | contig 16326 bp, 15 predicted proteins | sample eDN5th30CBELigBY_FD_128873 | JGI IMG/M metagenome (GOLD analysis project Ga0182739, IMG submission 128873) | Enriched backyard soil microbial communities from Emeryville, California, USA - eDNA 5th pass 30_C BE-Lig BY (version 2) (version 2) | ecosystem: Environmental > Terrestrial > Soil >... | reverse complement strand
TGCGCGCATTACCGGCGCCGGTCGTCGTCGGGGTCAACGGCGTGGCGGCGGGCGCGGGGGCCAATCTGGCCCTCGCGGGCGACATCGTCATCGCCAAAAGATCGGCCAGCTTCATCCAGCCATTCTGCCGCCTTGGCCTGCTGCCCGATACCGGAGGCACGTACGTGCTGCCTCGGCTGGTGGGGCCGGCCCGCGCCATGGGGCTGGCGATGTTGGGCGACAAGCTCAGCGCCGAGAAGGCGGAGCAGTGGGGCTTGATCTGGGAGTGCGTCGACGACGAACAGTTCGACGCCCGCCTGGATGAGCTGGCGACGCATTTCGCGAGCGCACCCACGAAAGGACTGGCCTACACCAAACGCGCCATCAACCAGAGCCTGAACCATACGCTGGACCAGCAGCTGGACCTGGAACGCGACCTGATGCGCGAACTCGGCGCCAGCGCGGACTATGCCGAAGGGGTGTCGGCGTTCTTGAACAAGCGCCAGCCGGCCTTCAAGGGGGAATGATGAATTCCATTCCCGAACAGGCATCCGGCACTCTCGCCATTCCCGAGGACCCGCAGGAACTGGCCGAACTCGCCGCCCGGACCATGTACGACAACGACCCTGCATCGCAGGCGCTGGGCGCGCGCCTGGTATTCGTGGCGCCGGGTGAAGCGCGCATGTCGATGACCGTGCGCGGCGATATGCTCAATGGTCACAAGACCTGCCATGGCGGCTTCATTTTTGCGCTGGCCGACAGTACATTCGCGTTCGCCTGCAATTCACGCAACCTGGCCACTGTTGCGTCAGGCTGTTCCATCGATTATCTCGCTCCCGGATTCGAGGGCGATGTGCTGACCGCGCATGCAATCGAATATTCGCTTGCGGGCCGGACCGGTGTCTACGACGTTCACGTCACTAACCAGGATGGCAAGCGGATCGCCATATTTCGGGGACGTTCGTATCGAATCAAGGGCCAGGTGGTGGGCGAGTAGTATCGCCATCGCGACCCCGGGCCGTCGTCGGGCGACGGCGCCCGTACTTATCCAGAAAGCTAGTCAAAAGGGCAGGAGTCAACATGTCAGAGTCGAAATCGTCGAACAAAGGGCGGGATGCCATCGAGCACGCCAGCCAGGATGAGCTGCGAAGCTTGCAACTGGAGCGCTTGAAGTGGTCGCTCAAACACGCTTACGACAATGTGCCGCACTACAAACAGGCATTTGACGCTGCCGGAGTGCATCCGGACGATCTGAAGCAACTGTCGGACCTGTCCCGTTTCCCCTTCACGACCAAGAAAGAACTGCGGGACAACTACCCCTTCAACATGTTCGCCGTGCCACGCGAGCAGGTCGTGCGTATCCACGCGTCCAGCGGCACCACGGGCAAACCCACCGTCGTGGGCTACACCGCCAAGGATATCGACAACTGGTCCAATCTGGTCGCCCGTTCCATCTGGGCCGGAGGCGGCCGTCCTGGTGATATCGTGCACGTCGCGTATGGCTATGGACTGTTCACCGGCGGATTGGGCGCCCACTACGGCGCCGAGCGCCTGGGCTGCTCGGTCGTCCCGATGTCGGGCGGCCAGACCGAGAAGCAGGTGCAATTGATCCACGATTTCCAGCCGCGCATCATCATGGTCACCCCTTCCTACTTCTGCAACATCCTCGAGGAAATGGAACGGCAGGGCATGGATCCCAAGTCGAGCTCCCTGCGCATCGGCATCTTCGGCGCCGAGCCCTGGACGGGGCAAATGCGCCAGGACATCGAACACCGCTCGACCATTGATGCCGTTGACATCTATGGCCTGTCAGAGGTCATGGGTCCGGGCGTCGCCATGGAGTGTGTCGAAGCCAAGGATGGCCCCGTGGTCTGGGAAGACCATTTCTATCCCGAGATCATCAATCCGGATACCGGTGAGGTCGTTGCCGACGGCGAGCAGGGCGAGCTGGTGTTTACATCCCTGACCAAGGAGGCGATGCCGGTCATCCGGTACCGCACGCGCGACCTGACACGCCTGCTGCCTCCGACGTGCCGCAGCATGCGGCGCATCGACAAGATCACCGGCCGCAGCGATGACATGCTGATCGTTCGCGGCGTGAACCTCTTCCCGACCCAGGTAGAAGAGATCGTCCTGAAGATGCCCGAGCTCTCCGCGCAATACCAATTGGTGCTGACGCGCAGCGGCAACCTGGATGAACTGGAGATCCTCACGGAAGTGCGCCCCGAGTTCGACCACCTGGGCGTGTCGCAGCGTGAGGTCCTTGCGTCCAAGCTGCAGCATGCCGTCAAGACGTACATCGGCGTATCGGCGCGGGTATCGGTGCAGACCGCCGGGTTGGTGGAGCGAACACTGACCGGCAAGGCGCGGCGCGTCGTGGACAAACGTCCCAAATAGATCCGGCGGGATCCGGCCTGATGGCGCCCCGGGAGGCTGCAGACAACGTTCGGCATCCCGGGGCGCTGTCGTTCATGGCGTAGCACTTTTTGTCCCTGTTCCGGACAAGGTATCATTCAGTGTTAAGCGTGGCGTCGGGATGGGGACATGGTGACTGGGGCAGGGGCGGGCATGGCTGCAATGGCGGCGCGGGTAGCCATCGCGGGCATAGGCGTCGACCTCATGCACGTCCAGCGCATCGAAGAGGTCTACGCGCGTCACGGCGACAAGTTCGTCCGCCGGATACTCGGCCCCCAGGAAATCGAGAAATTCCAGCGGCGCCACCAGCGTGATCCGCGACGCGGCATCCGGTACCTGGCAACCCGATTTGCGGCCAAGGAGGCATTCTCCAAGGCGATAGGATTGGGCATGCACAGCCCCATGACCTGGACCCGCATGCAGACGCTGAACGAGCCCAGCGGCAAGCCTGCAGTAATGCTGTCCGGGCCCTTGGCGGCATGGTATGAAGCGCGTTTCGGCGCCGCCCATGTTTCAATTACGGACGAAAGCGATACGGTCGCGGCCTTTGTGGTGGTCGAGACGCGTGCGCTGGAACAAGGACATAACGGATAAGTGATGACAGCCAATACGACGCGTGCGAGCCTTCCTCCGGGCCCCGTGATGGTGGATGTGGACGGAACGACACTGACGGATCACGAACGCGCCCGCCTGCGTCATCCGCTGGTGGGGGGCGTCATACTCTTTGCGCGGAACTTCGAGAACCGCGAGCAATTGGCGGATCTGTGCTCAGCCATCCATGCCGAACGCGATGAACCGCTGCTGATCGCGGTGGACCACGAGGGCGGCAGGGTGCAGCGCTTTCGGACTGATGGGTTCACGCCGATCCCCGCCATGAACGTTTTCGGGGAACTGTGGTCCCAGGATTCACTGGCAGCGATGCGCCTGGCGTCGGAAACGGGGTACGTACTGGGGGCCGAATTGCGGGCCTGCGGCGTGGATCTCAGCTTCACGCCGGTCCTGGACCTGGACTATGGCGTCAGCAAGGTCATCGGCAATCGGGCGTTTCATCGCGACCCGCGCGTGGTGGCCATGTTGGCCCGGGCTGTCATCCAGGGGCTCAAGCTGGCCGATATGGCCGCTTGCGGCAAGCATTTCCCGGGACACGGTGCGGTCGAGGCGGATTCTCACCACGAGATCCCGGTGGACACCCGCAGCTTCGAGGACATCATGCAGGAAGACGCAGCGCCCTATGGCTGGCTTGGCGACATGATCCTGCCTTCCGTCATGCCCGCTCATGTCATCTATTCCCAGGTCGACCCGCAGCCCGCCGGCTTTTCGCCGCACTGGATCGGCAAGGTGCTGCGCCAGGATCTCGCCTACGATGGCGTCGTATTCTCGGATGACCTCACCATGGAAGGCGCGACGGTTGCGGGCGACATCCTGGCGCGCGCTCAGGCTGCCCTGAAGGCCGGATGCGACATGGTGCTGGTGTGCAATCGACCGGACATGGCCGACGACCTGCTCGCACGGCTGGATATTTCGTCCAGCGACGCATCGATCCAGCGCATACGCCGCCTGATGCCCACGAAGCCGGCTGTTCCGTGGGAGGCCTTGCAGGCCGACGAACGCTATCAATATGCCCGAAGACTTCAATCTCAAATCGTTTCTGGCTGACCTGCCTCATTTGCCCGGCGTCTATCGGCACATCGATGCGCAGGGCGAGGTGCTGTATGTCGGCAAGGCGCGCGACCTGAAAAAGCGGGTGACTTCCTACTTCCAGAAGACCCCGTCGAGTCCCCGCATCGCCCATATGGTCGCACGTGTCATTCGGCTCGAGGTGACGGTTACACGCTCGGAAGCTGAAGCGCTGCTGCTCGAGAACAACCTGATCAAGCGCCTGCAGCCGCGCTATAACATCCTGTTCCGTGACGACAAGTCTTATCCCTATCTGCAGTTGACGGGGCACGACGTGCCGCGCGTAGCCTATTACCGCGGCAGCACGAGCGGCAAGGGCCGCTACTTCGGGCCATATCCGAATGCGTGGGCGGTGCGCGAGACAATACAGATCTTGCAACGGGTGTTCAGGCTACGGTCCTGCGAGGACAGCGTCTACGCCAACCGGTCCCGCCCCTGTCTGCTGTACCAGATCGGGCGGTGCTCGGCGCCTTGTGTCGGCCTGATTTCAAACGAGGCCTACCAGGCCGATGTGCAGCGCGCCATCAAGTTTCTCGACGGACAGGCCAGCGAGGTGCTGCACGACATCGAATCGCGAATGCAGCAGGCGTCGGCGGCCCTGGATTTCGAGCAGGCGGCCGTCTTGCGCGACCAGATGGGATCCCTTGCCAAGGTCCTGCAGCAGCAGTCCATGGAGAAAATCGGCAATGACGATGTGGATGTCATTGCGCTGGCCGTCGCGGGTGGACGGGTATGCGTGAATCTGGCGATGGTCCGAGGCGGGCGCCATCTGGGCGACAAGCCTTTCTTTCCAACGCAGACGAACGACGACACCCCGGGCGACGTGCTGGCGGCGTTCGTGGCCCAGCATTATCTGGACACGGCGATGCCGCCCGTGCTGGTCTGTTCGCACGTGCTGCCTGATCCCAGCCTGATGGACCTGCTGGCTGAACAGACCGGCGTCAAGGCGCGCGTGCTGATCCGCCCGCAAGGCTTGCGCAAGACCTGGCTGGAGCAAGCCGTAAAGAATGCCGAGCTGGCGCTCGCCCGTCTTCTGACCGAATCCAGCGCGCGGGCGGCGCGGACGCTGGCCCTGTCGACGGCACTGGATCTGGATACCGACGAAGCGGCGCTCGATGCCCTGCATATCGAATGCTTTGACATCAGCCATACGGCGGGCGAGGCCACGCAGGCGTCTTGCGTGGTCTACAAGCATCACGACATGCAGCCTTCGCTCTACCGGCGCTACAACATCGCGGGCATCACACCGGGCGATGACTATGCCGCCATGAGGCAGGTGCTGACGCGGCGATTCTCGCGCGTCGCGGACGGGCAGGCCGAGATGCCGGGGGTCGTGCTGATCGATGGCGGCAAGGGACAGGTCGAAGTAGCCAGGCAGGTTTTCGTCGAACTGGGCCTGGATACCAGGACCATCGTGGGCGTGGCGAAAGGGGAGGGGCGCAAGGTGGGCCTGGAGACCCTGGTTTTTGCCGATGACCGGGCGCCGGTGGCGCTGGGCGTCGAATCGGCAGCGCTCATGCTGGTCGCACAGATTCGCGACGAGGCGCACCGTTTTGCCATCACGGGCATGCGCGCCAAGCGAGCCAAATCGCGCAATGTGTCGCGGCTGGAAGAGATCGAGGGCGTGGGCGCCCGGCGTCGCCAGAAGCTGCTGGCCCGGTTCGGTGGTTTCTCCGGCGTGGTGGGGGCGAGTGTCGACGATTTGCGTTCGGTCGAAGGAATCTCGGCCGAGCTCGCCGAACGCATCTATCAGGCGCTCCGTTGAGGTAGTATTCATCTTATGCCTCTGAACTTGCCCATTGCCCTGACCTGGCTGCGTATTGCCATGATCCCGCTCGTCGTGGGCCTGTATTACCTGCCCGCCGACTGGCTGGCTCCGCCCACGCGCGATACGCTGGCTGCCGTTGCCTTCATCATTGCCGCCTTGACCGATTGGTTCGATGGCTGGCTGGCGCGCCGGTGGAACCAGACGTCGTCGTTCGGGGCGTTCCTGGATCCCGTCGCCGACAAGCTCATGGTCTGCGCGGCCCTGCTGGTCCTGCTCGATATCGACCGCGTCGATACCTTCATTGCGCTGATCATTATCGGGCGCGAAATCACCATTTCGGCGCTGCGCGAGTGGATGGCGAAGATCGGCGCCAGCGGCAGCGTCGCGGTGCATCGCCTGGGCAAGTTCAAGACGGCGGCGCAAATGGTCGCCATTCCGTGCCTGCTGTACTGGCGACCCCTTTACGGCGTGTCCACCGAATTGGTAGGGCAGGCCCTGATCGTCATTGCGGCGATCCTGACCGTTTGGTCAATGTGCTATTACCTGCGCAAGGCCTGGCCCGAGATCCGCGACAAATCCGACCGCCACGCCTGACGCTTTATAACGAGATACCAGAATGAGTGCCGCCACCGTTGATCAGTTGCCCGATAGTCCAACGCTCAGGCGCAAGGACTGGAGCATTATCGGTCTGATCGGTGCGGCGCATGCCTGCTCGCATTTCTTCCAGCTTGTCTTCCCGACGCTGTACCTGTCGCTGGCCCATGACTACGGCTATGACTTCGTGAAGCTAGGCTTGCTGGCGTCGGTCTTCTTCCTGGTGTCCTGCCTGGGGCAGGCGTCGTCCGGCTTTATCGTGGATCGCATCGGCCCCGCGCCCGTGTTGCGTTTTGGGCTCGGATGCTTCGTCGTGTCGGGTGTCCTGATCGGCGCATCGAACGGCTATGCGATGCTGATGCTGGCCGCGGTCATTGGCGGCATCGGCAACTCAGTTTTCCATCCCGTCGATTATTCGATCATCAATCATCGCGTCAGTCCGCGGAGGCTGGGCCATGCGTTCAGTACGCACGGCCTTACCGGCAATTTGGGATGGGCACTGACGCCGGTCTTCATGGCGGCGCTCATCCATCTGTGGAATTGGCGCGTTGCCACCTTCGGTGCTGCCGCGCTGATCGCCTTCGTGCTGTTCCTGACGTGGTTGGGGCGCGACCTGCTGGCCGGGAAGAACGTACAGAAGCCGGCTGCCGACGCCGAGGGAACCAACGCGACGGAGCCCAGCCTGGCCAGCCAGTCGGTGGCGCAAACGCTGGCCACGCTGATGGTGCGTCCGGCCTTATGGGGTGCATTCCTGTTTTTCGCCTTCACGTCCATGGCGCTGTCCGCCGTCCAGAACTACACCATCCCCATGCTGGGCGATGTCTACAGCATCGACAAGGTCATGGCGGGCACGACCCTGTCAGCTTATATGATTGCGGCCGCCGCAGGCATGGCGGCGGGCGGGTTTCTGGCGGGCGCCACGCCCAACAGCGAGCGTGTCGTCGCCATCTCCCTGGTGCTGGCTGGGGCGCTGCTGGTGGTTCTTGCTTCGGGTGTTGTCCCGCCTGTTGTCGCGATGGCGCTTGTCGGGCTGGCCGGCTTCTGTTCAGGCGTTTCATCCCCGTCGCGCGACATGTTGATCCGCCGGGTCACGCCCAAGGGCGCGACAGGCACGGTCTACGGACTGGTTTACTCCGGCATGGACGTCGGCTCGTCGCTCGCGCCGGTCGGCTTCGGACTGATGCTCGATGGCGGATTCAGCCAAGGACCGTGGTTCGGGGCGGCCACAGGGTTTGTGGTGGCTGCCGGATTGGCGGTCTGGGTGGCGCGCTGCGCCATGTCCGCTACGGTGCATCCGCAGGCGGCGCGCGCCTGAACCGACTTATTGCCGCAGGCCTCGAGCTTCGCTTACTTGGCCGGGCGCGCTGCTCCGCCACGGGTTGATGTCGAGGCCGCCCCGACGGGTATAGCGGGCATAGACCTGCAGCGCCTGCGGTTGGCATGCCTTCCAGATGTCGCAATACATGTGCTCCACGCAGTGCTCGTGAAACTCCGTGTGCCTGCGCAGTGAAACGATGTATTGCAGCAGGGCGGCCGGGTCGATCTGCCGGCCCGTATAGCGGACCTGCACACTGCCCCAATCGGGCTGGCCCGTGACCGGGCAATTGGACTTCAGCAAATCGGAAGTCAGGGTCTCGGTGACGATCTGCGGGCTTTCGCGACAACGCAGGAGCTGCGGCGCAGGCTCGTAGGTATCGATGTCGATGTCCAGGTCATCGATGCTGTCACCTTCCAGCGGGCGGCATTCGAGGACGTCACCCGGCTTCAGCACCTGCAAGCTGACGTCGACACGCGCCCCGGCTGCCTTTCCAAGGTCGGCGGCCATGAGCTCCATGACACGGTACTCATTTTCGTAGCGCTCTTCCGAAAAAGAATTCAGATAAAGCTTGAACGACTTTGACTCCACCAGGCAGGGGCTGCCGTAGGGAAAGACGAAGCGCCCCAGCGCAACGACGGGCTTGCCCCGAGCGTTGAGCCACGAGATTTCATAGGCGTTCCAGATATCGGCGCCATGCCAAGGCTCGGGCACAGCGAGCGAAGCCCGGTTCAGCGAGCGGGCGATGGGAAACAAAAGACCTGGATCGTAGGCGGCGGGATAGGCGACATCCCGGCCCAGGACCGTATGGACGAGAGAGGAATCGGACATGATGTAAAGCGGACAGCGCCCGGTGCGTTGGGCAGAGAGAAGATTGATCCTCTATTGTACCTGTCCGGCATCATGTTATTTCACATCATGAAACGCTCGGGTCGTCTCGTGAAACGAGCAGTGTTGCGACGCAGCGCAGCTTCTTTCATAAAGGAAAATATCGTTTCGTTATATGAAATAAAAGTCGCACAGTATTGATTCTAAACCAAAAAATATCGTGTCTTATATAAGACATAAGTGCTCTTTGTCGTGCAGCATACGCGTAGACTTTGCTCATCCAATCTTTCTTTTTTCTCTTTAACTTTTTAAGGAAAGCACCATGAGTACACGAGAAAACGAAATCCGCAACCTTCAGAAGTCCTGGGCCGAGGACCCGCGCTGGCACGGCATCAAGCGCGGATACGGCGCCGAGGAGGTCGTGCGCCTTCGCGGGTCAGTCGTGGTCGAACACACGCTGGCTCGTCGCGGCGCCGAGAAACTATGGAACCTCCTGCATACCGAGCCCTTCGTCAACTCGCTGGGCGCACTGACCGGCAACCAGGCCATGCAGCAGGTGAAGGCCGGTCTCAAGGCCATCTATCTGTCCGGCTGGCAGGTGGCGGGCGACGCGAACGGTGCCGGGGAAATGTATCCCGACCAGTCTCTTTATCCCGCCAACTCGGTGCCGCAAGTGGTTCGTCGCATCAATAATGCGCTGACCCGTTGCGACCAGATTCAATGGATGGAAGGCCGCAATCCCGGCGATGAAGGCTACCTTGACTATTTCGCACCCATCGTGGCCGACGCCGAAGCGGGCTTTGGCGGGGTGTTGAATGCGTTCGAATTGATGAAAGCCATGATCGAGGCAGGCGCCGCCGGCGTGCACTTCGAAGACCAGCTTGCTGCGGTCAAGAAATGCGGGCACATGGGCGGCAAGGTATTGGTTCCGACGCGCGATGCCGTCGCCAAGCTTGTGTCCGCCCGGCTGGCGGCCGACGTGCTGAATGTGCCCACGCTGCTGCTGGCGCGGACCGACGCCGACGCGGCCGACCTGGTCACGAGCGACATCGACGAAAACGATCGGCCGTTCATCACAGGGGAACGCACCGTGGAAGGCTTCTTCCGTACCCGCGCCGGCATCGAGCAGGGCATTGCGCGCGGCCTGGCCTATGCGCCGTATGCCGATTTGTTGTGGTGCGAAACCTCCACGCCGAATCTCGACTATGCGCGCAAGTTCGCCGAAGCCATACACCGTCAGTTCCCGGGCAAGATGCTGGCGTACAACTGCTCGCCGTCCTTCAACTGGAAAAAGAACCTCGACGATGCCACCGTGGCCAAATTCCAGCGCGAACTGGGCGCCATGGGCTATAAGTTCCAGTTCATCACGCTGGCCGGCTTCCATGCCCTCAACTATGGCATGTTCGAGCTGGCGCACGGTTATGCGCGTCGCCAGATGAGCGCGTTCGTCGAACTGCAGCAAAAAGAGTTCGCTGCAGCCGATCTGGGCTTTACGGCAGTGAAGCACCAGCGCGAGGTGGGGACGGGCTATTTCGATGCCGTGACCCAGGTCATCGAAGGCGGCCAGTCGTCGACCACGGCACTGTCGGGTTCGACCGAAGAAGCGCAGTTTGAAACCGACAGCAGTGCCACCGGCCTGAAGGTGGCCTGACGCGCCAAGGGCGGCCGCCGGATCGCTGGCCGCCCTAAGCGGGCCTCCGGATCGCCGGCCACCCTAAGCGGGCCTCCGGAAGGCCGGCCCCCTTGATCTACATCAAGGCGGGTTGGGGTGCGCATGGGTATAGTCCTCATCATGCGCACTTTCTCTGTCTTTTCAATCCCCCATGGTCTCTCCGATGCCGATCGGCAGAAGCGCCGGCATATGCTCGCGCGGACGGGGCTGGGGTGGCTGGGCATGATGCAGGTTATGATGTTCGCGTTTCCGGGGTACCTGCGCAGTGACTCCATGGGGACCGAAAACCTGGCCCTGCTCGACGACGCGATCATCCTGATGAACTGGATCAGCCTTGTGCTGACGGTGCCGGTCATCCTGTATTGCGCCTGGCCGGTCTGGGGCGCTGCACTGGGGCGCATGCGGGAAGGCAAGGTCAGCATGGATGTGCCGGTCGCCCTGGGAATCATTGCCGCATTCATACCCAGCGTCATGACGACCGTCTCCGGGCGCGGCGAGGTGTATTTCGACTCGGTCACGATGTTCGTGGCCTTCTTGCTCACTGCCCGCTATCTCGAGCTCTGCGCCCGGCAGTCCGTCGGCACGGGCAAGGCGCATCAGCTGATCGAACAATTCAGGCATGCCATGTCGGCCCGGGCCAACAGGCTGGCCTTTTGGTTCGTCGTCGTGCAACTGGGCCTGGCTTTCCTCGCAGGAGCGTTCTGGTACCTTTATGCGCCGCAGCACACCATCCCCGTGATGGTGGCGTTGCTGGTCATGAGCTGTCCCTGCGCCATGGCGATGTCGGTACCGACCGCGGTTGCCGCCGCCCATGCCAGCGTGGCGCGCACGCAGGCGAACGAAGCGCAAGTGGCTCAGATTATCGCTGCCACGGGCGTCGTGGCGCGACAGAACTTGGTCGGGTCCGTCATCTGGCACCTGCTGATGACGCCGCTGGCGGCCTACGGTCTCGTTGCGCCGTGGGTTGCGGCGCTGACCATGCTTCTGTCTTCGCTCGCGGTGGCGGGCAATTCCTGGCGGCTTTTCCGCCGCTACGGGCATGGGCAGGAGGCGGACTTCGCACCCGTCCCGGCCCAGGGCTGAGCATGCCTTCTCTGTTCCTGTTGCTGCCGATCTCGCTGGTCTTGGTGCTGGTCATCGGCGCCGCATTCTGGTGGGCCATCTTTGCGGGACAGTTCGACGATACGCAGGAGGCGGCGAACTCCATCCTCCGTGACGATGATGCGCCTCCCGAAACGATGGACGCTACGCCACCGGATCACGAGGATGGCAACGATCCGGGCGCCAAACAGGGCAAGGCTTGACACAGATCAAGGCTGCGTAAGGCGTCTTCGGGCAAGATGCTGTCATCGGGTTTTTGTTTACTTGTCTTAGGGGATCTTCATGGGCACTTCCGATACCGTCGGAATTCGGGCCGAAAACTACAATTATGGGGTGGTGCGGCAGTTCACCATTGCCACCATCGTCTGGGGCGTGGTCGGGATGGCCGTGGGCGTGTGGATAGCGGCCCAGCTGGCCTGGCCTCAGCTCAACTTCGATATCCCGTGGCTGAGCTATGGGCGCTTGCGTCCACTGCATACGAATGCCGTGATTTTTGCGTTCGGCGGCAGTGCCCTGTTCGCCACGTCCTATTACGTGGTGCAGCGCACCTGTCAGACCCGGCTGTTCAGCGACAAGCTGGCGGCCTTTACCTTTTGGGGCTGGCAGGCGGTCCTGGTTGCGGCGGTTATTACGCTGCCCATGGGCTTCACCAGCACGAAGGAATATGCCGAGCTGGAGTGGCCGATCGACATCCTGATCGCGCTGGTATGGATCACTTACGCCGTGGTGTTTTTCGGCACCATCGCCAGGCGGCGCGTCAAGCATATCTATGTGGCCAACTGGTTCTTCGGCTCGTACATCCTGACGATCGCCATTCTGCATATCTTCAATAACCTCGAGATGCCGGTTTCGCTGTGGAAATCGTATTCCGCCTACGCCGGCGTCCAGGACGCCATGGTGCAATGGTGGTATGGCCACAACGCCGTCGGGTTCTTCCTGACGACCAGCTTCCTGGGCATGATGTACTACTTCGTGCCCAAGCAGGCAGAGCGTCCGATCTATTCGTATCGGCTGTCCATCGTCCACTTCTGGGCGCTGGCCTTTACCTACATGTGGGCTGGTCCTCACCACCTGCTGTATACCTCGCTGCCCGACTGGACACAGTCTCTGGGCATGGCCCTGTCGCTGATTCTGCTGGCGCCGTCCTGGGGCGGCATGATCAACGGGATCATGACGCTGTCGGGCGCCTGGCACAAGCTGCGCACTGACCCCATCCTCAAGTTCCTGGTCGTCGCGCTGTCGTTCTACGGCATGTCCACGTTCGAGGGCTCGATGATGTCCATTCGTACCGTGAACGCCCTGTCGCACTATACCGACTGGACGGTGGGCCACGTGCATTCCGGCGCACTGGGCTGGGTCGCGATGATCACCTTCGGATCGTTGTACTACATGATTCCCCGCCTGTACGGACGCAAGTCCATGGCCAACATGAAGCTCGTGGACCTGCATTTCTGGATGGCGACGCTGGGCGTGGTGCTGTACATCAGTTCCATGTGGATCGCCGGAGTCATGCAGGGCCTGATGTGGCGCGCCACCGGTGCAGACGGCACGCTGACCTACAGCTTCGTCGAATCGGTCAAGGCAACCTATCCTTTCTACGTCATTCGATTGTTGGGTGGCTTGTGTTTCCTGGGCGGGATGGGCGTCATGGCGTGGAACACCTGGATCACTGTCCGAGGCCAGAAGAAGGTGAATCCGGCTGTGTACATGTATAGCCCCGATGCCCGCGATCCGGCATTGCTTGGCCCTGCATCGGCCAACGCCTAAGGAGCACGAACATGGAACACAAGACGAAAACGACTTTCTCCCACAAGCTGATTGAAAAGAATGTGGGCCTGCTCATCATTCTCAGTATCGCCGTGGTGTCCTTCGCCGGCCTGGTGCAGATCGTTCCGCTGTTTTTTCAGCACTCGACCACCACGCCTACGCCGGGCGTACAGCCTTACGAGCCGCTGAACCTCATCGGCCGCGACGTCTACATACGCGAAGGCTGCGTGAGCTGTCACTCGCAGCAGATCCGCATGCTCAGCTCGGAAGTCCAGCGCTATGGTCCTTATTCGCTCGCCGGCGAGTCGACGTACGACTACCCCTTCCTCTGGGGCTCCAAACGGACGGGTCCGGATCTGGCCCGGGTAGGGGGGCGTTACTCCGACGACTGGCATCGCGTGCACCTGCGCAACCCGCGCGACGTCGTGAAGGAGTCCAACATGCCTTCCTATCCCTGGCTGCAGCACAATTCGGTCGCCAACGAAAACGTGCAGGACCGCATGCGCGCCTTGCGCAAGCTCGGCGTGCCCTACACCGATGAACAGATCGCCGAGGCACCCAAGCAACTGCAAGGAAAAACCGAGGAAGACGCCCTGATCGCCTACCTGCAAGGGCTGGGTCTGGCGGGCCGCGAGGCGGCTGCGAAGGCGGTCGCCGAAGGAGCACTGTAATGGCCATCATCAACGGCATCGCCACCATCGTGGCCATGCTCACCTTCCTGGGCATCGTCTGGTGGGCCTTCTCGCGGGGGCGTAAAGACGCCAATCGCGAAGCGTCGCTCCTGCCTTTCGCTATTCCGGATGAACAAGTCGTCCATACAGAACAACGGGATCCGTCATGAGTGATTTTGTCAGTAGCTTCTGGAGCTACTTCATTACCGTCATAGCTCTGGGCGGTATCGCATTTTGTATTTGGTTGCTGTATACGCAGCGTGCATGGCTGAAGAAGACCGTGCCCCAGGTCGAGGACACCGGACACGTCTGGGATGGCGACCTGACCGAGCTGAATACTCCGGTTCCCCGCTGGTGGACCGTCATGTACCTCGGACTTTGTTTCATTGCCCTGGCCGTGCTGTTCCTGTATCCGGGCCTGGGCAGCTACGAAGGCCGCCTGGGTTTCTCGTCGGCTGACGAGGTCAAGGCGGATCAGCTCGCCATGGTCGAGCAGATCAGGCCGGTGTACGAGCGCTATGGCCAGATGCCCATCGAGCAGGTCGCGCATGACGCCGAAGCGCGCCAGATAGGCCAGCGCCTGTTCCTGAACAATTGTGCGCAGTGTCACGGGTCCGATGCCCGCGGCAGCGGCAACTTCCCGAACCTGACCGACGGCGATTGGCTGTACGGTGGGGCGCCGGACCAGATCATGCAGACCATTACGAAGGGACGCCACGGCATCATGCCGCCCTGGAAGGCACAGATCAAGCCGTCCGAGGCCGCCGACATCGCGCAGTATGTCCGCTCGCTGTCAGGACTCGCCAGCGATCCCTTGCGCGTCGTGCCCGGAAAGCGTGGTTTCGACACGTTCTGTGTGGCTTGCCACGGCGTGGAGGGCAAGGGGAACCAGGCGATGGGTGCGCCGAACCTGACCGACAGCGTATGGCTTTATGGCAGTTCCGAGGCGTCGATCGTCGAGACCATCCTTAATGGTCGCCAGAACCATATGCCGGCCCAGGAAGGGATACTTACCGAAGAACAGATAAGGATGTTGACAGCGTGGGTCTGGGGACTGAGCAACCAGCCCGCCCGCGTCGCCGCAAAATAGGAAAGCCGATGACAGAAGAGTCACGCGTCGATGCCTCCACAGGCGGGGCGGCCTCCGAGGCCGTTCCGGCCTGGCAGCCGCCCCGGGTCACACGCGTTGGGGGATCTTCACCTCATGTCGAGAAAGCGCTGGCCGACGTGCGCAGCAAGATCTACCCGCGCTCGGTCACGGGTGTCTTTGCGCGCTGGCGTATCGCCATGGTGTTCATCACCCAGCTGATCTTCTACGGCTTGCCCTGGCTGCAGTGGAACGACAGGCAAGCTGTGCTGTTCGATCTGGGCGCACGGAAGTTCTATATCTTCGGCATGGTGCTGTGGCCTCAGGATGTCATCTATCTGGCGGTATTGCTGGTCATTTCCGCCTTCTCGCTGTTTCTGTTCACGGCGATGGCCGGCAGGCTCTTTTGCGGCTATGCCTGTCCGCAAACCGTCTACACCGAAATCTTCATGTGGGTGGAGCGCCGCATCGAAGGCGACCGTCTGGCCCGCATCCGGCTCGACGAACAACCCTGGAATTTGCGCAAGCTGCGCCTCAAGGTATCCAAGCATATCGTCTGGGTGTTGATTGCGGCCTGGACCGGCTTCACCTTCATCGGTTACTTCGCGCCGATACGTGAACTGGGCTTGGGAGTACTCACGCTCAGCCTGGGGCCATGGCAGTGGTTCTGGATGGTGTTCTATGCCGTTGCGACATGGGGCAACGCCGGGTTCATGCGTGAAGCGGTCTGCAAGTACATGTGCCCCTATGCCCGGTTCCAGAGCGTCATGGTCGACAACGATACCTTCGTCGTCACCTACGACCATGTGCGCGGAGAGCCACGCGGCGGACGTTCGCGCCGCATCGACCACAAGGAAGCGGGCATGGGCGATTGCGTGGACTGCAGCTTGTGCGTACAGGTGTGTCCCACCGGAATCGATATCCGTGATGGCCTGCAATACATGTGCATCGGTTGCGGCGCCTGTGTCGACGCGTGCGACACAGTCATGGAGAAGATGGACTACGACAAAGGATTGATCCGCTATACCTCGGGGCGTGCCATTATCGAAGGCATGAGCCAAAGCCAGGTGCGCAAGCGCATGTTGCGCCCGCGGGTGGTGGTGTATTCGGTGCTGTTGCTCGCCATCGTCATCGCCTTCTTCGCATCGCTCGCCACGCGCACGACCCTTAGAATGGATGTGATCCGTGATCGGGGTGCACTAGGGCGCGAAGTCGCCGGCGGCATGATCGAGAACGTGTATCGGTTGCAATTCATCAATTCGTCCGAGACGCCGCTGACCCTGACCCTGGGCGCCCACGGTGTGGAAGGGCTTTCCATCCGCACCGCCGACGACGGCGACGTCTCCGTCAAGGTGGATGCAGCTTCGAACCGCCTGGTTCCCGTCGTCGTTCAGGCGCCCAGCGCCAGCGCCACCCCCGGCCTGCATGAAATCGAGCTCTCGGCGACCGGGC
>Ga0182739_1002680_pt1 | contig 16332 bp, 12 predicted proteins | sample eDN5th30CBELigBY_FD_128873 | JGI IMG/M metagenome (GOLD analysis project Ga0182739, IMG submission 128873) | Enriched backyard soil microbial communities from Emeryville, California, USA - eDNA 5th pass 30_C BE-Lig BY (version 2) (version 2) | ecosystem: Environmental > Terrestrial > Soil >... | reverse complement strand
CTTTTTATGTATGAGTGCCACATTGTTAGGCAGTTTCCCGAATGATGATCAATTCTCCGTGACGAAACAGCCTAATTTAGTTATTGAAGGACAAACGGTAACAGTGCCGGTCGGTGAAGTTGTTAAAGGTGACATCGTCGTGAAAAATGGAGATATTATTGTCGAAGGAGAAGTGGACGGCAATATTACAGTGATCAACGGCAATTACATGGCATCTACGGCGGTTGTTACAGGGCAGGTAGAGGAAATCGATGAAATGTTCGAATGGCTCTGGTACAAAATTAAAGACGGCTTCAATAGAGCAATCGCTGTTTTTAATAAGTAATAACTTTGAACAATCAGCACGATCATTACAACAAAAAATAATATTTTCTAAATAAATCGGAACTTTTCTTAAAAAAAATCCGTTCTAGAATAGAAAGAAAAGTCTACTCTTTCGGGTAGACTTTTTTCTGTTAGGAAAGTTAATCACTGACAGAATTGTGCTATACTAAAACCAAGATGGAATAGCAAGTAAAGGTGGGGGATGCCACATGCAAATAATTGAGCAATTTACAGACATTGCTGCTGTAGATATGATTTTTAAAGTACTGGACGTACTGCTTGTATGGTACGTAGTTTATAAAGCATTGACCCTCATTAGAGGAACGAAAGCCGTTCAATTATTGAAAGGGTTATTAATTGTTGTGTTAGCAAAATTTGCTACCTACGTTTTCGGTTTAGACACCCTTGATTGGTTATTGCAGGAAGTAATTGATTGGGGTTTCTTAGCAATTATTATTATATTCCAACCGGAAATTCGTCGAGCCCTTGAGCAAATCGGACGAGGCAAGATTTTCCAACGGACGAATAACCAGCAGGAAGATGAACAGACACGCTTAGTCGAAGCGATGAAAAAATCTGTAAGTTATATGGCAAAGCGTCGAATTGGAGCACTTATTTCAATTGAAAAAGATACAGGATTAAATGAATATGTGGAAACAGGTATCAAGATGGATGCCGCGATTTCTTCTGAATTAATGATTAATATTTTCATCCCTAATACACCGTTACATGACGGGGCCGTAATTATACAGAAAAACCAGATAGCCGCTTCGGCATGTTACTTGCCATTGTCAGAAAGTGCATTTATTTCCAAAGAACTTGGTACACGTCACCGGGCAGCACTTGGGTTAAGTGAAGTAACAGATGCAATTACAATTGTTGTATCCGAAGAAACAGGTGCGATTAGTATTACTGCTAATGGTAATTTACACCGTAATCTCAATATTACAGAATTTGAAGAATTACTGCGTAAACTATGGTTTGGTCCTGAACAAGATTCTAACTTAGCATCTAAGTGGACTTGGGGAGGGAAAAAGAATGGATAAAATATTTGATAGCTCATGGATGCTCCGTTTAACCGCTTTATTTTTAGCGGTGGCACTATTCCTGTATATTCAAACAGAAGAAAAACGTGAAACGGACTCGAGCACATCCAATGAAACAGATGTCATCACAAATGTGCCATTGGAAGTGTATTATGATTCTGATAATGTATTTGTTACAGGTCTCCCTGAAACGGTCGATGTGAAAATTTCAGGGCCGAAACAAATCGTAATGAAAACAAAGCTTGAAAAGGATTTCAAACTTTTTGTCGATTTAAACTCATTGTTAATTGGTGAACATAGCGTTACAATACATCAAGAAAACTTTTCGGAAAAACTGGATGTATCAATTGAGCCTAGAATAATAAATGTAACAATTGAAGAAAAGGTTACTGAACAGTTTCGCGTAGAGCCGGAAATGAATAACCGCCTTTTAGCCGAAAACTTCGTACTGAACGAGATGACAGCAGAACCGTCAAAAGTGGCAGTAACAGGAGCGAAAAGCGTTATTGATAGCATAAGTTATGTAAAGGCGACGGTTTCTGGTGATAAAGATTTAAATAAAACATTTGAGCAGGAAGCGGCTGTAAAGGTGCTAGACCGCGACCTGAATAAGCTGGATGTCAGCATTAATCCGGATAAGGTCAATGTAAAAGTAGAAATTAATGAATATAGTAAAGAAGTCCCGATTAAGATAAACGAAATTGGGGAACCAGTAGAAGGGCTTACAATTGACAGTTTATCCCCGGAAAAATCTAACATAACGGTATATGGTTCAAAATCTGTAGTGGATTCATTAAAAGAAGTTGTCGTAGACGTTGATGTTTCAAAAATTAAAAAATCCGGTTCCCATGAGTTTAAAATTGAGCTTCCAACAGGGACTACCAAGTTATCACAAGAGAAGCTTAAGGTAAACGCAACTGTGAGTGGAGAGCCAATTCGTGATCAGGGAAAAGATAGTGAAGCAGAAAAAGATGCAGATTCTAATAATGAAGGTACAGATGGCAACTAACTATCAATAAACAAAGCAATCCACTTTAGGTGGTAAATTTAAAAACGTATGGTATTTCAAGCGTTGAAGGAGAGAAAAAGTAAATGGGTAAATATTTCGGAACAGATGGCGTTCGCGGTGTCGCAAATAGTGAACTAACACCAGAGTTGGCATTTAAACTAGGCCGTATTGGCGGCTATGTGCTGACGAAGGATGCTAAAGATCGCCCGAAAGTATTAATTGGACGCGATACACGTATTTCTGGGGAAATGTTGGAAGGTGCACTTGTTGCAGGCCTTCTTTCAATTGGAGCAGAAGTTATGCGTTTAGGTGTAATTAGTACACCAGGTGTTGCGTATCTTACACGTGTCATGAACGCTGAAGCAGGTGTTATGATTTCAGCATCTCATAATCCTGTTGCAGATAATGGCATTAAATTTTTCGGTCCAGACGGCTTTAAATTAACAGACGCACAAGAAGAAGAGATTGAACGTATTCTTGATGCAGAAGAAGATACATTACCACGTCCAGTAGGTGCTGCTGTTGGTTCAGTAACAGACTACTTTGAAGGTGGACAAAAATATATTTCATACTTAAAACAAACAGTTGAAGAAGATTTTGAAGGATTACATGTGGCATTAGACTGTGCGCATGGTGCGACTTCTTCTTTAGCAACTCATTTATTTGCAGATTTAGAGGCAGATATTTCAACGATGGGTGCTTCTCCGGATGGACTGAACATCAATGAAGGTGTCGGCTCAACACATCCTGAAAAGTTAGCAGCATTCGTTGCGGAGCGCGGCGCAGACGTTGGTTTAGCATTTGATGGAGATGGAGATCGCTTAATCGCTGTAGATGAGAACGGTACAATTGTTGACGGTGACCAAATTATGTTCATCATCGGAAAATATCTAAATGCAAAAGGCCGCTTAAATAAAGGCACGATCGTATCTACAGTTATGAGTAACATGGGCTTCTACAAAGCGCTTGAAGACAATGAAATGACAAGTGTTAAAACAGCAGTCGGAGATCGCTATGTTGTAGAAGAAATGCGTGCAAATGACTATAACTTAGGTGGCGAACAATCGGGCCACATTGTATTTTTAGATTACAATACAACAGGAGATGGCTTGCTTACAGGTATCCAGTTAGTGAATATTATGAAAGCAACAGGCAAAAAACTTTCTGAGCTTGCAGGTGAAATGACGATTTACCCGCAAAAGCTAGTGAACGTGCGTGTAACAGATAAACATGCTGTAACACAAAATGAAAAGGTTGCCGCTGTCATCGCAGAAGTAGAATCGGAAATGGCAGGCAATGGCCGTGTATTAGTTCGCCCTTCAGGTACAGAGCCTCTAGTGCGTGTTATGGTGGAAGCAGCTTCTGAAGAGGCTTGCGAAAACTATGTTGTACGCATTGCAGATGTAGTTCGTACAGAAATGGGTTTAGCTGAATAAATCAAATAGACCGTACCGGAAGTGATGGAGACATTGCTTCCGGTATTTTTTTATAATGGATTTTCTAATATTCGGGTTAGAAGTTCTAATAAAACTAAAAAAAATCTAATAAAATGCCGTTCTTCTAATAAAAGCTTCCTATGTTCTAATATGTGCCATAACTTTTCAAATATCCTTATGAGAAGTTCAAATATCGGATGCAACTCTTCTAATATCGTCTTCAACTCCTCTAAAAACACATAGTCAACGCTAAATGTCCTTTTACCGCTTAAACCCAGTTATAAATTTTACCGTTTCAATGAATACTGAAACTATTCTAATAAAAGAACATGAACTATTGAATTATGTTTCATGTTCAAGAATTCGGGGAAACAAAATAAAGTATCCTAATAAGACGAAGGAGTGTTTTACATTGGCTAAAATTGCAACATTAATTACTGACAAATTTGAAGATGTGGAGTTCACAAGTCCGAAACAGGCTCTAGAAGCTGCAGGGCATACAATTGTAACGATTGATAAAGAAGGCAATAAATCGGTTACAGGTAAAAATGGCGAAGCAACAGTTCAGATTGATAAAGGGGTAGCAGAGACAAGCCCTGAGGACTATGATGCGTTATTTATTCCAGGTGGTTTCTCACCGGATTTACTGCGTGATGATGAGCGCGTTGTAGCATTTGCAAAGTATTTTATGGATGAAAAGAAACCTGTCTTTGCAATTTGCCATGGACCACAGCTGCTAATTACGGCGAAGTCATTAGAGGGACGAGATGCAACAGGTTATAAATCAATCAAAGTTGATATGGAATATGCAGGGGTTAAATTCCATGATGAAGAAGTATTCGTTTGTCAAAAACAGCTTGTAACAAGCCGTACGCCGGACGATTTACCTGCATTTAACCGAGAAATTGTAAACTTATTAGAAGAAAAGGGGCTTTAATCGAGCTCTTTGCATACTATAGAAAATAGTGCATATCCCGTTTTGATGTCATGTGGAGTAAGTTTTGTAATCAGTGGGAATGACAACGTTACTGCTGTTACAGAATCTATTTCCCAATCAAAACGGGATGTTTTTTCTTACGTGAGAAATTCGCATATGTTAGAAACAGCCGCACTATTTCAAGAAAAAACTTTCTGTGAAGCGCTTTCAGTGATAGCGTAGGATTGACGGTGAAATTGTTTATGTGTATGATGTAAATGCTCAGCAAAAGGAAAATCGTTGAGCTGCGCAAAAGGGGAGAAAATCGCGCATACAAAATCGGAAAACAATAATAGCGCCAGAACTAAGGAAATCGAGCGGACGCAATCCTTAGTTGACGAGGTGGAGGTTTATCGAAATTTCGGCGGATGCCTCCCGATCGCACATGCCCGGTTGTAACTTTCGTTTTAAAACAGAGAAGTGATTCTCTGGACAGAAAAGCGAAACGGCATACAATTAAAAATAATATTCAGCTACATCACCTTTTTTAAAAAGAGCAGGAATGTTACCGATGTGTGCAAGCTTTGCTAAACGAGAGCAAACAGCACCATTGCGTTCACTTTCCTAAAGCGCACTAGGCGAAAAAAGGCAGATTTCGTAGTCTGCTTTTGTGTTGCCGAAATGTGCTTCGGTGTAGCGATTACATTGGAGGAAACGGATTATGTGTGGAATTGTAGGATATAACGGCGTATTGGACGCTAAAGAGATTTTATTAAAAGGTTTAGAGAAACTAGAGTACCGTGGCTATGATTCTGCAGGAATCGCTGTACACAATGAAGAAGGCGTAACAGTATTCAAAGAAAAAGGCCGTATTGCGGATTTACGTAAAGCAGTAGATGGCGATGTGGAAGCAGCTGTAGGGATTGGCCATACACGTTGGGCAACTCACGGAGTACCAAACCGCTTAAATGCCCACCCTCATACAAGTGCTTCAGGCCGATATACGCTTGTACACAACGGGGTTATCGAAAACTATCATTTATTACAAAAAGCTTATCTTAAAGGAATTAAGATGAACTCTGATACAGATACAGAAGTGATCGTACAGTTAATCGATTTATTTGCAAAAGAGGGCTTATCTACGTTAGAAGCATTCCGTAAAACATTATCGTTATTACACGGTTCTTATGCATTAGCGCTTTTAGATAATGACGATGTAGAAACGATTTACGTAGCGAAAAACAAATCACCTTTATTAGTAGGTGTAGGTGAAGACTTCAACGTGATCGCTTCAGACGCAATGGCGATGCTGCAAGTAACTGACCAGTTTATCGAATTGCACGATAAAGAAGTTGTAATCGTTCGTAAAGATAAAGTTGAAATCACAACATTAAACGGCCGTGTTGTTGAGCGTGCACCGTATACAGCACAATTGGATGCTTCTGATATCGAAAAAGGAACATACCCTCACTATATGTTAAAAGAAATGGATGAGCAGCCTACTGTTATCCGCAAAATCATTCAAGCATATGAACAAGGTGAAGATGTTACGGTTGATGCAGATATTTTAAAAGCTTTATCTGAAGCTGACCGTCTATATATTATTGCGGCAGGTACGAGTTACCATGCCGGCTTAATCGGGAAACAGTATTTCGAAAAAATCGCTGGTATTCCAGTAGAAGTACACATTTCAAGCGAGTTTGGCTATAATATGCCGTTGCTATCGAAAAAGCCATTATTTATTTTCATTTCACAATCAGGTGAAACAGCGGATAGCCGTCAAGTATTAGTAAAAATTAAAGAGCTTGGCTACAAAGCGTTAACTGTAACAAACGTACAAGGTTCAACACTTTCACGTGAAGCTGATTACACATTACTATTACATGCCGGACCGGAAATTGCTGTAGCATCTACGAAAGCATATGTTGCTCAAATAGCTGTTTTAGCAGTAGCTGCCTATGCAGTTGCAAAAGAGTTAGGAATGGAACTGGACTTTGATTTAAAACAGGAGCTGGCAATCGTTGCAAACGGTATCCAGACAATTATCGACTCTAAAGAGGAAATGGAGCAGATTGCCGAAGATTATTTAAAAATCGCGCGCAATGCATTCTTTATCGGTCGTAATATGGACTTCTGTGTATCATTGGAAGGTGCATTAAAGCTTAAGGAAATCTCATACATTCAGGCAGAAGGTTTTGCCGGTGGTGAGTTAAAACACGGTACAATTGCATTAATCGAAGAAGGAACACCAGTCTTCGCTTTAGCAACACAACAAGGTGTGGCGCTTAACATTCGCGGTAACGTGAAAGAAGTAGTTGCGCGCGGTGCCAACGCATGTATTATTGCAATGGAAGGCATGGAAGAAGAGGGCGATCGTTTAGTTATCCCTTCAGTACATGAACTATTAACACCACTTGTATCTGTTGTGCCAATACAATTAATCAGCTACTATGCTGCACTTCACCGTCGTTGTGATGTTGATAAACCTCGTAACCTTGCAAAATCAGTTACGGTTGAATAGGATTTAATATAAAAACCGTTCGCTTTGTAGATTTAAAATAAAGTCGCGATGTTTATAAAAAAGATGCGATGGTTAAAATAAAGTCGCGACGTTTATAAAAAAGTTGCGAAGCTTTGCCCCTTTGGATATGATTATCTAAAGGGGTGTTTTTGTGTCGAAAAGAAAAAGAACATCTAAAATTGATAAGTGGATTAAAGAGGGTCGAGGAACTGGTAGTGGGGCAGATTATCAGCCTTGGCTTAAAATTCAAGATGTTTCCTCATTAGGTCGGTCAACAAGATTAAAAGGTATAAAAACCGGCAGACAACATGAGTTTTTATCGGATTTGGAGCGAAATTACTTTTATTTGACTGAATTTTCTGATGTAATTTTGGATATTCGTGAACAATTTCCTTTATTACCACAAGAAGAGACGATTATCATTGCTGAAGAGCTTGGGATTAAACACCCAGCTGATCCAAAGACAGGCGATCCAATTGTTATGACAACGGACTTTTTATTAACAGTTGATAAAGGGCAAGGTGTATTTGAAGTCGCTCATACTATAAAAATGAAAGATAAGCTGTTAGAAGAACGTGTGTTAGAGAAGTTTGAAATTGAACGAGAATATTGGAAGCGTAGAAGCATTAATTGGGCAACTGTAACAGAGGAAGAAATTCATAAGACAATGGCTAGAAATATTAGTTATATCCATGATTATTTTGATATTCGTAGCTATGATGTATATCAAGAAATGGATGACCAACATATTGAGGATTTATCCATTTCTCTTATGAATCGCCTATTGAATAATTCACGAAATATCCGTGAAATTACTAATGAGTTTGATACAGATACACACTTACCTTTTGGAAGTGGCGTTACACTATTTTATCACTTACTTGCTAAAAAAATTGTAGTCATTGATATGCAAAAGCCGATTGATTTAGAGCAAACAATTGATATTAAGCGTATTGATGAAGGTAATTTAGAGAAGGTGAAATACGGATGATTTATATTAATCAAGTGTTTCAATATGTGACCGATTCGACAAGGATTCGGGTAATTGATATTGAAGAACCACATGTCTATATTGTTAATATTGACACGAGTAGTGCTATGCCGAGGAGGGAGCTATATTCCAACCTAATTACAGATATGAATCAAGGAGAGCTACTTGCGATTAATGATCCATATGCAAAAGTGATTTCAGAAAGTGATTTAACAGAAGTGCAAATTCGTAAGCGCGAAGAAGATTGGGAAACTATACAAAAATACTGTGTCCCCAATATGCAAGATTTACTCTACAAACGAGGAAGAGAAAATAAAATTCGTGAAATCGTTCAGGACAGCAACTTAGGCAAGACAAAAGTTAAAAAGTTACTGACTCGCTATTGGCAGAGGGGGATGACAAAAAACGCTATGTTACCCGACTACTCTAATTCAGGTGGTAAAGGGAGAACAAAAGCCTTAACAAATGCAAAGGTTGGTCGTCCTAGAAAGATAAACATAAATAATGAATATCAAACCGGCATTAACATTACTGACGAGGTAAAGGTCCAAATTGAGCACGTTATCAACAAGTACTACAGGAAAAAGAATAATTACTCTTTACGAGATGTTTATAATTTCATGCTGCGTGACTTTTACTCTGATCGCTATAAGGAAAATGGTGAGCTAAAGTACCGTATTTGGGAGGCCACTCGAATTCCCTCGTACCATCAGTTTTACTACTGGTTTAAAAAGCTTGAAGACCCGAAAAAAGATATCCAGTTTCGTAAAAGCACGAAAGAATATGAGTTGAAGCATCGTCCGATTTTAAGTGATTCCAAATCAGAAACAAATGGTCCCGGTACTAGATTTCAAATTGACGCAACTATCGCAGATATTTATTTAGTCAGTTCACTTGACGTAAATAAAGTAATTGGGCGACCAGTTATTTATGCTGTACTTGATGTGTATTCACGCATTATTACAGGTCTTTATGTTGGGCTAGAAGGGCCGTCATGGATTGGTGCAATGATGGCTTTAGATAATATGGTTGCTAACAAAGTGGAGTTCTGTAATCAATACGGAATTGATATTACACCTGAGCAATGGCCAACATATCATTTGCCTGAAATTATTATCGCCGACCGGGGGGAGTTTGAAGGTTATTCTGTAGAGAATTTAATTAACAATCTTAATATTAAAATTGAGAATACCACAGCTTATCGTGGAGATTTGAAAGGAATTGTTGAAAGGAAATTCCGTACGTTTAATGGGAAGGTAAAGCAAAAAGCTCCCGGAGCAATTCAAAAAGAATATCGAGAACGTGGAGATCAGGATTATCGCTTGAATGCTACGCTGAATTTAAAGGAATTTACATCTCTAATTATTACGATGGCGCTTCATCATAACCAAAAGATCATTGATAAATATCCTGTTGAAAAAGAAATGGTAGCTGATGGGCTAGTGCCAACGCCAATTAATTTATGGAATTGGGGCATTCAAAACCGCAAAGGAAGGTTAAGAACAGTTGATCGAAATATTCTTCGTCTGAACGTGCTTCCACGTGGAAAAGCGACAATTTCAAGAGCTGGAATCAAGTTTAAAAATCTTCTTTATGGTTCTCGTCAAGCGATTGAAGAGCAATGGTATTTGAAGTTGAAAAATAGAAGTTTAGAAATCGTTTATGACCCACGACACATTGAAAAAGTCTATATTCCCCACGATGACGGAATAGATTTTGAGACGTGTATTTTATTAGAACCTAGTCAGCAATATAAAGGTGACTTCCTAGAGGAAATTGTCTTTCAACAACAACTTCGGAATGAACTAGAAGAAATGGAACGAACAAATCAAATTCAGCTTACAGTGAATACTGATGCTGCATTGGAAGAGATTATTAAAAAGGCTGCGAAGAACAAAAAACAATCTTTTAATCAACCAACAAGTAAGAAAGCTAAAATAGCAGCTATTCGTGAAAACAAGGATGTTGAAAAACAGTTAAATCGTGAAGCTGAAAAGTTTGATTTATCACCTAATAAAGTTAGTGAAGCAGCTGATGTAATCGACTTTGTTACAAAAGAGAAGATTGACGAAACACCACCTAAGAAATCAGGCTCACGTCTTATGGAAAAACTAAAGAAGAAGCGAGATGAGGAATTTGGGAAGGACAAATAACATGGTTGTCTTAAAAGGGGAATTTGAGAAAGCTGTCTATAAGGAGCAACTTTTAAATGAATATACCAATAATCCTTTCATCGAAGCCCTTCCACCTATATTCAATGAGGATGATGTGTTAGAGCGATTTATGGTGACTCCGCGAATTAGTGAGCAAGATAAATTAAGTGAAACGAATATTCGTTATCACGTCTTAAAACGTGTAAGGAACTTTATCCAGCCGTTACCGATTCATTTCGAGGTAGAACGCCGATTGTCTACATTGATTCGGAGAGGTTACTTGGCTCGAAATCCATTAGATAGAACATTTCTAGAGCGTGTTCGGGTGTTGCATGAATTGCGTGAAGAAGAGGAAACAGCTCATAGATATATAGATGAACGACTAAATTATATTCGTTCAACTGCCGATAGCTTATCCATTATCGGTATTTCTGGAATTGGTAAAACAACAGCAATTGAACGTCTTTTGCTTATGTATCCACAAGTGATCAAGCATGAAGAATACAAAGGACAACCGTTTAATCGAACTCAAATTGTTTGGCTTAAAATTGACTGCCCGTATGATGGAAGTTTATCTACACTTTGCAAAAGCTTTTTCAAAGCAATTGATGATTTACTAGGCACTCGATATTTAGAAAAGTACGGTTATTTGAACCGTGTGACATCGACAATGTTATTGCACATGACATCGTTAGCAAGTATGTACGGCATCGGTGTTCTAGTAATTGATGAAATCCAGCACTTACTACATTCCAAAAATGAACAGGAAGAAATGTTAAATTTTTTTGTAACACTGTCTAATACAGTTGGCATTCCTACGGTTTTAATCGGCACTTCTAAAGCACAAAAACTATTTAAAGGAAACTTCAGACAGGCAAGACGGGCAGCAAGTGATGGAGCTATTATTTGGGATCGTATGGATGAAAATAGTGAAGAGTGGGAGTTTTTCCTAGAGACACTTTGGGAATTACAGTGTTTAAAAACCCATTCTGAGCTTACAGAGGAGACAAATAAGGCATTTTATTGTGAATGCCAAGGGATTACTGCTGTTGCCGTGAACCTATTTATTCTAGCGCAAGAACGAGTATTATTTGATGAGGACAACCCGGCTGAAATCATTACACCACAAGTGTTAAAAAAGACTGCTAGGGAAGATATGCAAACGATTCAACCAATGATGACAGCTATTCGGACGAACAATTTTGCCGATATGATGAAATATGAAGATATTATGATTAACTTGGATGAAGTCATGCTGAATCACAAGCGAAATACTGAAATGACAGGACGTATTCAAGAAGCATTTAAAGAGCGCCAAAATACAATCGAGTATAAACGTCAAGACATGATTGGGAACTTAAGTGTTGAAGTGGCAGCCCTTGATATTTTTGATAGTTTGAAAGAAAACGATATTAAAAAGCTCGCACAAAATATAGTTGAGAGAAATCCACTTGATACTGAATTTAATCAGCTTAAATCAGATGTGATTCAGCAGGCGATTGCATTAAATCAACAAAAGAAAGATCAAAAAGCAAAGGCGAAGGCAAAAAATGCAGAGATTCTACCATTGCTAAAGCTAAGAAAGCAAGCGTTAGACAAAAAGCAACACCCTTATGAATTATTAAAAGCAAATGGATACATTAAAAATCCTTTGGAGGAATTCTACTAGGAGGGAATCACATGCTGCCATTCTTTACTGATCCATATCCAGATGAATTGATTTATTCGGCGGTCGCACGTTATCACTTTTACAGTGGGAATATTGATTGCAAAGATACGTTAGAAGAAGTATTTCAAAGTCGTTCAGTGATTCCGAGTGTTGAGATTGGCAGCCATTTTAATATTCTCGCTAATCAGATGGGCACGCATTATTCGGCAGAAAGTTTATTAGCCAAGCATACAATTTATCCTTTCTATGCTCCGTTTCTTTCCAAACAACTCAAGGAAGAACTTCTGCAAGATGTCCAAAGAGATGGAAAAGGACTTTATACAAGACTTGGAATGGTTGCAGGAGGTATTTGTAAAAAGGATGGGCTCTATTATTGTCCAGAATGTGCAGCTAATGATATCGGGCAACATGGAGAACCCTATATTCATCGTGAGCATCAACTACAAGGGATTGATTTCTGCGCGCATCATGAATTGAAATTAAAGAAGTATCCTATCGATTTTTCAAAGCAAAGTCGAATTGAGTTTATTCGATTTGATAAAAAGCTAATGAACTTATCGTTCCTTCAAGAAGTTGAACCAAAAGAGTTTGTAACTATTCAAATTGCTTTGGCAAAGATGGCCTATCAACTGCTGCAAGTTCCAATACATCAATTTTCAAGGGAATCTATTAATCTTAAATATCGTGCTCTTCTACGAGTTCGCAATTTAATAACAACTTCTAATCGAATTCGGCAAAATGAGCTATACAAGGCATTTCAATCAAAGTTCCCAAAGGGCTTTTTAGGTAAGTACGAATCAGAAATCGATGTAAATGATGAGTACAATTGGCTGAAAGTCATTACACGTAATTTAAAACGTCATGCACATCCATTCCGTCATCTGCTTATGCTTTATTTCTTAGAGCAAGATGTAGATTCCTTTTTACAAGTTGAAGCTGATACAGGTCCTTTCGGTAGTGGCCCATGGCCTTGTTTAAATAAAGCAGCTAATCATTATAAGGAATTTGTGATTCCAGAAGTAAATGTTACGAGAGATTTTAAATCAAAAGCATCAATTGGTACGTTTGAATGCTCTTGTGGCTTTACTTACTCTAGAAAAGGCCCTGATAGATTATCAGAAGATAAATATCGTATTGGACGTATAAAAGCGTTTGGAGACGTCTGGAAGGCTAAATTACATGAATTGGAAGGCGAAGGGACGTACAGTACAAGAACATTAGCTAAAATGCTTGGTGTAGATTCGAAAACGGTTAAAAAATATCTTTCTTCAGAGATGAAAATTGAAAGATTATCAGAAAAAGCTATTCCTTCGCTGTTGCTAATTTATCGAAAACAATTATTAAACGGAATGCAGCAATACCCAAGTTATTCAAGAACACAAATTCATAAGTGTTTCCCAAAAGAATATATGTACTTGTATCGTCACGATAAAGAATGGCTGTTCGAACAGTTGCCTATAATTCAGGAGAAGAAGAATAACCAAGCAATTGTCGATTGGGACGCACGTGATCGAGAATATTACTCTAAAGTGGAGAAGTTTTACAAGGAGCTAATCGAACTAGATAAACCTGTTCGAATTACAATCTCGATTATTGGGAAACGGCTTGGAATATTATCCAACTTGGAGAAACATCTTGATAAGCTCCCCCAGACTAAAAAGCTCCTATCTGAAACTACGGAATCTACTCAACAATTCCAAATCAGACGTTGTTGTAAGATTATTGATCGAATATTACAGAGGCAAGAACTAGTTGTATTATGGAAAGTACAGCGTATTGGCGCTGTGAAGTCACATCATTTTCATGAAATAAAACCGTATTTGGAAGAATATTTACGAACAAAACAGGAAGTGAAAAGTTATGAGCAAACAACAGGTTAAAATTGCTTGGCCTTTTGCTAAAGGTGAAAAAGCACAACTACTATGGATTGGTGAACCATTCCGATATGATCATAAAATGATGATTAAAGCTTATTTTCGCTCACAAGGCCGTACAGAAGGTATATTAATGGATTGGGGTACATTACCAAGCTTAGCAATTCAACATTTTTATACTGATGGCATCATAACGGCAAGTAAAGCCCCTGAAGGTGTACAAGAGATAGATATGACTATTTATCCTAATAAAGTTAAATATCATGAACGACTTGGTCTATTCAAGGAAGCAGTGATCCTGCAACTTCCCGTAGTTTCGTGTTCTCTTTCAATGGGAAGAGTGTTATTTTACCAGTCATTGAAGTATTACGTAGCATATTAGCTCCGAATGGTTTTCTTTTATATCGCTTGTTTGAATCGAATTCATTTCCTCAGTTCTTCACAGAAACATACGAACCTAATAAAATTCATCTTAGATTTTCATCACAATATGAATTGAAATACACAAAGCCAACGTTCATTTATCAATTGGTGTGGTTGCTGACAAACCGTGATCTACGACAAGCTTATGAAAATATAGCATTTACCTGGTTGCAGGAAAGGATCTTGAAGTTCGAATGGAGCTTTACACAACCGATTACAATAACAGCTCGTGTAAAGGAGAAGAATAACACGTGTACAGTATTACAGATTGTTAATGTGAAAAATAAAGATATACCGTACCAACATATTTCGATTTCGCATCCAGAAATACAAGATCAAGAGAAATCTAATGAGGCAAAGAAATACACTTATCGTTCTCTAAATAGACAGGGTGATGAAGAAGGCTTTACATTAGATGAACAATTAGATGGTTCTACAGAAGACTTTGATATCGTGCAAATGAATCAGTTAAAACATGAATATACATTAGTTCCTAGAATTGAACGTATTAAAGGCAGCCCTTCCAAGCAACGAAAGAAGGAAGATGAAAATACAAAGAAATACTACATTAATCATGATTCTATTCGATCTACAGCAGACAGTGGTGGCCAACAACTTGTGCGAGGATTAGAGCATCAAATGCTACATGAAATTCAGGCACAAGGCGAGCTGCAAGATTTCATTAATATGTTGAAAATATTGGAACAACACCCGGAAATACGGGCAATTAGAGCGTTTACCGATGTGCTGCCAGAGAGCTTGGGAGAACGTAAATTTATGAAGCTAAGTGATGGTGTTACGAAAAGACGATATGTGATTGCTGAAGTATATATGGTCAATGGAAAACGATTCAACATTATAGAAGTAGAGCGAGAAAATCGTTCGATGTCGATGATCATTTTATCATCGCCTACTATTCATAACTGGAATTATATTTATAGTTGTTTACTTATGAATCTTGTTAATGACAATGGCACTTGGACGAGTAAACAATTAAAAATTATTGAAAATCAAGGTGTTATTGTGGTAAAGGCAAAGCATAGTTCTAAAGATGTTCGCCATAGGAGTGAAATGTTATTAAACAAGTTAATTTAAAAGAACGCATTTTCGTAATATTAGCGCTTCTTCTACGATCGGGCCAGAATGTGGAGGGGGATGTATATATATTTCATAGTGATAATTTATTATGATTGTGAATTTTTATACTTAAACTAACTGATCAGGATTATTCATAGGGTATTCTCAATATATATATAATCTGGAATCTTTATTTTTCTAAGGATAATCTTGAAATACTATTTTATTTCTATTAGGTAATATCGGTTTGGAAAATTTTATAACAAAGGACAATACCTAACTTACTTAATGACATTGACCTTTATTATAAATTATTTAATCTATAAACCAGCTGTATTTGCAAGACCATTTACTGTCGTAGTGGAAAGAATATTCGCCATTTCAAGAGGTGTTTCCTGGCTGCCACTTTCTAACCATTTCTGTATCACTTCGATATATACAGCTGCAATATAGGATGCTAAGTACTGTCCAGGAACGAATAAATTGTCTTCTTTAATAAATGAATTTGGGCCATTCGTAAATATTGTTTTCCATATAAAGTCCTTCAATCTAGATTGAAAGTTTAAATTTCCATTTGGACTTAACATAGCTTTCATAAATTCACTATTTTTATATATTAAAGCGTTGAAATGGCGATGGGGTTTGGTGCTTGTGTTGGTATATCGACTTCAAGTACTTCCACTGCTTTGCTATTAATTTAGACACAACCAATTAAACTTTAATACTAAACTTAACCAATACCTCTACAAGAACGGTAATTAATCCTATTTCCAATATACTTATGATTTCCTAGAAATGCGCTAAGTTCATTCCAAGATTAATTTAAACTCGGCAATACAACGGTAAATATACTACCCTTATCTAGCTCACTCTGCACGGTTATATCACCACCG
>Ga0182739_1002679_pt1 | contig 16333 bp, 14 predicted proteins | sample eDN5th30CBELigBY_FD_128873 | JGI IMG/M metagenome (GOLD analysis project Ga0182739, IMG submission 128873) | Enriched backyard soil microbial communities from Emeryville, California, USA - eDNA 5th pass 30_C BE-Lig BY (version 2) (version 2) | ecosystem: Environmental > Terrestrial > Soil >... | reverse complement strand
GGTGGGACAAGGCCGAGCGGCTGATCAGCGACGCGCTCAAGCGCAACGACCGGATCGCCGAAGTGTGGTCCAACCTCGGCAATGTGCAGCATCAGCGCGGCCGCTATGAGGAAGCGATCAAGAGCTTCGACCGCGCGCTGGACCTCGATCCCGGCCATCCCACCGCCCTCAACAATCGCGGCAATGCGCTGCTGGCGCTCGGCCGCTCCGAGGAAGCGCTGGCGAGCCTCGATGCCGCGCTGACGGCCGATCCCGGCTTCGCGGGAGCGCGGCACAATCGCGGCGTTGCGCTGCGCGGGCTTGGCCGGAACGCCGAAGCGCTCGAGGACTTCGACAAGGCATTGGCGCTCGCGCCCGGCGCCGGACCGTTCCATGCCGACCGCGCCTCGACGCTGGTCGCGCTTGGCCGCATGCCGGAGGCGCTGGCGGCATTCGAACGGGCAGTCGCGCTCGATCCGCGCAATGTCGATGCGCTCTATAATCGCGGCGTCGCCCTTCTGCGCCAGTTGCAGATCGACGACGCGCTCGCCAGCTTCGAGCAGGTGCTCGCCATCGATCCCTCGCATGCGGCGTCCTACAGCAATCGCGGTACTGCGCTGGTGCAACTCGGGCGCATCGACGAGGCGCTGGAGAGCTTCGACCGCGCGCTGCATCAGGACTCCAGCCTGCTCGTCGCGCTGACGGAGAAGGGAACCGCCGCCCTGTCCAACGGCCGTGACGAGGCGGCAGCGGACGCTTTCGAGCGGCTGGTCGCGCGTGACAGCGACTATCCTTACGCGCTCGGCAATCTTCTCTATGCGCGCGCCTTCTGCTGCGAGTGGTCGACGTTTTCGGTTCTGCGGTCACTGGTGATGCAAGGGGTCGAGAGCGGGCAACCCAGCGTTCTGCCGGGCCACTTCCTGGCCCTCACCGACTCTCCGGCGCTGCAGTTGAGAGCGACGCAGGCATGGGTCCGCGAACAAAATCTCCCGGCGGAAGCCGGCGTCCGGTCGCCGTCGATCCGGCGCCGCAGTTCCGACCGGCACGAGAAGATCCGGCTCGCTTACGTCTCGGGCAACTTCAACGATCATCCGATGCCGATGCTGCTGGCGGGGCTGTTCGAGCAGCACGATCGCTCACGGTTCGAAACGACCGCGATCTCCCTCGGCGTGGATGACGGCAGCGCCATGCGGCAACGGATGACGCAGGCGTTCGATCACTTCATCGACGTGCGGGCGATGCCGGATGAGGCCGTCGCCGGACTTCTGGAAAGCCGGGAGACTGACATCGTCGTCGACCTCATGGGTTTCACCCAGGGAGGACGTCCCGGAATCTTCCTGCTGCGTCCCGCAGACATTCAGGTCAGCTATATGGGCTATTGCGGAACGACCGCGCTCGACTGCATCGACTACGTGATTGCGGACCGCTGCGTCATTCCCGACGACGACCGGCAGTTCTACACCGAGAAGGTCGTGCACCTGCCCGACAGCTATTTCGGCAACGACAATACCCGCGTCATCGCCGGGCATATGCCGACGCGGTTGGAGGCCGGACTGCCCGAGAGCGGCTTCGTGTTCTGCTGCTTCAACAATCACTACAAGATCACGCCGGAAATCTTCGCGGGGTGGATGCGGCTGCTGGCATCCGTCGAAGGCAGTGCGCTCTGGCTGCTGGAGCCGAACGCCACCGCCCAGCGCAATCTGCGGCAGGCCGCCAAAGAACACGGCGTATCACCGGACCGGATCGTCTTCGCCGGGCGCGTATCCCCTGCCGAACATCTGGCGCGTCACCGGCTCGCCGATCTCGTGCTCGATACCCTGCCCTACAACGCGCATACCACCGCCTGCGACGCCCTTTGGGCCGGCGTGCCGGTGCTGACGCGGATGGGCGACGCCTTCCCCGGACGTGTCGCTGCAAGCGTGCTCAACGCGGCCGGACTTCCCGAACTGATCACCAGCTCGGAATCGGAATACGAGGCGCTCGCGCTCAGGCTCGCGCGCGAGCCGGAGACGCTCGCAGGCCTGCGCCGGAAAATCGCGGCGCAGCGCGACCGATGCCCGCTGTTCGACACCGACCGATTCCGCCGCCACATCGAGGCGGCCTACACGACCATGTACGAACGCCACCGGCGCGGCGAACCACCGGAGAGCTTTGCGGTCGAACCCGTATCGCCGGCACCGGTGTCGCCCCGATAAAAATTTCGTAGCCCCTGCTGTTCGGGCGCGCGGGCCCACGCAACCCCTGCTATGAACCCGCGGGTTCACTCCCCGCCCCTCCGGCACGCCCTTTGCTCGTGCGGGCGCGGAGACGTGCAACCCCCGCACGAAATCCGTCGCACCGACTTCACCCGCGACACTTCTGGTTGAAAAGCAAGAAAGGCAAACTGATGACACGCAGTGGCGTGCTACTTCTCTCGGCGCTTGTGCTCGCTTTTGGAGCAGGCGCGAATGCTCAGGAAACCTATCCCAGCAAGCCCATCCGGGCGCTCAATCCGTTCGCGCCGGGCGGCGCCGTCGACATCACGTCGCGCGTCGTGGCCGACCCGATGCGCGAGATCCTCGGCCAGCCGATCGCGATCGAGAACAAGCCGGGCGCCTTCGGCATCATCGCCGCCAACGAACTCGTGCGGGCGAAGCCGGACGGCTACACGATCGCTTTCGGCAATGTGAACAGCCATGCCATCTGGCCGGTCATTCACAAGAGCAAGCTGCCGTTCAGCTTCGAAAAGGAAGTCACGGCGATCGCCCGCTTCGCGGACCTGCCGGGGCTCATCGTCGCGACGACGACGAAGTTCAACCTGAAGACGCTCAAGGAAGTGGAAGAGCACGCCAAGAAGAACCCCGGCGCGCTCCGCTATTCGAGCGTCGGCGTCGGCAGCTTCCCGCACATCGACATGGCGCTGTGGGCGCACCGCTCCGGCATCCAGCTCACCCACATCCCGAACAAGTCCGGCGCCGCGGGAATGGTGCAGGATCTCGCCACCGGCGACGCGCAACTGGCCGTGCTCAACGTCGCCAACGTCGCGCCGATGATCCGCGCCGGACAGATCGTACCGCTGGCAGCGCTGACCGAAGAGCGCCTGCCCGACTACCCGGACGTGCCGACCATCGGCGAACTTGGCTTCCCGGGTGTCGGCACCATCCAGTGGATCGGTGTCTTCGGCTCCACCAAGATGCCGGACGCGATCGCAGAAAAGCTGCACAAGGCGACCGTCGAAGCCGTCCAGAAGCCGGCCGTGCAGGAGAACTTCAAGAAGCAGATGATCCGCACCGTGCCGACCAAGTCGGTGGCGGATGCCCGCACGTGGCTCAAGGACGAGCTCACGAAGTGGGAGAAGATCGTCGACGAGCTGAAGCTCGACCTGAACTGAGCCCGCGTTCCGCAGGCCGTTTATCGACAAAGGGGCGGATGCATCACGCATCCGCCCCTATTTCTTTGCCTTGCAGCATCCGCAGCAACAGTCGCGCACGATCGTCGCACGCTCAGAAGGCCGAAGCGGGACGGGCAAGCCCGAACTGGTGCCGAAGCGTCTCGCCCTCATAGGCGGTGCGGAACAGGCCGCGGCGCTGCAACAGCGGGATCACCTCGGTGCTGAACGCGTCGAGCATCGTCGGCAGCAGCGGCGGCATCACGTTGAAGCCGTCGGCGGCGCCGGTGGTGAACCAGTCCTCGATCAGATCGGCGACCTGTTCCGGCGTTCCGGCAAAGATGTAGTGGCCGCGCGCACCGGCAAGACGCGCCAGCAACTGCCGCAACGTCAATCCCTCGCGCCGCACCAGCCCGAGAATGACTTCGGTGCGGCTGCGCGCCGCCTCCACCGTCGATGGCTCGGGAAAATCCTCGGGCGCCAGCGGCCGGTCGAGCGGCAGGTGCGAGAAATCGTGACCGCCGAACCGTTCGGAGAGTCGCTTGCGGCCGATCTCCGGATCGGTCAACTCGTTGGCTTCGCGGGTCATCCGCTGCGCCTCCGCTTCGGTCGAAGCGATCATCGGGCTGAGACCGGGCAGGATCAGAACCTTGTCGGGATCGCGCCCCTCCTCGGCCACCAGCCGCTTGAGGTCGGCGTAGAATTCCTGCGCCGTCGCCTTCTCCATCTGCGCGGTGAACACCGCTTCCGCGTGCCGCGCAGCGAAGCGGCGGCCCGTCTCGGACGATCCTGCCTGCACCAGAACCGGCCGCCCCTGCGGACAGCGCGGCAGGCTGAGCGGTCCGGCAACCTGATAGTGGCTGCCTTGATGGTTGATCGCCCGCACCCGCTCGGGCCTCACGTAACGCCCGCCCTCACGATCGTCGAGCACGGCATCGTCGGCCCAACTGTCCCAGAGAGCCTTGACGACCGCGACGAACTCCTCGGCGCGCGCATAGCGCTCCGCGTGGCTCAACTGCTGCTCGTCCCCGAAATTGGCGGCCGCCGCCGCATTCGATGTCGTCACGATGTTCCAACCGATGCGGCCATCGCTGATATGATCGAGCGAGGAAAACTGCCGCGCCAGGTTGAACGGCTCGGTATAGGTCGTGGAACATGTGGCGATCAGGCCGATCCTCGAGGTCGCACCCGCCACCGCAGCCAGCACCGTCAGTGGCTCAAGCCAGTTGCGCGCCGCGCGCGCCGCATCGCTCCCCAGTGCGAGCTGATCGGCGAAGAATATCGAGTCGAAAAGCGCAGCCTCGCCCCGCTGCGCCAGATCCCGATAATAGCGGATGTCGGTCAATGGGAGCGGCGAGGCATCCGGATGGCGCCACGACGCCTCATGATGACCGCGCCCATAGATGAAGAGATTGAGATGCAACTTCCGCGTCATCGCGACTTTCCTGCCCTAACCGCCTTACTCTATTGGGCGCGCAGTTTGGGCAGTTCAGTGCGGATGGCAAGCGCGAAGCACGCATTGGTGCCCCTCCAGCATCATGCCTTTGCAACGTGTTGGTACGATGCCGGGGGAGTCGCTTGAGGAGCGCTGCTCTATCTATGACGGTTGGCGATCACCGCCACCGCCGGCATGGCGAACGCCTCTGCCGATGTGATTTCGCCGCAAGCCATGCCTGTCCAGCGGCGCATCCGCGCGCGCTTGATAAAGGCGCACAGCTGCTGCTCTTCCGGCGTCAGTTCGGGCCGGGTATCCGCCATTTTATTTTCCATCACCGGGCGCCCCCTATACGCCGAACCGCGTCAGGCATCGGGAGAGTTCCGGCCGCGGCCACAGGGCCTGCGCGATGCTGCGCACCATGTCGCTCTGATCGAACGGTTTCGTCAGAACGCTCACTGCGCCGGCGGCCAACAGCCGCTCGCAGATATTCTGATTGGGCCGCGCCGTCATGAATATGATCGGGAGCGGCATGCCCCGCACCGCAACCTGCGCAAGAAACTGCTCGGCGTCGCCCTCCGGCATGTTGACGTCGCTGATCACGCAGGAAACATCGGAGACGAAGTCCGACTCCAGGAACTCGCGCGGCGATGAGAACTGTTCAGCCCGCAGACTTAACGAAGCCGCGAGGCGATGCACGCTTGAGCGCACCATCGGATCATCATCGATGATGGCGATAAAACCACGGCAACCCATGTGGAACTCCGAGACCAGATTTGGCGCATAATGCACTCGGAGCCCATGCTTGCCCATTATACTGATGAATCGCGCCGTTCGGGTTGTAGACCTTCTGAGCTAAACACAGCGATACTTTGGTATCGGATACATGCTGTTCAGGTTGGGGAGGATAACTGTCCGTTCATGCGCACGAGGTCGGCCAGAGACTTTGCTTCCATTTTCTGCATGACGTGGCCGCGGTGCACTTTCACCGTCACCTCGCTCAGCCCCAGTTGAGCCGCGATCTGCTTGTTGGGCAGCCCGCCGGAAACAAGCCGCATGATCTGGCGCTCGCGCCCGGTCAGGCGTTTGTAGCGGCCCTGAAGCGACGACAGGTCGGCGTCCTGCACCCGGCGCTCGCGATCGCGCTCGATGGCCTGCTTGATGGCGTCGAGCAGTTCCTGCTCGCGTACCGGCTTGGTAAGGAACTCCAGCGCGCCATACTTCATCGCTTGTACGGACATGGGCACATCACCGTGACCGGTGATGAAGATGATCGGAACCCGATCGTTCCTGTCCGAAAGCCGCCGCTGAAACTCCAGCCCGCTGGGCTCTGCTGCCGGAAACCGCACGTCCAGGACAAGGCACGACGGAGCGTCCGGCCTGTCCGACGCTATGAACTCTTCGGTGGAGGCAAACGCCTCGACTTTCAGTCCGACCGAGCGGCACAGGTTTGCAAGGCTCGCCCGCACTTCGGAGTCGTCATCGACGATGAATACGATCGGTTCCGGCAGGTTCATTCGACCGTCCCAGCTGGCAGTTCCACCTCAAACACCGCCCCCTGCGAACGCGGAATGGCGCGTATCTTTCCGCCGTGAGCCTCGACAATCGTGCGAGAGAGGGAAAGGCCCATTCCCATCCCTTCAGACTTGGTCGAGAAAAATGGCTCGAACAGGCGCCCGGCATCCTGCGAATCCAGCCCGCGTCCGGAATCCTCGATCGCAATCGTGATCCTGTCGGGATCGCCGCGCCGGGTCTGGATGCGAAGCAGGCGCGCTCTGCCCACGACATCGCTCATCGCCTCTACCGCATTGTTGATCAGGTTCAACAGCAGTTGCTGCAGTTGAACACGATCACCGCGTATGAGCGGCAATGTCGGCTCCAAGGCGCATTCAATTTCAATCTCCTTGTCGGCAAAATTCCGGCGGATCAGTTCCACGAGTCCTCTGATCAACCCGTTGACGTCCAATATCTCGAAACCGGGAGTGCTCCTGACCATCAGGCTCCGCACCCTGGCGATGACCGAAGCCGCGCGCTCTGCCGCCGCCACGACCGCAACAAGCGACTGGTTCGCCTCCCCGACATTCGCCGGCTTGTGATTGAGCCAATTGAGCGCGGCCTGCGCATTCGCCACCGCGGCCGTCAGCGGCTGGTTGACCTCGTGAGCAATCGACGCCGTGAACTCGGCCACGGTAGCGACCCGCGCCGCTCTGGCGAGTTCGCTCTGAGCGTCCCGCAACGCCGCTTCTGCCCGCGCACGCTCCGACATCTCTACGCGCAGTCTCTCGTTCGCTGCCTGCAGTTCGATCGTCCGCTCCCAGACACGCTCCTCCAACCGATCGCGCGCCTCTACGAGCATGGTCTCCAGCTGCCTGCGCTTGAGGCTGACCGTATTGGCGACAACGGTCGCTCCGACAAATGCCAGCAGCCAGGGAATATCCTTTGTGCGTATATCCAACTCGTAGAGAGGCGGGATGACAAGATAGTTGGCCACGAATATCGCGATGGCGACCGCCAGCCATCCCGGTCCTGTTCCGCAGTACCAGGCCACTCCGACGATGGCCACGATGAACGGGAACAGATAAACTTGGTCCGGGCTGAAAAACGAAAGAATGTGCGACGTTAAATATGCGGCGCCGATGGCCATCACGCTCGCGCCATAGCGAATGACGGTTCCTGTCATAACAGACTCAGAGATCGCCACCGGCGCCGCAAGCGCCGCGTGTAACGCTGTTCGCCACCAGATGAGACTCACCACAAGCTGAGACTCATACGTCAATCAGGTAAGTTCGAAGCCACCGCGCGTCTTCATCACGCCGCACTGTGAGGCGCGGACAGGCTCACCTTTCCGGGCGCCGGGACGTCTTCAGCACCAAGATCTTCAGCACCAAGATCTTCAGCACCAATACCTTCAGCGCCAGGATACTCAGCGTCAGGATACGACCTCTGCCAAGCAAGCGAGAGCGATCGAGCGCTTGGCGAGTCATATCGGAGCGGGGCGCTCTCTTCGCGCCTATACCGAAGTATAGTCGACCGATTTCTAGGGCCAAAGAGTTTCCAGCATCGGATACGAACGCACAATAGCGCACTCCAGCCACCCGCACCATCCTTTGTGGACGAAGCGCCCTTGTTTCAGGACAAGCGCAACCTGCATTCGTAGGAGTGATGGCAATGGTCAAGTCAATCGCCCTGGGCGCAGTCTTGAGCGTGATCGCACTGCCCTGCTTTGCACAATTATCCCCGTATCCGCCAACAGGATTCGAGGACTTCTACGCGAGTGAAGTGCCTATCGGGCCATACGGGCCGATCTTTCTCCCCGACACCAATAACGGTCCGGGCGGGATCGTTGTCCGGGACGGACAAATTGTCGGCCGCGACCCCGATCCATTCATCCGGGAGTCCATCGGACGCGACTGGCCGGACATCAAGAATGGGCATGGCGGCGGTGGTGACTGATCACGTCACCAACGAGACGGTTTCAAGGCGCCGAGATGCTTGAATCGATGTGCCTGAGATCGATGTTCTGACCGGTGAAGACGGTCTCGTTGTAAACGTGGTGGATGTGCTCTTCAAACCCGCGCCATCCACCGTATCGCTCACAGGGAACATGCTGATGCAAGAGTTTGGTTTGTCGCGTAGACGCGTGATTCAGAGTGTCGTGAAATCTCCGGGTACCCTGCTTTGCGGTTCTTGCGGGGCCTTGGTGATAGCCCCGGCGCGCTCCGACTATCGTTGCGCCCAGGGTGACGTATGCCATTCATGGATTTGCGACGAGTGCAATGCTACGACGCATTCCATAGTGACGATGACCCAGCGAAGAGCGGAACGGTCAACGTCGCGGCAACTCGTGAGCGCGTTCGGAAACCGATCCTGACGCACAACAGAGCGCTCCAGAGCACTCGCAGAGCGCACTCCAGCCACCGGCATCATTCCCTGTGAACAATGCGCTCAGCCCTCGTTCAGGGCTGGCGCAGCCCGCATCCTTAGCGGCCCGCATTCATAGGAGTGATGGCAATGATCAAGTCAATCGCCCTGGGCGCAGTCCTGAGCATGGTGGCAATCCCATGCTTTGCGCAAACATATCCATATCCGTATCAGCCAGCCGGATTCGGGAACTACTACAACTATTACATGAGCGATGTGCCTGTCGGCCGGTACCGCGCGGTGCTTCCTCCCGAAACCAATAACGGCCCGGGTGGGACCGTTATCCGGGAGAGCAAGGTCATCGGCCGTGACCCCGATCCCTTCATCCGGGAGGAACTCGGACGCGCCTATCCGGAGCGCCACTAACGGAACGGTTTCGAGGCGCCAGGATGCCTGAAGCTGACGTTTCCAGCCCCTGAAGGCCCCGCCGTTGCGGTGGCGCGCCGGTCAGATCGAGCGGCATCGCCGGAAACGTCTGGAACAGGTCTTGCTTGATCGCAGGCGCCATGTTCGAGACCAGCATGTCCGGCGCCTCCCAGATCGACGCCAACCTGAAAATCGTGATCGTCGATGAGAGCGCCATCCGCAGCGCGATCATCGAGGAGGGACTTCGCGAGGCCGGCTACGCGCATGTGGTGCGCGTAGCCGAAACGCGGAACCTGCTCGCGCGCATCTACGCGCTCGACCCGGACGTGATCCTGATCGACCTCGAAAATCCCAGCCGCGACATCCTCGAACAGATGTTTCAGGTCAGCCGCATCGTGAAGCGGCCGGTGGCGATGTTCGTCGACCAGAGCGACACCGCCTCGATCCAGGCCTCGGTCGATGCCGGGGTCTCCGCCTACATCGTGGATGGGCTCAGGAAGGAGCGCATCAAATACATCCTCGACACCTGCGTGATGCGGTTCAACGCCTTCGCGCGGCTCCAGGACGAACTGGATCATGCCAAGTCGGCGCTCGAGGAACGCAAGGTCATCGACCGCGCCAAGGGAATTCTCATGAAGGCAAAAGGCATCACGGAAGAGGACGCCTATGCGCTGCTGCGGCGCACCGCGATGAAGGAGAACAAGAAGATCGCCGAAATCTCGCAGTCGGTGATCACTGCGGCGGAGATGTTCAAGTGAGCGCTTCGGAACGCCGGTTGCGGATCGGCTTCATCCCGCTCGTCGATGCGGCGGCCCTGATCGTCGCCGTCGACGGCGGATTCACCGCCGCCGAAGGGCTGGATGTCGAACTGGTGCGGGAGGTGTCGTGGTCCAACATCCGCGACAAGCTCAATATCGGGCTGTTCGACGCCGCCCATCTCCTGGCGCCGGTCGCCGTCGCGTCGAATGTCGGCATCGGCCATGTGCGGGTGCCGATCATCGCGCCGTTCAATCTCGGCCTCAACGGCAATGCCATCACCGTCTCGCCGATCCTCCATGCCGCGCTCGCGGCCGAGGCGGACGGCCCCCTTTCCGATCCCGCGGTATCGGCGGCCGCCCTCGCCCGTGTGGTCGCGGCGCGCCGCCGCAAGGGGCTCGATCCGCTGACCTTCGGCATGACATTCCCGTTCTCGACGCACAACTACCAGCTGCGGTTCTGGATGGCCGCCGGGGGCGTCGATCCGGACGAGGACGTGCGGCTGGTGGTGCTGCCGCCGCCCTATATGGTGGAAAGCCTCGCCAACCGTCATGTCGATGCGTTCTGTGTCGGCGCGCCCTGGAATTCGGTGGCGGTGGATCTCGGCGTCGGCCAGATCCTGCACTTCGTGTCCGAAATCCTGGCGCGCGCCGCCGAGAAGGTCCTGGCCGTTCGCAACGCCTGGGCTGCCGACCGTCCCGACGTCGTGCGGCGGCTGGTGCGGGCGCATGCCCGCGCCGCGGCCTTCATCGAGCAGCCGGAGAACCGCGACGAGGCTGCAGCCATACTTGGCCGGCCGGAACGCATCGGCGTCGCGGCGGAAGTGATCCTGCGCACGCTCGAAGGGCGGCTCAAGGTAGCCGTCGATGGCACCGTGCGGACGAGCGACCGCTATCTGCTGGTCAGCCGCTGGGGCGCGGCACGGCCGGACCCGGTGCAGGCCACCTGGCTCTATGCGCAGATGGTGCGCTGGGGGCAGACGCCGCTCTCTCCCGAACGGCTGGCGCTCGCGGAAGCGACCTTCCGGCCCGACCTCTACGACGAGGTCATCGGCTCCGAGGCGCCGCTTCCTCCCGGCGAACCGGCCGACGGCGTCGGCGCATTCGCAGGCCCGGCCTTCGATCCGCGCGACATCGAGGGACACCTCGCCGGCTGGACGATCCGCCGCCGCTGACTGCCCAACAATCAGTCAGATGGCTTGCTGCTATGCAGCATTTCGCAGCATCGCCGACCCGCGCCGCATTTCCCCGGAATCGTTCCAAACCTCTGGCGTATCTTGCCGTTTCCCCGCGGGCTCCGATTGGCACGAACCTTGTAATGCTTAGGGCGAAAGCCGGCGCCGTCACCTGACGGACCGGAGGTCCAACGACGGGCCAGCAAGCAACGCCGCTGTTCTGAAAGGACGCCCCACGGGTGCTTTTCAGGCTGCGGCTTTTTTGTTGCCCGAACCACAAGGGGACGCTGAGACCATGGCTTCGAATGACAAGGGAACGAAATCGCGCAACGGCGTCAGCCGGCGCGCGCTGTTGAAAGGCGCTGCCGGCACCGCCGCCCTCCTCGCTGCCGCCAAGGCGAGTTTCATCGGCGGCGCGCACATCGCCGAGGCCGCCGGGCCGGAAGTGAAGAAGGCCGTCCTCGGCTACATCGCGCTCATGGATGCCTCTCCGCTCGTGATCGCGAAGGAGAAGGGCATCTTCGCCAAATACGGTCTGCCGGATGTCGAAGTCGCCAAGCAGGCCTCGTGGGGCGCGACGCGCGACAACATCGTGCTCGGTTCCGAGAAGAACGGCATCGACGGCGCGCACATCCTCACGCCGATGCCCTACCTGATTTCCGAGGGCAAGGTGACGCAGAACAACGTCCCGACCCCGATGTACATCCTCGCGCGTCTGAACCTCGACGCGCAGGCGATCTCGGTCTCCAACGAATACAAGGATCTGGGCGTCACCGCGGATGCTTCGGCCCTGAAAGCGGCATTCGAGAAGAAGAAGGCCGCCGGCAAGGACGTGAAGATCGCGATGACCTTCCCCGGCGGCACCCACGATCTCTGGCTTCGCTACTGGATCGCGGCCGGCGGCGTCGACCCCGACAAGGACGTCGCGACCATTGTCGTTCCGCCGCCGCAGATGGTCGCGAACATGAAGGTCGGCAACATGGACGCCTTCTGCGTCGGCGAGCCGTGGAACGAACAGCTCGTCAACCAGAAGATCGGCTTCACCGCCTGCACCACTGGCGAACTCTGGTTCAAGCACCCGGAAAAGGCGCTCGGCCTGCGCGCCGCCTGGGTCGACAAGCACCCCAACGCCGCCAAGGCGCTGCTGATGGCGGTGATGGAGGCGCAGCAGTGGTGCGACAAGATGGAAAACAAGCAGGAGATGTCGACCATCGTCGGCCGCCGTCAATGGTTCAACGTGCCGGTGGCCGACATCGTGGGCCGCGCGCGCGGCGACATCAATTACGGCAACGGACGTATCGAGAAGAACACCAAGCAGTACATGAAGTTCTGGATGGATCACGCCTCCTATCCGTTCAAGAGTCACGATGCCTGGTTCGTCACCGAAGACATCCGCTGGGGCAAGTTCGAGCCGACGACCGACATCAATGCGCTGGTGAACAAGGTCAACCGCGAGGACCTGTGGCGCGAGGCCGCGAAGACGCTCGGCGTCGCCGCCGCCGACGTCCCGGCCACATCGTCGCGCGGCAAGGAGACCTTCTTCGACGGCAAGGTGTTCGATCCCGCAGACCCGCAGGCCTACCTCAAGAGCCTCTCGATCAAGCGTACCGAAGTGTGAACCACCGGGCCGTCCGCGTGGCGGCCCGCCTCCCTCGCCTCGCCTGCGGAGAACTTTTCGCATGAGCCTGACCGCCCTGAAATCCGAACCGACCGTTGTCTTGCCGAACGCGCGAGCGGCCGCGGTGCTGCAACTGCCCGCCGCGAAGCCAAGCCCCGCACGATCGCGGATCGTCCCCATGCTCACGGCCGCGGCCGCACGCACGCTGCCGCCACTGATCACGGCCGTGCTGCTGCTGGCTGTGTGGGAACTGCTGTGCAGTCAGCCCGGCGCCACCCTGCCCTCCCCCAGCAAGATCTGGAGCGAAGCCAACGATCTCATCCTCGACCCGTTCTTCGTGCATGGATCGCAGGACATCGGCCTCGGCTGGCGCGTGCTGGTGTCGCTGGAACGTGTCGCGATCGGCTACGGCTTCGCCGCCGTGATCGGGATCATCCTCGGCACGATCGTCGGGCAGTCGGTGTGGGCGATGCGCGGCCTCGATCCGATCTTCCAGGTCCTGCGCACGATCTCTCCGCTCGCCTGGCTGCCGATCTCGCTTGCGGCCTTCCGCGACAGCCAGCCCTCCGCGATCTTCGTGATCTTCATCACCTCGGTATGGCCGATCATCATCAACACCGCAGTCGGCATCCGCAACATTCCGCAGGACTACCGCAACGTCGCCGCCGTGCTGCGGCTCAATCATCTCGAGTTCTTCTGGAAGATCATGATCCCGTCGGCCGCGCCCTACATCTTCACCGGGCTGCGCATCGGCATCGGCCTCTCGTGGCTCGCCATCGTCGCGGCCGAGATGCTCACCGGCGGCGTCGGCATCGGCTTCTTCATCTGGGATGCCTGGAACTCCTCGCGCCTCTCCGACATCGTGGTGGCACTCGCCTATATCGGCGGGATCGGCTTCCTGCTCGACCGCCTCGTCGCGATGCTCGCCAATGTCGTCACACGCGGCACGGCCGCAAACTGAGGGAGCGAACGATGTACAGCTATCTCAAGATCGATCACGTCGACAAATCGTTCTTCCGCGGCGCGCAGTCCACCGAAGTCCTCAAGGACATCACGCTCGGCATCGCGCAGGGCGAATACGTCTCGATCATCGGCCATTCCGGCTGCGGGAAGTCGACGCTGCTCAACATCGTCGCCGGGCTGGTTTCGGTGACCTCCGGCGGCATCCTTCTGGAAGACCGGGAAGTGAACGCGCCCGGTCCCGACCGCGCAGTCGTGTTCCAGAACCACTCGCTGCTGCCGTGGCTGACCGTCTACGACAATGTGCGGCTGGCCGTGGACAAGGTGTTCTCTTCCACGAAGTCGCGCACCGAGCGTCACGACTGGACGATGCACAATCTCGATCTCGTGCAGATGGGCCATGCGAAGGACAAGCGCCCGGCCGAGATTTCCGGCGGCATGAAGCAGCGCGTCGGCATCGCCCGCGCGCTCGCGATGGAGCCGAAGGTGCTGCTGCTCGACGAGCCGTTCGGCGCGCTCGATGCGCTGACCCGTGCGCATCTCCAGGACTCGGTGATGGCGATTCACCAGAAGCTCGGCAACACCGTGCTGATGATCACCCACGATGTCGACGAGGCCGTCCTGCTGTCCGACCGCATCGTGATGATGACCAACGGGCCGTCGGCGCGCATCGGCGAAGTGCTGGAAGTGCCGCTCGCGCGGCCCCGCAAGCGGCTCGAACTGTCAACTAACGCGACCTACCTCAAATGCCGACAGCGCGTGCTCGAGTTCCTCTACGAGCGGCAGCGCTTCGTGGAAGCCGCCTGACGCGTGCCATGAGCGAACCTCTCGTCATCATCGGCAACGGCATGGCCGCGGCGCGTCTGGTGGATGAACTCACCACCCGCGCGCTCGGCCGCTATGCCATCGCCGTCGTCGGCAACGAGCCGCGTCTGGCCTACAATCGCGTGCTGCTCTCGTCCGTGCTGGCGCAGGACATCAGCGCTGCCGACATCGAGCTCAAGCCGGCGCGCTGGTGGACCGATCGCGGCGTGACGCTGATCTACGGCAATGCCGTCGTCGCGGTAGACCCTGCGATCCGCCGCGTGCGGCTTGCGAGCGGGGCGACCTTGCCATACGGCAAGCTGGTGCTGGCGACCGGCTCGCAGCCGATCCGGCTTCCCGTGCCCGGCATGGACATGCCCGGCGTTCTGACCTTCCGCGATCTCGGCGACGTGACCGCGATCGAGAAGGCTGCCGCGACGGCGAAAGCCGCTGTCGTCATCGGTGGCGGACTGCTCGGCCTCGAGGCGGCCTATGGTCTCGCGCGGGCCGGCGTGAAAGTCTCGGTCGTTCACCTGATGGACCGGCTGATGGAGCGCCAGCTCGACGCCCGCGCGGCCGCCATGCTCAAGGACGCTGTCGAGGCGCGCGGCATCACCGTCCACCTCAATGCCGAAACCACCCGCATTCGCGGAACGGGCCGCGTGGAAGCGCTCGAACTCAAGGATGGCCGCATCCTCGATGCCGATCTGGTCATCGTCGCCGTCGGCATCCGCGCGCAGGTCGACCTCGCACGCACCACCGATCTCGACATCGGCCGCGGCATCGTCGTCGATGACGGCCTGCAGACGAGCCGCGCCGGCATCTTCGCCATCGGCGAATGCGCCGAGCATCGCGGCATCTGTTACGGGCTGGTCGAACCGGCCCACGAACAGGCGCGCATCCTCGCGCGGCGGCTCACCGGCGTAAGCGAGACTTACGCCGGCAGCGTGCTGGCGACGAACCTCAAAGTGTCCGGCGTGAACCTCTTCTCCGTCGGCAACTTCACCGGCGGACCGGGCACCGAGACGATCATGCTCTCCGATCCCGGGCTCGACACGTATCGAAAACTGGTGATCGCAGACGGACGCCTTGTCGGCGCGGTGCTCTATGGCGATACCGCCGACGGGCTCTGGTATCTCGACCTCGTCCGCTCCGGCTCACCGATCAGCGCGTTCCGCAACCAGCTTGCATTCGGCCGAGCGCGCGCCGAACGGCAGGCGGCGTGACGGAGGCACGATGTCCAGCGATTTCACGCCAGATCAGAAACGATACCTTGAGGGCTTCGTCTCGGGCTTGAGCGCGGCGCGCGCCTCCCGCAATGCCGGCCCTGCCGGCGCTGCACAAGGCGAACCGACCGGTCCGGACGCCATCCACCTGAAGGCTCAGGACCGCGTGACCGCTGCCGGCGGAAAACTCGCCGATCAGGAGAAGTTCAAGCGCGAGGAACATCCGTTCGACGCCTATGGCCGCCTCAAGGAACAGGCATCGAAGAACGAAGCGCCGAAGCCGGCTGACAATTTCCGCTGGCGTTATTACGGCCTGTTCTATGTCGCGCCGGCGCAGAGCTCCTATATGTGCCGGCTGCGGATCGCGAACGGCATCCTCAAGCACTGGCAGTTCGCAGGCGTCGCCGACATCGCCGACGTTCACGGCGGCGGCTATGCGCATGTGACCACGCGCGCCAACCTGCAGATCCGCGAGATCGAGCCGAAGAGCGCCGTCGCGGTCGTAGAGGAGACCCAGAACCTCGGCCTAAGTTCGCGCGGCTCCGGCGCCGACAATATCCGCAACGTCACCGGCACGGCGACCGCAGGGATCGACCCGCAGGAACTGCTCGACACTCGCCCCTACGCCAACGAGTGGCACTTCCACATCCTCAACGAGCGCGCGCTCTACGGTCTGCCGCGCAAGTTCAATGTCGCTTTCGACGGCGCCGGGACTGTTCCGGTGCTG
>Ga0182739_1002678_pt1 | contig 16339 bp, 14 predicted proteins | sample eDN5th30CBELigBY_FD_128873 | JGI IMG/M metagenome (GOLD analysis project Ga0182739, IMG submission 128873) | Enriched backyard soil microbial communities from Emeryville, California, USA - eDNA 5th pass 30_C BE-Lig BY (version 2) (version 2) | ecosystem: Environmental > Terrestrial > Soil >... | reverse complement strand
TGTTCGCCGGCGACGAGTTCGGGCTGCTCGGCGACGACGGCGAGACCAGCCGCACGCCGATGCCGTGGGGGACGCAGGACGCGGCGGCGACGGAGCGGCTGGAGCTCTACCGTGCGCTCATCGCCCTCCGGCGCGCGCACGCCGTGCTCGGCGACGGCGGACTGCGCTGGGTGCACGTGGACGACGAGACGATCCTCTTCGTCCGTGAGGGCGAGGCCGAGAGCCTCCTGGTGCTCGCCGCGACGGGTGACCTCGATGTCACCGTCCCGACGGTCGCCGTCCCCGGGGCGGCGGCGGCCGCGACACTGTTCGGCGAGGTCGCGATGACGGCGGATGCCGACGGGGTGAAGCTGCGCTCCACAGGGCCGGCGTTCGCCGTCTGGGCGCTTCCGGGCGTGACGGCGCCGGTGCGGGACCGCTGATGGCGACCGCGGCGCAGTTCGACGCGCGGAGCGAGCAGCTGCGCGCGGCCGTCGACGGCCATCCGCGGCTCACGGGCCTCGTGCTCCTCGGGTCGGCGGCGGAGGAGGCGCGTCCGCGACGCGACGAATGGTCGGATCACGACTTCTTCGCGATCATCGCGGACGGCAGCGGAGCCCTGCTCCGCCCCGACCTGTCCTGGCTCCCCGGGCAGGCCTCCCTCGCCGCGACCGCCCGCGAGGGCGAGATCGGCTTCGTGGCGCTCTACGATGACGGCCACGTGTTCGAGTTCGCCCTCGCGGAGCTCGGCGAGCTCGACTCCGCCGTCGCCGAGGAGGCGACCGTGGTGTCCGACGCCGACGGCCGTCTGACGGCGCTCGTCGACGCGGCCCGCACGCGGGCGCAGACGCGGGGACGACACGACGCCGCAGGCGAGGCGACGCTCGTGTTCGTCAAGCTCCTCATCGGCGTCGGCCGCGCGCACCGTGGGGAGGTGCTGGCGGCGGGGGAGTTCGTGCGCACCTGGGCCGTCCAGTGCCTCGTGCGGGCTGTGAGGGCGCGGGCGGCGGAGGCCGCCGGAGTCGCGGCCGGAGACGCGGCGCCGCCGATCGATCCCGTCCGCCGGTTCGAACGCGATCACCCGGTCGTCGCCGGGCGGATCGCGCACGCTCTGGAGAGGCCGGTCGCCGACGCGGCGCGCGAGCTGTACGACATCGCCCGTCAGACCCTGGAGCCGGGGTGGGAGCAGTTTCCGACCCGTGCGGCCGACGCTGTGGCCCTGCGACTGGGATGGCGATAGTCCTGCAGGCAGGGGCGGGATCGGCGCCGCGTGTCACACGCGCAGGCGCCGATCCCCGTCCTGACTAGAATCCTGGGGTGAGCACCGGCCGTTCCTTCTACATCACGACCCCGATCTACTACCCGAGCGATCTTCCGCACATCGGGCACGGATACACGACGGTGGCCGTCGATGCGCTTGCGCGCTGGCACCGCCAGTCCGGCGACGACACCTGGATGCTCACGGGCACCGACGAGCACGGCCAGAAGATGCTGCGGGCTGCCGCGGCCAACGGCGTCACGCCGCAGGAGTGGGTCGACAAGCTCGTCGAGGAGTCGTGGTTCCCGCTCCTGAAGACGCTCGATGTCGCCAACGACGACTTCATCCGCACGACGCAGCCGCGCCACGAGGAGCGCGTGCAGCAGTTCGTGCAGGCGCTCTACGACCGCGGCTACATCTACGCGGGCGAGTACGAGGCGCTCTACTGCGTCGGCTGCGAGGAGTTCAAGCCCGAGGCGGAGATCGTCGACGGCACCGGCGCCTTCGAGGGGCTCAAGGTCTGCGCCATCCACTCGAAGCCGCTGGAGCTGCTGCAGGAGAAGAACTACTTCTTCAAGCTCAGCGAGTTCGGCGACCGGCTGCTGGAGCTCTACAAGACGGTTCCCGACTTCGTGCGGCCCGAGTCGGCGCGCAACGAGGTCGTCTCCTTCGTCAAGAGCGGACTCAAGGATCTGTCGATCTCGCGCTCGGCGTTCGACTGGGGCATCCGGGTGCCGTGGGACGACACGCACGTCATCTACGTGTGGGTCGATGCGCTGCTCAACTACGCGACGGCCGTCGGCTACGGGACGGACCCCGAGGAGTTCGCCCGGCGCTGGCCGGCCTATCACGTCGTGGGCAAGGACATCCTCCGCTTCCACGCCGTCATCTGGCCCGCCATGCTGATGGCCGCGGGGCTCGACGTCCCCCGGGGCGTCTTCGCGCACGGCTGGCTGCTGGTCGGCGGCGAGAAGATGTCGAAGTCGAAGCTCACCGGCATCGCCCCGACCGAGATCACCGACGTCTTCGGATCGGACGCCTACCGGTTCTACTTCCTGTCGGCCATCGCGTTCGGCCAGGACGGCTCGTTCTCGTGGGAGGACCTCTCCGCCCGCTACCAGGCGGAGCTGGCCAACGGCTTCGGGAACCTCGCGTCGCGCACGACCGCCATGATCGAGCGGTACTTCGAGGGCATCGTGCCCCCGCCCGGGGACTACTCGGACGGCGACCTCGAGATCCAGCGGACCGTCGCCGACGCCGCCGACGCGGCCGATGCCGCGATGGAGCGGTTCCGTCCCGACGAGGCCATCTCCGCCATCTGGACGATCGTCGACGCCCTCAACGGCTACATCACCGACAACGAGCCGTGGGCGCTCGCGAAGGACGACGCGCAGCGGACACGCTTGGGCACCGTGCTGTACACGGCCGCCGACGGCCTGCGCGCGCTCGCAGTGCTGCTGTCGCCGATCATGCCGGCATCCACCGAGAAGCTGTGGATCGCGCTCGGCGCCGCGGAGTCGCTCGGCCGCCTGCGGGATCAGCCGCTGCGCGAGGCCGGCCGCTGGGGGATCCTCCGGCCAGGGACGAGCGTCAACGGCCTCGCGCCGCTGTTCCCGCGCGTCGAGCAGTGATGCGCCGATGACCGACCCGTCGGGATACATCCGCGAACGACACAACGACGGCTCGCGCGACGTGCGGTGGCCGCAGGCTCCCGAGCCCCTCGCCGTCGCGGTGTACGACAACCACGCGCATCTGGAGATCTCCGACGGCGACCAGCCGCGCACGCTCGACGAGCAGCTCGACCTCGCGGCATCCGTCGGCGTGGTCGGCGTCGTGCAGGCCGGCGGCGACATCGAGTCCAGCAGATGGTCGGCCGAGGCCGCGGCATCCCACCCGCGCGTGCTCGCCGCCGTGGCGATCCACCCGAACGAGGCGCCCGCCTACGCCGCAGCGGGGCGGCTCGACGAGGCGATCACGGTGATCGACGAGCTCGCGGGGCAGCCGCGCGTGCGGGCGATCGGCGAGACGGGCCTGGACTTCTTCCGCACGGATGCTGACGGGCTGCCCGTGCAGCACGAGAGCTTCGAGGCGCACATCGCGCTGGCGAAGAAGCACGGCATCGCGATGCAGATCCACGATCGCGACGCCCACGACGCCGTCCTGGAGACGCTGGAGCGCGTGGGGGCACCCGAGCGGACGGTGTTCCACTGCTTCTCGGGCGATGCCGCGATGGCGCGCATCGCCGCCGATCGCGGCTACTGGCTGAGCTTCGCGGGCAACGTGACGTTCAAGAACGCACAGAGCCTTCGCGACGCCCTGGCGGTGACGCCGCGCGAGCGGATCCTGGTGGAGACGGACGCGCCGTTCCTCACCCCGACTCCCCATCGGGGCCGGCCCAACGCGCCGTACCTGATCCCCGTGACGCTGCGCTTCGTGGCCGCCGAGCTCGGCATCGACCTCGACGAGCTGTGCGCTCAGGTCGCCGCCAACACCCTCGAGGTCTACGGCTCGTTCGACCGCTGAGCCTTCGTCTCGGTCGCTGTGGTGGAGACGCTCACCGGGCGTTGAGCGAGCGGAGCGAGACGAAGCGGTGTGTGTGGCGGGTGGCGTTTCGTCTCGGTCGCTGTGCTTCCTCGCTCGACGTCCGGGGGACACTGACCGGGCGTTGAGCGAGCGGAGCGAGACGAAACGGAGTGCGCTCAGCGGGTGACGGGCTCGCGGACGGGGCGCGTGGTCGAACCGCCCAGAAGCTCCCACGGCAGGTCGACGACCCGCGGCCCCTCGCCCGGGACGAGACCGCCGAGGGCGTCGAACATGGCCTCGGCCGCGCGTTCCGGGTGCACGCACACCCTCGTGACGCCGAGCCGCTCGTTGGTCGCGCAGTCGCCTGTGCCCGCCTCGCCCGAGCACAGGGCGATCAGCTGCACGTCGCGGGGGATCACGAGCGAGGTCGCCTCCAGCTGCAGGTAGATCTCGGGCCCCTCCTCGCAGAACGCGAAGATCGCGTCGGCGCCGCGATCGAGGAGGTCCCGCACCTCGCGGGCCAGCCGCCGCCGGCCGGCATCGACGCGTGCCACCAGCGGCGCGCGCCCGCGCACGGTCGTCCATGCCAGGTACGCGCTCTCGCCGATCTGGTCGCGCGGCACCTCGCTCTCGTCGACGAGGAGGCCGATGCGCTCCGCGCCGGTGCTCTCGAAGTGCGCGAGCGCCGCGCGGACGGCGGCGTCGTAGCCCGTGCGGATGCTGATCCCGGGGGAGCCGGCGATGTAGAGGTCGTTCGCCACGACGGGGAGTCCGCGGAGGGCGGCCTCCCGCAGCACTCCGCGGTCGTCTGCCGGGTCGGGGAAGTACAGCACGTCGATCTGGGCGCCGGCGAGCAGGTCGGGACGCGAGTCCGGAAGGACGGTGACCGTGAAGCCGTGCTGGGCCGACGCGCGCACGAGGGCGTTGAGCTGGCGCGTGCGCTGCAGGGCGCGGCGGGCATCGTCGGTCGTGCTGTCGCCCATGACGAAGCCGACCGACATCGTGCGGCCGCTGCGCAGCGCGGCGGCGTGCTTGTTGGGGATGTAGCCGAGCTCCGCGGCGATCGCCTTGATGCGATCCCGCGTCTCGGCGCGCAGGTTGCCGCGGTCGTTGAGGGCCTGACTGGTCGCGGCGGTGGACACGCCGGCGCGCAGTGCGACGTCCTTGAGGGTCACTCCGCGCGACTCGGTCATGACGACTCCGGTCGCTTCGGGAGGACGGTGGCCACGGCCTCGGCCCACTCGGTGCCGTGTCCTCCGGAGGCGAGCGAGTGGCCCTCGGCGATGAGCCCGTGGAGCAGGACGCCGGAGAAGTGGCGCAGGGCCGCCTCGGTCTCGGCGCTCACGCCGCGGCCGATCTCGCTCTCCAGGACGCCGCGCACGTGCTCGCGGAGGGCGACGACGGCGGGGGAGACCTCGTGCACGCGCCGGGCCGCGGCGTGCCGCTGCGCCGCCGCGTGGACGATCTCGCGGGCGTGCCCGAGGGCGGCGACCTCGTCGATGGGGGCGTGCACGCGGACGGTCTCGAGGTCGAGCAGCTCGACTCCCGGGAGCGCGCGCACGCCGGGATCCACGTTGCGCGGCATCCCGAGGTCGACGATCACCTGCGCGCCGGGGGCGCCGGCGCGCGCGGCGGCATGGTCCTCCGCCGTGAGCGCGTAGCCGTCCGCGGTCGACGTGCACGTGACCACGACGTCTGCGGCCGCGGCCTCGGCGGCGTACGCGTCGGCCGGGACGACCGTGAGGTGCTCGCGGTGCGCGAACCGCCGACGGCCCGACCGGGAGTGCACGCGGATGTCGCGGGCGCCGACGGCGCGGAGCGCCGCGAGCGACACGGCCGCGTAACGGCCCGTCCCCACCAGCAGCACCCGTGCGTCTGCCCAGCTGTCGAGCCGGGAGCCGGCGAGGTCGATCGCGAGGCGGACGAGGGATCGGCCGGACTCGCCGAGCTGCGTGCTGTTGCGGACGGCCCGGGATGCCTCGGTCGCCCGCTGGAAGAGGTGTTCGAGCGGCGCCGTCGTCAGTCCGTCGCGGCGGGCGGCGTCGAGGGCGCGGCGCACCTGACCGGCGATCTCGTCCTCTCCGACGGCGACCGAGTCGAGCCCCGCCGCGACCGTGAACAGGTGCTGCGCGACGCGGTTCCCCTGCGCGAAGTCCACCGTGTCGCGGACGGCGCGGAACGACAGGTCGGTGAGCCCCGAGAGCTGCTCCATGGCCGCGTCCATGGCGGGGACGGGGGAGGCGTCGGCGAGATCGAAGTACGCCTCGAACCGGTTGCACGTCGACAGGACGACCGCGCCCTGGATGGCGTCGTGGGAGTCCTTCAGGCGGAGCGCGACCTCATCGCCCATGCCCGCGAGACGCTCGAGGGAGTCGAGCGGCGTGGTGCGCTGATGCGCGGTGAGGCAGACGAGCACGGTGCGGAAGTCCGATCTGATGGCGTCCTCCGCGGGGGAGGGGCGCGGTCGGGGTGTCGGTGAATCAGGGCTAGTATAACGATTAACTCGATCGAGGAGCCGCATCATCCCTGCCCCCGTGCATTCCCGTCCTGCCCGCCTGTCCGACGCGCATCCGCTGGTCGCGCAGGCGACCTCGTCGTCCCGGCTGCTGCGCGCCCTGCGCGGCGACCGCCCCGAGGTGACCCCCGTCTGGTTCATGCGCCAGGCCGGCCGCTCCCTCCCGGAGTACCGTGCCCTCCGCAATCGGGGGACGATGCTCGAGGCGTGCCTCGATCCGGCCCTCGCGAGCGAGATCACGCTGCAGCCCGTCCGCAGGCACGGCGTGGACGCCGCGATCTTCTTCAGCGACATCGTCGTCCCCCTCTCGCTCATCGGCGTCGACGTCGAGATCGCCGCAGGGCGCGGGCCGGTGTTCTCACGGCCGCTGCGCACCGCCGCCGACATCGCCGAGGCCGTGCGGATCGATCCCGCGCTCGTGCGCGAACGCGGCGAGGCGATCGTGGACGCCGTCGGCCGCACGACCGAGATGCTCGGCGACGTGTCGGCCGAGCGCGGCGAGCCCATCCCGCTCATCGGCTTCGCGGGCGCGCCGTTCACGCTCGCCGCCTACCTGGTCGAGGGCGGCCCCTCGAAGGATCACCTCGCCGCGCGGAGGCTCATCCACGACGATCCCGTCGCGTGGCGCGAGCTGACCGCCTGGCTCGCCGAGGTCGCGGGGCATTTCCTCGCGCTGCAGGTGGAGGCCGGGGCCAGCGCCGCCCAGCTGTTCGACTCGTGGGCGGGCGCCCTCGCGCCGCAGGACTATCGCGATGCCGTGCTGCCGGCATCCGCCGCGGCGCTGCGCGCCGTGCGCGAGCTGGACCTCCCGGGCGCCGCGGGCATCGCCCGGGTGCCCCTCGTCCACTTCGGCGTCGGCACGGGCGAGCTCCTCGCGGACATGGCCTCGCTCGACATCGATGCGATCGGCGTCGACTACCGCGTCCCGCTGGACGAGGCGGTCCGTCGCGTGGGCCGGGACCTGACGGTGCAGGGAAACCTCGACCCGGCGCTGCTGTTCGCACCTGAGGAGGTGCGCACGCGCGAGGTCCACCGCATCCTGCAGGAGGGGACCGCCGCCCGCGCGCACGTGTTCAATCTCGGCCACGGTGTTCCGATGGACGCCGACCCTGACGCGATCGGCGCGGTCGTGCGCACCGTCCACGAGTGGCGGGCGGCCTGATGACCGCTCCGTCGGCCGAGGTCGACCTCGTCGTGGTGGGCGCGGGCGTCGCCGGGCTCGTGATCGCCCATGACGCGGCGCGGGCCGGTCTGCGCGTCACGGTGCTGGAGGCGGCTGCTGCGGCGGGCGGCCTGCTGCGGCGCGCCGTCCTCGACGGCATCCCGATCGACGTGGGCGCCGAGTCGTTCGCGACCCGCACGAGCGGCGTGGCCGACCTCATCGTGGATGCCGGACTCGACCTCCGCATCGTCGACCCCGCTCCGTTCGGCGCGCACCTCGCCGTCGCGGGAGCATCCGATAACGCAGCGTCGATCATCCGCGCGCCGCTGCCGCAGGCGACCGTGCTCGGCATCCCCGCCGACCCGCTGGCGGACGACGTCGTGCGCATCCTCGGCGCGGACGGTGCGCGCCGCGCCCGCGCGGAGATCGCCGTGCCCGCCGATCCCGAGCCGTCGCTGGCCGACCTCGTCACGGCGGCGTGCGGCCCTCTGCTGACCGAGCGTCTCGTCGACCCGCTGTGCCGGAGCGTGTACTCCGTGCCCGCCGCCGATGCCAGGCTCTCGCGCCTGCACCCGGCGCTGTGGCGTGAGTTCCGCGCGCGCGGCTCGCTCATCGAGGCGGCGGGGGCTGCCGCCGCCCCTCACCGTCCGGGTTCGGGCGTCGCCGGGATCTCCGGCGGCATGTGGCGCCTGGCCGACGCCCTCCTCGCCGTCGCCTTGGCGCAGGGGGTCCGCGTCGTCACGGGCGTCGCCGCGCGCGCGATCACGCCGGACGCGGGCGGGGTCCGCGTCGCGCTCGACGACGCCGTGCTGCACGCGCGCCGCGTCGTCGTGGCCACCGGCAGCGCCGCCGCCCGCGCCCTGCTCGCGACGCCGGGGATCCCCGTGAAGAGCGCCCCCGCCGTGCGGGTCGTCGCCGCCCTGATCGACAGTCCCGCCCTCGATGCGTATCCGGTCGGCTCGGGCGTCATCGTCGCGGCGGGCGTGCCGTCGGCCGCCAAGGCACTGACCCATTCGAGCGCCAAGTGGCCGTGGCTGGCGGAGCTCCTGGACAGCCGCCGGGCCGCGGGCAGCCCGCACATCGTCCGCCTCTCCGCGCGCGACGCCGACGCCCCCGGGCTCGACACCGAAGCAGACGTCGCCCGCGAGGTCGCCCTGCTGACGGGAGCGCCGATCACCGAGGCCGCCGTCCGCGCCGTCACCTCTGCCCTCTGGACGGATGCCGTCGCCGCCGCCCCCGTCGACCCGGATCGTCGTGACGAGCTCTCCCGCGCCGGGATCGATCTGGCGGGAGCGGCGACGGCCGGAACCGGCCTCGCATCCGTCGTCCCCCACGCCCGTGCCCTCGCCCGCGACGTCGTCGCGCGGCTCGCCGCCACTCCCGTACTCGATGGACAATCCCTCTGGAGGAACCCATGACCGAAGAGAACATCGTCGGATACACCCTGTTCGCCATCCTGAGCGGTCCGCGGCCGCGTGCCGCCGCGCCGGGGAAGGATGCGCTGGACGCGCTGGCCCGCGAGGTCGACGCGCTCGGCGGAGCCGGCGTGACGCTTCGCGGCATCTACGACGTGACGGGGATGCGGGCCGACGCCGACCTCATGGTGTGGCTGCACGGGGAGGACGCGGCCGCGCTGCAGAAGGCGCTGCGCACGCTGCGACGCACGGAGGTGCTGTGCGACTTCGCGTGCGAGTGGAGCGCCATGGGCGTCCACCGCGAGGCGGAGTTCAACAAGCGCCACGTCCCCGGATACCTGCGCGGCGAGCACGCGCGCGACTGGCTGTGCCTCTATCCGTTCGTCCGCAGCTACGAGTGGTACCTGCTGCCGGACGAGGAGCGCTCGGCGATGCTCGCCGAGCACGGACGCAAGGGGGCGCGGTTCACCGACGTCGTCGCCAACACCGTGTCGACCTTCGCGCTCAGCGACTACGAATGGCTGCTGCCGCTGGAGAGCGACAACCTCATCAGCCTCGTCGACCTCATGCGTGACCTCCGTGCGACGGGAGCTCGTCGCCACGTGCGCGAGGAGGTGCCGTTCTACACGGGACGGCGCGTGGAGATATCCGAGCTGGCGGAGGTGCTGGGCTGATGGCCGGAACGACCGCCGTCTTCCGTCCGAAGGTCGCACCGGCATCGCGCGAGCCCTGGATCGCCGAGGGCGCCCGGGTTCCCGCGGGAACGGTCGCCACGCGAGCGGGCGAGTCGTACGCGACGCAGCCCGTCGACTACGACGCGATCATCCTGCTGGGCTTCGGCGGGCCGGAGGGACAGGACCACGTCCTCCCCTTCCTCCGGAACGTGACGGCCGGCCGTGGCATCCCCGACGAGCGGCTGGAGGAGGTCGCGCACCACTACCGCCACTTCGGGGGCGTGTCGCCGATCAACGATCACAACCGCGAGCTGCGCGCGGCGCTGGAGGCCGAGCTGCGGGGCAGGGGCCACGACCTGCCCGTCTACTGGGGCAACCGCAACTGGACGCCCTATCTCGACGAGGCGCTGCAGCAGGCGTTCGACGACGGCCACCGCACCTTCCTCACGATCGCCACGAGCGCCTACAGCTCCTACTCGTCGTGCCGTCAGTACCGCGAGGACCTCGCGGACGCCGTCGAGGCGACGGGCCTGGACGGCCGGGTGGAGATCGACAAGGTCCGCGACTTCTTCGACCACCCCGGCTTCGTCACGCCGTTCCTGGAGGGCATCCGGAAGGGGATCGCCGAGCTCGCCGCGGGCGGCATCGAGGACTTCGCGACCGAGGTGGAGATCCTGTTCTCGACCCATTCCATCCCGAACGTGGACGCCGACCGCTCGGGGGCCCCGGAGGACGGATTCGGCCCCGGCGGCGCATACGTCGCCCAGCATCGTGCGCTCGCCGAGCACATCATGGCGGAGCTGGGCGATCCGTGCCCGTGGCAGCTCGTCTTCCAGAGCCGCTCGGGCCCGCCGCAGGTGCCGTGGCTCGAACCCGACATCAACGACGCGATGGCCGAGCTGCCCGGCCGGGGTCGCACTGCGGTCCTGATCGTGCCGCTGGGCTTCGTCAGCGACCACATGGAGGTGCTCTGGGACCTCGACACCGAGGCGATGGAGACGGCGGAGGAGCTGGGCCTCAGGGCCGTGCGCACCGCGACGCCCGGCACGCATCCGGCGTTCGTGGCGGGCCTGGTCGACCTCGTCGAGGAGCGACTCCACGGCACGCCGCCGGAGGAGCGGCCGCACGTCACGCCGCTCGGTCCCGGGTACGATGTGTGCCGCGCGGGATGCTGCGAGAACACGCGCCGCGGGTTCCGCCCCGCCCTCGCAGGGCTGGCGCCGTGACGCCCCTTCCGCCGCTGCGGCTGGGCACGCGCGCGAGCGCGCTGGCGACGACCCAGTCCGGCCACGTCGCCGACGCGCTGCGCGCCGCGACCGGTCGCGAGGTCGCGCTCGTGCCCGTCACGACGGCGGGAGACGTGCTGACGGGGCCGTTGGCCCAGCTCGGCGGGACGGGCGTGTTCGTGGCGGCGCTGCGCGAGGCACTGCTCCGAGGCGAGTGCGACCTCGTCGTGCACTCGATGAAGGACCTGCCCACGGGGCCTGTCGACGGCCTCGACCTCGCCGCCGTGCCGCCGCGCGCCTCGCAGCGCGACGTGCTGTGCGCCCGCGACGGACACACCCTCGATACGCTGCCGCACGGCTCCGTGGTCGGAAGCGGCTCGCCCCGGCGGGTGGCGCAGCTTCTGCGCCGGCGGCCCGACCTGGAGGTCCGCGGCATCCGGGGGAACGTCGACACCCGGCTGCGCAAGGTGCACGACGGCGAGTTCGCCGCGATCGTGCTCGCAGAGGCGGGACTCACGCGCCTCGGGCGCACGGCGGAGATCACGGAGCGGTTCGATCTGGACTCCTGGCCGACCTCTGCCGGGCAGGGCGCGCTCGCCGTCGAGGTGCGCACGGACGATCCGGGGCTGTCGGAGCTCGTGGCGACCGTCGGCGACGCGACATCGGCGACCGTGAGCCTCCTGGAGCGGGCCGTCCTGCGCCGCCTCGAGGCCGGCTGCGCGGCCCCCGTGGGCATCTCCGCCCACGCGGAGGACGAGCAGATCGGGCTGGCCGCCGAGGTGTACGCCCTCGACGGTGCACGCTCCGTCCGCGTCGAGCGTCGCGTGCAGGCATCCGCCGTCGCCGACGACGAGGCCGGCCGCGCCGCGGTCGCGCACGACGTCGTCGGCGAGCTCCTCGCCGCCGGCGCCGGCGACCTGGCGGACCTGCCGGGCACGGGGCGGTGAGCTCGCTGAGCGGTGCGGGTGACGCGAGTGTCGGGGGAGGCCTGCGCGGAGCGCGCGTGCTCGTCCCGCGCGGCGGGGCCTGGGGCGAGCGCGTCCGCGACGACCTCGCCCGCCGCGGCGCCGAGCCGGTCGTCGCCCCCCTCATCGCGTCTGCGCCCCCGCGCGATCTCGCGGCCCGCGACCGTGCGTTCGCGGCCCTCGCGGACGGCGAGTACGGCTGGCTGTTCGTCACGAGCGCCGCCGCCGTCGAGCAGCTCGCGCTGCAGGGCGTGCGGGTGCCGCCGACGACGCAGATCGCCGCCGTCGGCTCCGCCACGGCCAGGGCCGTCGCCGACGCCGGATGGGAGGTCGCGTTCGTCCCCGCGGGGCAGGCCTCGGCGGCCGCGCTGACGGCGCAGTGGTGCACGGGTCGCGATCCGGCGGCGACGGGCCGCTGCCTCGTCGTGCGCTCCGACCTCGCGACGGCGATCGTCTCCGACGAGCTGGAGCTGCGCGGCTACGCGGTCGACGTCTGCATCGGCTACCGCACCGTCGGCATCGACCTGTCTCCCGCGGTGCGCGACGACCTGCGCCGGGGTGCGATCGACGTCATCCTGCTGACCTCGCTCAGCGTGGGGCGCGAGCTGCGCCGCCAGACGGGAGTGCCTCCCGCATCCTCCCTCGTCGCCTCCATCGGCCCCGGAACCACCCGCGACGCCGAGCGTCTCGGCTTCCACGTCGGCCATACGGCACGCACCCAGAGCATCGACGCCCTCATCGCCGAGCTCGACTCCCTCCCGACCCTCCGAACGGAGAACTCCGCATGACCGCCTTCCCCGACCGGCGCCTGCGTCGACTGCGCGCGACGCCCGCCCTCCGCCGGCTCGTCGCCGAGCACGACCTCACGCCCCGCCGCCTCGTCCTTCCCCTCTTCGTGAAGGAGGGGATCGAGTCCGCCCTGCCGATCGCCAGCATGCCCGGCGTGATGCAGCACCCCCTCGAAGGCGTTGCCTCCGTCGTCGAGGAGGCCGTCGCCGCGGGGCTGGGCGGCGTCATGCTGTTCGGTGTTCCGCAGACGCGCGACGCCGAGGGGTCGGGGGCGACCGCGCCCGACGGCATCCTGAACCGCGCCATCGCCGCCGCGACGACGGCCGCCGCGGGCAGGCTCACGGTGCAGGCCGACCTGTGCCTCGACGAGTTCACCGACCACGGCCACTGCGGCCTGCTCGCCGCCGACGGCACCGTCGACAACGATGCGACCCTCGCCGTGTACGGACGGATGGCGGTCGCCCAGGCGGAGGCGGGCGCCGACATCCTGGGGCTGTCGGGAATGATGGACGGCCAGACGGCGGCCGTGCGCGCCGCGCTCGACGCCGCCGGCCACAGCCGGGTCGTGCTGCTCGCGTACGCCGCCAAGTACGCCTCTGCGTTCTACGGCCCGTTCCGCGACGCCGTGGAGTCGACGCTCGACGGCGACCGGCGCACGTACCAGCTCGACCCCGCCAACGGGCGCGAGGGTGTGCAGGAGGCGGTCGTCGACGCCGAGGAGGGCGCCGACATCGTCATGGTCAAGCCCGCGGGGCCTTACCTCGACGTGCTCGCCCGTGTCGCGGACGCGTCGCCGGTGCCGGTGTGGGCGTATCAGGTGTCGGGCGAGTACGCCCTGATCGAGCACGCCGCGGCGGCCGGTCTCATCGACCGCGACCGCGCGATCGGCGAGTCGCTGCTGGGCATCCGACGCGCCGGTGCGGAGACCATCCTGACCTACTGGGCCGTCGAGGTCGCGAACCGGCTGCGCGCCGGAGAGGAGCTGTCATGAGCGCCAACGAGGAGCTCTTCGCCCGCGCACAGCGCGTGATCCCCGGCGGCGTCGACTCGCCGGTCCGCGCGTACGGATCCGTCGGCGGCACTCCGAGGTTCATCGAGTCCGCCTCCGGCGCGTACGTGACCGACGCCGACGGCCGCCGCTACGTCGACCTCGTCGCCAGCTGGGGGCCGGCACTGCTCGGCCACGCGCATCCCGAGGTGGTCGACGCGGTGGTGACCGCCGCGCGCAGAGGCCTCTCCTTCGGTGCCCCTACGGCCGCCGAGGCGGAGCTCGCGGAGGTCATCTCCTCCCGCGTGCCCGCCGCCGAGAAGGTGCGCCTGGTGTCGACGGGGACCGAGGCGACCATGACCGCCATCCGGCTCGCGCGTGGGGCGACCGGTCGCGACCTGCTCGTGAAGTTCGCCGGTCACTACCACGGCCACTCGGACGGTCTGCTCGCCGCGGCCGGTTCCGGGCTCGCGACCTTCGCCCTGCCGGGGTCGGCGGGCGTCCCCGCGGCGATCGCCGCGCAGACGCTCGTCGTGCCGTACAACGACCGCGAGGCCGTCGAGGCCGTGTTCTCGGCGCATCCCGGGCGCATCGCCGCCGTCATCACCGAAGCGGCCGCCGCCAACATGGGCGTCGTGGCTCCGGCATCCGGGTTCACGGGCTTCCTGCGCGACCTGTGCCGCCGCGAGGGGGCGCTGCTCATCAGCGACGAGGTGCTCACCGGCTTCCGCTCGGCCGCGGGCGGCTACGCGCAGGTGCTGCGCGAGGCGGGCGAGGACGTCGTGCCCGACCTCGTGACCTTCGGCAAGGTCATCGGCGGGGGGATGCCGGTGGCCGCCGTCGCCGGTCGCGCCGACGTCATGGACCTCCTCGCGCCCACCGGGCCCGTGTACCAGGCGGGGACCCTCAGCGGCAATCCGGTCGCGGTCGCGGCGGGCCTGGCGACCCTGCGCCTGGCGGACGAGGCCGTGTACGCCCGGCTGTCGGATGCCGCAGGCACGCTGTCGGCCGCCGTCGGCGACGCGCTGACCGAGGCGGGCGTGCCCCATGTCATCCAGCGGGCGGGCACGCTCTTCAGCGTCTTCCTCGGCGCCGAGGTCGTCGGCGGCGTGCCGGACTACGCGACGGCGCAGCGCCAGGACACCGCCGCCTACGCGCGCTTCTTCCACGCGATGCTCTCGGCGGGTGTCTCGCTGCCGCCGTCCGCTTTCGAGGCGTGGTTCCTGACCGCCGCGCACGACGACACCGCCCTCGCCACGGTCGTCTCGGCCCTCCCCGCCGCCGCGCGCGCCGCTGCCGCCTGAGCATCCGACGCCGAGAAACCACTTCCTCCGCGAGAAACCGCCGCAGCGCGCGTTTCTCGCGGGCGGAATGGTTTCTCGCGGGCGGCGCAGGGCGGTGCGGGCGGCGAAGCTAGGCTGGAGGGCATGCCCGTGACCCTGCTCGGAGCGGCCGAGATCCGCGCGCTCGCCGCCGAGCTCGACGTGACCCCGACGAAGAAGCTCGGTCAGAACTTCGTCGTCGACGCGAACACGGTGCGCAAGATCGTCCACGTGGCGCGGGTGACCGCCGACGACCATGTCGTCGAGGTCGGTCCGGGGCTCGGCTCCCTCACGCTCGCGATCCTGGAGACGGGCGCGCCCGTCACAGCGGTCGAGATCGACGGCCGGCTCGCCGAGAGGCTTCCGCGGACCGCGGCCGCCCACGGCGTCCCGGACGGGGCCCTCGCGGTCATCGCGGCCGACGCCCTCCGGGTGACCGAGCTGCCGGGCGACCCCGACGTGCTGGTCGCGAACCTCCCGTACAACGTCAGCGTCCCCGTCCTCCTGCACTTCATGGAGCACTTCTCCGGCATCCGCCGCGGCGTCGTGATGGTGCAGGCGGAGGTCGGTGAGCGCCTGGCCGCGCCGCCCGGATCCAAGATCTACGGGGCCCCGAGCGTCAAAGCGGCGTGGTACGGCTCGTGGCGGCTGGCCGGCACCGTGTCGCGGCAGGTGTTCTGGCCCGTCCCCAACGTCGACAGCGTGCTGGTCGCCTTCGATCGCGACCCCCAGCCGCGCGGCGACGAGCATGAGCGGCGCCGCGTCTTCGCGATCGTCGACGCCGCCTTCCAGCAGCGCCGCAAGATGCTGCGGCAGGCGCTGTCGGGCGTCCTGGGAGGCTCGGCAGCGGCTGCGTCCGCCGTCATCGAGGCCGCGGGCGTCGCGCCGACGGCGCGCGGTGAAGACCTCACGATCGACGACTTCATCGCGATCGCCCGCGAGCGTGCTTCGGTCGCTAGCCTGGGGGAGTGACCGAGAACCGCTTCCCCGCCTCGCGCGGCGGAGACCTCCACCGGCCGTACTCCGCCGCCGCCGACCGGTACGCCGGCACCTCGTACCGCCAGGTCGGATCCAGCGGGCTCTACCTCCCGCCGATCTCGCTCGGGCTGTGGTGGAACTTCGGCGACAACGTCGCGTTCGACAGCCAGCGGGCCCTGCTGCGCCACGCGTTCGATCGCGGGATCACGCACTTCGACCTCGCCAACAACTACGGTCCGCCGTACGGATCGGCCGAGACGAACTTCGGCCGCATGATGCGCGAGGACCTCGCCCCCTACCGCGATGAGCTCATCATCTCGTCGAAGGCCGGCTACGACATGTGGGACGGTCCCTACGGGCAGTGGGGCTCTCGCAAGTACCTCATCGCGAGCGCCGAGCAGTCGCTGAAGCGGATGAGCGTGGACTACGTCGACATCTTCTACTCGCACCGCTTCGATCCCGAGACGCCTCTCGAGGAGACGATCGGCGCGCTCGACACCCTCGTGCGTCAGGGCAAGGCCCTCTACGTCGGCATCTCGTCGTAC
>Ga0182739_1002677_pt1 | contig 16342 bp, 10 predicted proteins | sample eDN5th30CBELigBY_FD_128873 | JGI IMG/M metagenome (GOLD analysis project Ga0182739, IMG submission 128873) | Enriched backyard soil microbial communities from Emeryville, California, USA - eDNA 5th pass 30_C BE-Lig BY (version 2) (version 2) | ecosystem: Environmental > Terrestrial > Soil >... | reverse complement strand
TGGGGCAGCGGATCGACCGTGTGGAGCATGAGCTGGGGCAGCGGATCGACCGTGTGGAGCATGAGCTGGGGCAGCGGATCGACCGCGTGGAGCAGGAGCTCGCCCAGCAGATCGACCGGGTCGAGCGCGAGCTGGTCGAGGTGAAGGTCGCGGTCGCGCGCATCGAGGGGCCGCCGCGCCACCTGCTGGCGGCGCGCTGAGCCACGGATGAGCGGTCTCGCGCGGGCGGTTAGGCTCGATCCATGACGGCGACCCTGCGTATCGTGCTCGACCACGCCGCGTCTGCTCCCGCATCCGACCTCGCCGAGGCGGCGCTCGAACTCGCTCGCGGGCTCGTCACCACCGCGCCCGCCGCGTGTGCCGTCGAGGCCGTCGTGCCGGGAGGGGCCGTCGCCTACGATCCCGCCGATGCGGTCCCTGGCCTCGCGGGTGTCACCCGTCTCGCCCTTGCGCGGCGTGAGCTCGCCGCCGCATGGCAGCTCGGCATGCCCACGGGCGTCGGCGGGGGGCTCATCCACGCGCCTTCGCTCCTTGCGCCGCTCGCGCGCCACGACCGGGTGCATGATCACGACCAGACGGTGGTGACCCTCTGGGATCTCGACGCCTGGGAGCGGCCGGAGGAGCTTCCCCGCACGACGGTCGTCGCCCAGCGCGCGCTCCTGAAGCGAGCGGCGCGGTTCGCGGACGCCGTCGTCGTGCCGACGCACGCCGCGGCGGAACGGCTCACGTCGTTCGCGCGTCTCGGCGACAGGGTGCGGGTGATCGCGGGGGCGCCGCCCGAGGCCTTCCGCGTGCCGAACGACGATGTGGGGCGCCGGCGCGAGCTCGGCCTGCCGGAGGGCTTCGTCCTTCTCAGCGGATCGTCTGCGCCGTCGTCGCGTCTCTCCGACGGATTCTCCGCCGTCGTCCGGGCCGGAGCCGACCTTCCCGTGGTGGTCCTGGACGCTCCTGAGGGCGCGGAGCCCGCCATCGCGGAGCTCGCCGCCGCGGCGGGCCTGCCGGAGGGGCGCCTGCACGTGCGCCCCTTCCTGGACCCGCATGATCGCGCGGCCGTGTTCGGCGCCGCCGTGGCCTACCTCGCCCCGTCGACCGCATCGGCGTTCCCGTGGCGTCTCGTGGAGGCGCTGCGTCTCGGGGTGCCGATCGTCGCGGCGGCCTCCGACGTGTACCGCGAGATCGTCGCGGAGGGCGGGCTCCTCGCGGATGCCGCGGACTCCGACGACGGCGGGGAGCGCGGCGAGGCGCTGGGTGAGGCGCTGCGCGCCGCCCTGGGCTCCACGGCCGCCGCGGAACGGCTCGGCGTCCTCGCGGGCGACCGGGGGCGTGCCTTCTCGTGGGCCGGGGCGGCGGAGCGCGTCTGGCAGCTCCACGCCGACCTCTGAGCCTCCTCGAAACGGCGTGTCGGACCGAGATTATCGATCTGAGGGTGGTAACGGGAGTTCACTTCCGTAACAATGGTCCCATGTCCCCCCGACTGGATCATCGCCGCGCCCGCCCCTCGCGGGGTCGTTCACCGTTGGCGCTGGTCGTCGCCGTCGTGTCCCTCGTCGCGGGAATGCTGACGGTCTCCCCTGCGGCCCCCGCACAGGCTGCCGACCTGCCCTCGTCCATCATGGAGGGCGGGTTCATCATCAGCGATGCCGAGTTCTTCGACAGTGACTCGATGACGGCGGCGCAGGTCCAGACCTTCCTCAATGCCCGGGTCAGCACCTGCAAGGCGAAGGACGACGCTCCCACGTGCCTGAAGTCCTTCACGACGGATCTCCCGAAGATCGCGGCGGACAAGTACTGCTCCGCGATCGCGGCGAAGAAGAACGCGACGGCCGCGTACGTGATCGCCACGGCCGCGTCCGCCTGTGGTGTCAACCCGAAGGTGATCCTCGTGATGCTCCAGAAGGAGCAGGGGCTCGTGACCTCGACCGCGCCGTCGGAGTGGGCGTATCGTGCCGCGCTCGGGCAGGCATGCCCCGACACGGCTCCGTGCGATGAAGCGGCCGCAGGCTTCGTGAACCAGGTCTACAAGGGTGCGCGCCAGCTGCAGGTGTACACGCAGAACCCGACGTCCTTCAATTACCGCGCCGGCCAGGTGAACACGATCAAGTGGCATCCGACGAGCTCCTGCGGGTCGTCGAAGGTGTTCATCCAGAACCAGGCGACGGCGAACCTCTACATCTACACGCCGTACCGCCCCAACGTGGCGGCGCTGGCGGCCGGCACGGGCACGGGCGACACCTGCTCGAGCTACGGCAACCGCAACTTCTACAACTACTACGTGACCTGGTTCGCCCCTGACGCGTCCGACTCCACGGGAGCCCCCGCTCAGGTCGCCGCCTGCACAGTGCCTGCGAGCGCCGACATCGCGACGGCTTCCGGCACGGCGACGGTGACGGCGGCGACCACAGGCAAGAAGGCGCCGACGAAGAACTGCACGAGCGGGACGACCGCGCTCGCGAAGAACGCCAAGGTCACCGTGACCGGCGCCTACGGGGCATGGATGCGCGTCAAGAGCGGCTCGACGACGACGTGGGTGCTGAAGTCCTCGCTCACCCTCCCCGCGACGGAGACGCCCGCCGCGAGCGGCGACGTGTGCGCGCTCCCGTCGGAGTCGAGCGTCACGAAGGCCTCGGGCACGGCGGTCGTGGCCACGGCGTCGCTCAACGCCCGCAAGGCGCCGAGCACGAGCTGCGAGACCGGCAAGACCCAGATCACGATGGGGGCGAAGTACGCGCGCACGGCGACGTACGGCGTGTGGTGGCGCATCACGATCAAGGGCACGCCGTACTGGGTTCACAGCGGCTACACGTCGCTGGAGAAGGAGTCGACGCCGTCGCCCACGCCGTCTGCGACCCCGACGCCGTCTGCGACTCCGACGCCGTCTGCGACTCCGGCACCCACCCCGACCCCGACGCCGTCTGCGACCCCGACGCCGACGCCGACCGCCGAGGCGAGGCCGGCGACGAAGTACACGAAGAACGTCTCGCACCTGCGCAAGGCGGCCTCCGGCACGATCCTGTCCACCGTGGTCAAGGGCACCAAGGTGACGGTCACGGCGACGGACGGCTCGTGGAGCAAGGTCACGGCGGGATCGGCGAAGGGATGGGTCGAGACGGCACGCCTGGTCGCCAAGAAGCCGGCAGCCGTCAAGACGAGCACGCTGCAGACGAAGAAGGCCGTCGTCGCGCGCGCGGCGCTGTCGAGCAAGAGCGCGAAGGTGAAGAGTCTCGCGAAGGGGACCAAGGTCACGGTCGTCGACAGCACGGCGAAGTGGCGTGCCGTCACGGTGGGATCCGCCGTCGCGTGGGTGCCGGCCAGCTCGCTGGGCGCGGTGCCGAAGGCGACCACGATGCAGACGACCACATCGTTGAACCTGCGCGCGAAGGCATCGACGTCGAGCAAGATCATCACGACGCTCAAGAAGGGCGCGAAGGTCACCGTGACCGGCTCCAGCGGAGCCTGGCGCAGCGTGACGGTCGGCGCCAAGAAGGGCTGGGTGCACAGCAAGTACCTCAAGGCCGTTCCCGCCAAGGTCGTCAAGACCACGACGACGAGCCTGAACCTGCGTGCGTCGGCGTCGACGAAGGCGAAGATCGTCACGGTGCTGAAGAAGGGCACCAAGGTGACGGTGACCGCCTCCAGCGGCAAGTGGCGCAAGGTCACGGTCGGCACCAAGAAGGGCTGGGTCCACAGCGACTACCTGAAGTGACCTCTCCGCCGCGACCGCGCCGGGATGACGGGCGCGGCCATGCAGAGGCGGTGCAGGCCGTTCCATTAGGATGACCGGTGGCCCGCCCGGATCCTCGCGGTCGGGGCAGGATGGCTCAGCCCGCTAGGAAACCCGTGACACAGATCGACTACAGCGCCTTCGACATCCCCGGGCGCAGCCGCGGCATCCTCGACGTCTTCCGCTACCGGTACCTGCTGCGGCTGCTGATCGGCAAGAGCACGTCGCTGCGCTACCGCAACTCGGTGCTGGGCTGGTTCTGGTCCTACGTGCGGCCGACCGTCCAGTTCCTCGTCTACTACCTCGTCGTCGGCCAGATCCTGCAGCTGCACAAGCAGGTGCCCTTCTTCCCGCTCTACCTGTTCAGCGGGCTCGTGCTCGTGAACCTCTTCAACGAGACGCTCGCCGACGCGACGCGGTCGATCGTGGCGAACAAGGCGCTCGTGCGGAAGATCTACATGCCGCGCGAGCTCTTCCCGCTCGCCGCGATCGTCGGCGCGTTCACGCACTTCCTCCCGCAGCTGGCCGTGCTCCTGTTCGTGAGCCTGCTCTTCGGCTGGCTGCCCTCGCTGCTGTCCGTCGGGCTCGTGCTGGCCGGCATCCTGCTCGTCGTGGCCTTCGTCGTCGGCCTGGGGCTGTTCTTCTCCGCCGTCAACGTGCGCTTCCGCGACGCGAGCAACGTCGTGGAGATCATTCGCACGGTCGCGACCTGGTCGGTGCCGATCCTCTACACGTGGTCGATGGTGTACGAGCGCGCGACCGAGTTCCCGTGGCTGTTCCACCTGTACATGTCCAACCCGCTCGCCGTCGCCGTCGAGCTGTTCCACCACGCGTTCTGGGGCTCGATCCCCGGAGTGCTGGCGGAAGATCCCGCGCCGGCCAACCTCGGCTGGCCGCCGGAGTTCGGCTGGTACGTCGCGGCCTCCCTCGGCGTCATCGTCTTCGCGCTGGTCATCGGCCAGTTCGTCTTCCGTCGCGCCGAGCGCACCTTCGCCCAGGACCTGTGATGCCGACCACTCAGCCGCAGCCCCGCATCGTCGTCGAGCACGTCTCGAAGTGGTTCAACAAGCGCAGCACGCGCTCGATGAAGGACGCCTTCATCAACATCATCCGCCGGCGTGCCGTGCGGGCCACGCAGTTCCAGGCGCTCGACGACGTGTCGTTCACGATCGGCGAGGGCGAGTCGGTCGCCGTGATGGGGCTCAACGGCTCCGGCAAGTCCACGACCCTCAAGCTCGTCTCGGGAGTCCTGGAGCCCGACGAGGGCCGCGTGTTCACGCGCGGCAAGGTCGCGGGGCTCATCGAGGTGGGCGCCGGCTTCCACCCCGACCTCACCGGGCGTGAGAACGTCTTCCTCAACGCCGCGATCCTCGGGATGAGCGAGAAGGAGACGAGGGCCAGGTTCGACGAGATCGTCGCCTTCAGCGAGATCGGCGACTTCATCGACCAGGAGGTCAAGCACTACTCGTCCGGCATGTTCATGCGCCTGGCGTTCAGCGTCGCCATCCACGTCGAGCTGGACGTCCTGCTGGTCGACGAGGTGCTGGCCGTGGGAGACGCCCCGTTCCGGGCGAAGTGCAACGCGAAGCTCAAGGAGCTGGCGGCGCAGGGCGTGACGATGATGGTCGTCAGCCACAGCAAGGGGCAGGTCAAGCAGCTGTGCACGCGCGGCATCGTCATCCGCAAGGGCCGGGTCGTGTTCGACGGCCCCATCGCGGAGGCGCTGGAGGTACTCGAGACCCAGTGAGGGGCGCGGACGCCGCCGCGTTCACCGGCGCGTTCACCGGCGAGACGTAGAGTGGGCGCGTGCCGAAAGTCTCGATCGTCATCCCGACTTACAACACTCCGAATGACGAGCTGACCCAGCTGGTCGCATCGCTGGACGCCCAGACCCTGCCCGCCGATCAGTTCGAGGCGATCTTCGTCGACGACGGGTCGACCGACGACACGCACGATCGGCTCCTCGGCATCGCCGCGTCCCGTCCGCACGTCCGCGTCGAGCGCATCGAGAACTCGGGATGGCCGTCGAAGCCGCGCAACGTCGGCATCGACCTGGCGGCGGGTGAGTACGTCCTGTTCATGGACCACGACGACCGGCTGTACCCCGACGGACTGCGGGCCGCGTACGAGTTCGCACGTGAGAACGGCGCAGACATCCTCTGCGGCAAGGAGTCGTACACGAAGTCGCCGAGCTGGGCCCTCAACACGTACGTGGGGGACCAGGCGCAGTCGCTGGGGCGTGAGGACATCCACCCCCTCGTCCCGATGAACCCGCACAAGCTCTACCGGCGGGAGTTCCTGCGCGAGCACGGCATCCGCTTCCCCGAGGGGCGTCGATTCTTCTGGGAGGATCAGTTCTTCAACATCGCCGCGGCGCGTCACGCCCGCGTGATCTCGACGATGTCGAGCACGCCCTTCTATCACTGGGTGTTCCTGGAGGACAGCGGGACGTCGCTGTTCGACGTGACGACGGACGACTACTGGTCGCGCTTCCGGCAGCTGCTCGACTGGACGCTGGAGCAGCTCGCCGGCGAGCGGTTCGACCTCCCGCGCGAGCAGCTGATGCGGCACCAGTACGAGCTGCGCGTGGTCGGGGTGTTCGGCGCGGAGTTCGCCGAGCTGTCCGACGCGCAGCGCGCGTACGTGTTCGACCGCTGCCGTGCCGTGCGCACGGAGTTCGGGCTCGACCGGTTCGACGCGCAGCTGAGCTCGTCGCGGCGGATGAGGGCGTGGTGCCTCGCGTCCGGCGATCTCGCCGTGATGGACCGCCTGTGCGCGGAGGACGCCAAGGTTCCCGGCACGGGCGACGCCGTCGAGCTCGTGTGGCGGGACGGCGTGCTGCACGTGTCGGCCGGCGCGCGCTGGATCGACGACGACGGCGCGGCGCTCGCCCTGGAGTGGGACGGCGAGCGGAGCGGGAACCGGGTCCTCCGGAGTCTCTCGCCCGAGCTCGCCGGGACGATCCCGCGCGAGGCCCGCGACATGACCGACGACGTCGCACAGGCGAAGGTCGAGCTGTCGGTGCGCGGGCGCGCCGATCGCGTGTGCTGGCTGACGCCGACGACGGGCGGACCCGTGCTCGTCGACGCGCCCGACGGCAGCCCGGAGCTGTCGGCGTCCGTCACGGGCGAGATCGACCCCGACACGGCGGCGATGGGCAGGCCCCTCACAGCCGGGAACTGGGACGTCCTCCTGCGCTGCCAGATCGGCAAGTCCGTGACGCATCGCGCCCTGCGCAGCGCCGTGCCGGCATCCGTCTCCGTGACGCGCGGTCGCCTGCACCTGATGTACCCGGCCGGCGCGGGGAAGGCCGCCCTCCGCCCCGACGGGGCTGCGGAGGCGCTGCGGCGCCTGAGCCCTGTGCGCGCGACGCGCGGCAGGAAGGGACGGATCGAGATCGAGCTGTCGGGAGTCCACGACGGCGCGGGGGAGGTGGAGACGAGGATCGGCGTCAGCACGAGCCCGGCCGCCTCGCCCGCGTTCCGCTCCAAGCGCGCGAGCATCCGCGTCGAGGGCGGGCGCGCATTCGTGCGCTTCTCCCTCGTCAACCCCGTCGTGACGGTGCGCATCGGCGACCGTGCGCCCGGCGCGCCGGAGGCGTGGCTGCTGACGGTCGCGGACTCGGGCGAGGCGACGATCGTCCCCCACCGTCCCGCAGACGCCGTCGAGGTGGCCGACCGGGCGGAGGCGCGGTCTCCGGAGCGGCCCTCGCCGTCCGCCCGCATCGCGATGCCGACGCCCTCGACCGGGCGGCGCATCCTTGTCCGGGCAGGGAAGGACCCGCTCACGCCGATGTCGGCGGAACGGTCGCTGTCGATCCGCCGGGACGGGGTGTTCGGCACCAACGCCGGGAACATGCTCTTCTACACGGCGTCGTGGCGCACCCTGCTCACGGATGACGCCGACCTGACGGCCGACGGCTACAGCACAGAGCGCGACCCCGCGCGCCGTACCGCCGAGCGGATCAACGCCGAGTACGACAGGCTCGTCATCCCGCTCGCCAATGCCTTCCGGGGAAGCTTCCTCTCCCAGCTCGATCGGCTCACCGAGGTGATCGGCCGCCTCGACGTTCCGGTGACGGTGCTGGGCGTGGGTGCGCAGTTCGGGCTGAACACGACCGTCGAGACGGCGCCGGCCGACCTGCGCGACTCCGTGCGCACGTTCGTCTCGGCCGTGCTCGACCGCTCGCCGTCGATCGGCGTGCGGGGGGAGACGACGCGGGACTTCCTGCGCGACCTCGGGTTCGCCGACGATCAGATCGATGTCATCGGATGCCCCTCGCTCTACGGCTTCGGAGGCGACGGCTCGATCGCTGCGCGCGGCCCGGTGACCGCCGCATCTCGGCTGGCCGTCACCTACTCGCCGTACCTGCGGGACATCGGTCCGTTCGTGCGCGAGGTCACGACGCGGTTCCCGGACAGCTACGTCGTCCCGCAGACGGTCGAGGCGCTCGCCCTCATGCTGTGGGGCGAGCCGACGAAGTACGCGGACAAGAGCGAGCTTCCCGAGACGTCGGCGCACGAGCTCTACCGCTCCGATCGCATGCGCTTCTTCGTGGATGCCACGACGTGGATCGACGCGCTCCGCGACCGCGACCTGGTCGTCGGCACGCGCATCCACGGCACGATCGCTGGCCTGCTCGCGGGTGTCCCCTCGATCCTGATCGCCCACGACTCCCGGACGCGCGAGCTCGCGCAGTTCCACGCGATCCCGTACCAGACGAAGGCGGCGCTGCGGCGCGTGGACGTCGCGGCCTGGCGCGAGGCGGCCGACTTCGACGCCTTCACCGCGGCGCACGCGCGCAACACCGAGGTCTTCCGCTCATTCCTCGACCGGCATGCCCTCGGCCACACGCTCGGCAGGCACGACACGCGCTTCGACCGTGAGCTGGCGCTCCGATCCCTCGCGGCGCCGGTGCACACGCCGTCGGCCGGTGGAGCGGCGGGTCGGCGGTCGCTGAGCGACCGCGTGACGCGCGCCGTGACGCGGCGGCTTCGAAGGAGCTGACCGGCCCGTCACGTAGACTGGATCGGATACCCATCGACTCGAAGATGCCGTGAGGCGGAGGCGCAGCAGTGAAGATTGGCCTGATCGGCATCAACCGGTACGCGAAGTTCCTGAACTTCGCATGCGACCTGCACATCTACGCGTTCCAGCAGTTCCTGACGCAGAACGGCTATGAGTCGACGATCCTCGACTACAAGCCCGTCGCGTACGGCAACTTCGACATGCGGCATCCGGCCGATTACACCGAGGCGCGCTACCGGGAGACCGTCATGCGCAAGGCGCGCACGGCGAAGGAGATCGCGGCGCGCAACAAGGACCTGAAGAAGTGGGCGGACCTCGCGGTCGGGTACCGCAGCGCCTCCGCGGAGCGCGCCCGCCGCTACGACAAGTTCGAGGCGTTCATCGACGAGCACCTCGACTTCACCGAGGCCGTCTACGACTCCGACCTCCTCGAGGTCGACGACCCGGGCTTCGACGCGTACATGTGCGTGACCGACGTCATCTGGCAGTCGGTCCCGCGACACCTGTTCGACCGCGGCTTCCTGCTGGGGAGCAAGGCCTTCGAGGGCAAGCCCAAGATCTCGTACGCGGCCAGCCGTGGCGCCGCGAAGGACTTCACGAGCATCGAGAAGAAGGCGTTCTTCGACTACATGAAGGACATCGACGCGATCAGCATCCGCGAGCGCGACTTCGGCGAGTACATCGAGAAGAACTCGCCCTACGAGGCGCCGACGGTGCTCGATCCCACGCTGCTGCACGGCAAGGAGTTCTGGGAGAAGGTCGCGACCAAGCCCCGGGAAGAGCGTTTCGTCCTGCTCTACTACGTCATGGAGGGCTCCGCCGACACGATCCAGAAGGCCGTCGAGTACGCGAAGCTCCACGACCTCACCCTCGTCGAGCTCTCGGACCGCCCGTTCAAGTACGGCAAGGTCGACGACCCCGACGTCAAGCACGTCTCGCGGTACGACGTCGGCATGGAGGAGTGGCTCGGCTACATCCAGCACGCCGAGGCCGTGTTCACCAACTCGTTCCACGGATGCTGCTTCTCCGTGCTGTTCGAGAAGACCTTCTTCGTCGGCAACCGCAACGGTCAGAAGGTGCCGAACTTCCTCGCGACCTTCGAGCTGAGCGACCGTCGCTTCCCGCTCGACGTCGACGTGAGCACGCTCCCGCACGAGATCGACTACGTGAAGGTCAACCGCATCCTCGACGAGCGCCGGCAGCAGTCCGCGGACTTCGTCCTCACGGCGCTGAAGAAGGCCGAGGAGGGTCTTGCCTCCGGGCAGCCCCGCGACACGTCGGCGCACGACGCGAAGCGCCGGAGCATCACCTACCCCGCCCGCTACCACAGCGGGATGGCGACCGCGGGCGTCACGGTCGCGCCGGCGGGCGCGGACCGCGTGGACGTCAAGAAGGTCGCCAGCGGAGCCACCGAGTACGACCGGGTCGGGGTGACGTACCGCAACGACGGCACGGCCGTCATCGCTCCCGCCCTCTTCCAGGTCCCGGGTGTGCGCTTCCTGGGCTGGAACATGCGCTTCCGCATCGACAACCGGTGGTTCTGGTACCTGGCCGACGGCACCTACGCCGTCGAGGGCGCCGAGGCGCTGGGCCGCACGCCGCACGCCGAGGACGAACGAGCCCTCCTGCCCGACGGCGCGACCCTTCCGCACCTCGCGGTCAACCAGGTGAGCATGGTCGTGTTCGAGGCGCAGTGGGAGGGCGGCGCCGACGCGCTCAAGAAGGCCACCGGCAGCGCGCTCGGCGTCGAGGCCCGGCCCACGAGGCAGGAGAAGAAGGCGGCCGCCGCGGAGGCGGGCCCCTCGTTCGCGCAGCGGGCGGTGCGCAAGATCAAGCGCACGCTCGGCGGGAGCTCCTGACCGCGGTGCCGTCGGCCGCACGGAGTTTTCATAGGCCCGTACCGTAGAATCGCTGGAATGCCCGCCCAGTCCCACAGTGATGCCGGTCCCGCGTCCCCTGAGGCTCTCCCGGCCGTCACCGGAAGCCCGGTCGTCGACCGCGACCTCGGCGAGATCCTCGCGGCGCCGCTTCCCTGGGACGACCTGGCGGGGAAGACCGTCCTGGTCTCCGGCGCGAGCGGGATGATCCCGGCCTACGCCGTCTACACGCTACTGGCGCTCAACGACGCCCGCGACGCGGGCATCACGGTGCTCGGGCTCGTGCGCAGCCTCGACAGGGCGCGACGCGTCTTCGGTGCGGTCGCCGATCGCGACGACTTCACGCTGATCGAAGGCGACGTGCAGGACGAGATCGAGGTCGGTCGTGCGGTCGACCTCGTGATCCACGGGGCCTCGCCTGCGCGGCCCTCGCTCCACTCCGGCAGCCCGGTCGACACGATCCGCGCGAACGTCCAGGGCGCGTTCGGGCTGCTCGACCTGTGCGTGCGGTCGGGCGGCGCGCGCTTCGTCCTGATGTCGTCGGCCGAGGTGTACGGCCAGCGCGCCGACGACGGATCGCTCGTCGCAGAGGACAGCTACGGCTCGGTCGACATCCTGAACCCCCGGGCCTGCTACACGGAGGGCAAGCGGGCCGCCGAGACCATCGCCGTGAGCTATCACGCCCAGTACGGCGTGCCCATCACGATCGCACGCTTCGGCCACATCTACGGTCCGGGCATGGCGCTGGACGACGGACGGGTGCAGGCGGACTTCACGGCGGATGTGGTCGCCGGCCGCGACATCACCCTCAACAGCGACGGCAGCGCGCGCCGCACGTACACCTACCTGGGAGATGCCGTCTCCGGCATGTTCACCGCGATCCTGCGCGGCGAGGACACGGCGTACAACATCTCCGACCGCGACGGCTTCATCAGCATCCGCCAGCTCGCAGAGGCCTTCACGGCCGCCCGTCCCGGCAGCGGCCTGCAGGTGCGCTTCCGCGAGGGCGTCGACGTCGGCGCGTACAACCCGGTCAAGGGACAGGGCCTCGACGACGCGCGCCTGCGCGCGCTGGGCTGGGCACCCCAGGCCGGGCTCGTCGCCGGCGTCGACCGCACGATCGCCTGGCACGAGGAGCGACGCGCATGACGTCGGCAGCGGTGAACGCACCGGACGCGCACGCGGCGACGGGCGCCGAGGACGAAGCGGAGGTCGAGGTCGAGGAGCTCCTCCCGCTCGACCTGGCGGTCGTCGGCATCGCCTGGGAGCGGATCCTGCTGACGATCACGGTCGACGTACAGCCCTCCGCCGGCGCGGGCGCTGCCGTCGCCGACTTCGCCTTCACGATCGTGGACGGCCCGCGCGCCTTCCCTGTGACGTCGGTCGACCGCGGGAACGGCCGCCACGAGCTGCGTATCAACATCACGACCTTCGAGGACCGCCGCGCCGTGCCCAACGGCACGTGGCGGATCCGCGCGGTCTCCGGTGACCTGCGCTCGGCGGCGGCGACGTTCGACGGCGGTGCGCTCACGGTGCTCGACGACGCGTCGCGCGTCTTCCTCTACGACAGCAACCGCGCGGTCGAGACGGTGTCGTTCGGGATCGCCGAGTCCTCCGACGATCTGGAGCGCCTGGACTTCCTGATGCGCACGTACCAGCTGTTCCGGTCGAAGGGGAAGCCCAAGGGCTTCCATCCGATCAAGCGGCTGCGGACGGCGCTGATCGGCGATCGCCGCAAGCAGATCTACGCCGGTCGCATCTACCGCTTCGTCAACCGCTGGGTGGGGGTGAAGCAGGGCAGGATCTTCTTCGCCTCCGACCAGCGCCTGAAGCTCGACGGCAACCTCCTCCGGGTGCAGGAGCGGATGATCGAGCGCGGACTCGCCGAGGACTTCGACATGAAGTACTCGTTCCGTCTGCCGCGCACCGGCGGCTGGCGGACGACCCTGCGCATCATCTATCTGCTCGCGACGAGCGAGGTCGTGCTGCTGGACGACTACTTCGGCATCCTGAAGAGCCTCAAGATGGATCCGCGGACGAAGGTCATCCAGCTCTGGCACGCCGGCAGCGGCTTCAAGTCCGTCGGCTACAGCCGCTTCGGCAACCTGGGGTCCCCGAAGCTGTGGCATCCGCATCGGCAGTACACCTACGCGATCACGGGGTCCGAGCACCTGCGCCACGTGTACGCGGAGGCCTTCGGGATCGAGGAGAGCGCCGTCGTCCCCACGGGACTTCCCCGCGTCGACTGGTTCCTCGACGAGAGCCGTCGCGACGCGTTCCTGGAGAGCTTCCGCCGCGATCACCCGGAGCTCGACGGCAAGCGCATCGTCCTGTTCGCGCCCACCTTCCGCGGCCGGTCGATCTACAAGGCGTTCTACGACTACGACCAGATCGACTTCGCCGGCCTGTATGAGGCATGCGGCGACGACACGGTCGTCCTCTTCCGCATGCACCACTTCGTCAAGACGCCCATCGAGATCCCCGAGGAGTATCAGGACAGGTTCTTCGACTTCACGAAGTTCCCCGACGGGCTGAACCTGCTCCACGCCGTCGATGTGCTCATCACCGACTACTCGTCGATCATCTACGAGTTCTCTCTGCTGGACCGGCCGATGCTCTTCTTCGCTCCCGACAAGATCAACTACGCGGCGACACGGGGATTCCACCGTGACTTCGACGAGACGGCCCCCGGCCGGGTGGCCATGACCTTCGACGAGGTCATCGACGCGATCCGGACGGGCGAGTTCGAGCAGGAGAAGGTGGCGAGGTTCCGCGAGGAGAACTTCGACCGGATCGACGCGCACGCCGCCGACCGGGTGATCGACTGGCTCATCCTGAGCACGCCGGAGAACCCCGAGGCGAGCGGAGACACCCCGTCGCCCGACGGCGAGAACGCGGACGACGGGGAAGAGACGACGGAAACCGAGATCTCTGAGGAGGAGATTGCATGAACATCGCGGTCATCTTTGCCGGCGGAATCGGCTCCCGCATGACGTCGGCGACGCTGCCCAAGCAGTTCCTCGAGATCCACGGCACGCCGCTGATCGTGCACACGATCCAGCACTTCCAGGACCACCCCGAGATCGACAGGATCGCGGTCTCGATCCTCCCGGAGTGGCGTGACCGGTTCGCGCGCCTGGTGGCACGCTACGAGCTGACGAAGGTCAACTGGATCGTCGATGGCGGGGCGACGGGGCAGGAGTCCCGGCACCGTGCGCTGCGGGCGGTCGCGAACGAGGCGCCGGCCGACACCGTCGTGCTGCTCCACGACGGCGTGCGCCCCCTCATCAACGCGGACGTCATCTCCGCGAACATCCGGACCGTCCGCGAGCGGGGACCGGCGATCACGAGCACGAAGTTCAACGAGACGATCATCTCGTCGTCCGACTCCGTCGTCGACGAGGTCGTCCCCCGCGACCTGCTGTACGTCGCGCAGGCGCCGCAGAGCGCCCTGCTGGGCACCGCTCTAGAGGTCTACGACCGTGCCGTGGCCGAGGGGGAGAACGACTCGATCGACACGTGCAGCCTGCTCCGCCGTTACGGGCACACCCTGTACCGGGTCGACGGGCCGCGCTCGAACATCAAGATCACGACGGCCGAGGACTACTACATCTGCCGCGCGTTCTTCGACGTGCTCGAGCGCAACCAGATCGGCGGCTGACGCACCGCGGCTGCGCGCGGAGCGGGCTCAGCCGCGACCGGCGTGAGCCCCGTGCATCGCGGCGACCTGCACCGTCACGATCTGCCCCGTGAGATCGGAGGCGGCGACGTTGAGGGTCACGCGGGCGACATCCGCGGGATCCAGGAGCGAGTCGAGCGGCTCCTCGCCGAACGCCTGCGTGCGCATCGGCGTGTTCGTGCGCTGCGGATTGATGCAGTTGATCCGGACGCCCGAGTCGTCCCATTCCTCGGCCAGCGCCTGGGTGAGGTTCACGACGCCCGCCTTCGTCGCCGAGTACGCGCTGTAGCCGGCGCGTCCGCGCGTGTACGAGCTCGACGTGAACAGCACGACCTGCCCGCCGGTCTCGGCGAGGTGCGCGTGCGCTTCGCGCGCGACGATCGCCGGGGCGATCAGGTTGACCTCGATCGTGTCGCGCAGGTCACGCTTGCGGCTCTCCACGAGCGGCGCGATGCGCAGCACGCCCGCCGTCACGATCACGGCGTCGATCCGCCCCGACGTCTTCTTGACGGAGTCGAGCGCCTTGCGGACGGCCTTGGCCGACTTGATGTCGGTGCCGGTCGAGGTGCGGCTGAACTCGAACACGTCCGCGCCGGCGCGGCGGGCCTGGTCGACGATGCTCTCACCGATGCCGTAGCTGCCGCCGAAGACGACGACGCTCCGGCCGGTCAGATCCGGCACCGAGGTCATGCTCTCCAGCGACAGGCTCGCCGACTGCAGCTGGAACAGCTTGTCGGCGATGTGGACGTCGATGGGCTCGGTGACCTTCATGTTCTCGGCGGTGCCGTCGACGACGTAGATCGGGACGTCGGGCAGATAGGTGAACACGACGCCGCAGTCGTCTGTCGCGGCGAACGCCGGATCGCCCTCGGCGATCTCGTAGGCGCGGCGGATCGTGCCGAGCCGGAAGGCCTGCGGGGTCTGGCCGCGGCGCAGCCGCGACCGGTCCGGGATGCCGGTGATGAGCTGCTGCGCGTCCACCTGGATGATCGTGTCGGCCGACGGGATGGCGGTGTCGACCGCGTCGTACTCGTCGAGGGCGCGCACGCAGTCCTCGATGATGCGGTCGTCGATGAACGGCCGCACCGCGTCGTGGAAGAGGACCTTCGTGTCGTCGCCGGCCAGCGCGGCGATCGCGAGCTTGGTCGTGTCGTTGCGCGTCGGACCGCCCGGCAGGATGCGCGTCAGCTTCGCGAACCGCCCGCTGCCGAGGAGGTGGTCGAGCTCGCCGATGGCGGCCTCGTTCATCATGATGAGGATCTCATCGATGAGCGGACTGGCGTCGAGTGCTTCGAGCGTGTGCTCGACGATCGCCTTGCCGGCGATCTTGATGAGCTGCTTCGGGATGCCGAGGCCGACGCGGACGCCGATTCCTCCGGCCAGCACGACGGCGACGGTGCGGGGTGTGCTCACAGGGCGACTCCTGGTTGCGGGCGGGAGCGCGATCCGGGTTGCGGCCGCACCGTCTTGATTCTACGGGCGGGCTCTACAGCTTCGGGGGGTCGTAGTCGGCGAGGGTGCCGTCCTGGAAGGCCTCGCGCACGACGTCGATCTCGTCCCAATCGGGCAGGACGACCGACTGTCCGCCGCGCCAGCCCGTCCCCAGGGTGGGGGAGGTGAAGAAGTGCACGTCGCCCGCGCGCACGTCGCGCGCATTCCAGATCGTCGACAGCAGGTACCCGGCATCCACTCCCGAATCCACGGAGAGGAACGGGGACACCTCGGAGACGAGCCCGCTGATGCGCGACGGGTTCAGCAGGACGTCGGGGCTCAGCACCTCGGAGAGGAGCCCCTTCATGAAGCGCTGCTGGTTGGCGGCGCGCTGGTAGTCGCCGGTCGCGAACGCCTTGCGCTCGCGCACGAACGCGAGCGCGTCGTCGCCCTGGAGCGTGATCTTCCCCTCGTCGAAGTGCTCGCCCGAGACGGCGGTGAACTCCTTCGGGTTGTTCACGGTGACACCGCCCAGCGCGTCGGTCAGCCCCGAGAAGCTCTCGAAGTCGATGATCGCGACGTGGTCGATGCGCGTGTCGATGAACT
>Ga0182739_1002676_pt1 | contig 16343 bp, 15 predicted proteins | sample eDN5th30CBELigBY_FD_128873 | JGI IMG/M metagenome (GOLD analysis project Ga0182739, IMG submission 128873) | Enriched backyard soil microbial communities from Emeryville, California, USA - eDNA 5th pass 30_C BE-Lig BY (version 2) (version 2) | ecosystem: Environmental > Terrestrial > Soil >... | reverse complement strand
TCGTATTTAATGGCGATAGCCATCGCTACAAAGAGTCAGTTACACAGAACTAATTTACACGTTGTTGGCAAGTGGATACATTTTTGATTGCCGTTTTATGCATTTTTTGCTTGCCAAATACAAATTATTGACCGATTCGAAGGAGATATTGCAGTTATAGAGTTTGATGGGGAAATGAAGGATATTCTGAAAGATAAGCTTCCTAAAGGAGCAAACGTTGGGGATGTTCTTGTGTTCGATGGTGATCGAATTGCTATTGATAAACAGAAAACAGATAAGTTAAAGAAAGAAATTGAAGATTTAATGGACGAATTATTCGAAGATTGAACAAACGAAAGCCCTGCTCACTTAAGCAAGGGCTTTTCTTGTACAGTAAATTAATCGATAGAAATACCTTTAAAGATAATTCTTACTATCCTTAAATCATATAACAAAATCACTATTTTTCATCCATCTTTTTATAAGAATCGATATTCTAAGATGTCAATACTTTTATTTTCCTTTAGCTTTTTCATAAAAATGGATTTACTTAAATGCCATTTTAAAAATATTTCTTTCAATGTTAAATTATTATTTTTACTATATTCATATAACACCTGAACTAATAAATTATTGGCATACTCTTTTACTTTCGATACATAGTGCGGAAGCAAAAGAGTGTCATAGTGAGCATTATGGACAATTTTATTTCTGTATCTATATATATATAAAATATCGTCTTGAATTTGTTTTATTCTTTCCTCAATAGCTTCTAGAGTAAAGGTACTGTCAGTATAAAATTTATCACAAAAAGCAACTTTGTCCTGAATTACCTTGCGTTCTGTATATTCGTTTAGTTCTTTTAAATTTCGAATAAATGGTTTCAAATCAATTCTTCCACTTCTATGGCTTTCTAGATTACACTTTTCTTGCAGTTCAATTGGTATTTCAAACCCTCTTCTAGATTCCCCTGTATGAATAGAAATACTTTTATTCCCCATTAAATTTTTTATATACCTAAATAAGTCTCTACTTATATTTCTTTTATAAGCTGGTATTTCTACACAAGGAACTAACTCCTTAGCTAAACTATAAGTAGTTTCTTTTTCCTTATTGAGGAGTAAATGTTTATCATCTTCATTTGACTCTTTGAAATCCATTAAATTTTCAATTACTATCCAGTAATTAAGTAATTGGTCTTCAGCTTTAATAGATTCCGCTCCTTTTCTAAACCAATGTAGAGAATAAACAATTTTTTGCTCTGTAAAGGATTGATTTTCTCGATTTTCAAATAGGTAATTACTTGTATTTTCAAAAATTAATTCATTCGCTCCCTCAATATTCACTTCCTCCATATTAAGTGAATATTGGTCCTTTAATACATCATCGACATTTGTACTATGTCTCTCACTGATTAGTTGATATTCTTCATTCAAAGTTATACATTTATTTTTAATAACTGAAAAATTAACCTTAGTCTTATAAAAACATCTTAATACATCAAAAGATTTCTCAATCTTATCAATGGCTATTTGTCTTGCTGTTTCATCATCGACTGCATTTACCCACACAGATGCATTGAAAATATGCTCTTCCTCTCTTAAGAAAATTTCATCATCTGATTCTTCTGGTTGAGAAATGAATTTCTTTACTCGTGGAGAATAGAAATGAACATCTCCGATGCTAAAACCATTGTATGCTATTAATCCTTCTATTGGAAAAATAATCAATTGATTAGAGGGTTGCTTGTCGAAGTAACTTTCAAAATCATTTAATCTATCTTCTATACTCAAATTGTTTATTTTTCCTTTAATGGCTTTATAATAATCCTTCTTATCCTCAAAATCACTCCGATTCACATTATGAGGATAATTTGTAGCTATATATTCTCCATATGTATTATATTCTTTAAAAATGTTAATTGGCATTTTTTTAACAGTCTGTATATCAAAGCCCTTTAATAATAGTTCAACAATCATACTTTGACATAAATGTACTATTTTCTTATAACAGTCATCCCTAATCTCTGTAGATAAGAGGATTGATTTTAATAAATGATATGTTTCCTTTAGATAATCTCCATTAATAAAAATATCCTTAATATTTCTACATACATTTAATAAATACTCATTTTTATCGGAATTTAAGTAATCTCTTATCATCTCAAACTCGATTTTATAATTTCGTTTTATAATTTCGTCATTAGCTAGAAAACTATTTATTTGTTTTAATAAATAGTTCTTATTTTCTTTATTTCTCATCTTATTGGAAACAATTTCATCAATAATATCATTTACCAGAGTATGTGGGTTAATCAGATTTAATCCATATGAATTTATATTAAAATTCGCAATTAGTTCCCCCCAAATATCAACCCAATATTTAATTTTGTCATTAATATCTTCTTCACCATAACTATCCCAAAGAAACAGTTCCATAAAATCCCCCTTATAATTAGATTCTAAGTCTTTTCTCAAATTACCATTTAAATCTAGATTGAAAGATAGTACATAGTTACCTGACTATATCTTTATAGGGAACAGTGTACTGTTTCAATTAGTGATCACTTCGTTCATGCTAGGTTAAAAACATTTTCTCTGTAACATCAATTCCGCATTTGTTTATTCTACATTTTCTCTTATTATAGAGTTGTTTCAGAATAACTTCCTTTACAAGAATTTGCTCATAATGTAGACTCTCCAATGTTACTTTTTATAAGTTCTTTTAATTCCTCAATAGTTAATACTTCATTTTTCTTTCTGTGTACCATTCTATGACAATTTGCACAAAGTGGAAACAAATCAGTTTTAGGATTGACTTCTATTTCTTCATTAACAAAACTTAATGGTTTTGTATGGTGTATCTCTATAAAGTTCTTTCCGTACTCACCATATACTTTTTTAAAATCAAAACCACAAGCTACACAGTTTAAGCCATGGTACTTAATTGCCTGCTTTCTATTTTGTAATTTTCGTTCATATCTTTTAGTATAATACTCTACTGGTCTTCCTTCCTTGTGAATTTTATAGTAATCTTTCTCTTCTAATTCAATTTCATATTTCATTTGTTTATCTATCAAAATATTTGCAGGTATTAAATCTATGTACCTATCACTAATTTTTACTTTTTCACAACCGTACTCTTCTATCCATTTATAGTAACTTCTGTCATTATCTGAAACCTGCTCTGCAAATACACTTGGAAGAGATTCATCTTCAAATATGAAATAATCTCGTTTTTTCCGATTGCTAAACATACATTTTAGAGCATACCCGTAACCCGTAGTTCCACAAATTTCAATTTGTTTTTGTGGAATAAATTCAATAATTTCTTTAATAGTACTCCATCTATCTACTTCGAAATCCTCCTTTACTCCATTTAGTAATTCTTTAAATAATATATCTGCTTTTGAATATTCCTTTAGTTCTTTAAACATCATTTTCTCACCTCTTTGATTCTATAAAATGATCATATACATGTATTTATAAAAAAATTTCATTTAAACCAGCATCTTTCTTTAATAATGATCCAACTTTTTTGTACTTTGTTCCTGCTCCACTTCGTACATTCAATGTACCACTTTTAATATTTACGTGTGCTATTTTAGTAGTAGCAGCTTCTGTAGTCGAGGAGTTCAACGAACAAAATGATAATACCAAGATAAACATAATAAATATTTTAAATAATTTTTTCATTAGCCATGATACCAACCTGTTTTACAGTTAATACCGACAACCCGATACCATTCACCTTTTCCATCAATTTGCACATAAAAATTGTAATAGCCTTGATTAGCAGTTACACCAGACTTCTCCAATTTTACTTTATCGTTTTTTGAAACGTAATTTTTCTTAATCTCATTAATTGTTTTTGTTTTTACTCCTGGAGTCCACTTGTATGGATTAGCAAAGCTCAGTTTGTACGTTGCGACCCAAGCAGTTTTATTTTTATATTTGATTTTTGACCATCCATATTGCTCAGCAGTAGACGCGTTGCCCTGATCCTTACCGATAGGTACAGCACCATATACTTTCACTACTGTGCCGACTTCAATTTTTCCTACCGTTTTATATGATGCTCCTGGAGAAGATTTTACGACAAGAGATTCCGCTGCATAGGCTTTGTCATAGCTTACGGATTGAGAACTATATTTCAAATATTTAGCCAAAACATGACCTTTTTTATTCTTATATCGAACCGTAGCCCAACCTTCTTTGTTTTTTACATAGACTGTTACTTTTGCTCCCTTATTGAAATAGCCTATTTTTTTAGCACTGGTAGATGGTTTTTCTCTAACGTTTAATGTTCCTGATGTAATATTAACAGTTGCCGTATAACTTTTAGCTGCTGCTTCCGTAGTTGATGAATTAAATGAGAAAATCGATAATACCAAAGCTAACATGATTAGTACTTTAAATAATATTTTCATAACTATACTCCTCCTTAATTATTTAATAGTAATATTTTACTGTATTTTCGTAAAGAAGGGGTAATTAGTTTGTTACCTTTTATCGGTTCAAAGGGAATACTAGCGTGTTGAAACATGTCTTGTGCACTACATACATCACCTATCTCCAATAAACAATGTAAATATCCCCTCTACCTTATCCGCTTACCATGTGCTTCAAAACCCCTATAAATACTGGCTTTTCTAACTCATGTTTTCAGATGAAGTGTTTATTTTATCATCAAACCTCTTTACACCTCACAGAATCCATTTTCAAACGGCTTATTCCATGTTTATTTACTGTAATAAAAAAACGTAATGATTAAGAAGGAATTATTATCCGTTTCTTTTAAGGAGCTTCATAGAATATTCAGCAAACTGTTGCTATAATTAATTTTATAAGGAGGGAAATCTGATGATACGCAAAAAAGCACCGGAATTATTGTTAATTGGTTTATTGATTACATATACTACGCCAGCTTATGCAGATGTTCATGTTAACGGTTACTATAGAAGTGATGGAACTTATGTAAAACCACATTATCGGAGTGATCCAGACGGAAATTTCAATAACAATTGGTCAACTAAAGGAAATATTAATCCTTATACTGGAGAAGAAGGAACAAAGACACATCCTGATTCTGATACTGGTAGCGAAAGAATACAGACATATCCTAATTATTCAGTTGAAAACGGATATAACCCACAAATTTCAACACCTATAGAACCTGAATCGTTTGAGGAAACCCAAAGAAGAATAACAGAAGAAGCGGCTAAACGGTTTAAGGAAATCCAAGAAAAATCAGCAGAAGATTTAATAAAACAACAAAATGAAATTATGGAAAAGTATGAGGGAAACGAATATAATCAACAAGTTTCAGCGCCTAATTCAAGCACTGCTGAACAGCTTGAGGAAATCCGAAGAAAAGCAACAGAAGATTTTATAAAACAACAAAATGAGATTATGAAAAAGTATGAGGGTAATTCCCAAAAACAACAAGAGGAAATAGATAACCTTTTAAAAGAACTACAAGAATTGGGTAATTATACACCTCCAGTTATTTCAGATACTACAAAAAGTACAAATACACAAGGTTCAACAAATAATCAAAATACAGAATATTACGAATTTACAGATTCCGCTTCTGAAGATATATCGAATGACAACCAAGTGTCAGTATCTGACAAACCATCTTTTTGGGATAAGTTTATCACTTTTATAAAAGGCTTGTTTAGTTAAAACACTATAGTTAATCCGAATACACTTAAAAGGTAATTTAACATTGAGATTAGCTTATATGTAGTTTAAAAGACATAGAAAAAAGCACCCTCGAATATGAGAATGCTTTAAACTTTGTTATTCAGCAATTGGTGTAGATGTTAATTTTAAGTTTACTTAGCCATAAAGTATCTTATTATTCATTTATTCTCAAAGTCGCAAGTATTGATAATGTTTTCTTAACATAACTATTAGGCACAGTCGTATCAACATGGTATTCTACCTTATTCTTTATACTAAGCATATGTATATGTGTTTTAGTTTTCCCCTTCTCTAAATATACCTTTGATTTGATACCATTATTCAATTTAATGACTTTAATTTCTTTTGAACCACCATAGTATTTTCCAGGTTTATAATTGTACCAGAAGTAAAATTCATCAATATTATCTTGATTATAATTGTTACCCCAAAGAGACATTGTTAATTTAGGCTTTTTTCCAAATAATTTTATCCCATCTCCATTTGTAGGAGGAAAACCAGTTGTCCAATTAGATGGATATTTTATGCTGAAATTATATCTATCATTAGAATAAATTTGCCAATCTTGTTTTACTGTTTTAATGTATTTTTGAGAAATAAACCCTTCCTTTTTATTATAGCGAATTAAAGCCCATTCTCCACCCTCAAAATCAGCAAGTACATATGTTATAGAACCTTTTTTTAGAGAGCCAATTACTTTAGCATCAGTACTAGGTTGATCACGAACATTTAATTTATTTGCTGTAACCATAACTTTTACACCATCTGGATTTGCGGATGATACTGTTGGATTTATATTAAATACTATTACTAATACAAATATATAAATTAAATATTTATTCAAAAGAATCCACCTCTTTTTATTATAACGTTAAGTTTGTAATAATTATTTTAAATTCTGTTTAATGATTAGAAAACTTTCCCCACCTCATAACCACGTCTATAGTAATGCTCCAATTTTACCATAATACGCATAATAAGGAACTTATTTTTAAAGATTTATTAAATTTTCCGCTTGCTATGCTTCAAAGCCCTTACGAATTAAGCGCTTTTCCCACCATATTTTCAATTAAAATCTATGTTTTATTTACCTATTCTAAAACTGTCTATCGTTGTAAATTAGCGTATTCTATGGAGCTTATCATCAAACTAATAGAAATGTAAATCAACGCTAAAACACGCTTATATGCAAGCGGATTAAATATAAAAAACACCCTCAAATGAATGAGCGTGTTTTAAACTTTATATTTATTTAGCCATGATACCATCCTGTTTTTACATTAACACCAACAATGTACATTTCTACTCCATCAATTTCAGCATACACTGCATAAGATCCTTGATTATTATAAATACGAGGTTTTGCATATCTAATAGTATCCTTTGAATCTGCATAGCCCCATTTTACCATTTCATCCTCAAATTCTTCCTTCACCCCAGGAGACCATTCGTATGGATCTGCAAATTTAACATACTTAGTCGCAACATAAGCTTTCTTGTTTTTATAATAAATCTTCGACCATCCCGAATATGTATTCGAATAAACAGCTATCTTTGCTCCTTTTTTTAGGGAACCAATTTTTTTATACTTTGTTCCTGCACCGCTACGAACATTCAGAGTGCCGCTCTTAACATTTACAAACGCTTTTTCTGTAGAAGCTGCTTCTGTTTTTACTGAATTAAACGAAAAAAACGATAATACTAAGATAAACATAACGAAAATTGTCAATAATCTTTTCATAACAAAATTAGTCCTTTCAAACTATATTTTATATAAATTTTACTATAATTACATAAAAAAGGATATGTTTTTTTCTGTTTCTACGCTTTCCTCTCACTTACACCTCATAGAACCCTTATAAATATACAGGACTTTTCACACCATAGCTCCCATTAAAACCTAATGTTTTATTAATCTAACCTCTACACCGTCTATCATTGTAAATTAGCGTATTCTATAGAGCTTATTATCAAACTAAGGAATACACTTCGAAGGTAAATCAATGCTCAAATACGCTTATATGCAAGCGGATTGAATATAAAAAACACCCTCAATGAATGAGAGTGTTTGAAATTCATATAAACTTAAATCATTGTTTACCTGTAGTTCTAGTCACAACCGCCATGTTACCTTGCCCACTTTCATATACTCTACCTATAACTTTCGCTGCAATCAAAATATCATTAGTTGAACCATTCAACAATATGTTATAGACACCTTTAAATGAATTTCTTTGGAAGTATAAATACCAAGAGTTTGAATAGTTCCCATCCGTTGGTGTTAACCTTCCACAAAAATAATCTGTTTCATTTGTATAGCCATAATTATAGTAGTCGCATAATTCAAGTTCCCCTTCTAAATAAAATACTTCATCGAGATTATTAGGCATATTATACTGTACCTCATCAGCAGTTTTAGTAACTCCTGCTAAACTCTTAAACGCAGCTATATCTTCCTGTTCTGCTTTACTATCCTTTTCACTTTGTTTAGCAATTATTGAATTGAATAAAGATTCGTCAAATTTACTGTCTTTTAGATTGTTAGCACCTAATATTTCTTCTGCTTCTTTATATTTTTTATTAAATTCTTCTTTTGCTTTATCTGTATCTCCATTTGAAAATTTAGCCAATTGATAAAGAAGCATTTCTTTATGTACACTTAAAAATTCCCTTTTAATTTCTTCTTCTTCCTTAGTTAATTCTTTTGTTTCAGCCCAGGCATTCATTCTATTTAATATTTCACCTGCATGATCTTCTTCTGTTTCACCATCTACCACCCTTTTGTAGTGAATAACAAATTGGGTTCCTTCATCCCAAATTTCCTGTCTAACATTTTCAGGTTTTTGTGTACATGCTGTTAATAATAAAGTAGTTATTAAGATTGGTATCAAAACAAATAATTTCCTCATTTATAATTCCCTCCTAATTTTTATAGTAAAATTGTACCGCCATATCCAATATAATGTTACTTGAATTTTCAAAATTTTTATTGTAAATAAAAAGAGTACCTTTCAGATACTCTCATTCATTAAAATTTTTCGATAAAGACAATCTAGGATACATGGCTAGGATTGAACCCAACCCTTTACAAACTATCTTCATATTCCTTCACAATCTTATAGAAAGTATTCTTCCTTAATTCGAGTTCTTTAGCAAACTGTACACCTGTTATCTCTTTGTTCTTCCATGCTTGATAGTTGCTTTCTAATGTTTGTCGTTGTTCTTTATCCAATGAATCTAGGTTAAATTGTGGTCTACCTAAATGTTTACCTTTAGCTTTAGCAGAAGCGATCCCTTCCTTTTGCCGCTGCAGTATCTTTTTTCGTTCTTGCTCCGCTACATATGCAAGTAATGATAAGAATTGATCTTCCATCAACTTCCCCATATCACCCATGCTTTTAAATTTACGACTATCGAAAAGAGATTCATTCTCTAGTACAACTATATCAGCGTTGATTTCTCTAGTTATTAACTTCCATTCCTTTATAATCTCATCATAATTACGTCCTAATCGGTCTAGTGCATCTATGTATACTAAATCACCTTCACGAATGACACCTTTCATAGCTTGATATTGAGGTCTGTTAAAGTCCTTTCCGCTCTGCTTATCAATAAAAGTAAATCGTTCTTCAATTCCTAACTCTTTCATTTTAGTAACTTGTCGGTCAATATTTTGATCTTTCGCACTTACTCGGATATAGCCAATAATCATGAGCATCAATTCCTTTCGTGTTTCCTTTTGATACTCTTATTATAACCTTCTATATTTATAAAGGTATATATAACTTTATAAACGTTTATAAATAATTTTTATAAACTTTACAAACGCAAAATGAGGTCATTTGTTTATATACTTAAAGGTATACCTTTGTGGACGGATAAACGATATAGGTTGTGAACAATCCTAAATTAATGAAAATTATGATACCACACGATAATTGTGGATTTTACTCTTGTTGATCCTGAGTAGCTACTTACGTAAAAGTAGAGTAGAAAAATAAGAGGTAAACGTAAGTTAGATGGCGAATTATAAATTTGATTATTTATCTATGGTAAGGGAGGAATAAGGAGATTTATGAAAAAGTTGATAGTGTTAGTATTTTTACTTACGAGTTTATTTGTTAGCCCATCTTTATCATCAGCAGAGGGAACGTGGAAAAAGATTAAACCCAATTTAGATATAAATAAGGGTTTAGGCGTGGAATGGAATCAGGCACCAGTTATTCAGTTAAAAGATGGTCGAGTCATGGTGATCGGTAATAAAAATTCATTTATTTATAACTATAAAAAGAATAAATGGTCTAAAGCTGCACCATCTATTAGAAAAGGCATTATGTCTTCACCAGTGTTACTTCAGGACGGTCGAGTTTTGGTATTTACTGGTTCCAACTCGAAAAGGGATTACGAAAGGGCTGAAATCTATAATCCTAAAACAAATAAATGGAAGTTAACTGGTAAACTTAATAGAAGTAGAGGTTTAAACGTACAGGCAGTTGTGTTGCCGAACGGTAAGGTTATGATGGCTGAAGGAACAGATCATAGCAAAAATCAAATAGAAATCTATGATCCAAAGACAAATAAGTGGTCTAAAGCTACTAATATGAATTATCCTGCAGGGAGTATAGATACTATTTCTTTTCTTCCTCTTAAGGATGGGAAAATATTAGCAATGGGCGGCCGTGTAGTTACAAAATGGGGGGATACCTGGTTTGATAGGGAGTATAGCGCATCAGTTGAGATTTATAATCCTAAAACAAATAAATGGACTGAGCATGACATTAATTCTGATTTAAATGTATCTAAAAAACTTTTTTATTTATCTGACGGTACAATTTTCTTTATAGGCGACTATAGTACTGGTATTTATAATTTTGATACTAAAAAGTTTAAAGAGTTAACTAGTTTAACTGGTTTTGATTTTGATTGTACAGATGCTGTAGAAATGAAGAATGGAAAGGTTTTAATTACTGGATCTGATGATGCAACAAATAAGCCGAAACCTAAAGGATACATTTATACACTTAAAACTAAAAAATTAGAGAAACTAAAGATGCCATCCATTATTGAACCATACTTATTTGAGCTACCAAATGGTAAGATACTGGTTTTAAGTACAGCAAATGGGATTATAGTTGATTGGAATACGATGTACCTATATACTCCTTCGAAGTAAAGAATTCTAGAAATCTCGCGTCTTCTACGAATGGCGAGGTTTCTTTTTTTGAATCACTTTATGGGGTACCTTTGTAGATGCATTATAATTCACTGAATATTCATTTTTTGTAATTCGCCACATGTTAAACTAATAACAAATAAATCTAGTATAAAGAAGGTGAATCAATGAAGCTCCGTTGCAATACGTGCTATTCAGAATTCCAAAATCATTCAATTGTCGTACTTGATGATTGTTTAACATTCAAGCACTTTCACTGTTATAACTTCTCAATCTCATCAATACAGAACATTGGATACTACAGCACTATCATAGCTCACTTTAAATGACTAAGACTTAATATTGTCTATCGAGATGTATCGGGGCCGCGATACTAACCGATAAACTCAATAAAACCCTTTAATTATAAGCAATTTGAGCATGTTATGTCGCTATCTATCGAGTCGAATTAACAACATCATCGAGCAAAACAATCACATCTAATAATTAAATTTTAATCATTGCTGCTATTCATCCTGTTAAATTCTTTTAGCAATATGAACCCGCTTGCCAGGATACAAAAAGAGAATGGGTTTCTCCACTCTTCAGGATTATAGTTACAGAAACTATTTAATTATGGTCGAAATTAAATTATCCATATTTATTTGCTACCTGTTCCTCCTACAATTCAAAAGGGAGTAAAGCCGTTAAGCTTCCCCCCTCTATTATTAAGGACATGCCTATAAGACACATCCTCATGTAATTTACTTATTTTTTAATTTTATGAGTTCTTGACTTTTTTTTGCTTTAAAATTAGTGTATTCATTACTTACTTTTGTTAGAATCAACCCAACATTTGGAGCGTAATACTTTTCAGCATATCCTGCTTGTGGAAGTGTTTCCATATATTCCTTTACTACTACTACATTTTTGAAAGTTCCTGCTTTTACTTTAACCTTTTTATTTATTTCTACAATTTGATAAGTTAGTCCAACCGATTTCCACTTCTTATTTTTTTTAATTGGATACGCTAACTGTAGATAAGTAAGATCTTCTCTATGGTCTTCTAGATATAATCCTTTTTTAGTTTCTTTATACCCAAAGTTATATCGCCCACTCCAAACATCAAAGTTACCTGATTTTTTAACAAATTTAAAAGTATCTTTTGAATCTTCTAGTGCATCTGCTAGAGGGAAGTAGTAAGTATACTCTTTTTTCTTATTCATCAAATAACTAACTTTCGTTGCTGCTTCTGCTGATGAATTAGCGAATGGCAAGGTAATACTAAGAACCAACACAAATGCTAATAATACTTTTACTAAGTTTTTCAAATCTCCATCTCCTTTTAGGTAATATTTACTTTAACAGTTTACCAAATTATTCATAATTTGCGGGTATTTTGGTTCATTAATGTAAAAAAGAGACCAACCAAGTCGGCTGATCTCCTCTCCCTCAATAGATAAATCTATATGTATGTTCTGTTTTATTTGTTTAATTATATTTTGATTTTGATTAACTTTGACCTTTTATGTCATTCATCTAATCTTCCTTATTATTTTCGGGAAGCTTGATCATAGGAAAAAGAGGGGGACAAAAATAAATTCATTATATTTTCAAACTAGATAATCACTTATATATTAAACGTACAGTAAGGAAACCTTACCTACTTTGTTTGTGGAAAAACTTCCCCAAAAATGGACATAAGAGTGGACAAAATTTTTAAAAGTAAGCATCATTTCCAATAAACTACACGTTACTTTTTTACAGTATGACACCCTTTTTACAGTATGACACCCTTTTAACCTTACAGCCACAAGGGAATTAAGCAAAGTGGACAAGGCTATCTATATAATATATAAATAAAAAGTCCACTTTCCTTATTAATTTCAAATGTTCCAATCTGTTTTTACTGTTAAGTAAAACGGAAAGTAGGAAGCCACTGTATTCCGTACGTCTAACATATAAGTGCCTGTCAAGTCTGTTATATATGGTTTTTCACCTAAGGATTTCTATATACCTATTATGTATTTCTAATTTCTTATGCAATAAACTTTTTGTCCTAACATCTGATAAGACACGATTTATTTTACTAATTTTTAATTCACTAGCTATTTCTGATTTCTTATATCTTCCCTTTCCAAGTTTCATAATGTATTCAATAAACCTATCTACTTGATCAGGTTGCTTATTTTCTTGTTTCTGTTTTTCTTTTTCCTCTCGAATCTTTTTCATGAATTCTAATTCAATTTCATCTGAAACTTCTGCATTTTTAATTTGCGATAAAACCATTTCAATAATTTCCTCATCTTCAACTGTGATAAAGAATTCACCTTTTGGCATTGGATTTCTTTGTATTCGTTTCAATGATTGATACATTTCACTGGCAATATACCCCCGTTGTATATCATTAAAGAAATGATTCCTGTATCTACCTCTATGAACCTTTGTTGACTTATTACCTATTTTATCATCACTGTAATGTAAAAAATGAATAAGGTATTGTTCAAGCGGAATATTAGGTGTGCTAACTAACCAACATTGAGTAAACCCTTCTGCCCAATTCTTTCCAATCAAGTTGCCGTACCATGAAATAGCAATAGGCTGATCTGCATAATCAGGGTCATTTTTCTTATCACGTTTATCAATCCAAATACTATTCTCATCATATATCTGTATTAATTGTTCATGTATCCTTTTTGCAAAATCCTTATGACCAACAATAAGAATAAAATCATCTGCCTTTTTAGTAGCTACTATTCTTTCAGCCATTTCCTTAAAATATTGTTCACTGTATGTATTTACCTTTGTTTTAGATGAATTGAATTTTATAACATTAAATCTACAATCCTTATGATCTATGATTCTACTTTGCTTAACGAGACTATATTTATTAGGATTACATGAATAGACCCCATCAATCCCTGCACTTGCATCTAAGATAATATTATTTTTTAAGCCCCAGTGTCTATGTTTAGGATTATAGGTCGAAATATTGCCACTGTTATAAATACATTGACTTGAATAAAAGAACTCTAATTCCTTTACAAAATTAATAATAGTTAACCGTTTATCCAAATCTTGAATTGTATAATTATCTATTGCTACTTGGACTTCATTTATAAAATTTCTTAATGTTAAAGGATGAATGTTAAATTTATTAGGAATTATCTTATTGGTATTCTTTAGTGTTTTCTGCATTTCAATAAATTCATTTAATGGTTTACAAACTTTAGCTAAGGAGTCCCTTAATCCATTCGGTAAGATACCAAATATTTCAATGTAACGATTATCGTTAAAAGTATATACAGGGAAATTAACTTTCTCATCAATAATTAATACATCACGATTTTTAGAAAAAACTTCCCTCATTGCATCATCTTCACATAGAGCAATATATCTTTGGTGGGATATAAAAATTACTTTTTGCCACTGCAAATCTTCTAGTTTGCATTGCCACTCTTTCCAATTTTCATAAGTAATCGCAATCGAATTTTGAACAAAATCATGTTCTATAAATTCTAAACTCTTTACCGATTCTTCATTAAATCTTTTAACAATAAGAAACTTTTTTTTAATATCCCAGTCAATTACACAATCAGATAAAACCTTATCTACTGTATAAGACTTTCCCAAACCCGCTTCAAAATTAAAAACATTAAATTCATTTTCACCTGTTTCATATTCCATTATTACTTTTGCCAAATAGTTCATTTTATCAGTATATTCTTTATCGTATACCTCAGCATATTTATCATTCTTAAATGTTAAATCAACGGTCATTGTCTTTCACTCCGATAATAAATAGATTTAGATATAGAGCACATTAATTTAGAAAGTGATTTTTATTCTCTCATGCCCTTTGGATATTAATTACAATTTCAAGTAAGGAAGATTTAACCTCTATGTTTTCCTCTCTTTCACCTATAGTAAAATTGTACTACACTCCCAATAGAAAAAATGTGTTGATTATGAGAATTATTAACGATATTAAAAGCATCCACAAGTTTCATCTACAACTCAATTACTAAATATCACGTGGTTAGCTTGTATTGCTCCGTCTAAGCCTGATAGGGATATTTAAACCAAAAAGTAGTATTTAGGTATTCAGATTGATTAAAATTCCTCTGTGAGGCTTATATACAGTTTGACAAAACTTCATTTCTATAAAAAAACGCCACCCTAAAAGGTGACGCTCATAGTATCTTTTATTTATTGTTGTCAGTTTTTGTTTTTCGTCTATTAGACGATTCCATGTAATTGACTAACGAATATTTATCGTGTAAATCGTGAACAGTCGAGTCCAATATATGCGAATAACGCTGAGTTACGGTGATATCTGAGTGTCCGAGGATTTTTTGCAAAACCCTAATATTCCCAGTCTCTTTTATGAAATGAGCAGAAGCAGAGTGGCGGAAAATATGTGGATATACTCGTTTATTTACATTCGCCCTCTCTGCGTACTCTTTCATTTTTGTCGACACTTCTCTACCACTTCGTTCTAGAGGCTTACCATTCCACGATAGGAAAACATATTCACTATTAAATTCAGCTACTTCTTGCATCAACTTCTTCAGTAACTTAGTGGTTTTCCGTGAAATAGGAACGGTTCTTACTTTCCTGCTTTTCGTTTTATTGAAAGTAATCGTCTGACTTGCGAGATCAATGTCATGAACCCTAAGCGCCAGTGTTTCGCCAATCCTACTAAATCCGTCAAGCAGTACGTGAATCAGTACGTAATCTCTAAATTCCGTATACTTATTCAAATCCATACTCTTTAAGATCGCCTGTACTTCCTCTATCGTTAATACAATGATTGCCTTTTCGTCTACTTTTAGGTACTTCGATTTCTTAAAAATATGAACACATATATCTTCCTCATCAAGTACCTTAAACGCACCTTTCGCTGAAGTAATATAACTATTAATCGTATTATTTTGGATACCTTTTTCAATTAAATAGTATACAAACTCCTTAGCGTCTCCTGTTGTTAGTTCACACACATTACTTTTATCATTTACCGCCATATAATCAACAAAATGTTTAAAAAACTTTTTATAGTTGCGTATTGTCTCACTGCTTAAACCTTCGATTTCCTTGTTTCTTATAACAATAGACATAGCTTCATTAACTGATACCATTCCTATTTTGGTTTTTTCTACGGATAATTTGCGTTTTCTCGCCATGTACAATCCCCTCTTCCATCGTTATTAAAATTAAACGAAAGAACGGTAAAGCCAAGCTCCTAACTTCTGGCTTCATCAGAAAAATTAGCGAGACAGATGGCTTTATACAGACGGCTTTATCTAAGCAAAAAATTCTCCGTACAGTAATCCCGACATAACTACTCAACTATTATAAAAAAGTCTTAAAACGTTGATGCACCGCTGCCTAATAGAAATTATTTCTCTACATTGAAATAGCGTGCTTCTGGATGGGCAAAAACAATAGCTGATACAGAAGCCTCTGGCTCCATCATACAACCTTCCGTTAACTGAACACCAATA
>Ga0182739_1002675_pt1 | contig 16355 bp, 4 predicted proteins | sample eDN5th30CBELigBY_FD_128873 | JGI IMG/M metagenome (GOLD analysis project Ga0182739, IMG submission 128873) | Enriched backyard soil microbial communities from Emeryville, California, USA - eDNA 5th pass 30_C BE-Lig BY (version 2) (version 2) | ecosystem: Environmental > Terrestrial > Soil >... | reverse complement strand
GCCGGCCTGAAGCACGACGACCACGCGGTGCGACGGGCCGCGACGATGGCACTCGCCCGGATCACCCCCCTCCCACCCGATCTCGCCTCCGACCTCACCACGGTCCTCAACAACGGGGACCCCCTGACCCGACTGCACGCCGCCGCGGCCCTGGCCCGGATGCCAGGCCGAACGGACGAGGCGATCGTCGAGCTGGTCGACGCTCTCGATTCCCCTTTCCTGAGATCCTCCGCCATCAAGGCGCTGGTGGACCTGGGTCCTACGGTCCAGGGAGCCGTGCCCCATCTGGCCGATCGACTCGAGGATGCGAACGACGGTCCCACCGCCGGTCAGTTCGCCGACGCCCTGGCCCGAATCGCCGGCGAGAGGGCGGTGGAACCGTTGCTCACAGCCTGCACCCGGGCCGACTCGCAGGCTCGCCCGGCGATCGTCAACGCTCTGGCACAGACCGGGCCGACCGGGATACCAGCCCTGATCCAACTGGCCGCCGACGACCAGCCGGAAACCCGCCTGCAGGCGGTCCAGTCCCTCGGGTCGATTGCCAACGACCAGAAGACGGCCGGGGCGATGGAAACCGCCTTGCGGAAGGCGCTGAGCGACCCGGTGCCGGCGATCCGGTTGGAGGCTTCCATCGGTCTGGCGGATCGAGGACACGCCGCCGACCCCGCGGTCGTTGCGCCGATCGTCGCGGCGGCGAAGGACCACACCGTGGCCGAACACCCACGTGCGGTCGAGGCACTCGGGCACCTCGGCGCGGCCGCCGCCCCGGCCCTCCCCACCCTGGCCTGGGAACTCACGATCGACGAGGGGACCACCCGACTCCGCGCCGTCGAGGCGCTCGGCCGGGTCGGTCCGCCGGCGCGGGAGGCGGCTCCCATGCTCGAACGGCTCCTGAGCCACCCCGATCTTCAGACGCGGACCCAAGCGGCCATCGCCCTCTGGGCGATTGGCGGCGACGACCGGGCCGCCGCCAGTGCGTTGGTGCTCACCGAGGCGCTCCGCTCGCCGGGCTTCCGCCCCCTCGCCATCGAGCCAGGGGAATCCTCTCCCTACTTCGTCTTCCCCTCGAGTCCCCCCACTTCGGCCGCCGGCCTCCGCAACGGCAATTCGCTCCTCGAATCGGCTCTGCCAACACCGACCGTCCTCTCGGATCCCGCTGCGCTTCACCGCGAGGTCATCAAAACCCTTGGCCGCTTGAAAAGGCATGCACGAGTGGCCATGCCGGCACTCAGGTACGAATCCCAGGAAGCCGACCCGCTCCTCCGCGCGGCGGCCGAGTCCGCTCTCGTGGCCATCGAAGCGGCCGGCACCACGGTCGAGGAGCCCCGCTGACCCTTGGGCACTTCCCCCGGACGAAGCGAGACGTGACAATTCTCCGCCAGCCTCGCCAGTTCCGGTGGACTTCGCCCGATCGAGCCAAACTCGGCCAAACGGCAACCACTTGACGAGTCGTGTCCCGCGAGTACATGCTTGGGATCAATCCCATCCATTGCACCGGCGAGCCGTACGGAGACTTGCCTTGACGATCCTTTCATGGTGCAGGCCGTTATCCGGTCCGTCTGGTTTCGCCCTCGTCCCTAGCGGCTCCGCTCGGGGCCGAGTCGGGCGACGCGGCGAACTGATCCACGCCGTGAGTCGAGTGCTCGTCGTCGCGGCCCTGCTGAGTGCCGGCGGGGACGTGCGAGGCGACGAGGAAGGGGCCGTCACGAGACGGACCGAGGCGTTGAAGGGGCCGGACGCGAACGCACGGGCCGAGGCCGCTCGGGCGCTTGGGGAGCTGGGTCCAACGGCCAGGGCCGCGGCCCCGGCCCTGGTCGAGGCCCTGGCCGACTCGGACGGATTGGTTCGCGTCCATGCGGCGGCCGCACTGGGCCGGGTCGGCGGCCCCCTGAAAGAGGCTCTACCCGTACTTCTCGAAGGGCGGAACGATCCCGACGACAGGATCCGCGACGCGGCCCAGGCGGGTTGGAACGACATCGGCCCCGGTGTTCGCGCCACCGTGCTCTACCTGCCCGAGATGCTCCGTAACTCGAACCCGCAGGCCCAGCGGAAGGCGGCCACGACGCTCGGCAAACACGGCCTCGAGGTCGTCCCTTCCCTGGTCGACATTCTTGCCCTCGACTATCGCCCCACCTTGAGGTCCGGCTTCGTCATGCCGCCGACGCCGAGCGCCGGTGGTATCTCACGGTCGACGTTTGGCGAGAACGCGACGCTCCAAACCAATGCTCGGCTCCGCGCGGTCGCGATTGAAGTGCTGGACCAGCTCAGCCCCGACGTGAATCCCACCCTGGCGTCGGCCCTCCACAACCAGGATCCGCTCGTCCGGGAGGGGGCCGTGCAAGCCATGGGGCTGCGGCACTCGAATACGGCCGAGGTGCTGCCCCCCCTGGTGCGGGCGCTCGAGGATCGGGATGCCTGGGTGCGACTGCGGGCGGTCGAGGCCCTCGCCAGTGCCAAGACGTCGCTGGCCGCCCGCGAAGCACTGGCCCGGGCCCTGGAGCACCACAAGGACGTGATGGTCCGCCGCGCGGCGGCCGAGGCTCTGGCCCCCGGCGGGCTCGGCCCGCGCTCGACAACCCGCGCCATCGGCGGGATCAGGATGGGATCGACCATGATCATGGCGCCTTCCCCGGTCCAGTCGGCTCCGGTGCTTCCCCGTCTGGGTTCGGGCTCAGGCTCAGACTCGGATGCGGTCCCCGCCTCGATTCTTCCCGCGCTGAGCGCGGCCCTGACCGATCCCGATTCCTACGTCCGGCTGAAAGCGGCCGAAATCCTCGTCCAGGCCTCACCGCCGAACCCGGCGACTCTCCCAACACTGCTCGCTCACCTGACGGACCGGGATGACAACATCCGCATGAGGGCGGGACAAATCCTCGAGAGCCTGGGGCCTCAGGTCAAGGAGATCGCCCCGGCATTGCGTCGACTCATGACGCAGCGCGATCCGTTCGTCCGCGTGATCGCCGCCCGGGCGCTTGGCCGAATCGGCGGAGACGAAAAGGAAGAGGCTCTGACGGTCCTCCGGACCTTGCTCGACGATGAGGACGCGCTGGCCCAGCTCAAAGCGGCCGAGAGTCTCTGGGAGTTCGACCATGCCGACGAGGCGATCACCGTGCTCGTCGCCGCCCTCGGCAACCGCAACGGACCGAACAACCTGAGTTTCCACGCTCAACAGATCCTCGAACGGATTGGACCCGCGAACAAGTCGGCGCTACCGGCGCTGATCGAGGCGCTCGGGGACGAAGCCCCCAACACGCAACTCCAGGTGCTCCAGATCCTCCGACGCCTGGGGACGACCGCTCGTGAGGCGGCCCCGGCGCTCGTGCGGCTCGTCAGGTCGAGCGACTTGAATGTTCGCTCTCAAGTGATTGAGACGCTCCGGCCGCTCGGCACGCTTCCCAAGGAAACGGTGCCAGCCATCCTCGAGGCGATCAAGGAGGGAGATGCCAACCATCGCAACCAGGTTATCCCACTCCTCGACCAACTGGGTGCCGAGTCGAAGCAGGCCATTCCGGTGCTGGCCGGGCTTGTGAAGGACCCGGCTCCGAACGTCCGGATGGTGGCCTTCCAGACCTTACAGCGCGTCGCTCGCCAGGTACCGGCCGAAGCGGCCCCGGTTCTGGTCGACATCATGAAGCAAGGGGATGCCGGACTCCGCTCCCAGGCCGTCTCCGCCCTCGGGCAGTTGGGCGAGGGGGGAGAGCCGGCGGTCCCGGCCTTGGTGGAGATGCTGAAAGATCCAGTGATGGGCAATCGCCTCCAGGCGCTTCAGACCCTCGGCCGGATCGGCTCTGGATCCCGGAAGGCGGCCCCCGCATTAGCGGAGGCCCTGCGCGATGAGAATCCCACCGTTCGTTCCCAGGCCATCCAGACGCTCCAGCAGATCGAGCCGCAAGCGCTCACCGAACTGCTCCCCGCCATACGGGAGCGGTTGAAGGATTCCAACGCTCTTGTCCGGACCAGCGCCCTCGCAATCCTGACCTCGAACGAGAACCAAAGTTCTCCGGCCACGATATCGACGCTTATCGAGATCACGAACGACTCTCAACCTCAGCTTCGGCTTCAGGCGATCCAGGCCCTCGGCCGGCTCGGTGGCGGAGGTGGCAACCGTGACCGAGAGATCACGCAGCTCCTGCGGGACCGCCTGGACGACCCCGATCGCTCCGTCCGGCTCGGAGCAGCGCAGGCGTTGATCGGCCTCACGCCCGCCGGTTCCGACGCCTTCCAGGCAGCCCTCCAGGTTCCCATCGGGTTGCTGGAGAGCGCTCCGCAGGACGCCAAAATCCAGGCGGCCCAAATGCTGGAATCTCTCGGCCTGCGCGCCAGGGGAACAGTCCCCGAGTTGACCGCTCGGCTGAAGGCGACGAAGGAGCACTCTGTCCAGTTCTCGATCGCCCTGGCCCTCACACACATGGGCCGCGAAGGAAGAAAGGCCGCGCTGCCGGCCCTGCTCGAGGCCGTCAAGACAGGCTCCACCAGCGACCGCTACCGCGCAATCAGCGCCATCCAGCAACAGGGCTTGGCCGAGAGCCAGGTCATGCTCCCAACCTTACTCGAGCTGCTCCGTTCCAGCACCGGGGGAATTCCAGGTCAGCTTACCGAGGCCCTCGTTCAGCTCGGCCCAGCGGCTGACCAGGCGATCCCCCCCTTGGTCGAGATGCTGGGCAGCAGCAATCAGGCCCTCCGCTTCCAGGCCTCCTCCACACTCAGTCGGCTAGGCCCGGAGGCCGTGAAGGCCGCAGGCCCCCCCCTCGTCGAGCTCATCCGTAATGGCGACACCTCGGTGCGCAACCAACTCAACGGATTGATTCAAAACCTGCCGGGCGTCGACCTCAGCCCCGCGGTCCCGGTCTTGATCAAAGAGCTGGAGCGGAGCGATCCGAACACTCTGTTCCAGACCATCCAGCTTCTCGGCCAGATCGGCCCTCAAGCCAAGGACGCCATCCCCGCGCTGAGAGCGGCCGCGATCAACCCCCAGTTCGGCGTTCAGTTCCAGGCGATTCAGTCCCTCCTGCAGATCGCCGGTGACAAGGAGAGTTCCGTTGCCGAGATGCTGGAAGAGTCGCTCAACTCGCCCCAGCCCAGCACACGGGCGCAGGCGGCCCTGGCCCTGACCAAGATGGGACCGGAAAAGTGGAAGCTCGTGCAACCGACCTTGTTGGAGCTCGCCCACTCCGCGGATCAGTTCAGCCGATCTCAGGCCATCCTGGGGCTCGCACAACTGCGAGGCCCTGAGCTCGACCAGGCCCTGCCGGTGCTGATCGAGGCCCTTGAATCTCCCGAGCCGGGGGTCCGTAACCAGAGTTTGATGGTGATTACGCAGCTCGGCCCGGCCGCCAAGGCGGCCGTCCCCGCCATCGCGACGCAACTGGCAGCGACCAGCGATCTGGCGACGATCCCCAACCTGGTGCAAGCCCTCGGCGCGCTTGGTCCCGACGCCGTCCCGGCATTGACCGCCGCCCTGAAGACGGTGAGGCCGGTGGCCCGTGGCGAGGTGATCAACCGACTGGGGCATCTTGGTCCCGCGGCGGGAGCCGCAGCCCCGGCGATCCTCGAGATCCTCCAGGCCGGGCACTTCAACGCTTCGCTCAAGCCCCGGGCCGCCGCCGCCCTGACGGCGATCGGGCTCGCAACCGTGCCGCCCTTGATCAAGAGCCTGGGCGATCAGGAGGCCGCCTTGCGTCAGACCGCGGCGCAGGTCCTCGGCGGGTTCGGGCCCGAGGCGAAGGAAGCGATTCCCGCCTTGAGGGAGCTCTTGGCCGACAAGGAGGCCGCCGTGCGAATCGCCGCGGCGGACGCCCTCCGTCAGATCGGCGGCGAGTCGGAGTCGTCCGCCATCGTCCCGATCCTGGCCGCCGGCCTGAAGGATGACGATGCCCAGGTGCGGCGGACCGCCGTGGCAGCGCTCGCCGCCATCGCGTCACTTCCTCCCGATCTCGCCTCCGACCTCAGCGCGACGCTCAAGAGCGGGGACGGTCTGACGCGACTGCACGCCGCCACCGCCCTGGCCCGCCTGCCAGGTCGAATCGACGAGGCCATGGCCGGACTCGCCGATGCCCTGGATACCGCCGCGGTGCGAATCGCCGCTCTCAAGGCATTGGAACAGCTCGGTCCCACAGTCAAGGAAGGGGCGGTTCCCCACCTGATCGAGCAGTTGAACGACACGAACAACGGTCCCACCGCCGGCCTGCTGGCAAGCACCCTGGCCCGCATCGCAGGCGCGGAGGCCGTCGCCCCGTTGCGCGCCGCCATCGCCCAGGTCGATCCTCGGACTCGGCCACCGATCGTCGCGGCTCTCGCCCTGGCCGGGCCCGCCGGGGTTGAGGCCCTGGTCCAACTGTCCGGTGACGGGGAGGCCAACGTCCGACGCCAGGCGGTCCAAACGCTGGGAACGATCTCCCAGGCTGAAAATGCCGAGGCTCGAAACACGGCGTTGCGCAAGGCGCTCGGCGACCAGGATCCGGCTGTCCGACTCGAGGCCGCGGTCAGTCTGGCGACGTTGGGAGCGGGCGTGGACTCCGCGGTGGCGGCCCCAGTGCTCGAGGCGGCAAAGAACCGAACGGATCCCGGGCATGCACGGGGGGTCGCGGCCCTGGGCCGTCTCGGTCCGGCCGCCGCCCCGGCCATCCCCGCGCTGATCCTGACCCTCAGGGAGGAGGGAACCGCACGCCTCCCCGCGATCGAGGCTCTCGGCCGGATCGGCCCGCCAGCGCGAGAAGCCCTGCCAAAGCTCGAAGCACTCCTCAGGCACTCCGATCTTCAGACCCGGGCCTGGGCGGCCATCGCCCTCTGGGAGGTCGGCGGCGACGACAAGGCCGAGGCAAGCGTCACCGTGCTCGTCGAGGCTCTTCGGTCACCGATGGGCCGTCGGCTCCTTGCCGCCGACACGTTGCCCTCGTCGTCTTCGGCATCAACGACGCGATCGTTCCCCTCAAACATCATCATTATTGATGGCCAACTGATTACCCCACTCCAAACCTCTCGCATTTGGACGCACGACATCCCGGATGGCTTCGCGTTCCTCCGCATGGTGGTCGAAAGCCTGGGCCGGATGGGTGGGAAAGCCAAAACGGCCATCCCCGCGCTCCGGGACGCAACCAAGGAAGCGGATCCAACCCTCCGCGCCGCGGCGGCCGCGGCCCTCAAGACCATCGAGACGGCCGGCGTGGCCGACGAGGAGGCCCGTTGACGATGCGACTCTCCCTCGCTTCCCTCGATCGAATCGACCCGGCCGAGGCCTGGGCCCCCTGGGAACCCTCTGCCGGCGACCCCTGGGACCGCAAGTGGGCGGGCCACCTCTACCGTCGCGCCGGCTTCGGCGCGTCCTGGCCCGAGCTTCAAGAAGCCGTCGCGAACGGTCCCACAACCACGATCGGCCGGCTGCTCACCGGCCACGGCGGCCAGGACGAGTTCGACCAGCTCATGGACGAGCTCGGCCCCGACAGCAATTCCCCGGTCTTCGCCCCGACGCCCTTCGGCAGCGAAGCGCAGCTTCAGACCTGGTGGTTCCATCGGATGCTCTACACGAGGCACCCGCTCCGCGAGCGGATGGTCCTCTTCTGGCACAACCATTTTGCCACCAGCCTCCTCAAGGTCCGCCAGCCGGCCTTGATGAAACAACAAAATATCCTGATCCGCCGCCACGCCCTCGGCAAGTTCTCTCCCTTCCTCCTGGAGATGAGCCGCGACCCGGCCATGCTGGTCTGGCTCGACGGCAATAGCAACTCCAAGGACAAGCCGAACGAGAACTACGCCCGCGAGGTGCTCGAGCTGTTCACCCTGGGGGTCGGCCACTACAGCGAGACCGACATCCGCGAGGCCGCCCGCGCCTTCACCGGCTGGCACACCAACGGCCAGGGCTTCACCTTCAACCGCTTCGAGCATGACGACGACCCGAAAACCGTGCTCGGCCAGACCGGGCGCTGGGACGGCGACGACGTCGTTCGGATCGTGCTCGAGCAACCGGCCGCGGCCCGATTCCTCGTCCGCAAGCTCTACCGCGAGTTGATCAGCGAGGGGACGCCCCCCCCCGACGCCTTGCTCGAACCCCTGGCGTCGCAGTTCCGCGACTCCGGCTACGATATCGCCGCGCTCGTTGGGACCATGCTCCACTCGCGGCTCTTCTTCTCAGACCACGCCTATCGCCAGCGGATCAAGAGCCCCGTCGAATACGTCCTTGGTCTGCTCCGCAGCATGGAGGCGAAAACGACGCCGCCGACCGACTACTCGCCGACCCAACAACAGCCATTGGACGGCCTCGGCCAAGCTCTGTTCGCCCCACCGAATGTCAAAGGGTGGGCCGGTGGCGAAGCCTGGCTGAACTCGGCGACCCTGCTGGCCCGCCATAACCTCGCCTGGAAGATCGCCCAGGGAACGCGAGGGCCGCTGGGCATCACAACCCAGCCGGGGGCCCTCATTCGCAAGCACGTCGCACGCGACTCGGGGCCTAATGCCGAAGCCGTGGTCGACTTCCTGCTCGCGCTCCTGCTCCAACCGGCGACGGGCGAAATCGACAGCCAGGCACGCCGCAAGCTCGTCGACTTCCTCGCGCAGGGCAAGCCCAAGTCCATGCCCCCTGAGCACCGTGTTCGAGAGACCATTCACGCGATTCTGCTAATGCCTGAATATCAACTCTCTTAATACAGCATCTCACCATCTCAACGGAGCCATGACCATGTTGACCCGCCGACGGTTCCTGGAGCGGACCCTGCAAGGTTCGTCACTCGTCGCGCTGGGACCGACGGTCCCCGGTTTCCTCGCCTCGACGGCCGCAGCCGCGGAGCCGGGGAAGGACAACGTCCTGGTGGTCGTCGAGATGACCGGCGGCAACGACGGCCTGAACACGGTCGTCCCCTACGCCGACGACCTCTACTACGCCGCACGCCCGACCATCGGGATCGCGAAGGACCAGGTGGTCCGCGTCGACGACCACATCGGCCTGAACCCGGGAATGCGAAGCTTCGACAAGCTGCTCTCCGACGGCCGGCTCGCCATCGTGCAAGGGGTCGGCTACCCCAACCCCGACCGGTCCCACTTCGAGTCGATGGATGTCTGGCAATCGGCCGACCCCAAGCGGCAAGCCGGCAGCGGCTGGCTGGGGCGGAGCCTCAACTCGGTCCGAGTCTCGGCCGGTCAGATCCCCGGCGTCCATGTCGGGACCCAGACGCTGCCGCTCGCCTTGCGCGGATCGGCGACCGGCGTGCCGACGATCCACCCGAGCAAGCCCTACGACCTCGACCTGGCTCTCCAACGCAACAACAATTACGCAGTCATGGCGACCCCAGCCGGCGGACGCAGCAAAGGGGCCGGGACCAACAAGGAACATGACGCCCGACGGGCCCTGATCGAAGACCTCGCCAAGCTCGCTCCCGCACCGGCCAACGACAATCTCCGCCAGTTCGTCCGGCGCACCTCGCTCCAGACCTACGCGGCGATCGAAGACCTGCGCAACATCACCCGCAACGACAGCCCGAACAACCAGGTCCGCTTCCGCGGCAACGCCAACGGCGAGCTCGCGAGCGAGCTCAACCTGGTCGCCAGCATGATCGCCGCCGGCTTCGGCACCCGGGTCTTCTACCTCTCGATCGGCGGGTTCGACACCCACGCCAACCAGCTTCAGGAGCACCAGCAACGGCTCCAGCAACTGGCCGACGCCATCACGAACTTCTTCAGTCAGCTCGACCGCTCGGGCCACTCCAAGCGCGTCGTGCTCATGACCTTCTCCGAGTTCGGCCGCCGGGTGCGCGAGAACGGCAGCAAGGGGACCGACCACGGCGCCGGCTCTTGCCTGTTCGTCGCCGGCCCCGGCGTCAAAGGAGGTGTCGTCGGCGCCCACCCGAGCCTCGCCACCGACCAGCTCGACGCCGGCGACCTGCGGCACCACACCGACTTCCGCCGCGTCTACGCCTCCCTGCTCGGCACCTGGCTCGGCTGCGACAGCGCCGCGGTCCTCGGCGAGAGCTTCGAGCCGCTCCCGCTCCTCAAGGAGAGCTGAACCGAACTTTGCCGGGCTTTCGAATCGGCGTGATTCCCTCGTTCACGGACCTTGTCTCGGCTCCGTGCGAGGGAATCGTGTTTTGGGGAGGACGTGGTGAAGCCATCTCATCGCTTCTCGATCGCCAGGTTGATGGGGGTCGTGCTGGCCACGTCAATTGGCCTGACCGCACTCCGATACAGCTCCGCAACGTGGGCTGCCTTGATGTTCCTGGTGGCCTCCGGAGTGGTGGCGCTGGGCCTCGTGGGCGTCGTCTGTTGCAAGGACGCCGGCCGGGCGTGGTGGCTCGGCTTTGTCCTGTTCGGCGGCGGCTACCTTGCCCTGGCGTTCTGTCCCGATTTCGAACTCGCCGGAGAACCCGCCGTTGATTTGGTCAGCGCACTCAGTCCCTACCTCGGCATACCCACTTCTCCGTCGGAACCATTCGGACAGATCTTCCCGGACGGCCGTACCGCTTCCCGGCGGATCATCCACTGCTTCGTGAGTCTCATCGTAGCCGTGATCGGGGGCCTGTCGGCCCACGTCTTGTTCGCCGCCCCCCTGGCCGAGATGGTTCGGATCGGCACCGGCCAACCACAAGCCGATCGGTGCGTTGCGCGCTGGTGGCGCTGGCCCCTGGCCGTCGGGTTGGCGGGCGTCGTCGCATTCACGGCCACCACGGTGATCGGGGCGAGGGACACCCCAGGCCTCTGGACCGGCGCAACGGTTCTGTTGACCTGGGCGTTGCTCGGACTCACGGCCATCGGTGCGTTGTTTCGCCGAGGACCTCGTCAGGCCCAATGGTTAGGCGCGGCCCTGTTCGGTATCGGCTACCTGCTCCTTGTCTCTGGCCGCTCCGATCAACAAACATGGCCGCAGTTCGCAACCAACCGGCTCTTGAACACCCTCCGCCCCTGGTTCCCCCCGATCGCGACGGGCCCCTCGGCTACTTCCGACCCGATCATCGCCGCGAACGCTCGCGCCCAGAAGTTCCTGGACCGGACGATTCCCATGCCCTTCCCCGAGGAAACCGCACTTGAGCAGATCCTCAACCATATCAGGACCGAGACGCGCGAACCCAACGGCCGCATGATCCCAATCTACGTCGACCCGGTGGGCCTGCAAGAGGCCGAGAAGACCTTGAAATCGCCGGCGAAGTTGGACCTGGACGGCGTCCCCCTGCGAACGACCTTGCGCCTCGTCATGCAGCAACTTGGGATGAATTACAAAGTCACGAGCGGGCTCATCCTCATCAGCGACATAGCAACGTGCGCGCCGGACGAGGATCTGCCAGCGCAGGAAGATCCCTTGCTTCTCATCGGGCAATGCTTACTGGCCCTGCTCGCCGCCGGCCTCGGCAGCCTGCTGGCTCCGCTCGTCGCCAATCCGGGATCGGGGCAAGCGGACGCCAGGGCATAGCCATCTTGTCGGGTGGGCACGGCCCACCGGTCCTTGGCTTCGGAACAAGCGGAATGCTGGTGGGCCATGCCCACCCGACAAAATTTGCGCACAATTTAAACGCATCAAGTCAGTCAATCCAACACGAGATTACATGGTTAGCCCGGACACCTTGTTGTCCGCGGTCGCGAAGCGACAAGAGACGTTGCGCAAGCCAAGGCAGCCAGGCCAAGCTCGGCCTCCACGCCGCCTCTTATGCCTTCGACACCAGGACAACACGTGGTCCGGGCTCACCAATACACTCGAGTTCGTGCCAAGCTCGTCGGCGACCCGAGAGTCAACCACTTTGGCCTGCCAGCCTTGGGCTAGTCCCGGCAGGCCAAAGCCCACCCAACAACATAATGCTCAAATCATCACTTCAAGACGGCGACCGAAAATCGGCAAACGGTCGCTCCTGTGTTCGCCTCCCGGACCAGCACAATCCAACGCTCACTTCTCGCGATCACCGTCTCTTCGCGGCGTCAGGACGATCGTGCGGACGTCCGCCAGCGCACCGCGGGGCAAGGCTTGGGGACTCATCTCGAGCCGGTGGACGCCGGGTGGCAAGGAGAGTTCTTTGAGCGGTTGCGAGTGGTAGTTGGACCAGCCGCCGGTGCTCGCAACCTTGTCCTGGATGACCGTGTCGCCGACCCGAACCTGATACGCGTTGCCGGCCGAGGCGTCGTCGCAGGCCCACTCCAGAGACGCGACGAAGGTCGTCGGGCGGTCGACCCGGAAGGTCCAGACCGCACGATCGTTGGCACGATGCCAGTAGCCGAGGTTGGCGAACTCGGATTCGAAGGTCAGGCTCGGGCCATAGACCTCGGCCGTCGCCGCTTCGAGGCGGATGGAACCGTCCGGACGGGCCTTGATGAGCGCGGGCCGGTTGCCTTTGAGCGTCTTGGGCTTCTCTTGACCCCGACCCAGGAACGCGATGAGGTCGGCCAGGTCGGCCGGCTTGAGGTCGTTCTCCAGGCCCTCGGGCATCAGCGAGCGGCCGGCCGCCGCCAGCTCTTCGAGGTCGATGCGGAGGATCTCATCGACCCCGCCTCCCTGGCGTTTCAACGCGATCGCGCTGGCCGTCTCGGCCGCGATCAGGCCGGTCAGGACACGGCCATCCTTGAGGGCTGCGTTGTAGCTGGCGTAACGAGCGTCGAACTCGCGGTTCGGGTCAAGGATGGCCACCATCAGGGCCTCGGCCGAGGTGTCGGTCAAGGCCGCCAGGTCGGGGCCCACCTCGTGGCCGATCCCGCCGAGCTTGTGACAACCCGAGCAAACGCGCTCGAACGTCTTCTGGCCGCGGTCACGATCGCCCCGCAGGGTCTTGATGCTCGCATAGGCATCGAGCACGGCGCGACGAGGACCGATGGCGAGGGAGCTGAAGAGACGAGCGGCACGGCGTCGGGCGGCCTCAGGCCCCTTGGTCAGCAACTCCTCGCGATGAGTGGCGTCGATCTCCGATGGAGCAATGCGGCCCCCTTCGAGGGCCGAGAGCAGCACCCCAGCGGCCTCTGGCCGTGCGAGCAGGGCGTCGAGGGCCGCGGCTCGGGCCGTGGGACCAAGTTGCGTCCAGGCGTCCAGGATCGACTGAAACGCTGGCTCCCCTCCTGCCCTCGCCAGCGCCTGGACCGCCGCGAGTTGGATCGCCGGCGTTTCGCCCGGATTGAGCAGGCCGGCCACCGCTTGCCGACGGTCCTCACGATCGGCCTGGACCCGTCCCAGCAGCCGGACCGCCGCGAGCCGGACGTCCAGGGACGCCGCCGGGCGGACCGCGACGGCCAGCGCCGAGTCGATCAGCCGCAGCGCGGCCGGTTCGTCCCGCAGGGACGGCTCGGAGGAAGAATCGAGGAGTTGGGCGAGCGCCCCGAGCCGCCACGCGTCCGGTGTCGTCCCTTCGGGACCGCAGATCGCGACCAGCGCCCGGGCGACGGCCGCAGGTTGGTTCGCGCCCGCCACGGTGGCGATCAGCGGCTCAACCAGCGCCGAGGCGGGACCGCCGGGGCCGGCCGCGGCCACAAGCTGTTCCAGCACCAGGCCCGCGTGCCCCCGCGACGAGCTGAGCACCGCCGCGCGAACCCAACGGTCGGCCCCGTCCTTGACGGCGATCCGCCCGAGGGCACGCCCTGCCTCGGGAGCAGTCCAATCGCCAAGGCTGAGGGCCACCTGGTAGCGCACGGTGATCATCGAATCGTCGGCCAGTGCCAGGACGGCCGGGCCGAGCTCGGCCGCGACGCCGAGTCGAGCCCCGGCCAGTCGCACCGCCTCGCGCCGGACGCCGGGATGAGAGTCGGTCAAAGCCTGGCGAAGCACCGTGGACTCAAGAGCATCGAGCCCATCGAGCACCCCCAGCGCCTGCGCGCGGCACTCCGGCTGGGTACTGTTCCTCACCAACTCAACCAGCACAGGCGCGGCGTCCCGGTCGCCGCGGTGGACGAGAAGGCGATGAACATTGTCCCGAAGCGTCCCGTTCGGACTGTCGAGGGCCGCGGCCAGGTCACGCGGCGCCAGCGTCTCGAGGTTTGGAACCGACCGGGCCGGCCCCTCCTCGGGGACCACCCGATAAATCCGCCCCCGGTCGGCCCCCGCCCGAACATCGAGCGTGGCGAGCCGTTCCGGGCTGATCCAACGTGGGTGTTCAATCACGAACCGATACATATCGACAACCCAGAGCGCCCCATCAGGCCCCAGGCGGACCTGCACCGGCCGGCACCAGGAGTCGGTCGACGCCAGGAACTCGGACTGTTGCTCGTCCTTGGCCCGACTCCCGCGAAAGGTCACGCCGTCAGGTTCGAGCACCAGGCGGCGGACGAGGTTGTGGACCGGCTCGCAGGCGAACGCATTCCCGGCATACTCCGGCCCGAGCCAGCGGTCCCGGTAGATCAACGGGCTGCACGCCGAGGTGACGTGATTGGCGTGGTTGGGATCGTTGAAGCGGGCGAGCGTCCGGCTGGCCGGGAAGAGGCGCGATGGGTCGGGGTGGCGAGCCAGCGCCACTGCCGGCGGTGGCGCGGCAACGCGGTCGTTGCGCCTTGCCGCGTGATCGGGCAGCGGATAGTGCTGGATCAAGACGCTGTTGTTGCCGCCGAACTGGTTGCCCCAGTCGTCGCGGACCCGCCCCTGCTGGGTCAAACCGGAGGCCGGCTCGAACTCGCCGGTGTCGGGCTTCATGCGGAAGTCACGCCCGCCGATGTCCACGACGCGACCGCTAGCCAACCCCCGGATCTTCCCCCCGATCAACCCGTTCGCGCCGTAGACCCAGTTGTCGAGACCGTAAGCGAGACCGTTGACCCGAGCCTGGAAGTTCTCGGTCGAGAACCCCTGGAAGAGCACCCGGCGAACGTCGGCCTTGCCGTCGCCGTCGGTGTCTTCGGCATAGAGGATCTCAGGGGCCGCACAGATGATGACCCCCTTGCGCCAGGCCATGACCCCGGTCGGAAACGGGAGTCCGTCGAGGAACGTTCGCGCCGACTCGTACTGCCCGTCGTGGTCGCGGTCCTCCAGCACCTTGATGACGCCCCCCGGCTTCCCCTGGCCCTCGAGCCCCGACGGGTAGTCGCGCATCTCGCAGACCCAGAGCCGGCCGTCAGTTCCGAAGTCGATCGCGACCGGGCTTTCGATCAGCGGCTCGGCGGCGACGAGCTCGACCTTGAGCCCCGGTTTAACGCGGAACGCCCTCAGCGACTCGGCGGGAGAGAGAGCAGGCGGCCACTCGTTCTGGGCCGCCTTGGGATCGGCAGGCGTAAAGCTCGGGCCAACGACGCGGTGGACGGCGTCGACGATCTTCTGCTCGACCCCTGTCTTGAAGCGTGTGGGATGTCCATAGTAGACCATGGCGTCCCCGCCTTCGTAGCCCCCTTCGCGGAGGATCCGTTCCGAGGGGATGTAGCAGGGGACGTCGTTGGCATACGCAGTCACCCAGAGCCGCGCCGGGTCGAACTCCTTCTTGAGCCTCAAGGCGTAGTCGACGACGACCTCGCCAGGGAGGAAGACCATCGCCAGCTTATCGGCGAACCGCCAGGCCTGAACCGAGTACGGCAGCTCGGCCGGGAGCGACTCGCCGCGGTCGAGCCGAGCCAGCCAGAGCGACGCGTTGTACCCCGGTGGCCCGCCGGCCTTGACGAGTCGTTCCAGATCGGCACGGGTTGGCAGCCGGTCGAAGGGGAGCGTGAGCCGCTCGAAGGACGTGACGGGGGGGCCGGGCACGTCGGACCAGGCCCCGCCGAGCAGGCGTTTGACCTCGTCGGCGATCGACCGGCCGTGGGCAGCGGCCGCGCCGGCGAACCGCTTCGGGTTGGCGTCTGCACCGCAGCCGATCAGGGTCAGGGCGACGCAACCGGGGTGGTCGGCCTCGACGGCCGCCTGCGCGTACCCGGCCCAGTCGCCGCAGACCAGGTTCTCGCGCGGGTCGATCGTGGTGCAATGGCAGGCGTAGTTGACGACGATCGCCCGAAGCGCGCCGTCGGCACCGGTCGCCTTCAGAACGGGGAGCGAGTGGTCGACCGGCCCGCCGGGCGTCCGACGGTTCGCGGCAAATCCGGCTTCGCCCCGCGCCCAGGCCAGCCGACCCGGCTTACGATCGGCCAGGGCGTCGAGACAGACCCGCTCCAGCTTGTCGGTAAGTTCGCGGGTATAGCGTGCGATTCGCTCCTGCTGGTCGGCGGGAATCGGCTTGCCGAAGACGACCGGGAGATTCCCGGCGACGCAAGGGGCGCTGTGGGTATGCGACGAGCCCAGCGCAAGCCGTTCTCGGGGCAGTCCCGCGCGTCGTTGCAGCCGCGAGGCAAGCTCCGCAGTGATCCCCTCGGGAACACCGACGCTATCAACCGCCACCAGGAGCACGGGCTTCTGATCGTCCGCCCCGATCGCGACCGCCTTGGCCCAGAGCGGCTGCTCCACGCCCACCGATTCGGTCTCTCGGACCATGTATCCGCTCAGCCGGATCGGTCCG
>Ga0182739_1002672_pt1 | contig 16373 bp, 13 predicted proteins | sample eDN5th30CBELigBY_FD_128873 | JGI IMG/M metagenome (GOLD analysis project Ga0182739, IMG submission 128873) | Enriched backyard soil microbial communities from Emeryville, California, USA - eDNA 5th pass 30_C BE-Lig BY (version 2) (version 2) | ecosystem: Environmental > Terrestrial > Soil >... | reverse complement strand
CGGCTCGCCACCGCCAGCACCTTCAGTTTGCCCGATTGCACCATGGGAAAGACCGTGGCGGGTCCAAACGCGAAGTCGATCTGGCCCGCCGCAAGGTCTTGTATCGCCGGCGCCACGCCGCGATACGGCGCATGGGTGGCCTGCATGCCAGTCGCCTGCTTGAGCAGCTCGCCGGCCAGATGCGGCGTCGTGCCGTTGCCGGCCGAACCGTAATTCAGCGGATCGGGCCGCTTGCGCGCGTACTCCACGAACTCTTCGAGCGTATTGACGCCAAGCGAGGACCGGACAAACAGGAACAACTGGCTGTTGGCCAGCAAGGCGACCGGCCGCAGGTCACGCTGCGGATCGAACGGCATGCTGGCGAACATCAGGGGGTTGACCGATTCGGTCGTCGATGGATTGAGCAGGAAGGTATGGTTGTCTCTACCGTTGCGCACCACCTCGGCTCCCGCCACGTTGCCGCCCGCACCGCCCCGGTTCTCCACGATAACGGTCTGCTTCAAGGCCTCGGCCAAGTGCGGCTGCACGGTGCGCGCGAGCACGTCGACCAGCCCGCCGGGTGCCAGCCCCACGACCAGGCGCACGGGCTTGACGGGCCAGGCCTGAGACGGCGTTTGCGCATGGCTGGCCGTCGCCCAGCCAGTCAGCGCCAGCATCATCAAGGCCAGACAACGTCTACGCAGCAGCATGCGACTCTCCTTAGTGGGGGGGAACCCCGCGATCCCTCAAGTGGTGCGTCACGTGCCGCACCACGGTGAACCGCCTTGATGCCTCATTGTGGCAGCGGTCCTGCATCTGCCGCTCATTCTTCACAAAAGTTTAAGCATAAAGAATCCCGGATAACCCTAGTGTTTCGGGGACGAGCGCGGGCGGAGCAGACCGTCACTGAATAGAAAGTGGTTGCTCATGTCGTAGCTTGAACCGGGCTCAACGTGAATGGACCGCGAGATTCGGCCTTACCGGCCCCCACTGCGGTCGGCCACTTGCGCAGCATGCTGGATGGCAACACACCTTCGGCGAAGCGTCTGCCGGGTCTCACATGCCGAGGGGCTGCATCGCCTGCTCAACCTCTTCCGCCGACAGATCTCGCACGATTAGGACCATGGCGCCTGTCGCCCGCGCGGCGCCTTCCCGCTCGGCAATAGGCTCGGGCGGGGCGAAGACAAGCCTCACCCCATGCGCCGCGCGCAGACTTCCGTCGTCCCAACGCAGCAAGCCCTTGGCCCGCAACAGGCGTTCTCCGACATGGCGTTGCATATGCCGGGTCCAGTTCGCATAGGCTTCCCAGCTTACCGGCGCATGCTGCCGAAATGCATAGGACACAATACCGTAGCGCAACACGTGCGCTACCGGCCTCACGGCGGCTGGCGGGGCCTCCCTCAACACGGCGGCGTCCAGATGTTCTGGGCGCAGGCCGTCAAACAGCGCGGGCGCGTCCTCATCCACCGTGTCGGGCGATACCGCCCGAATCGGAGCGCTGGCGTTGTATCCCCGCAGCGCTGTCTTCACCGCCTGGATCGCGCCGTCCTCGGCCAGATCAACCTTGGTCAGCGCGATGCGGTCGGCGATCGCGACCTGGGTGCTGGCTTCGCGATAGGCGTCCAGCGTGGCCATTCCGTGAAGCGCGTCCGCCGTCGCCACCACGCCGCCGAAGCGGTAGTGGCGGGCGATCAGCAGATCGGCAGATAGCGTGTTGATGACCGGACACGGATCAGCCAGCCCCGAGGTCTCCACCACTACCCGCTTGAATTCCGGAATCTCACCGCGCAGGCGACGGTAGTACAACGACTCCAGCGTGTCTTGCAGGGAGCTCGTCGCCGCGCAGCAGAGGCAGCCGGAATCCAGCAACACGACGTCGGTGTCATCCGCCTTGCCGACCAGCATGTGATCCAGGCCGATCTCGCCGAACTCGTTGATGACCACCGCCGTATCGGCAAAACGCGGGCTGCGCACCAGACGCGACAAGAGCGTGGTCTTGCCGCTTCCCAGGAAGCCGGTCAACAGGTAGACGGGAAGCGGTCCGGCATTGATGGCCATGGCGTCTGCATCCTGCTCCGGTTCAGTCACGGGCCGCATCGGCGGGCGCGGGCAGGCCGCGCAGGTAGTCCTGCACTTCGCGGGATGGAATCACGTCCGCATACTTGCAGTTCAGATCGAACAAGCTCATGGCGTGGCTGGCCTGGAAGCGGTCGAACGCCGCCTCTTCGGGGATGATTACCTTGAAATTGTAGGAGTAGGCGTCAACCGTGGTGGCGCGCAGGCATCCAGACGACGTGCAGCCCACCAGGATCAGCGTGTCCACGTCGAGGAAATTCAGGTGGCTCATGAAGATCGTGCCGAAGAAGCAGGATGGCTTCTGCTTGGTGATGCGGATGTCTTGCGGGCGCGGGGCCAGCGGCTCCACGGTCTGCGTCGCATGGGTGTTTGCCAGCACGGTCTTTTCACTGCCCCGGTGGTTCTTGCCCACCTGCACGCCACTGTCGAGCAGGTCGGCGCGCCGGCCGCTTTCGGTATAGAAGACGGGAATGTTCTTGTCGCGCGCCAGTTCCAGCAGCGGCACAATATGCGCGACCGCGTCCCAGGCCTCGCGGCCGCAGTGGGTGCGATATTGCTTCAGGCCTTCCAGGATGTCCTGGGGCGTGTCGCCACAAAAGTTGTATTGCACGTCGATGATGAAAAGCGCTGGACGCTTGCCGAAACCGCCGCGCTTGCCGTAGCCGGCCTGAGCCAGCACTTGCTTGTCGCGTTCGGTGAGGAAGTCGTCCCAGATTCGCTTGGGTTCGCTCATAGTGGTTTCCGTCGGAAAGGAGATGGGTTCAGTTCAAAGACGCTTGAGATAGCGGCCGCCAGGATTGGCACGGGCCGCATCCGTGATGCGGCCGTCCTGCGCCACGGTGCGCCCGCGCACCAGGGTGCGTATGGGCCAGCCTTTCAGGGTCATGCCCTCGTAAGGCGAATAGTCGGAGTTCGATTCCAGGGTGGCCGGATCGACGGTGCGTTGCAGGTCGGGGTCCACGATCACCAGGTCTGCGTCCTTGCCGATCTCGATGCTGCCCTTGCCCGGCATGCGATAGATGCGGGCTGAGCTCTCGGCACTGACCTTCATCAGCGTTTCCAGAGGGACGCCGCGGCGGTGATAGCCTTCGTGCAGCAAGATCGGCAACATCAGGCCGGTGCCCGGAAACCCGTTGCTGGCCGCCCAGATATCTGTGTCCTTGGTGGCCCGCTTGCGGGGCACGTGGTCGGTGCCGATCGTGGTGATGGAGCCGTCCAGCACGCCCTCCCACATGGCTTCCACATCGCTTTGGCCTCGCACCGGCGGGTTGACCTTGGCATAGGTCCCGGCGGGCGACTCGTCGTTCAGGAAGAGGTAGTGCGGGCAGGTCTCGACGTAAATGGGCGGCGCGCCCGGCGTGCGCCGATGGCGCCGCGCCTCGTCCAGCGCTTCGCGGCTGCTCAGGTGCACGATATTGACCGCGGCGCCCGTCTTCGCTGCGAAATAGCACACACGATGTACGTTCTCGGCTTCCAGGAAGTCCGGGCTCTGCTCGTTCCAGGCCTTCAAATCGTCGCGGCCGGCCGCGCGCAGGGGATCTCTCAGTACGGGGATGACCTCGACGTTTTCGCAGTGCACGCCCATGATCGCGCCAGGAATGGCGGCCGTGGCGCGCAAGGCCGAATACAGCAGGCCGTCGTCGATGTCGGTGAATCCCTTGGACAGGCCCGCCGCGCCTTTGTACATCATGTAGAGCTTATAGGACGACACGCCGAAACGGCGTGAGATTTCCTCGAGCGTTTCCACATGCAGATTGCTGGTGATGCCGAAATGGAAGCCGAAGTCGATGCAGCTTTGCGACAGCGCGCGGTCGCGCACCTTTTCAAATGATTCGCGGATGTCCGCGGACCGATGGAACGACAACACGGTGGTGGTGCCACCCAGCGCGGCGAAGCGCGACTCAGTCTCGAAGTCGGTTTCCGGCGAGCCGAAGCCGAAGTGCACGTGAGGGTCGATCAGGCCGGGCAGCACCCACAGCCCCTGGCAGTCGATCGTTTCGCGGGCCTCAAGCGGTGTGCCTGGTTCGGCGATGATGGCAATGCGGCCGTCAATGACGCCCAGCACGCCCTCGGTCAGGCCCTGCTGCGGCAGCAGCAGCCTTGCATTCTTCAGTAAGAGATCCAGCATGATGTCGAGTTTCCAGAGTGATGCGCGTTGTCAGCAATGGGCCGCGTCGGCGGCCGCCGTGTCGGTCAAAAATGCGTTGAGGACGCTGGCGGGGATCCCGCCTTCCGCGATGAGCTTGCGTTCAGCGTGCGTGAGCACCTGGGCATAGGCCTGGAAGCGCACCTGGCGATCCCCTTCCTCGGCAATCACGTCGATGGGTTCCCCCTTCAACACGCCATTCGTCACATTCTCCAAGCGCAGCGTCTCCGCGCCGGTCAGCCCCAACTGACGCCAGCCATGGCCGGGCGCGAACGCCAGCGGCAGCACGCCCATGCCCACCAGATTGGCGCGATGGATGCGTTCAAACGACTCCGCGATCACGGCGCGCACGCCCAGCAGTGCCGAGCCCTTCGCAGCCCAATCGCGGCTGCTGCCCATGCCGTAGTCCTTGCCGCCCAGGATGACGCAGGCCTCGCCGGCATCGCGGTAAGCAGTCGCAGCATCGACAATCGGCATGAGCCTGCCGCTTGGATAGTGGCGGGTGACGCCGCCTTCCACGCCCGGTGTCAGCGCGTTCTTGATGCGGATGTTGGCGAAGGTGCCACGCGTCATGACGTGGTGGTTGCAACGGCGGGCCACATACGTATTGAAGTCGCGCGGCGCCACTCCCTTGCCGATCAGATACATGCCCGCGGGCGTGTCGGCGGGGATCTCGCCGCTGGGCGAAATATGGTCGGTGGTCAGCGAATCGCCGAACGCGGCCAGCACCCGCCCATGCGCTAGGGCAGCCGCCAGGTCGCCCAGCGCGTCGCGGCCGGGTTCGGTTTTGAAGAACGGAGGTTCGACCAGGTATTGCGAATCCGGGTCCCAAGGAAAGCGCAAGCCGGCCGGCGCGGACAAGTCTCGCCAGATCGCGCTGTCCAGGCTGGCAGGGTCATAGACTTCGGCGAACAGCGACGGGTCCGACGCCAACGGCATCAAGGCCGTGATCTCGTCTTGGCTGGGCCAGACATCGCGCAGATAGACCGGCGCACCGTCCGCGCCCGGCCCCAGCGGCTCGTGCTCGAAATCCACGTCGATGCGGCCCGCCAGCGCGTACAGCACCACCATCGCGGGCGACCCGATGTAGTTGGCGCGCAGCAGTTTGTGGATGCGTCCTTCGAAATTCCGATTGCCCGACAGCACGGCGGCGGCAACCAGGCCGCCTTCGACAATGGCGTCAGCCACCCCGGAATCCAGGGGACCTGATTTGCCGCCGCAAGTCGTGCAGCCGTAACCGATCACGTGAAAGCCTTGGGCTTGCAGAGCCGTTAGCAGCCCCGCGGCTTCCAGATAGCGGGTGACCGCACGCGAACCGGGCGCCAGCGATCGCTTGACCCAGGCGGGCGGCGTCAGGCCAAGCGCCAGCGCCTTCTGTGCGATCAGGCCCGCCGCCAGCATCACACTGGGGTTGGACGTATTGGTGCAAGAGGTAATCGCCGCCAGTGCCACCGAGCCATGGCCGACGACGTCCCGACTCGCCGGACGTGCGGTGTCCATATTCACATCGAACCCGCCTTCCGACTGCGGCTCGCTCAGACGGCGCAGGAAGTCTGCGGCAACATCCGCCACATCCATGCGGTCCTGCGGGCGGCGCGGACCGGCCAAGCTGGGACGCGCCGCCGACAGGTCGATATCGATCACCCGACTATAGGCGGGCGCCGCTTGCGAATCGTTACGCCACAACAGGTTGACGCGCGCGTAGGCTTCAATCAACGCCAGTTGCTCTTCGTCGCGCCCGGTCATGCGTGCGTAATCCAGCGTGCGCGCGTCGATCGGAAAAAAGCCGCAGGTGGCGCCGTACTCCGGCGCCATGTTGGCGATCGTGGCTCGCTCGGGCACACTGAGCGCCGCCACCGCCGGGCCGAAGAATTCGACCATGCTGCCCACCACGCCCGCGGCGCGAAGTTGCTGCGTAACCAGCAATGCGGCATCCGTGGTGAGGGCTGGCGCTTCAATGGCGCCGTGCAGCCGCACTCCCACAACCTCCGGAATGGGGAAGGTGTAGGCGTGGCCCAGCAGGGCCGCCTCGGCGTCGATGCCGCCCACTCCCCAACCCAGCACGCCCAGCGCGTTGACCATGGGCGTGTGGGAATCGCCGCCGATCACGAAATCTGGGTAGACCCACTCGCCGTCCTGTCGTGTCTGGCGCGCTACCACCGGCGCCAAATACTCCAGGTTGACCTGATGAATAATTCCGATGCCCGGCGTGATGACGCGCAGTCCCTTGAAGGCCTGCTGCGCCCACTTCAGGAATCGGTAGCGCTCGTCGTTGCGTTCGAATTCGCGGCGCAGATTGCGCTGCAGCGCCCCTGCCTGGCCCCAATAGTCGACCTGAAGCGAGTGATCCACGATCAGATCCACGGGAATTCGGGTGTCGACCTGCGCGGCGTCGCCGCCTGCCTGGGCGACAGCGTCGCGCAAGGCTGCCAGGTCTTGCAGCACCGGCAGCCCGCTGGAGTCCGGCAGGATCACGCGGGCAACATGCAGCGGCAGATCAGCCCCGGGGTGCTTTCCCCAATCCCACAGCCTGGTGATTTCCGCTTCGGATACGGCCGCGCCCCATGCCCGGTGCCGCAGAAGGTTCTCCAGCAGCACGCGGATGACATAGGGATATGTCTGAATGTCGCGACCTTCTGCTCGGGCGGCGACGGACAGATCCGCGTAGCGCAGCGCCCTGCCGCTACAGGAGAAAGACTGGATCATGGCAATCGTAATCGGGAGAATATCAATTGAGGCCATCTTACGACCTTAAAAACAATAGTGTCAACACTATGGCGGAATCTAAGAATGGGACTACGGACTTTGCCGGGCCCATCCATCCCTCACACCAAAAGTGCCTACAACGAAGTTCTTGCCCACCACCTAGGGAAGACCCTGATAAATAGGCATAAAATCCATTTTTCTCCGCAGAAATCCCCGGAAACGACGGGCTGCATCGCGCCAAGCCGGATCCCAAAAGAGTTGACACTTTAATAACTCCCTTGATAGGCTGTTAACACTATGAACATCTCCACGCCCCCCATCACCACCAAGGAAGACGCCTCCGGCCCGTTGGCCGACGTGGTGTTCGACCGAGTGCTGGAAGCGATCTACCAAGGCCGGCTTGCGCCGGGCAGCGTCATCAATGAGGTCGCGCTGGCGCAGGAGTTCGGCGTCAGCCGCGGCCCGGTTCGCGAAGCGGTGCGCCGCTTGCAAGGCATTCAACTGGTCACGCGCGAGCCCTACATCAAGGCGCGCGTCGTGACGCTGTCGGCGGAGTCCGCGCTGGAACTGTTCCAAATGCGAATGGCGCTGGAAGGCGTGGCTTGCAACTTGGCCACTCGCCGCATGAGCGACGAGGAAATCGCGCAGTTGCTGGTCGAGCTGGAGCAGGACCGCCAGCGCCGCCTGGCCGCCGCTAGCGGCGGCGCGCCGGCTCCCCGTGTCTTCGACTTCCACGAGCGCATCGTGCTGGCCAGCGGCAACACCCGCATCATCAACGCCCTGTGCGGCGACCTCTATCACCTGTTGCGCGTCTATCGCCGACACTCCGGCACCGTGCTTGAGCGCAAGGACGACGCCTACGCCGAACACTGGCAGATCTTGCGCGCCATCCGCGCGCGCGATGCTGAGCTGGCGGAGTCGCTCATGCGGTCTCACATCGAACGCGCAGCGCAACATCTCTTTGAACACCTGGCAGAAGGGGCATCCGGCATTGCCGGGCATCCCGTCTCGGCCGCATAACGCCCTTTGGAGCAGCACGACATGAACAACCCGCGCCACCAGTTCCGGCAATTGCTGAAGAACGAACCCTTCCTCGTGTCCCCCGGTGTCTACGATGGATACAGCGTCCGCCTGGTTGAAGCTGCTGGTTTCAAGACCGCCTGCACCAGCGGCGCGGCCGTGTCGAATGCGCTGCTGGGCATCGCCGATATCGGCGTAATGGGCCTGGCCGAAAACGTCACCCACTGCCGCCATCTGGCAAGGTCCGTCTCCATCCCGATTACCGCGGACGCGGATACCGGCTACGGCAATCCGGTCAATGTCTACCACACGGTGCAGATGTTCGAGGAAGCCGGCGTGGCAGGCATCAATCTTGAGGACCAAGTCAGCCCCAAGCGCTGCGGCCACATGCCCGGCAAAGACGTCGTCAGCCTGGCCGAGATGATCAAGAAAATCGAAGCCGCCTGCCTGGCACGACGTGACGACGATTTCGTCATCATCGCCCGCACGGACTCGCTCGCCATCGAGGGCATTGAAGGCGCGGTCAAGCGTGCCCGCGCCTATGCGCAGGCGGGCGCGGACATGCTGTTCCCCGATGCGGTGCGCACCGAGGACGATATCAAGCGGCTTGTGGACGCCGCGGGCATCCCCGTCAGCATCAACATGGGCTTCGGCATCCGCAACCGCCCAACCACTCCGCTGATTCCACTGCCGCGCCTGAAGGAAATCGGCGTCAAGCGCATCAGCCTCCCACGCATGCTGCCTGCCGCCGCCATCCACGGCATGCGCCAGGCCCTGCAGGTCATGCAAGGCGTGATCACCACGGGCGAACCGGCGGATCGTCCCGATTTGCTGGTAGGCATCGAAGACATCATGCAGCTGATGGGCTACGAGCAGATGCGCGCCCTGGAAAAGCGCCTGACGACGCTGGACAACTGACCAGGCACTGACATGATCGAGCGTAGCGCGTCGGCGCATTGCGTCCTGACAGGCGCGGCATCCGGCATCGGCCTTGCGTTGACCCAGCGGCTGCTGGCGGCGGGCTGGCAGGTGACCGGCGTGGACATTGCGCCAACTGCCGTCCAGGACAACCCGCAGTACCGCCACCTTGTTTGCGACCTGTCCGACCCTGCCGCATTGCACGCTTTGTGCGCGGACCTGGACGGCTGCGGTCCGACCGCGCTGGTGCACTGCGCGGGCCTGGTGCGCACGGGCGGCGCGCTGGATACGCGACCGGAAGACGCAGAGCTGCTCTGGCGCCTGCATGGCGCCGCGCCGATGGCGCTGGTCCAGACCTTGGCGCCGCAACTCCCCGACCGTCGCGGCCGCATCGTGCTGGTGTCCAGCCGCGCCGTGCTGGGTCGCGCGCACCGCTTGGCGTATGCCGCCACCAAATCCGCACAGATTGGCATGGCGCGAAGCTTGGCCGCAGAACTCGTCGGCCGTGGCATCACGGTCAACGTGATCGCGCCCGGCGCGGTCGACACCCCCATGTTGCACGATCCGAAACGCGGCGCCGCACCGAGCGTGAACCTGCCGCTGGGCCGCCTGATCGACGCGCGCGAAGTCGCCGCGACCATCGCCTTCTTTCTGAGCGACGAGGCGGGAGCCATCACAGGGCAGACGCTCTACGTCTGCGGCGGCGCCTCGTTGGGAGCAATGACGTCATGACAACGGCGAACGCACCCGTGCTGGACGGAAAGGTTGTGATTGTGACCGGCGCTGCCGGCGGGCTGGGCCAGGCCATCGCCAGGCATTGCCTGGATGCGGGCGCCCGCGTGGCTTTACTGGATCGGGACGCGGACATGCTGGCGCAATGCTGCCGGACTTTGGCCGTCGCGCCATCCCGAATCCTGGCCCTGAGCTGCGACATCGCGGACGTCTCCGCCTCGCGGGCGGCCGTGGAGCAGGTGGCTGCGCACTGGGGCGCCATCGACACGTTGGTGAACAACGCCGCCACGGTCACGCCAGGCGTGAAGGTCGCTGACCTGACACCGGAACAATGGCGGCTCGCGCTGGACGTGAACCTGACCGGTGCATGGCTGATGAGCAAGTGGGCGATTGCGCATATGGCGCGCGCGGGCGGCGGCGTCGTGCTGAACATTGCTTCGCAATTAGGAAGCGTGGCCGCGCCTGGCCGCGGCGCCTATGGCGCGAGCAAGGCAGGCCTGATCGCACTGGCGCGCGCCATCGCGGTGGACCATGCCGCCGACGGCGTCCGCGCCTTGAGCCTGTCGCCCGGCGCGGTCTTGACCAGCCGCCTGGTGGATCGCTACGGCGGCGCGCACGCAGCCAACGCGGCGTTAGCCAGCAAATATCCGGTCGGGCGGCTCGGCACCGCTGAAGAGATCGCGCGGACCGCAGTTTTTCTGATCAGCGAGGATGCCTCGTTCATCACGGGCACGGATATTCGTGCCGACGGCGGCTACACCGCGCAATAGCGTGGTCACCGTTTTATTCACGCAGTGCTTACACCACATAACAAGGGGCTTGAATCATGACGCACTCGATTACTTCCGCAACGCACACGCGCATGTCGCGCCGCAGAGCCCTAGGCATGCTGGCCACGCTTGCCGGGGCCGTCGGGCTTGTCACCGCCCCTGCCTTTGCGCAGGGTATCGACAACTTTCCCACGCGACCGGTAACCATCGTGGTGCCGTTCCCGGCCGGCGGCGCCACCGACCTCACCGCGCGCCTGGTAGCCGAAGGCCTGTCCAAAAAGTGGGGTCAGCCAGTCGTCGTCGAGAACAAGCCGGGCGCGGGCGGCAACGTCGGCTCGGAATACGTGGCGCGCGCCGCGCCCGATGGCTACACCCTTGTGCTGGGTGTCACGGGGTCGCACGGCATCAACACCTCGCTCTACAAGAACATGCGCTACGACCCGATCAAGGACTTCGAAGCCGTCTCGCAAGCCACGCTCTATCCCAATGCCATCATCGTCAACAATGATGTGCCGGCCAACAACCTGCAAGAACTCATCGCACTGCTGAAGAAGCCCGATGCGCACTATTCGTATGGCTCCGACGGCAACGGCACCGCTTCGCACCTGGGCATGGAACTGATCAAGAGCCAGGGCAAGTTCGAGCTCTCGCACATTCCGTATCGCGGCAGTGCGCCGATGGTGACCGACCTGCTGGGCGGTCAGATCCAGGTGGGCATCACCGGCCTGCCCGCCGTGCAGGCCTACGCCAAGAGCGGCAAGCTGAAGATCGTGGCGGTAACCACGGCGGAGCGTTTTGCAAGCGCGCCGGACTACCCGACGGTGGCTGAGCAGGGCTTCGCAGGCTATGCCGCACCGCCCTGGTCTGGCTTCTTTGCTCCCAAGGGCACGCCCAAGCCGTTGGTGGATAAGATCTCGGTGGACATACGCGAAGCCATGTCCGACCCGAAGGCGAAGGAAAAGATGATCGCCGCCGGTAGCGAGTTCACGCCCAGCACGCCCGAGCAGTTCCAGGCCTTCGTGCAGAAGGAAATTGCGAAGTGGGCCGAGGCGGTCAAGATCTCCGGCGCCCGCATCGACTAGGCGGCATCCCCGCGCGCTCGCGCCTTTCAGGGGAAAGCTTGTTCGCGGTGTTCTTGATCATGGCTCGCACTCTCCCAAGAGTGCGAGCCTTCGCGATTCCCAAGGCCGTTCAGTGCAACCAAACCTTCACGATTAGCGTGGTTTCGTTCCCGGCCTATCGCTAAACAGCGCCTCTAGCGCCGAGGTCATCAACGGTTTCCATGAATCGATATGACGGGTGATCAACGCGGAAATCGCCTCGCATTGATGCGTCGCGGCCAGCTCGATTATTTCGTAGTGTTCGGAAACCGACGCGCGCTGGCGCTCCAGGCCGGCTGGCGAACTGATGCCATACAGCCGCATGTCGCGCCCTACGCACTGATGCCATGATCTTCTCTACTCTCAAGTGTTCAGCGCGCCGCTATAGATCCTGGGCAGCCTTCTCCACTGCGCTGATCGCACGCAGGACGGCGTCGATTCTCGCTTTGACGTTCGCTTCATTCGGTTTGTCGTCGGCCAGCGCGTCTCTGGCCTTTTTGAACGCGTCGATCGTTTCGGTAACGGCGTCAATCGCGTTACGTACCGGGATCAAGCGGATCCGCTTGGCGTTATGCTCGTTTTCAGCGGTTTGCTGCTTGACCGTCTTCTCCAGCTGATTCAGCAACACAATCCGGCCATGCATGACGTTGATAATTTCCGCAGCGGTTTTGCCCATAATCTCTTTTCGTGCTGCTTCCGCTTGCTCGTCGATGCTCCTTATGTTATCCACTTCCACCGCATCGAAGATGTCCTCGGCCTCGGTCTGATTCGTAAAGTCCACGAGCCTTTTCGACTGCGTAATTACCGCCTCGTCAAACGCTGCCGAGTCCTTGTCTTTAGCGGCATTAATTATCTTGGCAACATCGTCGAGCAGCCGCTTTAGCTCTTTGCTACATGCCGCGAATCCGATGATATTGCTCATAGTTCACGCCACCTTTGCGTAAGGGCCCTGATTTCGGCGACCGCCGCGATGAGCGAATCCACATTGACAGGTTTGCGTTCCTTCACGGCTAGTGCCAACTGGGACTGCGTTGCACCCCACGTGGCGAGCGCATTCTCGGCGGCCAAAATTATCGACAGCCCGGCTTTCTCGCGTTGCCGAATTGCCTTGAGCTTGTCGTTGTACTCGTCCATGTGAGGGGCGATCTGCTGGCGGACGATGTCCAGTTGGGCGAGTTTGGCCTTCAGCTCATTGGTCTTGGCAGGCTGTCTCGCAGGCCCCGAGGTCAAGGCAAGCAATTGCAGCGTGGCGCTCTTCTGCTGCATGCCGAGCTCATCGTTTCGCTTGATCCAATCCCCATATACATTGCCGCTTTTCAGGTGTTGAACCTGGGTCTCGATTTGCAGGACAAACAGACGCCGTGCATCTGCGACTTGCGCTTTGACCAGGGCGGTGATCTTGACCATCGAGGGGCCAAACTTGATTAGTGCTTCCTCGAGTGACTGTGCGGCGACGTGCTTGGCGTATTCCCCATAGACGAATGCAACGGTGTCTGCCCCGAGACCCACTACCTCCGCGCTGGCTCCCGTTGTCGCATCAATCTTGACTGTGTCAACCAATCGCTTGACAGAATCCGCCACCTGCCTTGCGCTCTCGGCCCCTTTATTGCCCGAGTCAACAATCTGTTCGATGGACTGCGCGTAGGCGACCATCGCTTCCAGCGAATTCATGGTTGCCAACCACGCCGCGTCCAGTTTCTTGATCGAGGCGTCGTCGAGTGCGATGGCGCCGGCGCTGCTCGCGGACGCGACCTCCGTTTTGACTGCCTCGCCGGTTGTTCCCACCGCGTCCTTGAGTTGGATGGTGGCCGCCGTGAAGCCGCGCGTATCGGGCAGCGCAGTACAGCCTCCCAGCAGGCTGCCCGCCAGGACGAGAGCCCAAAGCCCGCGCCACCGGGGATACGCCACACGCACCTGGCATTCTTGCGTCATCATTGCGCTCCGATGCAGGCCCACGATTCTTCGTCAGCAGTTGACCGTTATCTGGTCCGGCCAGCCTGATGGAGAGGAAAGCCAACCCCACGTCCGCAAGTCTTGCGCTTCGCCACTGCGCTTCGAGCTTGTACATAAGAGCGAAAGATAATTAAGAGGGAAGGGTCGATCCATACTCTATTTAGAGTATTCGGTGGGCGGGCGAACTCGAGTGGCGTTAGCAGCGATGTCTGGATCCGCCGGCACAAAGAAAAGATCCGACCCGCCCAGCTTCAGCACCTGCATCTTCAGCAGGCTGCCCGCCTGCGAGGCCACCCGTTTTCCCACGGCAGTCGATCCGGTCAGCGTAACCGCCGTCGGCCACGCGCCCGTATGAACCACGCCAGATCTATTCAGGCGTCTTTCTCAAGCGCCTCCGAGCGGGATCCGGCCGAGGCACCGCGGCGATGAGCTTGCGCGTGTATTCGTGCCTTCACAAAAATCCAAGCATAAAGACGCCCCTCACCGCCCCAGATTCGTCCTGGCCAACTCAATCACCTCGTCGCCCCTGCCGTTCATGATGGCCTTCAGCATGTACAAGCCAAACCCCTTGGCCTGTTCGAGCTTGATCTTGGGGGGGACGATCAGCTCTTGCGCCGACGTCAGCACGTCGACCAGCACCGGGCCGGGATGAGCAAGCGCCTCCTGCAGCGCGGCATCAAGGAATTCGGACGATTCGACTCGGATGCCTCGTACGCCGACCGCTTCGGCCATGGCGGCGAAATCGGGATTTGACAGATCGGTTCCCGTATCCAGAAACCCCGCGGCTTTCATTTCCATGGAAACAAAGCCGAGAGCGCCGTTGTTGAAGACGACGATCTTTACGGGAAGCTGCAACTGGGACAGGGACAGGAAGTCTCCCATCATCATCGTGAACCCGCCGTCGCCGGACATTGAAATTACCTGCCGGCCAGGCGCCGCTGCCTGCGCGCCAAGCGCCTGGAGCATCGCATTGGCCATCGAACCGTGGTTGAAGGAACCCAGCAATCGGCGCTTGCCATTCATGGTGAGGTATCGGGCCGCCCACACAGTTGGCGACCCGACGTCCACTGCGAAGATGGCGTCGTCATCGGCCAGTTCGTTGATACGGCGGGCCAGATACTGGGGATGCAGAGGGCGGCCTGCCGGCGCCGGTGCGGCAAGGTTGTCGAGTTCTTTGCGGGAATCCCGGTAATGCCGGAGCGCGGCGTCGAGGAAGGCGCTGTCTTGGCGCTCGTCAAGCTGCTCCAGCAGCGCGGCGATGGTCTCGTCCACGTCGGCGGCAATGCCCAACGTCAGCGGTGCGCGCCGGCCGAGAGCGCTTGGATCGCGATCGACCTGCACGATCTTTGCGTCTTTGGGATAGAACGGGCGGTAGGGAAAGTCTGTGCCCAGCATCAGCAGGAGGTCGGCGTTCTCCATCGCATGGTAGCCGGACGAAAAGCCGATGAAGCCTGTCATGCCGACATCGTAGGGGTTGTTCCACTCGACATGCTCTTTGCCGCGCAGCGCATGGATGACGGGCGCCTTGAGGCGCTGGGCCAGCGCGACGACCGCGTCGTGGCTGCCGGCGCAGCCGCTGCCGGCCAGTATCGACACCTTCCGTGCCCCGTTCAACAATTGGACCAGTTCCTGCACCGCCGTTGCGTCCGGGCGGATGTGCGGGCGCGCCGGTGGCAAAGGCCACGACGCCGGCACGTCCGAAGGCGCGGCGGCGAGCGCCACGTCGCCGGGTATCACCAGGACCGCCACCCCCTGTTTGCCGATCGCCGTGTTGATGGCGCGGGCCAGCACCCCAGGAAGTTGCGCAGGATTGGAGACGAGTTCGACGAATTCCGAGCATTCCTTGAACAAGTCCTGGGGATGGGTTTCCTGGAAGTACCCCAGCCCGATTTCAGACGACGGAATGTGTGCGGCGATGGCCAGCACCGGGACGCGGCTGCGTTGGCAGTCGAACAGGCCGTTGATCAGGTGCAGATTGCCGGGACCGCAACTGCCTGCGCATACCGCCAGCGTGCCCGTAATCGCGGCCTCGGCGCCGGCGGCGAAAGCCGCGGTCTCTTCGTGGCGGGTGTGCATCCACGCGATCTGGTCCATCCTTCGAAGGCTGTCGTTCAGTCCATTGAGACTGTCGCCCGTCACGCCCCAGATGCGGCGAACCCCAACTTCGGCAAGCACCTTAACAAGATAATCTGCGACGGTTGCGGCCATGGAATGCTCCTTGAAGGAACGCCGCCGGGACACCTATCGCTACGGTTTGACCCCAGCGCCGGAAGTTGACACATGTGCGGAAATCGTAGCACCGCACCCGGTGCCATGCCCACACCCCTCGCCGTGGCGCCCGCCCGAAAGGAAGCGGTGCGTGGCACGGTGTAATACACCCGATGTTTCGTCACATCCAAAGCGCCCCCTCCCTGATCAAAGACCATTCGGTCAGCAATAAGCCAAGCGACTGGCCATCGACTACTATCGGCTTTGCATTCAACCATTCGATCGCACCACTGGCAAAATTCGGCCAAGAGCGCAAGCTCGTTTGCATGACATCATTTCGTCGAGCGGCAAGAATTCGACGATTTGGTTAATGCAGCATTCGGTCTCGAAAGTTGCCTGTACCGGCGTACCATCGTTCGCGCCCATCGCTGCACCACAAGCTCGCTCGACTCCGTCCTTTACAGTCTCTGTGGGCGCTGACGCGCGGAAACCGCGCCCAGTTTCTGCCCATCTGTCGAAGACGGCAATGCTTCCATGCTTGACCCGCATCAATATTGCATAGCGCAAATGCGCCAAGCTGAGAGAACTCCAACATTCGTCACAGGAGCCTCTGATGAAAATTCTCGTTGCCGAGGACGGCGCAAAGTTTGCTCAACATGCCGTTACGAACAGTGAAAGGGAATGCAAGCCAGCCCGCACGGTGCTCGACGCAACAAAGATCAGACATGACATGGGGGAGCGAACTGGCCATGTAGCCAAAGCAGT
>Ga0182739_1002670_pt1 | contig 16392 bp, 29 predicted proteins | sample eDN5th30CBELigBY_FD_128873 | JGI IMG/M metagenome (GOLD analysis project Ga0182739, IMG submission 128873) | Enriched backyard soil microbial communities from Emeryville, California, USA - eDNA 5th pass 30_C BE-Lig BY (version 2) (version 2) | ecosystem: Environmental > Terrestrial > Soil >... | reverse complement strand
CTAATGCGAGGCTGAGGGCGATAGCGATGGCAATTCCGACCCCGATCCCCATGGCGATATTTTCAATCGCCACGCCCATGACGACGCCGACCGCGAGCCCGACACCGAAGTTGACCGGTCTGCTCATATCGAAGACATAGGCCAGATTTTACCTGCCGCACAGAGGCGAGCGATGTTCAGGGATTACGAGACATTGAAGGCAGCGATTGAGGCCGCCAAGCTGTTGGGCGCAAGATCAGCGCGTGAAGCCGCGCAGCGGACCTTGCGCCGCGAGGTTACCGATCAAGAATGGGCTGAAGCGGGCGCGCGCTGGGAAAAGGCCTGGCTCGAATGCGGAGCTGGATCGGGCCGATAAGGGACAGGGCTCATCCTGGCGGATCCGTAGGCAACGCCGGGGCCGGCAACTCTCGCCATACCGATCCGCCACAATCGTCACAGCAGAACACCAGAGTGATTTTTCTGACTTCCTCGCCGCCTATCGGCGGCATAGTGGCCAGATGTCGCATCGGCTTTTCGCACCGCATGCAACGAGGCATTTCCATCGGCGGCCTCCCTGCGGTTGCCGAACAGGAGTGCAATACGCCAACCGGTCGATTGCAGGCCCGATCCATCCAAACGATCGGTCCGGCTTAACGTGACCGGCCGACGCTTCCGCGAGAACAGGAAATTCAGAAGCAAGACGAAAGTTCGCCAGTAGAAGCATAGAACGAAGTGGGCGCAAATTGATCCGTCAATGCTCGTCCCACGCAGGTTTGGCTGTTCAAACGCGCTTGCGCGGGGTGTTCCCTGCGCTTTTCTTGAGCGCAGCCTTCAGACTCGTTGGACGATTGTGCTTTTTGAGCAGATCACGGAACGCTTCGTCGGCCAGTTCCTGGAACGTCGACATGCTGTCTTTGCTCAAAAGGTCGAGCGCCGCCCAGGTCTCTTCATCTATTTGGACCCGCTTGCCCGGCATCACTGTCCTCTTTGCACGATTTGCCGGCCGCCGTGCTGCGTGGCCTCCAGGCGCGCCATCTCGATGAGGTAGGCCAGCATATCGAGCCGCGCATCGCGAGCCTCACGGGCAAGCCGCCCCAGCTCGGCGGCAATCTTCTCGCCAACCTCCACCCCGCTCGGCATCTGTCCCCTCGATCCTGACGGACGTCTCCTAGTCTAACACCCAACCAGTTGCCCAACATAACACCCCTTTCGGGGTAGAGCGTTTCCGGGCTGGGAACATTACCGGTTCCGCTGTCCTTTCCCATCCTCTGCTCGTCTGCGCAGGGTCAGGCTGCGACAGCGCTCAGGGGTTCGGAGACATCCGATGGGATTCTTACAACGCATATTCGGCACGAGAACTGAGAAGCAGGCTCCGGAAGTCCAGTGGCGAACCAACGACCGGGGCTACACCACGCTGGTGCATGATGGGATCCGAGCGGGTGTTTTTTATGATGACGGTTGGAGGTTTGCCGTGTGCGAAAAATCAAATCCCGTCTCTCCGATCATCAGCGCCCGCAGCTATGCCACTCAGGACGAAGCCAAGGTGGCATTGTTGAGGTATCTCGGCCTTTGAGCGCTGCACCTGTGTGGCGGAACCGGTAAGTTCGCAGGCTCGTTACCGTCCGCCGGCCCCCTCCGCACCGCTGGTGCCCGCGCTCTCATGCCAGAGGCGCGAGCGTTTGCAGGCCAGCAGTGAACTCCGGGTCGGCAGGCCCTGCGCGCCGGGCGCGGGGCCTACTATTGACGAGCGATCCCGGAACCAAAACCATTCAGGGAAGTTGCCACAAAGTGACACAGGCTGTTTCTGGGAAGCGTCAACTTAAAGCCCGCCCTTAGTGGCGGGCTTCTCTTATGCAGTCGATCAACTGCGCGATTCTCTTGCAGCCAAAGCGGCCAGGTCTTCGACCGTCATCGGCCGTCCCAATGCATCCCGCACGCCGACCTGATTGACGCCGTCGGCCTCCCACTGCCGACACAGGATCAGTGCCTCTTGCGCCGAATTCCTGATTGTCCCGACCGTCGCGCTCGGCCTAACGACAAACACCTCGAATCCCATTGCCCCCTCCCGCCGCATCCTCGGCGAGCATGAAGCGGATTTCGTGCAACCGCAAGGACCGCCCCTCAGACGAAATCCGTGCCTATCAGGCTGACCATTCTCGCCCTTCGGTGTATAGTAGGCATGGTGGCAGATTCAGCCAGGTACGGCATGCCGGAACGTCAGTTTGAGCTTTTTGACCAATCAACGGCTGCACTGATGCGGGCCGCATACCACGACGTCTGTACGGAGCTGAAAGACTGTACCGAGGAGGAGCGGGAAAGAGTGGTCAATTGCATCATTCAGCTTGTTCAGGATGGCGAGCGCAGGCGCAGCTACCTATCAAGCAAAGCACTAGCCTTGCTTCGTCCTTCCTAACGGTCAGCAGCTCAGCCAAGTGAACACTGACAACATGGCTTCTCGGGTCGAGCAAGGCCCCGCGAGCGACTGCGGGGCCTTTTGATCCTAGTGCATTAACTGCCCTTCCGCCATGCAAAGCGCCATCTGCCGGCTAGGCGGCCTTATCCAGCGCCCTTTTGTTAACCGACGAATCCGCGAGCGACGTGAGCGCTTCGTCGGTCTTGATCTCCTCCTGCAGATTGGCGTCGAGCAGTTTGGCCGCATCATTCATGCCGAGAGTTTCGGCCCAACGCTTGAGCGTGCCATAACGGGAAATCTCGTAGTGCTCGACTGCCTGTGCGGCCGCGACCAGTCCAGCATCGAGCGCAGGCTCGCCTTCGAATTCGTCGAGAATTTCTTCGCCCTCCGCCACGATTCCTTCGATCGCGTCGCAGGTTTTACCTTGGGCGCGCTTGCCTAGCATTTCGAACACCTGTTGCAATCGTTCGATTTGCCCCTCCGTCTCATCGCGATGCTTCTCGAAAGCCTCCTTCAGCTTCGGAGACTCGGCGCCGCGCGCCATCTTCGGGAGCGCCTTCAGAATTTTCCGCTCCGCGTAGTAAACGTCCTTGAGGGTTTCAAGGAACAGCTTGTCCAACGTCTTGTCGGCCATCACGATCTCCATCGGTTTCGGATGTGCGCTCGGGGTGCGCTGATGGAGAGAACGACACGAGTTGAATTTGGGTTCCTGCCGTGGTCACGGCCAAATTGCAGCGCGTGATAGTCAGTCCGGGTGAGCCGCTGGGTATGCTGTATGCTGAACGGGTGTCAACGCGCCAGCACCCGCCGCCCGCTTTGTGTTAAGACTCATGAGATGAATTTTGCGCGCTTGCGGCAAGCCCAAAGGCGGTCGGCAGGTCTTTCGATGTTGTCAGGAAACGCCACGGATCCGCGACAGTGCCTTGGACCATTCGCCTGACCCGTCTTGTGAAGATCAGGGGCGGCGGTGCGCTCAAGACGCTGGCGGACGCCGGCCGCTACGTCCTCGCGATCGACGACGGCCGGGAGGAACGCAATCATTGGCAGTCCGCAGCAAGGAAATTGATGGAGGCGGCCGAAGGCGGCAATGTTGAAGCAGCGACGATCCAGATTGAACTGGCGCTTCTCAAGGAGGGCCGGCTGGTGCCGTAGCTAGGCCTCTCACGCGAGCGGGCAAAATACATCACGGCCGGGAACACAACAAAGCAGCACGCGTTAGCCGAGCAGCGATCCCTTGGCTTTCACTGGCCCGTCAACCCCACGGCGGGCACTTTTTTGGCGTCTTGCCGGCCAAGCCTATGCTGACACCATGTGTAACCTCTATTCGATGACCCGCAGCCAGGTCGCCATTCTGCAGGCGACGCGGGCCATGATCGACCGCACCGGCAACCTGCCTCCCCTCCCCGGCATCTTTCCGGACTATTCTGCGCCGATCGTCCGTCGTAACGGCCGCGAGCGGGAACTGGCAATGGCACGTTGGGGCCTGCCGTCACCGGCTTTTTCGTTGAAAAGCAGGTCACGTGACCCAGGTGTCACAAACGTCCGCAACACCACGTCGCCCCACTGGCGCCGCTGGCTCGGCCCCGAATACCGATGCCTGGTGCCCTGGACGGCCTTCGCGGAGCCACACCCCGAAACGCGCAAGCCTGTCTGGTTCGCGCTCGGTGAAGACACGCCGCTCGCGTTCTTCGCCGGCGTCCACGTGCCCGGCTGGACATCCGTGCGGAAGCTCAAGGAAGGGGAGATCACGACCGACCTCTTCGCCATCCTGACGAGCCCGCCCAATTCGGAAGTCGGCGCGATCCACCCGAAGGCGATGCCAGCGATCTTACCGACGGAGGAAGATCGCGAGATCTGGATGCACGCGCCGTGGGACGTCGCCTCGACGCTCCAGCGCCCGCTGTCAGACGGGTCGCTGACCGTGGTGGCCCCACCCACGATGGAGCCCAACAGCTAGCGCCTTGCCCGGCCCGGCAGAACCCGCGCCCCGCCGAACTGCCCGGCGAAAGCGTCGGCGTCCGCAGGGTCAATAAAGCACCAGCGGACATGATCCTGGTCGTAGCTGCGCTGCCAGCCGCCGCCAAGCGCCTCCAACCCGCGCGCGGCGTGCCATTCGCGGATGGCATCCAGCGTTGCACCTAAGCCGCCGGGCGGGACAGCGATCTCCACGAGGTACGGAGCATCGCGCCGGTTCTTGGCGGCCGTGCGCTCCCCTTTGCGTCTGCTCATACGTCCAGCCTCTGCCCCCGGGGCTCGCGCATCGAGAATGGGACCGTGGTCGGCTTGTGCGCACCGCGGACCGCGTCAACAATCTCTAGCGGCTTGCCCGCTGATCTCCACGGGAGGATTATCCTCCCATGGCACACAACGGCTGGGAACGACGGCGGGCGCAGGTCCGCATCACGGCAGACGCAGCCGCGCGGGCTCAGCACGAGGCCGACCGGCTGGCGATCATCGCCTGGAACGAGCGGATGTTTGTCGAGGGCGGCCCGGCCCAGCCGTCACCGACGATCGGCCAGGCGCTGGCGCATGGCTATCAGTATCTGCGGGTGCGCTGCGGAGCCTGCCGGCAAAGCGCATGGGTTCCGCTAGCCGAAATCCGCCGCCGGCTGGAGACGCCGGTCTGGCATCTGGAGGGCGCCCTGTCCTGTCGGCCCTGCCGGGAGCGCGGTGCCCGCGCACCGCGCGGTGTCATCGAGCGGCTGACGCGAGAGAAGAGCTTGCGGGATGGGACGTGAGGAATGACGCGTGCAGCTGCACTCGCCACGAAGGCGCCAACCAATAGACCGAGGCGGCATAAAGCCACACATTTGCGGTGAGCCGAACGAGGAACGACCATGGCTGGCTCCGATTGTCTTATGAGCCGGACTGGCTGGAATAGTCTGCCTCCCGGTGAAGCCACATCACGAGCAGCCGCGTAGTTCGATTTAGCAGTGCCCATCGAACGCGGGAGGACAATAATGCCGACACGCAAAACCACGGCGTCCGCCGACGTGCTGCGAGGTCCGCGTGAACAGTCGCCTACCGAGAACAGCCGCACATTGGTTGATCATACCGGAGCTTGGCTCTCAACCATAAATGAATGTCAGCGAGAAATAATGGACTTCATCCAAATGCGCCTGTCAAAGGATGGTGAGACCACGCGCGAACTCTTCAATTGTAGGTCTCCGACAGAGGTGGCGGAGGTTCAGTCACGCTGGATACAAGAAACATTCAAGGACTACGGTGCAGAGACGACTAAGATGCTTGCGATATACACGAAACAAGCAGCCACCGTAGTGCAGAATAAGCGCTGATGAACAGCCTCGATTTCCCAATTCGGCACTCGCCTCAGCGAGGCGCCTCTGGCCGTCGGCCATCAAGAAAGTAATCGAGGCGCGCCCCCACCCGATCAATGGCAGCTGTTAAACGATCCTCGATCTCGCGCATCGCCTCGCGATGGATGTATTCGCGGGCAATCTGCTCTCGGTAGAGCGCGAACTGCGCGTTGATTGTAGCGATCTGCTACCAGACCTCTCCCATCTCCCGCTTGGCCTCAGCGGCCGCACCCCATTGGGCCCTCCGTCAGCCCGCGTAATGCGCTCGCGAGCCACATCCAGAACGCGAAGGTGCAACCGCCGCCCGCGACCACGGCCATCGCCGCCACTCAATACCTTAACAGGCAGATCATATGGCGGCCAATCGGTGAGGCGCCGACGAGGGGACGTCCTACGAGGTTTTTGGCTTGCTTTCATTGGGGGACTTGGACGGGCCCCGTCTATAGTTGTCCGAGGAAACTGGCGGAATCTGACCCCTTGACAGAGGGCAGACCTCCACCTAACTCGTCCGCCGTCGAGCGCCCCATAGGCTCGACAAACGGGCGCCGGCGGGTGTCCGGCGACCTTGTACCCATGTTGCTCACTGGAGGATGTGGCTATGAGGAACTTGAGCCTCGAACCGTTTTGGCGGACCAGCATCGGCTTCGACCGCCTGTTTGACTTAATGGATCAAAGCCTCCGCTTCGTGCCGGAGGACAACTATCCGCCCTGCAATGTGGTGCGAACGGGTGAAGACACCTATCGCATTTCCCTAGCGGTCGCGGGCTTTAAGCCCGAGCAGATCGACGTCTCCATCCAGCAAAACATGCTCAGCATCGCAGGCCGCGCGGAGCAGTCGGCGAGCCCCGATGTCCTGTATCACGGAATAGCGGGGCGATCGTTTATGCGCCGCTTCAGCTTAGCTGATTATATGGTGGTGAAGAGCGCCTCCTGCGAGGATGGGCTGTTGCAGATCGAGCTCGCGCGTGAACTCCCCGACGCCATGAAGCCTCGGCGCATCGAGGTTCGGAGCGGTAAATCGCTTGCCCCAGACCAGCCCCACACCATCGAGCATAAGGCTGCATAGCCCCTCTTCGTAGAAAGTTCGCCGTGTCGACGGGACAACCCGCCGGCACGGCAGGGACGATCCATGTCGCACAGCGACATGCGGCACTACTGTAGAGGAGAAAAAGAATGTCGAATACACACCCAAGAGTGTCCGCTCACCGCGCCAATGTCGACCGCTATCGCCGCCTGCTTCGCACTCGGCTTGAGCCTTATGAGCGTCAGTATCTTCTAAGACGTCTTGCTGAGGAAGAAGCTGCGCTAGAGCGCCTGGCCGCCGGAAACATTTCCAGCATCAACATTCGGAAGCAGACCTCAAAGTCCTCGTTCTCCCAAAATGACCCGGTGAATGTCATGTCGAACGCTTACCAGGACCCTTCTCAGTCTATAGAAGTTCCAGCCGAGTTTGAGGAGCTCCTGCATCCAGCCTCGGCATTCGATCATCCGATGGACGTCGTTCGCGATCCGGATCTTACTACGTACGAGAAGCGGGCAATTCTCTCATCCTGGGCCTCCGACGCCTGTGCGGTCGAGTCGGCTCCGTCGATACGCAGAACGTCTTCGGGTGTCACGGTGACATTCGATGACATTATTGATGCACTGCGCAGTCTGGACGTGCGACCCCGCGCAAAATCAAAACCGAGGGGTTCCATTCAGAGGCGCAAAACGACTCCAAACGCGGACGACGGAGGAGTCGGTTTGCAATGAGCGCCGCAAGAAGTGGAGCTGATAAGGAGAATAAAATGAAAGGAGTGCTGACCGGACAGCTTTTGTCGATTGGGTGCTGCTGAGGCTCAGCGTCTCAATTGCTGGTGTGCGTCGCTCGCCGAGGTGTATGCCATGAATTCTGTGATCAGCGCCGGCGCATTTTTGACCGTACGGCGTTTGCCGTACGGTCCCAGCGATGCAGAACCTCCACTCTCACCCGCGCCAGTCCACCCATTCCCAGCCGGCTCGCGGCAGCGCGAGACAGGTCGATAACCCTCCCCCGCACGAACGGCCCGCGATCGTTTATGCGCATCACGTTCGAGCGGCCGGTGCGCAAATCAGTGACGCGCACCACGGGACCAAGGGCAGCGTCAGGTGCGCTGCGCAGCGGGGGAGCTGTGGGCCCGCGCGGGGCTATCCCTTTGGAGGCGGGAATCGCGGCGGAAAAGTTGGGTTGTCGCGCCACTCTCGCGCCATGCGCACGGCGCCGTCGGCGAGCGAGAGGCCGGTCAAGCCGAGCACGAATCCGGCAAGCCCCTCGACCTCGCCATAGGTCAGGCGAGCCGTCACATGATCAGGCAGCCAGTGCCAGATCATCGGAGCAGCGATCGGCGTGCCATAGCCAGCGACGAGAGCGCCGACGATCCCCGTTCCGACCCGCCGCCCCCATGAAATGTCGGGCCGTGTGATGGCGCGCACCATACCGCCCATCAACCCGGCGACGATGTGGACGACCTTGACGCCGAGGAAAGCGATCGGATCGGGCGGAATCTCTGGCGGCGTGATCAACTGACTACCAGCAGCCGGCGGCGCGGCCGCCACGGTTGTGCTTGAGGATCTGATCCTGCGTGCCCTGCGTCAGCACGTCGGCGCGCGACGGCCGGATCGCCGACCAGCCCGCGCAGTTCGACGCGGTGGCGCAGCCGGCCAGAAGCCCGGCCAGCGCCAAAGCGATCAATCTCGATACCATTCGTCCATCTCCTTCCGTCTCTGTTTGGGAGGCATGGCGTCGACCTCGGCGTCCGATCGCCGCCGGCGCTCAACTGCCGTAGCGTCGCGCTCTTGCTGGCGTACGCGTTCGTTCTGCCGGCCCTTGTTGCGGCCGGCGGCATAGGCCAGCAGCACGGCGAGGAACCCGCCGAGCAGGAAGCGCAGCCATGCCGGCATCACGCGCCAGGCGGCCGCCGCGAGCGGCAGCCACAGCTGCACCGTGACGAGGAGCAGGAAGGCGAAGAGTGCCGCCCACAGCCACCACGGCACGAAGTCGAAGATCCACGCCTTCATGTGCGCGCGCCTTCGCGGTAGGATGCGGCAGCGGATGCGACCTGCTTCGTTGGCACCAGGTTGCCGAGTTCACGCTCGAGCTGCAGCCGCTTCAGCTCGGCGCTGATCTCCGCTTCCTGCGCACGCGCCTTCGTAAGCGCGCTCTCCGGAACGGCCTGCGGTGCGGCCACCTGCGCCGCAGCCTCACGCGCCACTGCGCGCTGCTGTGTCTCGCCGAGGGCGAAGTCCGCAGCCGCCGCGTTGATCTTCCCGTTGGCCAACGTCGGGATGCGCCCCGCGTTCACCATCTTCGAGATTGCCTGGCGCGTGACGCCGCGATGCCTCGCATAGGCGGCCTGGCTCATCTCGATTGCGGAACTCGGATTGCTCATGTTCGCTCGTGGCAACTTGGCTGCATGTCGGCGGTGACGCGGGGTGCGACCGATCATCGAGTCGCTGCAGGCACTTCCGGGCGGTGCGTCAACCGCGGGGCAACCCGTCAAGTCAACCGCGTCAACCTATGAAAACATGACCCTGACTAGCGAAGGCTCGCGCTCTAGCCGCCCGCATGAGGCCATAAGGCCGGAAGGACCCGCTCGGCAGCCCTCTCACAAAGCGGGCCGCGCAGCGGGGCATCCGCCGGCGGCCCGAAGTCAGGGAGGAAACGCTCAATGAGGGCAGCGAGCAACGCGCATAGCGCCGTGGCGCATACCTCTGGACATGAAAAAGCCCCGGCGACCTTGCGGACACCGGGGCTCCCCACCCCATAATTCAGATTCTCTCTTTCGTCGCCGACCGCATTTGCGCGTTCTGCCGGCTCCAGCCACCGATCACCGCCGAGACCTGCACTCCGAGGAGCGCCGCCTACAAGGCGAGACCGAGCGCCGTATGAAGTGCACTGATTCGCACCGACGAGTCCACACTCCCCATCGCCTCGTCAAACCCTTTGGTGGAAATCGTGACGACGCCGGTCCAGCTATCGGACCTGCCGCGCTTGCCGCGCGACCGCTTGATGCGCCGCAGCCCGAGCCCTTCGTCCGTCTCGGCCTCAATCACCAGCAGCCGGTTGATCACCGCATCCGGCACGCACACCGGACGCCCGTCGACATAAACGATGCTCACCACGCCAGGGCACGAATGCACACGGCGGCGATGCCGCTCCTCATCCGAGACCGAGAGGAACAGATAGCCCGGCAGCATCGGCCGTTCATGCGGCACCACCCTGCCGAGCCGCAACCGATGGCCTCGGAACAGGGGTTACCAACCCCCCGCTGAACGCGCTCCTCCAGCTTACGCCAGTGCGTCGTCGCCTCGCCGAACTTGTCGGACACGAATTTGTCGACAAAGGCATCGCGAAAGCCAATCGGGTTCTTCGCGCGGCTTGTGCGGGTTTCAATCGCTTTCTTCTGCTTGGGTGTCGGGATGTAGCCCCACTGCTCAAGGTCGTCGAGTCCGTCGATCCCGCGCTGGTCGCAAAAGCGACGCACGAGACTTCTCATATTTTCATGTAATGATCGGCCTCGCGTCACAATAATTCCGATGGATATAGCACCGTCAGCGTGTAGACGTTTGAAATTCTCCAAATCTCGATCGTAGAATGGATCCTTGTTGTTCCACTCAATTTCCATTGCGAGCGTGTAAGTCCGTCCACCGACGTCAAAAGACCTCACATGGTCCATCTTGTGGCTAACGGACTCTTTGGAAAGACCGTTGATCACCTTTTCGATAGTGAACGTGACTGTACTCCATCCTTTGGCCTTGAGGCCACGGCGCAAACGCTGCGTACCTTTCGTCTCACCCCCGCCAGAGCCAATAATTTCCTCGATAGGAATTGTCGCACCGAGCAGCACTTCTTCGAGTTCAGCGACCGCATCGGGGAACTCGCCGGCGAGAATCGCCTTCGCGTGGCTGTGAAATTCAACTTGGAATCCGCGAGCGACAAGAGAATCGAGCATGATCGAAAGCTATCCAACACCACCGAACGGATCCATCAGACATTATTGAATCCTTGAAGCTTAAGAGTGAAATTTCGCTTGCTGATCAACACCCCAATGGGCAGGCAAACTGGCAAGCCGGCACGCTAAGCACGGTGAGACTCGATTAGCACCTCGCTGATCTCGCGGAACTAGCAATGGCGAGAGACCCCCGACCAACTCGCATAGCTAATCTCCCGCGGCCTTCGCGCGAAGACCGCCCCGATATACCGGCGTCAGCGCGACCAAAGTCGCGAGATGATCAGCGAAGGCCGCATGCCACGGCCAAAGCGCGAAAAGGACCGCGTTATTTGGGAGCGACTCACCCTCGAGGCTGCCTTCGGCGACCTAGCGGAGGACCGCCCACCAAACCGTTTCGAAGTGTTGATGCGAAAGGTGCGAATTGCTTTGCAGTGCCTCGCCCGACACGACGCCCAATCCGAAGATGCTCACCAGACGCTTGCGCAAGTAAGCTCACATCGTTCGCCCCGGGGGTAGGAGAATTACAGGCGCTAAGGCTCAGGCTGGATTGTGACGGCGACACCGTGCCGAATGCGACGTTCCTTCAGCATGACCTCCAAAGCGCTCCGCATCTGGCTGGATGGGACATATGGTAGGCCCAAGCTCACATCGCCCTCACTACATTCTAAAGTACGCTTAAATAGTGTAGTCGTCCGGCGTGCCGTCAGGTCGTCGAACGTCCGGTAGTGCAAGCCAGCAACTTCACTTGCCTCGAAAACCCTGATCCCATTTTCAGCGTAGATCCATACATAACTTGCATTGCTACTATTAAGCATATCTTTGCAAGCGCCGCGGAGTGCGTCTCTCTGTGTGGAATTCAACTTCTCTCTCAACTTGGATTGGATCAACAAACCTTTGCTCTGTCGATGTTTCCCTTCGATCACCTCAATTCCTATGTAGAGATCAGCGCCGAGTTGTTTCTCGAGAGCTCCACGTCCTCGGTCAGGAATATCTTGAGTTACCACTCGAATTCGATACCCTAGCACTCTTTCATTATTGAGCGCCGTTTCCAGCGTCTGTCCGATCCTAGCCGTCAGCGGCGCTTCTTGCGTCATCCCTCCAATATGGTCACGAACGGTTTTGTCCGCCACCTTCCCCAAAATTACGGCAATGGCATCACGTTCAACAGGACTTCCGGACAACATTCTCAATTACCTCAGCATTCCTTCGGACAACAGTCTTTGCCTTACTCGTGGTGCACAGGCCGCTCTCATGGCTGCACTAGTACTAGCGACGATTCCTGTTAGCATGCGGTAGAAGCGGGAGGGCAGCAACGTGGACACATTGGACAGTGGCGCAAATCAATCAGCTCCGCCTATAAAGGTGACGCCCGTCTCCACTAATATATTAGATGAGTTTTTCAATGCCTTGGCGAATGAAGAGGGACTCGGCGAAGTTGCCTCGCGCCTTCGAAAGGTCATTGCGCAAGATAATGTCTTTGCTGAACCCGCAATTCGTGCAGCTCTTTTTCCGGATGCTCCATGATTCGCATCGATAGAGTAAAAATCCAAGAGTTTCGCGGTATCCGTCAACTAGACTTGGACTTCAAGGGGGGCAACTTCGCAGCCTGCGGACCAAACGGTACCGGCAAGAGCGGCATAGTTGACGCAATCGAGTTTGCCTTGACCGGCAACATTTCTCGTTTGGCCGGCGCCGGCACCGGCGGCCTTTCCGTCAAGTCCCAAGGCCCCCACGTTGATCGCCGCGATGAGCCGGAATCCGCATCGGTAACTCTGCTCGTTACAATACCTGCGCTTGATAACAAGAATGCACAGATTCGCCGAACAGTGAAGTCCGCTGGCGCGCCGGAAATAGAGCCGGCTGATAAAGACGTGCTTGCAGCGTTTGAGAGCGTGAAATCCCATCCGGAATTCGTGCTCTCCCGTCGCGAGTTAATTCGCTACGTTCTATCTGAGCCCGGCCAGCGATCCAAGGAAGTGCAATCACTTTTGCGCCTCGACGACGTGGAGAAGCTTCGCGGCGTCCTGCAGAAAATCGCGAACGCCTGCAATAGAGAGATTCCTGGTCTTAAGCGTGCCGCTTCCGACGCGACTACCAACCTTCTGGCAGTTCTCGAGACGAAGCAGCTAGATGCACAGGCAGTATTGGATGCGATAAACCCTCGCCGAGAATTGCTCGGGCTCATACCGCTAAAGTCTTTAGGTAACGACACATCGGTCAAAGACGGACTGACTACAACCGTCATCAGCGTACAAGCTCGTGTGCCAAAAGCACAAGCCTCAGTTGATCTCGCTCACTTGCGAGACGCGCTTGATGCTCTTCGCTCCGAAACGCATAAACAAGCCTGTTCCGCCGCACTATCCAGCGCAGAAGGATTGATCAAAGACGTCGAAGGCCTTGATGGAATATCCCGCGAGGCACTTCTAAGATCTGCTCTTGAGCTTTACGATGGGACCGCTTGCCCAGTTTGTGATACTGCATTTGCACCGGATACTTTCGAGAGCCACCTCGCCGGAAAGCTGGCGCTGCTCGACGAAGTGAGCAAGCGTCGTGCGGCATTTGAAACAGAACTGAAGCCGATCCTCGACACAATACATGCCGCAGGCAGCGCTCTAAGCACAATGATCGAGCATGCTGCGCAATTCTCTCCGAAGGTCGACGCAACCGACTTGACCGAATTTAGAGCCGTTCTTCGCGGTCGATACCAGCAACTTCAGAAGCTTCTCCCAATCGACGATACTCGTGGGGTTCTCGCCACTGCCGATACCGTTCCCGATTTGGAACGTTCGATCGTTGCGCTCGGGCTAGCTATCGCATCGATCCCGGAGCCGACCGAGCAAGATGCCGCACGCGACTTCCTTATCCTGACGCAGGAGCGGCTCGAGCACTTTCGGATCGCAAGTCGGAACCTCGCCGATTCCGAATTGCGAGCCGAACGTGCCACGAAAGTTTTTAGCACCTACGTCACAGTGACCACCTCAGCTCTCGAAAGCATCTACCGAGAGGTAGAAGTATCGTTCGCACGATACTACCGGATAATCAACGAAACGGATGAGAATAACTTTACAGCCAAACTGATTCCTTCGGCCGGAAAACTTTCTCTTGACGTTGATTTTTACGGTAGAGGTCTTTTTCCACCCGGAGCATACCATAGCGAAGGTCATCAAGATGGCATGGGCATATGCCTTTATTTAGCATTGATGAACCATCTTCTTGGTCAGCACTTCACCTTTGCCGTCCTCGATGACGTTCTAATGTCCGTAGATTCCGGCCACAGGCGGCAGGTCTGTTCGCTTCTAAAGAGAGAGTTTCAAAATACACAGCTTATATTTACGACGCACGATGAGATCTGGTTGCGTCACATGAAAACAGAAGGACTTATCAAAGGTCGTAACTATGCTCATTTTCGAAACTGGAGCGTGGACTTCGGGCCAACTGAATGGGACGATCGTGATGTCTGGGCCGAGATCGAGGATCATTTGTCAAGGAACGACGTGCGCGCTGCCGCTGCGCTCCTTCGCCACCATCTTGAACATTTCGCGAAGGAGGCATGCGATCGTCTACGCGCCAATGTCGAGTTCCGAGGCGACGCTCAGTTCATGCTGGGTGACCTTCTTCCGAATGCTACTCGCGCCCTGAGTGATTTATTCAAGAAAGCAAAGGCAGCCGCGAACTCCTGGGGCCAAAAGGACGTGGTCGAACGTATCAACTCTATCGATGGCGTGTTTGCGGAAGCAAAGTCTAAGACCAATTTTGAGAATTGGCAGATTAACACTGCAGTTCATTTCAACGCTTGGGCTGATCTCCAAAAGCAAGATTTCGCGCCGGTGGCCGCGGCCTTTCGCTCTTTTACAGGCGCGTTTGCCTGCGGGAACTGCAGTGAGATGTTTTTCGTCAGTCCTGTCCGAGGGAACAAGGAAGCGTTGCGGTGCGAATGCGGCGCAATGAACGTCAACCTCCTTCACAAGAACGCTTGAGCCAATGTGCATTCCGGCAAGCTACAGAGCAGCCCTTCGCGGGTCTTGGACGTTCTGCGGGGCGGCGGCCGAAGGCCAGTTGCTAAAGCAACACATCCGCACAGGGTTCGCCAGGAGAGCGGAGAACGAACACGAAACACGCTGGCGAACCGCTATCCTAAGTGTCTGAAATATCTATTCTGTTGCAATCCTTCCGGGGTCGCCATCCTCATGAAGTCCGCTCTGGACACATGGGTGACAGAACGCATCTGAGAAATGGGCGACAATCTCGTGCCGAACGGATTGCCGATCGGTTCGCGCCTGCATATGCCATGGTCACAGCAGCGCAGAGGAAAAGCCTGGTTCGCTATGGATGAAGTAACCGTCGATCACGAACAGCCCCACTATCCGCCCGGGGAGACCGCGCTACGTCTGGGGTTGAAGGGAGCTTGTCCTCGCTGCGGCAAGGGCAAGCTGTTCGCCGGCTGGCTGAAGCTGGCGCAGAAATGCGAAGTCTGCGGCCTCGATTTCGGCTTTGCCGACCCGGCTGACGGCCCTGCCTTCTTCGGTCAATGGGCCGGCTGCATTCCCGCCGTCATCTTTGCGTTATGGCTGGAAGCCGCTCATCAGCCGCCTTGGTGGGTTCACCTTTTCACAACCTTGCCGCTTCTCGTCATTCCCTGCCTGCTTCTGCTGAGGCCCCTGAAGGGCTGGCTGGTCTGTGCGCAATACATCAACAAGGCCGAAGAAGGCCGTCTCATCTGGCACGATAAAGCGAGCGATCAAGCGAAGCCTTAGCCTGCACTATCGCGGCGACATCTAACGAAAAAATGGGCAACCCCGCCAATCGCTCGTGAAGATTTCGCGGCGAGTTCGACTATTCTTTTCGCTATCCCCGATAATATTGACACCTCAGCAGAATATCGGCGAACCTCAACCTCCGCCTAAGCAGTAACTGCAGCGTAAAGACCCGCAGCTCAACCGCGATGGTCCGGGCTTCTTGTCTGCCCAATGGAGAGACCGACGTCATGAAACTTGCGGCACTCGGATTCGCTTTGGCTTGCGCCCTGGGTTTAACGGCTGCGCCCGCCAAGGCCGCCTGCGACCAGTCGAACCTCGAGGGCAACTGGATTTTTACGCTCACGACGCAATCCGACAACAAACCGTATCAATTGATCTGCCCTATCCGGATCAACGCGCGTGGCGCCCTGGCCTTTTCAAATTGCAGTCAGATGACCTCCACGATGACGCCGCTACCGAGTTGGGTCGGACCGGCGGGGCGCCTCAAGCTTGGACGGAACTGCACTGCGCGTCTGGTCGGCGACACGATCATCATGTTTCCGATCGCGATCTATGGCGGCGGCGGAATCGGCCTGCAGTCGAACACCGTGAACCTTTGGATTTCCTCCCGCAAGGACGCGCTCGCGGGCACGCTGCAATACGACAATATGGTGCGGTACACGGTCTCGGCGATCAAACGCGCCGCGCGGTAACGCCTGCGCGCGTCGCGCGGATCAAGACGAAGCCTTCAGACAGGCGGCGAACAGGTCGCCTGCTCGCCGCGCTAAATTGAGTAAGGAAGCCAGATGTCCGACCGATCGGCGAAGAATCAGCACATTGAACTGGTCGCAACCGACCTGTTCCGGATCAGGGATGCCGCCCTTCGCACGCAGATGGAATACGGCCGCTGGCTGGTCTCGACGCTGGTGCTGCTTCACAGCGGGGCCCTTGCGGGGCTGCTGTTCAAGGCGGACACG